>Ga0208300_101229_pt1 | contig 11329 bp, 6 predicted proteins | sample 23_taG_FD_184096 | JGI IMG/M metagenome (GOLD analysis project Ga0208300, IMG submission 184096) | Marine viral communities from Cariaco Basin, Caribbean Sea - 23_WHOI_OMZ (SPAdes) (version 2) | ecosystem: Environmental > Aquatic > Marine > Oceanic | place: Caribbean Sea: Cariaco Basin | collected... | reverse complement strand
GGTAATCAAAGAATCACTAACTCAAAATTATTGTTTAAACATGATAGTGAGGATAGAGACTGGGCGATAAACGAAGGCGCAGGCACAGAAGTCCAGTATCATATCTATTTGTCAGATAATACCATTGGCTATGGCTTAGGTTTTAATACCCTTTACGTCAGATTTAAGGATGAAAAGACCCCAATAGAATACATCAAACCCTATATGGATGCTTTTATTGCTTTAAAAAACAGTGATGAAATGACCAAACTTGCCGTGAGAGGTTTTGCATTAAATACAGGCGAAGATGCCTTTCAAAACCCTATTGAGAATGAGCATTACCTGTTTGGTCGAACGATAGCGTTGGACAATGAACGACAACTGTCCTTAGTGGACTACTACAGCATCATCAATGACCTAAAAGGCGATTTGTTTGAAGCTTATAAAAATGTTTTTAAGCTTGCCAATGAGTTTAATATGACTGAACAACAAAGTACAAAAATTACTCAGCCACCTATCACCAACCCTTTATTACAAGAGATTAGCGAGCTATTGCTTGCCAACAAAAACTTGATATTAACAGGCGCACCAGGAACGGGTAAAACCTATTTAGCCAAAATGCTGGCTGAAGCATGGGGTGCAGAGTATAAGCTTATTCAGTTTCACCCGTCATACGACTACACCGATTTTGTCGAAGGCTTGCGGCCTATTCAAAGCGAAGAGGGAGAAGTTGGTTTTGAGCTACGAGACGGCAGCTTTAAGAAGTTCTGTAAAGAAGCGCTAAAGTATCAGAACAATCAACAATTAAGTAATTTTGAAGATATCTATCAAAGATTTATAGATGAGATATCTGAGAATACTTTAGAGTTAGTGACCCCTAGCCAAGAGAGTCCATTTAGCGTTATTGTCAACTCGCGCGATAATATTACCGCCGTTCTTTCAAGTGAAACGCAGAGACAAATCACTTTAACCAAATCTTTGATACAAACCTATTTTGAAACAGGTAAGTCGCTGAACTGGAAGCCCTATCTGATTCCAGTATGCCAATACATCGAAGAAAACTATGATTTGCAAATGGCTAATACCGAGGATAAAAATAAAAAGTTCGTTCTTATACTCGATGAAATAAATCGTGCTGAAATCTCTAAAGTTTTAGGAGAGCTTTTCTTCTCCATTGATCCCGGCTATCGCGGTGTGAGTGGTAGAGTCACGACTCAATACGCCAATTTGCAAACCGAAGAAGACGTTTTTAAGGATGGGTTTTATATCCCAGACAACGTTTATATCATCGGCACTATGAATGATATTGACCGCAGTGTTGAGTCGTTTGATTTTGCAATGCGCAGACGTTTTGCTTGGAAGGAGATTAGAGCAGAGGATAGACTTTCAATATGGGAAGGGCAAATAGACAAATGGACAGAGGAAGCTAAACAGCGTTTAACTGCCTTGAATAGTGCTATCGAGGCCGTACAAGGCTTAAACAATGCCTACCATGTTGGCCCAGCCTACTTTTTGAAATTGGCTAATTATGACGGTGATTTTGATAAGTTATGGGCATATCACTTAGAGTCGCTACTGTTTGAATATCTGCGTGGCTACCCTGATGCGGATGAACAGCTTGCTAGTTTAAAAAGCGCTTACGACAATGCCTATAAATCGGTTGCTGCTGATGCTAGTTACGACGGATAATACAGCTCTAGAGCTGACAGAAGCGCAGCAGCGGGATAAGGATAATCTGAGTCTGATCGCTAATAAAAGCATTGGTGAGCTGGTAAAAGCCAATCCTGAGCTGTTAATATTTCCTCAGCACCTTAAGGACAGTGAAGATGATATTGCTAGCGATCCAATCTTTGAGCTGGCCTTAACAGATGCCAAAACCGTACTGACGACGGGCAATATTATGGGTTTTATTGGCGTAAAAAATACGCAACTAAAAATCCAATCGCGTTTTGCTCAGTCGTCCGTTAACGGCTTTGAGAGTATAAGCAACGAAGCTCATAGGGAGCAAGAAAGTAAAGAAGATTACTTTTTGCACTACATGCTAGAGAAGGTCTTATGCTTTAATGTATTTGATTTAAAGCACAGCCATAACCAAACCAAGGTGTTTGATTTTTTAGTGTACCTGTTTCCTTATTTCCTCAAAAAAGCCCTATCGCAAGGCTTGTATAAGGAGTATCAAAAGAAGGCCTACAATGATAGCAACTTTAAAGGCACTATCGATATTAAAGCTCACTTGCAACGAAACTTGCCCTTCCGAGGTAGCGTTGCTTACCGCGTACGTGAACACAGTTTTGATAATCCGCTAACTCAGCTGATTTGTCATACAATTGAGCTTATCAAACAAAAACCAAACTTACGAGATGTGCTACATAGCGATAGCGAAACCTTAGATTTTGTTAATCTGATAGTCCAACATACGCAGTCCTACCATGTGCGAGATCGGCAAACTGTCATTAATGCCAATCGCAAACCTTTCGTCCATCCTTATTTCACAGAATATCGAGGTCTGCAAAAGATCTGCCTACAAATCCTCCGTCATGATGGTCTAAAATATGCCAACAATGATGACAAAGCTTATGGCATCTTATTCGATGGGGCTTGGTTATGGGAGGAGTATTTAAATACGATTCTGCGCACTATTGGCTATAAACATCCGACCAATAATAATAGACAAGGCGGTATTAACGTATATGCTCAGAAGTTCTGGGGTAATAACGTGCGTCGTTATCCGGACTTTGTAAAAGATAATCGTATTATTTTGGACGCGAAATATAAACGTATGAAAGGCAATCACATCAACCGCGATGACCTCAATCAAGTGCTGTCGTATTTGTTTCTATATCAAGCCAATATAGGTGGCTATATTGCGCCTACAATTGATGATAATTTGGCTTTGAATATGGGCTTATTGAACGGCTTTGGTGGCAGTATTCATAAATTTAAATTAGCGATACCGCAACAGGTCGCTAGTTATCAAGCGTTTAAAACGGCTATTACTCAGAATGAAGCTAAGTTGATTGAAGCTATTAAAGCGTTGTAATCTGAACAAAGTGATAATGAGTAGCTTGCAATAAGCTAAACTTTGCAATTAAAAAATGGTCGCCTCAGGGCGCGATTAGCTCCCCAATATTATCAGCCTCAATCATCCCACCTTTTGAACACTCCCAATACACCCACACCTCAAACTCGCGCAGACTACTACTTAGCGGGATATCCTGTGATGTCTTGAATACTTTGGTATAAGGGTTTTAGGCGTTCGTACATCTTCAGATAGACCTCGTTATACAGGCGCTTATAGAGTTGCACGTTAGCTTTGATGGGGACGAATTCGTCGCCTAAATGAGTCATGGCTTCGCAGGCTGTCGCGTGGTCAGGATAGACGCCGAGACCCACCGCGCAGTTGATGGCCGCGCCGAGGCCAGTGGCTTCAAAAGTGTGCGGGCGGTAAGCGGGCATGGCAAAGATGTCGGCGGTGAGCTGCATGGCAGCGTCGCTTTGGGAGCCGCCGCCTGAGACGCGCAGGTGTTTGATGGGTTTGCCGGTGCGCTTTTCAATCGTATTAAAACCAAGCTTAAGCTCGTAAGCCAGCCCTTCCAAGATAGCACGGTACACGTGCGCGCGGGTATGCACATCGCCAAAACCGATGAGGGCGCCTTTGCCTTCAAGCCCCGGATGACGCACGCCCGGCGACCAATAGGGCTGCATAATCAGTCCCATGCTGCCAGCTGGAATGCCTTTGACAGCGGCATCGAGGAGCTTTTCGGTATCGATGCCTTGGGTTTTGGCAAGCTGATCTTCATAGTGGGCGAATTGTTCTTTAAACCAGCTGACCATCCAAAAGCCGCGATAAATCATGTACTCGTGATTGTAGTAATGCGGGGCGGCGGCGGTGTAGGCGGGCATGTGTTTGAGGATTTCGACATAGTCGGGGGAGATGGTGTTGATGGTGGCGGTGGTGCCAAAGCTTAAGCAAGCGGTATCGGCGGACAGTCCCGCTGCGCCTAGGGCTTCGCAGGCTTTGTCACTGGCGGCGGCAATCATCGGCGTGCCCTCTGGGATACCTGTGACTTTGGCAGCTTTGGCGCTTATCTCACCAAGAGTTTGGCCTGGTGGGATGATTTTGGGCATTTGCTCGGGGGTACAGCTAAACAGCCGCCATTTCAGGGTGTTGGGTTTGAGCCATGTTTGCGCTTTGTAGTCATACGGCAGATAGCCGACCGAATGACCATTTGAGTCGATAAGTTCACCTACTAGCTGATAGGTGAGGTAGGCGGAGAGATTGACGTAGTGCGCGGTCTGCGCCCATATCTCAGGCTCGTTTTGTGCCAGCCAATTACAGCGTGCTTTTTGCTGGGCGTCTTTTACTAATTCGCCCATGCCGATAATTTTGGTTAGCGGGCCAAGAAAGCCGATATCACCAGTCTCAGCGCGGCGCAAATCCATCCAAACGATAGCAGGACGTAGCGGCTGCTTGTCTTTATCAAGGCAAATCATGGTATAGCGCTGGGTAGCGAGACTGACGCCAGCGATTTGTTCAGGTTTAATGTCGCAGATCTGCCACAGCTTTTGGCAGGCCTCACATAGCTTTTGCCAATAGTAGTCGGCGTGCTGCTCGGCATAATTGGGCTGCTCGGAGAAATACGGCTCGATAGGCACGCGGGCTTTGGCGATCTCGCTGCCGAATTGATCAAAGATTAGCGCGCGCACGCTCTGAGTGCCGTTGTCGATGGCTAAGAAATAGATGGGGTCGTGAGAAGTGGTCATAGTAGTCCTTTACTATGTAGAGATATAAAGTTTTTGAGGTATAAAAAGCACTAAGCCGCAGGCAGATGATAATAACGCTGCCATAACTCGCTATAGCGAGCGACTTCTTGTTGCCACTTTTGCTCATCCCAGCCCAGCTCCTGCTGGCAAATTTGCTTCAGTCTGGCGCTAATCAGTGGTGTCATCGCACCGTGCGGTAGGATTAAGCCTAAGCGCGTCCGCCGCAGTAGTAAATCATCTAAATGTATGACTTGTTCAAAGCGCGCGGCAAAGCGAATCTCCGCCCAAATAGTGTTGCTATCGGTGACATAAGCTAAGTCTTCTTCATGCGCCAGCTCAAGTAAAGTATCAAGCTTACGACCATAGAATCCTTGCAAGCGCTGTTGTAAGTCAGCAGGTAGTGTTACAAACTTGGCATGAGTCGGCGTAGGATTGTTAAAGACTTGATCGCTATTCGTGTTTAAGTTTTGAGTAGCAGAGTCATCAAGGTCGAGCACTTCTTGACATTTTGCCAGCACATCAAGGGCAATCAGGCGAAAGGTGGTCAGCTTGCCGCCGCTGACGGTCACCAGATTATTATCGAGCCAGACGCTATGATCGCGCTTTTCTTTACTGGGGCTGACGCGTTTACCATTGCCGCTATCTGCTATCAGCGGTCGTACGCCGGCCCACGTGCTGATGATATCTTTGCGATTCAAGTCAGTCTCATTAAATAGCGAATTAGTCGCGTCTAATAAATAGTCGACCTCTTCATTGGTAATGCCGACCTCTTCGTCATTAAGTGGCGGATGATCCAAGTCAGTGGTGCCAAGTACCGTACGGTTCTCCCACGGATAGACAAACACCGCTCTTTTATCAGCAGGATGCAAAAAGGTATAGGCTTGCGAGGTAGGTAAGCGCTCTTGACTGACGACTAAGTGACTGCCGCGTGAGGGACGTATTTGCTTGTTGAAGCTTTGCTCAGTTTGCTCGCGGGCTTGCATACGTAAGGTATCGGCCCAAGCACCGGTGGCACTAACCACCACTTTGGCGTGAACCTTATAGGTTTGATCTTTATCTTTAGAAGCGGTGTCTTTTAAAGTTGCACCCACCACCAAGCCCTGCTCATTGGTAATTAATGACTCGGCTTTAAGATAATTAATCGCCTGCGCGCCGTCATGGATGGCCTCATCGAGTACGCGCATGACCAGTCGCGAATCATCGGTGATCGCATCGCTAAACTGGCTGGCACCCAAAAATCTATCTTGCTTGATATTAGGATTGAGACGTAAAAACACGTCTTTTTTAAAGTATTTAAAATAGCGCTTGCCCGCTATCTTGTCGTAGACTCTTAGCAAGGTATTAAATATCCACGGCGGCGGAAACTTACCTTTATAATGCGGCATGACGTAGTGCATCTCGTTAACTAGACCGCTTGCTTCAGTGAGCATACGTTCACGCTCACGCACGCTAAGTAAAGTAGTCTTATAATCGCCTGAAGCTATGTAACGCAGACCGCCATGCACCATTTTGCTCGAGCGGCTAGAGGTGCCCCAAGCAAAGTCTTTTTGCTCAATTAATAATACAGATAAACCTCGGCGAGCCGCCTCGCGGGCAATGCCGGCACCAGTAATACCGCCGCCGATGATAAGCATATCCCAAGGTTTAGATCGTGCTAGGGGCACGAGTGCTTGCTGGCGTTGTGTGCTTTGGTTCATAAGATTTTCTTCTTAATAACAATTTACTTTGACACCCAATGAAATAAATACGTTGAATAATGACGCGCGACTGATATTCATTTTCCTTGCTTGCTGTGCGCTTCGCACTCCAGAGGCGGCGCAAAGTAAATATCAGTCACGCTGTAGCGCTCTTCCACTAAACTGGCTATAAACAAAGGTCTTAATTAGAATTAATCTTCAAGCAATACACCCGGGTTCATACGCTGCTCAGGATCTAGACTTTTTAGCATATCATGAGTCACTTGTAGTCCCAGCGCGCCTTTTTCAGCAGCAAGGTACGGGGCATGATCGCGGCCAACGCCATGTTGATGCGAGATGGTGGCTTTACCATGGGCAAGGCTTATACTGGCCGCGTGTTTGATTTTTTGCCAGCGCTTTAGTGTTGCTGCATGGTCTTTGGCGGCGCGGAAGAAGTAAGTGGTGTATAGACTCGCGCCTTGTTTATAGACATGCGAGATATGAGTAAAGGCCATCACTTCCTCACCCTCATCAGCGAGCGAGGTTTTTACCGCGTCTTGCATTTGCGCCATTTGCTCGTCAATACGGCTCCAGTTGGTCGCAGTCTCAAAGGTATCAACCATAATGCCTTTATCCCAAAGCGTACCGCGCAGATATGGGAATTTAAAACGCCCGTGCGCCCAAACACTACCCATGATATTAGTGATTTTACCGGTGACACTACCATTTTGCTTTAACAATTTATTAAACTGCGTCACTGCTAGTTTATTCTGTGCTTTATCGCCTGAGAAACCATAAGTGAGCATCACTTTATCTGAGCTGAGTCCGCGCGCTTTTAGATAAGTGCTAATCGCTAAAAACTGGCTTGGCGTCGTACCTAGATGCAAATGTGCATCAGTCTCTACCGCGTTGCTTAGGCGTAGCATAGAGAGGCGAATATTGTTTTGCACCGCTTGTTTTAGCACCGCTTTGCCCGCTTCCCAATTCGGCAAGAAAGCCACTTTAAATAGCTCTTCTTCAGGTTGTGATTGCACGCGCATCTTGACTTCGGTAAAGATACCGGCGCGGCCTTCAGTACCCATCATCATCTCACGCAAATCAGGCCCTGCTGAGGATGCAGGAATATCAGCAATCTCTAGCACGCCTTGCGGGGTGACTAAAGTACCGCCTGCAAACATTTGCTCGATGCGCCCGTAGCCCAAGGACTGCTGACCACTAGAGCGCGCGGCAATCCAGCCGCCAAGCGTCGATAGCTCCCACGACTGCGGATAATGACCTAGACGATAACCGTGCTCGTCTAATTGTGCCTCGACCGCTGGCCCTTGCGTACCGGCACCAAAAGTAGCAATCTGGCTCTCGGTATCCAAATCCATCAGCCGATCCATCTGACTCATAGCGATAGTCAATACCGGGCGCGCGCCCTGTTGCGGATTGATATGTCCGACTACGGAAGTACCGCCGCCAAATGGAATGACAATCAGATCGTGCTCTTGGGCAAGTTTCAATAACTGCTCGACATCATTGGTCGATTGCGGATGTGCCACGCCATCAGGGAAGACTTCAAAGTCGCCGCTGTGCATCGCGATCCAATCGGGGAAGCTTTGCCCACGGGCGTGTCTGAGTCTGATCTCTTGATCGGTCGAGACTATGTTTAGCTTGGTAATAGCTGCTGGCAGGCGTGATTTGGGTACGGTTTTTAGTACTTGCTGTAAGCTAACTGATTTGAGTTTTTTGGTTTTGCCAATGTGGGATTTGATCAGTTTTGCGCCATGCGATGAGACTTTTTTATTAATATTGACGTTACCCCAACCATTCCAACGCGTTTGCTCGATGGGGGTGTTGGTTTTGGAAGTCATATTTGCTCTAGTGTTGTCAGTGTTTTTGCTATCAGAGGTGATTGCGAGAGGAGTGCTGTTACCATTCTTGTCGATAAGGGATTTGAGTTTGCTCATAGAGACATACCTGTCGAGTTATAATCGTAATATTTTGAATTGGCTTTATTTTACATTAAAGGTTCAATACTAATTCTTTTAGATTATCACAAGGTAAATAATTATTGTTTATATTTTATGACTCGATAGCAGCGTTAAAAAAGGGGTAGAATGAAAGGTCTATTAGCCGTTAAATACAAAAAATCTAAGCTACCATAGCAGCTCAGATTTTATCAAATAATTAAAAATAAACGCTTGTTTTAACTACCGTTTTCAGTGTCATCGCGTAGTTGTTCCCACTCATCCTGCTGAGCCAATACCGAGCCCTCTGGCGCCTCCGATGTCAGCCCTTCTTCCCATGGCGAGTTATCTGGGAGCTCTTCGATATGGATGGTTTTTATATAATAATCAGGCTGATAAGCCAAGTCATAACGCGCCGCCTTAATGACTGAAACCATCATCATCGTTAGAATGATAATAAGCGGTGCCCCGGCGATAATAGAAGCGGTCTGCAAGGTTTGCAAATCACCCAAAAACATCAAAATAGCGGGCAATAAACATAAGGTAAAGGCCCAAAATAGCCGGTTCCAGCGATGCGGCTCATCATCGACCTCTTTTTGTACCACCGAAGCTAGAATATAGGAGATGGAATCAAAGGTAGTCGCAGTAAAAATAGTAGCCAAAAAGGTAAAGACCGCCACCACTAGATAAGACATCGGCAGGCTATTTAAGATAGAGAAGATAGCGGCAGTCGGCGATTCGTTATTTAAGATGCCAACCACATCGACTACCCCCGTCATCTGCAAATATAAACCATAGTTGCCTAAGATAATCATAAACATCGCGCAGCCAAGCGAGCCGTAAAACATCGAGCCGACCACCATATTACGAATAGTGCGTCCTCGGGATATTTTGGCGATAAATAGCCCGATAGTTGGCGCAAACACTAACCACCATGCCCAATAAAACACCGTCCAATCTTGCGGAAAAGTAATAGGCTTAAAACCAAACTGTTGAAAGTCTTTAAAGGGCTCAATATAAGTCATCATCCGCGGCATCTGCGTAATCATACGGCCAATAGCTTCCATACCAGTGTTCAAAATAAACACCGTCGGTCCAACTACCAACACAAATAATAAAAATACCACCGCTAGATAAAAGTTAATATTAGAGAGCTTTTGAATACCGCCTTTGAGTCCTTGATAAGCACTATAAGCAAAAATCATCGTGGTAATTAGTAGCACCACAATCTGCATGGTGATATTGCGCGGCAGGCCAAATAAATTATACAAGCCTTCATTAATAAGTGGCGAGGCCAGACCCAAAGTGGTTGCCCCGCCGCCTACCATACCAAAGACAAACAGTACATCGAGCATTTTGGCCCAATTGCTACCCGCCCCCTTTTCGCCTAATAAAGGCATCAAGGTTTGGCTGACTTTGAGTACTGGCGTTTGCCGCACGTAATAGAAGTAGGCAATAGGAATGGCAGGCACTAAGTAGATCGCCCAGGCCACCGGTCCCCAGTGAAACATACCGTAAGTGGTCGCCCAGCGAATAGCGTCTGGCGTTGCGCCTGCTATACCAAAAGGTGGGCTTTGATAATAATAAGCCCACTCGATGAGTCCCCAATATAAGATACTTGCGCCAATACCGCCACAAAACAGCATTGCCGCCCATGAGCTGTCTTTAAACTCTGGCGTTTCTTCTGGTCGGCCCAACTTTATTTTGCCGATATCAGAGAAGATGATATAAATCACAAACATCATCGCCAGTACGCCGAATAATAAGTAAGCAAAACCAAAGTTATCGCTGACAAAAGCGCGCGCTATAGCTACCCAGTTTTTGCCTTGTTCAGGAAACAAGATCAAAGGCACAGCGATACTAAGTAAAATCACTAGCACCATGCCAAAAGTAAACTTGTCGATACGGGTGTCGGGGACATGGTCGGGTCGCCACTGCGGAATAGACATACCGACATCAAACGTCCCTAAATGCGGCGGCTTATGATATTTGGATCGAGCTTTTACATAGTCTGGAAGATATTCTTTTGATAGTCCGAGACCTGACGTAGATTTATCAGGTTTTTTAATGCCTTTACTGTTATCAGTGTTGCCCATGTTGTTTTCTCTTTGTATTGGAAGTTAAATTTTATACCTCGCCTAGATTTTCTAAGTCTACAAATTCCTTTTTACCGTGAATAGTATACATTTTTCGATTGATATCTGGATAGTTGGTGATATCAATCGGCGGTCTGCTGCCGCCCATCAGGTAAACTGCGTCCATATCGCTATCGTTAATCATAGAATGCGCAGCACCATGCGCGGGGAAACCTACAAAATCACCAGCAGCTAATTGATAGCGCTCCTCTCCATAACGCAGTGAAAGCTGTCCAGATAATACATAAATGAACTCGTCTGATTCTTCATGATAATGATGCTGTGTGGTCTCATCGCCCGGTTCAACGCGTACTAGGTGTAAGCCAAAGGCGTTTAGTCCAACAATATCGCTTAGAGATACCGTATGACGAATGGCGTTGTCGTTAAACTGATGCACGTGCTTGGTTTCAGGAATCGCGGCGATATCGGACTTAGTTAGGATATAGTCTTTTGGATTGTCGAATTTGGGCTTGGGTAGGCTAGTCATGGTTTATCTCCGTTATTTTTTCAGACTTAAGCTTATATAGTCAATATGAAATAAAATCGATACGTTAATAATACCGTGCTACTGGTACAAATTTTCCTTGCTTGCTGTGCGCTTCGCACTTTTCGATGCTACGCAACTGTTATTCAAAACAAGTATTCCAGTAGCACGGTATCGGTTTTAAAGTGAATTAACTATAGTAGCGAATATTTTTTGACTTTATGTAGTGAATTGGGTAGGTACGCTTATGATTTATTTGCAGATGAAACGCTTTTGTTTATTTACCTAATCCACGTTATCTAGTCGCCCATGATTGGCTTAAACTTGTTAAAATAGGCT
>Ga0208300_101227_pt1 | contig 11333 bp, 10 predicted proteins | sample 23_taG_FD_184096 | JGI IMG/M metagenome (GOLD analysis project Ga0208300, IMG submission 184096) | Marine viral communities from Cariaco Basin, Caribbean Sea - 23_WHOI_OMZ (SPAdes) (version 2) | ecosystem: Environmental > Aquatic > Marine > Oceanic | place: Caribbean Sea: Cariaco Basin... | reverse complement strand
TGAGTCATCTGGAAGTGCGTCAGGCGATCAACCATGCGATCAACCGACAGGGCATGGCGGACAATCTGGTGCGGGGCGGCAGTCGCCCGCTCTATGCACCCTGTTTTCCCGCCCAGTTCGGCTGCGAGACCCAGGATGTGGTCGAGTATGCCTATGACCCCGACAAGGCGCGCCAGCTGCTGGCGGATGCCGGCTACGGCGACGGCTTCGAGCTGGACCTCTACGCCTATCGCGAACGGGACTACGCCGAGGCGATGATCGGCGATCTGCGCGACATCGGCATCGATGTCAATCTGCGCTTCATGACCTCGCCGGCGCTGCTCGAACAGCAGCGTGGCGGCAACACCGACATGTCGTTCAAGACCTGGGGATCCTACTCGGTCAACGACGTCTCCGCGTTCACCAGCGTCTATTTCGGCGGCGGCGCCGACGACCACTGGCAGGACGAACAGGTCCAGCAGTGGCTTCACACCGCCGACACTTCCGTCGATCCCGAGATGCGCAAGGAAAACTACCGCAAGGCGCTCCAGCGGATCTCGGAGCAGGCCTACTGGGCACCGCTGTTCTCCTACTCCACCTACTATGCCTACACCTCGGATCTGAACTTCACGCCCTATCCGGATGAGCTGCCCCGTTTTGCCGAGGCCAGCTGGAAGTAACGCTTTCCGATATCCGCAACCCGTCCGCGCGGCCTCGACTCGACGAGGAGGAGGCCGCGTGGCGTGAGGAGGTTCCATGGGCACTTTCATCGTCCGCCGGATTCTGGTCGCGATGAGCGTGGCGCTGACCATCTCGATCGTCAGCTTCATGCTGCTGCACCTTTCCGGCGATCTGGCGACCTCGATCGCCGGGCCAGAGGCCACCGCCGAACAGGTGGAGCAGATCCGGGTGGATTACGGCCTCGATCGGCCGATCGTCAGCCAGTACCTGGATTGGTTGGGTGATGCGCTGACCTTCGACTTTGGCCGCTCCTATTACTACCAGAGCACGGTGGTCGACCTGATCGTGGATCGCATGCCGGTCACGCTGACGCTGGGCGGTCTCGCGCTGGCGCTGGCGGTAGGCATCTCGATTCCGCTGGGCGTGCTGGCGGCGCTCAAGCGCGATACCTGGATCGATCGGCTGGCACTGCTGTTCGCGGTGGTCGGGCAGGCGATGCCGAGCTTCTGGTTCGGCCTGACACTGATCGTGGTCTTCGCGGTGACGCTGCAATGGCTGCCGGCGGCGGGCAGCGACGGCTGGCAGCATTTCGTGCTTCCGGCGATAGCGCTGGGCTACTACGCCACACCCGCGATGATGCGGCTGACGCGTACCGGCATGCTCGAGGTACTCGAGTCCGACTATATCCGCACGGCACGCGCCAAGGGGCTGCGCACCGGGTCGGTGATCTTCAAGCACGCGCTGCGCAACGCGATCATCCCGGTGGTCGCGCTGGCTGCCGTCGAGCTCGGCTTCATGCTCGGCGGTTCGGTGGTCATCGAATCGGTCTTCTCGCTCAACGGCCTGGGGCAGCTGGCCTGGGACGCCATCTCGCGCAACGACTATCCCGTGGTGCAGGCCGTGGTGCTGATCATCGCGCTGTTCTACATCGTGCTGACATTGCTGGCGGACGTCGCCAACGCCGCGCTCGATCCCCGCATTCGCACCCGCTGAGGAGAACGACATGACGACTTCGAGCGTTTCGCCAACCGCTTCTTCAGCCTCGACGCCTGGCACTGGCCTCGGCGAAATTTCGCTGCAGCCACCGGCCTGGTCGCGAGTGACGCGGCGACTGTTCGGCCATCGTGGCCTGGCGATCGGCCTGATCGTGGTCGGGCTGGCGATCCTGATCGCCATCTTCGCGCCGCTGCTGGCGCCGCATGATCCGTATCACCAGGACATCGCCAATCGCATGGTTCCGCCGGTCTGGCATGACGAGGGTTCCTGGGAGCATGTACTGGGCACCGACAAACTGGGACGCGACACCTTGAGCCGGCTGCTCTTCGGCACCCGCATTTCGCTGACCATCGGGCTGGTGGTCGCGCTGATCTCCGGCGTCATCGGCACCACGCTGGGCGTGCTGGCCGGCTACTTCGGCGGGCGCGTGGATGCGGTCATCAGCTACGTCATCACCACGCGGCTGGCGATGCCGGTGGTGCTGGTGGCATTGGCGCTGGCCTCGCTGACCGGTGGCTCCTTGACCACGGTGATACTGCTGCTGGGGCTGCTGCTGTGGGACCGCTTCGCGGTCGTCTCGCGCTCGGTCACCCAGCAGGTGCGCGATGCCGAGTACGTCTTTGCTGCGCGCACGCTGGGCTGTTCGCTGCCCTACATCCTGCTGCGCGAGGTGCTGCCCAACATCGCCGGCTCCCTGATCGTGGTGATGACCCTGGAAATGGCTCACGCGATCCTGCTCGAGGCGACGCTGTCGTTTCTCGGCATGGGTGTCCAGCCGCCGCTGCCGTCCTGGGGGCTGATGGTCGCCGAGGGCAAGGCCTACATGTTCTTCCAGCCCTGGGTCATCGCGATTCCCGGTATTGCGCTGTTCGTGCTGGTACTGGCGATCAACCTGCTCGGCGATGGGTTACGGGACCTCAACGCACCGGGAGGGCGCAACTGATGTCGCGACTCGAGGTGAACAACCTACTCGAAGTGAACAACCTGCGCGTCGATCTGCCGGTCGAGGCAGGGACGCTGCACGCCGTGCGCGGGATCGATTTTCATGTCGAGCGTGGCGAGATGCTCTGTCTGGTGGGGGAGTCCGGCTGCGGCAAGTCGATGACTTCGCTGGCCCTGATGGGGCTGTTGCCACGCAAGGCCCGGCTGACTGCCGATCGTCTCCGGTTCGACGGGATCGACCTGACCACGCTTCCCGAACGTCGCCGCAGCGACCTGCGGGGGGCGCGGATGTCGATGATCTTTCAGGAGCCGATGACTGCGCTCAACCCTGCCTACACGCTGGGCAACCAGCTCTGCGAAGGGCTGATCCGTCATCGCGGCGTCAGCCGGCAGGAGGCGCGCGAGCGGGCGATCTATCTGCTCGAGCGCGTCGGCATCAGCGCTGCGAAAGACCGTTTGAACCAGTATCCGCATCAGCTCTCCGGCGGGCTGCGCCAGCGCGTGATGATCGCCATGGCGCTGATGTGCGAGCCGGACCTGATCATCGCCGACGAGCCGACCACCGCGCTCGACGTGACGATCCAGGCACAGATCCTGCGTCTGCTGCGGGAGCTGCAGCAGGAGTTCGGCACTGCGGTGATCTTCATCACTCACGACCTTGGGGTCGTGGCGCGCATCGCCGATCGGGTGGCGGTGATGTACGCCGGCGAGGTGATCGAATCGGCACCCACGCCGGCACTCTATGCCAATCCGGCTCATCCCTACACCCGCGGGCTGTTGAGCTGCATTCCCGCGCCGGGCAAGACGCCGCCCGGCAGTCGGCTGCAGGCCATTCCGGGCGTCGTGCCCAGCCTGGTCGGGCACGTCGAGGGGTGCGCCTTTCGCAATCGCTGCCCGCAGGCGCAGCCGACCTGTGAGCGGACCCCGCCGTTGATGTCCCTGTCCGGCGATCATCGCGCCCGCTGTCACTATGCCGACCGGCCGGTACCGGCACCGCGTCCACCGGAGACCATTTCATGAACGCACAACCCATCACCGAGGTAGCCGAATCCCGCCCGTTGCCGTCGGACTCCGCTTCGGTATCCCGTGCCGTCACCCCGGCGCTGGAGCTTTGCGGGCTCTCGAAAACCTTCACCCTGGGCGGGGGCCTGTTCAAGCGCGGACGCACGCTCGGTGCGGTCAGCAATGTTTCGCTGCGGATTCCGCGCGGCCAGGTCATGGGGCTCGTTGGCGAGTCGGGCTGCGGCAAGAGCACGCTGGCCAAGATGCTGCTGGGGCTGACGACGCCGAGCGACGGCGACGTGCTGGTCGATGGCAGGCCGGTACGGGGCGCCGATCAGAAGGCGTTGGCCCGCCACATTCAGCCGATCTTCCAGGATCCATACTCTTCGCTCAATCCGCGTAAGCGAATCGCCCAGATCGTCGGCTTGCCGCTGCGGGTGCATGGCATTGGCACGCCTCGCGAGCAGGCGGCGCATGTCGCCGAAACCCTGGATGTGGTGGGTCTGCCCCGGCGCGCCGCCGAGCAGTTTCCCGGCCAGCTTTCCGGCGGGCAGCGTCAGCGCGTGGCGATCGCCCGCGCGCTGGTCATGCGTCCGGACATCGTGATCTGCGACGAGCCGACCTCGGCGCTGGACGTCTCGGTCCAGGCGCAGATCCTCAATCTGCTGCTCGATCTCAAGGCCGAGTTCGGGCTGACCTACCTGTTCATCAGCCATGATCTGGCCGTGGTCGAGCATCTGGTCGACCGGGTCGCGGTGATGTATCTGGGCCGCATCGTCGAGGAGGGCACGCGGGAGCAGATCTTCGGCTCGCCACGTCACCCTTATACCCGGGCGCTGCTGGATTCCGCACTGACCCCGGAGCCGGGGCTGGGCGTGCCGGATATCGGGCTGGGCGACGCCACGCCGGACCCTAGCGATCCGCCCGCCGGCTGTGCCTTCCATCCGCGCTGCCCCAAGGCGCAGGCGACCTGCCGGCAGCAACGGCCGCGGCTGGAAGATATTCGGGGCGATAACGCCCGGGTGGCCTGCCATCTGGCTTGAACCGCCCCCACGGCGATCACCAGTTCAACGATTGTTCCTAGTCAACGAGGAGAGATTCATGGCGCGATCACAAGCGCTGCAACACGCCTGGCAAGCCTTCGACAGCGGCGATTTCCTGCGCCAGCTCGAGGCCCGCGTCGCGGTACGCAGCGAAAGCCAGGAGGCCGGGCGCGACGACGAACTGCGGCGCTATCTGACCTATTTCGTGATTCCCGATATCGAGAAGCTGGGCTTCACCTGGGAGATCGTCGACAACCCGGTCGACGGATTCGGGCCGTTCCTGCTGGCCGAGCGCATCGAGGCCGAGGCGACGCTGACGCTGCTGACCTACGGTCACGGCGATGTGGTCCGGGGTTACGACGGGCAGTGGCGCGAGGGGCTTTCGCCGTGGCGGATCGTGGTCGAAGGCGAGCGCTGGTACGGCCGCGGCACCGCCGACAACAAGGGCCAGCACACGCTCAATCTCGCCGCGCTGGAAAGCGTCATAGCCGCGCGCGGCGGCACGCTGGGTTACAACGTCAAGTTGATCCTGGAGATGGGGGAGGAGACCGGCTCGCCAGGCTTGAAGGCCGTCTGCGAAGCGCATCGCGATCGTCTGTCGGCGGATCTGTTCATCGCTTCCGACGGCCCGCGCCTGTCGGCGGGCTCTCCGACGCTCTTCCTCGGCTCCCGCGGCTCGTTCAATTTCGACCTGCGCCTGCGTGCCCGCGACGGTGCCCACCACTCCGGCAACTGGGGCGGGGTGCTCTCCAATCCGGCGACGCGGCTCGCCAACGCCTGGTCTACGCTGGTCGATGCCCACGGCAGGATCCTGATCGACGGTCTGCGGCCGCCGGCCATTCCTGCTGCCGTGAAGGAGGCCGTTGCTTCCCTGGAAGTCGGCGCGACGCCGGGCGACCCCCCGATCGACCCGAACTGGGGCGAGCCGGGCCTGTTGCCGTCGGAACGGCTGTTTGCCTGGAACACCCTGGAGCTGCTGGCGATCAAGGCCGGCAACCCGGAGGCGCCGGTCAACGCCATTCCCGGCGAGGCCTACGCACACTGCCAGCTGCGCTTCGTCGTCGGCAGCGACCGTGAATGCTTCCTCGATCACCTGCGCCAGCATCTCGACGCTCACGGCTTCGAGGATGTGGAGGTAAGCAGCGCGCGCATGTCGCAGATGAACGCGACGCGGCTCGATCCGACGGACCCTTGGGTGACCTGGGCACTGGCATCGATGCGGGAATCCAGCGGCAAGACACCGACGCTGCTGCCCAACCTGGGCGGTTCGCTCCCCAACGATATCTTTGCCGAGACGCTCGGCCTGCCGACGCTGTGGGTGCCGCACTCCTATCCTGCCTGTTCCCAGCACGCCCCTGACGAACACGCGCTGGCGAGCATCGTGCGGGAAGGTCTGGGTATCATGGCCGGGTTATGGTGGGACCTGGCCGAACAGGGCCGAGACATAGTGAAGGAGCGCGAACGATGGCATCGCTGAATGACGCGGAGACGATGATGATCACGGCCTGCGACTGGCTCGCCAGCCAGCAGGCGGAGATGATCGAGTGCCTGAAGACACTGGTCGATATCGATTCCAACAGCTATGACAAGGCCGGCACCGATGCGGTGGCGGACGTCATCGTCGAGTGGCTGGAGGCCGATGGTATCGACGTTACGCGCACGCCGCGTCCGGAATCCGGCGATATTCTCGAGGCGCGGCTGGAAGGCGATGGCAGCGACGCCAGCGCCGGCCATGTGCTGATGATGGGGCATCGCGATACGGTGTTCCCGACGGGGACGGTCGCCGAGCGGGGCTTCACCCGCGAGGGCGATACCGCGTTCGGCCCCGGCGTCGCCGACATGAAAGCCGGGCTGGTGATGAATGTCTTCGTGCTGCGGGCACTCAAGCGGCTGGCGCCATTGCCGTTCCCGGTGCGTGCGCTGTTCACCGCGGACGAGGAGATCGGCTCCCGCGACGGCACGGCGTTCATTCGCGAAGCGGCCAGCGGGGCGCGGGCCGTGCTCAATGCCGAACCCGGTAGAATTAGCGGCAACGTGGTCACCGGCCGCAAGGGCGGCGCCGCCTTCCAGATCGAGGTGACCGGTGTGGCTGCGCACTCCGGCGTCAGCCACGCCGACGGCGCCAGTGCCATCGAGACGCTGGCGCGCAAGATCATCAAGCTGCACGCGCTGACCGACTACGACAGCGGCGTGACCACCAATGTCGGCTTGATCGAGGGCGGCGTCTCGCGCAATACCGTGGCTCCCTCGGCGACGGCCCAGCTGGATACGCGCTTCGTCACCAACCAGCAGCGTGTCGAGCTGCTGGCGGCGATCGAGGCGATCATCGCCGAGGAAGAAGTCCCCGGAACGCAGGCGACGATCCGCCAGACCTCCGGATTTTTGCCGATGGAGCCGGCCATGAGCGAGGCACTGTTCGCGCGCTACCGGGCGCAGGCCGAGAAGCTGGGCTTCAGCGTCGCGGGCGAGTTCACCGGCGGCTGTTCGGACGCCGGCACCACGGCGAGCCTGGGCATTCCCACGCTGTGCGGCACCGGCCCGGTCGGCGCCAAGATGCATACCGACGACGAGTATTGCCGTCTGGAGACCTTCGTGCCGCGGGCGCAGGCGGTGGCCGCGACGATTCTGGAGCTCGCCGCCGACGCGTCACGCTGAGACGCGCCGGGCAGCATACGGAAGCCGGCGGATGATGGATCAGCGGCGATCGGCGAAGCGGTCGGTCGCCCGTATCAGGGCGGCCAGGGTTTCGGGTTCGCTGAACGCGTGGCCGGCCGCCTCGATGATCTCGAGCGTGGCATCGGGCCACGCCTTCGACAGATCCCAGGCGTTCTGAAGCGGGCAGACCATGTCGTAGCGGCCGTGAATGATGACGCCGGGAATGCCCTCGAGATGATGGGCCTGGCGTAACAGCTGGTCATCGAATTCGAAGAATCCCTTGTTGATGAAGTAGTGATTCTCGATCCGTGCGAAGGCCAGGGCGAAATGATCGGCGGCATGCGAGGCGGTGGCATCGACGGGGATCAGCTTCGAAGTCTCGCCTTCCCAGACGCTCCAGCGCCGGGCGGCTTCGAGCTGGCGCTCGATATCATCGCCTTTGAGCAGTTCGTGGAAGGCGGGAATGATATCGTCGCGCTGTTCCTCGGGAAGAATCGACACCAGCCGCTCCCACTTTTCGGGGAACATGTTGCGCGCGCCGTGCTTGTAGAACCAGTCGAGTTCCTGCTGGCGCATGGTGAAGATGCCGCGCAGCACGAGTTCGCTGACGCGCTCGGGATGCCGCTCGGCGTAAGCGAGAGCCAGCGTCGAGCCCCAGGACCCGCCGAAGACCTGCCACCGTTCGGCACCGATCATCTCGCGCAGGCGTTCCATATCCTCGATCAGATGCCAGGTGGTGTTGTTATCGAGGCTCGCGTGCGGCGTCGAGCGGCCGCAGCCACGCTGATCGAACAGCAGGATGTCGTAGCGCGCCGGGTCGAACAGTTGGCGATGGATCGGTTTGCAGCCGCCGCCGGGGCCGCCGTGGAGAAAGACCACCGGCTTGCCGTCCGGGTTGCCGCAGCGCTCCCAGTAGACCTGATGGCCGTCGCCGGTATCCAGATGACCGTAGGCGTGAGGTTCGATAGGCGGATAGAGCGGATTGGGTTCAGACATGGTTGACCTTGTTGGAAATGGGGCGCCGTCATCGCGCTGACAAAAGCGTCGCGCTGATAAAAACGTCGCACTGACGAGAAACCAGCATAAAGGCCGCGTAGGGCAGGAACCAGGCATGGCGCCGACTCGATGCGAGGCCGGTGATGTCGTCATGCGGCTCTGCTACCATCGTCGCCATTCAATTGGCTTCGGCGCGCCGAGACCGGTGCCGAGCTATCGTTTCGTTGCCGAGGGGGCGATCGCCAGCGCGGTCGAATCAGAGAGTCCATGAAATCACGTTCCGGCGATACCGGTTTTCGCCATCTGTTTCACTCCACGGGCTACTCGTTGAAGGGGCTGGTTGCCGCCTTTCGCAACGAGGCTGCCTTTCGCCAGGAGGTAGCGCTCTGCGTCATTCTGGTGCCGTTGGCTTGGTGGATCGGCGAGAACCCCGTCGAATGGCTGGTACTGGTCGGCAGCTGCGTCTTTGTGTTGATCGTCGAGCTGCTCAACAGTGCGGTGGAGACGGTCGTCGATCGCATCGGCCCGGAGCATCACGAGCTTTCCGGGCGCGCCAAGGATATCGGTTCTGCGGCGGTGATGCTGGCCCTGGGCATGGCGGCGGTGACCTGGGGGTTGTTGGCGTGGGACAAGTTCTTTGGTTAGGCTATGTACGAAAACTGCCTGCGCTCGGCCATACGGCGTTAAAAATCAGCTCAAAATACTCATTTACACCCCGTAAACTCCGTCTTTTCGTTGATTTTTGCCTTGTCTGACCGTCGCTCGCCGACTTTTCGTACATAGCCTAGCCGCCGTTGGATAGATCCTCTGGAAAGTCGACGTCCCGCCAGATGCCGGCATCGTCGACATCGATGATATGAACGGCTTGGCGATTTGCCTGCACGACGCCTCTGGCGCCTTCCCCTTCCTTCAGTTCGGCCAGCGCCGGCCACAGATCACGCCCGAACAGCACCGGATGGCCACGTTTTCCTTGGTGGCGCGGCATGACGATGCGTGCCGGGCCGGCGTGCCGGTTGAGTCGTGAACAGGTGGCGGCGTTCAACCACGGCATGTCGGCCAGAATCACGGCGGCGGCGACAGCGTTGTCCTGCTGTGAGATCAACTCTCGAAATGCGTCGCCGAGGCTGCCTCCCAGCCCGTTGCCCGCATGCGGGGCCGCCATGCGGAGGAGATCGTTGTAGGCCACCAGGGCTTCGCCCAAGTCATCCTCCGGGCGGATGACCAGCCAGCATCGCGGATAGACCTGCGAGGCGGTTGCCAGCGTCGTCTCCAGCAGGGTTCGCCCGTCGTCCAGCCTGGCCCGGCGCTTGTCGCTGCCGAACCGGCGGGAGACGCCGGCGGCCATGATCAGCGCGACGATTTCGGGCGACCGCTCCTTGCCCCGAAATTCACAGCTCATGGCGTGGCTTGCCGCGACGCACGCGCAGGATGTCGGCGACCACGGCGAGGGCGATCTCGGCGGGGGTCTTGCTGTCGAGATTGAGCCCGATCGGCATGTGGATTCGCGAGATGGCTTCGTCATCCAGGCCACCGGAGCGCTTCAGGCGCTCGGCACGCTTCTCGGAGGTGCGCTTCGATCCCATCACGCCGATGTAGAACGCCGGTGTGCGCACGGCTTCGATCATCGCCAGGTCATCGATGCGGGGATCGTGGGTCAGGGCGACGATGGCGGTGGCGGCGTGAGTGGCGCCGGAGCCGATGAACAGCGACGGCAGCACCGCCTGCACTTCGACGCCTTCGACCCGAAACTCGCGCCGGGTCTCTTCTCTCGGATCGCAGACGATCACTTCGAATCCCAGCGCGCGGGCGAATTCGGCGCAGAAGTGCGATACCGGCGAGATGCCAGCGATGATCAGGCGAAGTGCCGGGCCGACGCGAAGCTGGATGATCTGGCCGTCGCGTTCGACCCGCGGGCCGTTTTCTCCCGCCTCGACGAAGCGTTTGCGGCCGCTTTCCAGATCGATCCGGCGCACCAGCGAACGTTGGCCCAGCAGCGTGGCGTGCAGCACTTCAAGATGCGTCAGGGTGGCGGCATCCGGCGCCAAGCGCTCCACCAGCACGTCCAGAATGCCGCCGCAGGGTAGCGAAACCTGGGGAGATTCATCGGCTCCTTCACCGTAGCGAACCACCGACAGCGCATCGCCGAAATGCCCTTCGGCGATCTTGCCGAGGAAGTCTTCCTCGATGCAGCCGCCGGAGAGCGAACCGACATGGGCGCCGTCGGCCTTGGCGACCAGCATCGAACCGGGCTCGCGCGGCGAGGAGCCGAACGTCGCCAGCACGCTGCAGAGCCAGATCGTCTCGCCGGCATTGGCCCATTCGAGGGCGGTATCGAGAACCTGTAGATCGAGATGTTGCATGTTGCATCCGTTGTTATGCGGGAATGCCGCGTCGTCCATAACGGGCGGGGGGCGTTGTGGTCTCTAGGGTCTGTTGACGTTTCATGCACGGCCGCGCCGGAGCCAGTTTTTGTGCGGGGCAAGGCGTGAGGAGCGTAGTTTGGTCGTTCCAAATGAACGACGAATAACGCAGCACCGTGCAAAAACTGGCCCGGCCCTTCGGGTTGCGCGGCAAATGGCGCCATGCGGCGTTGCGGGATTGGAAAAGGAAACCACCCTTCTCTGCATCCCGCGCCTGGCCTGGCGCCATTTGGCTCAGCAACGCGGTTCGCGCTGAAACGTCAACAGACCCTAGGATAAGCGATCGTCGACCGGGCATGACAGCCGATGATGTCAGTGCCGGGCCAGCTGCTTGCAGAAGTCCTCGAAGCGCCCGCTGTAGTAGTGCTCGCGCGGCCAGCCGGTGCGCGGAAGGTAGAAGAACATCTCTTCGAGACGTGACTTGATGGTGACGTGGTTCTTGGTGTCGATGACGAACACGTGCTTGCCCTTGGCGTCGTTGGGGCTTTCGGCCAGCTGGCGCAGGATGAAGCGCACCAGCGAGTCCTCCTGCGGCATGCTGTAGCCGACGATCACCAGCACGTCGGTTTCCCGCAGCAGGCGCACCGCCTTGGGAAACACCTGATGGAAGTAGGGCTCG
>Ga0208300_101226_pt1 | contig 11341 bp, 10 predicted proteins | sample 23_taG_FD_184096 | JGI IMG/M metagenome (GOLD analysis project Ga0208300, IMG submission 184096) | Marine viral communities from Cariaco Basin, Caribbean Sea - 23_WHOI_OMZ (SPAdes) (version 2) | ecosystem: Environmental > Aquatic > Marine > Oceanic | place: Caribbean Sea: Cariaco Basin... | reverse complement strand
CACTATGATTGCGGCTACAATCGCCTTCAGCAGTTGCACAGAAATTTCTGATCGGATGATGTTGGTGATAAATTTTGTTTGCATAGTCTGAGCTCCTTTTTGTTGTCAGAAACCCAATGCTTGCACAGATCCCAAATCCTCCAAATTTGCTGAGACTTACGATGTTGGAGACTTCCCAAAAAAGTGTAGGATTAATTTGGGATATTTTAATGAGGAAGTTCTTATGAACCTGATGGCTGGCTTTTTGGGTTTTTCAGCATTCACCATCACATGTTTGGCTATAGGTCTCTTGGGCTATTGGCAAGCCGATCGGCTAGAGAACTACGCACGAATCTACGCGCGGAAAGCCAGGCAAAAATCTGCGATGAGACGCCACCGTTAGAGGCCCCGACACAGGTAACGAATAGTTTGAGAACAGCTATCTTCGTCCTTACACAAGCAGAGATATGGGAGGTTGGGCTTTGGAGACTTTAAGCCCATTGACTGATTTCGAAGCCCGAGTGATTAGGGCGCTCGGCTTTGGGGCATGTTTGCCAGCCGGCAAGGGCCTGGACGATCACTTCCATTTAACCAAATCAATTCCAAACAAAATTTGGCCATCAGCCGAACCTCTCTCAGTCTCAGAAAAAGCCGTACTCAAACAAGGAGGGGCTCGGGGCCTCGAAGCTTCTCCCACATCTCTTGAAGGGCTGAAAAACCGCACGAAGATTTCTTTGCAGGTGATTTCAGAGTGCAGGTCCATTGCGGCCCAGACACTCACGCTTAAGGAGGTCTCGAGATTACTCCACGCACCGGAAGATATGGTGATAATCGAATCAAACCGCACACCCCCGAGCTTACTGGCGTTGACACTTGAAGATTCCACGCCAGTATTCTTCGGTTGGCAGTTTAGCGATTCAGGCAGACTACCCCACCTTGCCGAATTACTAGTGTCAGCTGAGGCAATTGATCGTCCTCTCACACTGACGCGTTTCATGCTGACACCGACTGCTGATCTGGATGGCCACTCGCCGAGAGAATGGCTTTTGAGCGGCTACGAACTAGGCCCCGTGAAAACCTTATCGATGTTTATGACGCAGACATAACTTTCGCTAAGTAGATGTGTTCGAGTTCTGGCCCACCTCTACTTGCCAGCTTGGACACCAAGGCAACGTACACAGGTGTCGCAACCGCGCACAGTCGCATTAAAAATACTGCTCGAAGCTCTCAAAATCGCTATAAATAATCAGAAGGCGCACTACCAAGTCAGACGTGCGCAGATGCAACGTCCAGCCCTCCCAACTTAAGAAGCTTCTCCCCAACAGAGCATTTGACCTCGGAAAGTTGGTATGTCAGATCAGAGGCTTGGCCTCCCTGCGAGGAGATCAGGGCCTCAGTCCGAATTCGACTGATTCCAGTCGTCCGAGGTTCCAGAGAACCCCCTGGGTTCTTGGAAATTACGGGGCATGGAGAGATTGGAGGCTTCATATTAATCAGTACTATTAAATATAGCCCTAGAAATACTGAGATCGAGCGTAGATATGAAGCGCTACGTATTTAACAGTATTTGGCTAATTTAGAAGCGCCATATTGAAAGTTTATTACCAGTTTTTTATAAACCTCCTTTGCAGCAGGTATTTTCCTAATCAATATGAATCGCTATCTTAATCAGGGGTTGTACTGTTAAATACGGAGTGAAAAATCAAGGGCCCCGAATTAGGCGTGGCATTGAGTCTATTAGAAATACTCTGGCAGCAAATTTTTCATCAAAAAGCTCAAAAGCTCTGGCATGCACACAAAATTATTAATTTGCCGTCAAAAGCTCTGCCATGGTTTTGCTATCATCCTTAGTCAGCATCAACAGGGTTTTGGAGGTAGGCAGAGAAAATGCGTCACTCACCGAAATGGCAATCAGAATACTCTCGATCTGAAGATCAGCTCTGTGCCCTAGCAACGGAACTGTTGGACTCACTTTGTGCAAATGACCAAACCTCCAGCGTGGCGGAGTTAGCCTGTCAGCGCGTTGCGGGAAACACCACAATAGGAAAGAAGTAGCAGTATGAGTAGGCTCAATGACGCTTCGAACAAAACAGAATTCACAGACAGGTTTCGCCGCTTGACTGATCTGGTCGAGACCAGTAAGGAAAGCGCCAACCAGCACGGAGAGTGCTTCAATATTTTCTCCATCCTTGGCGTCCAGCGCGATGAAAACCGGACCCACTCCCGGTACCTCGCGGAGTTGCTTAGTCCTACCGGACGACATGGTGAGGGTTCCCGATTTCTTGATGCATTTGTCAAAGATATCCTGGGACTTTCACTGGATGTGAGCGGGCGCGTTAAGATAACAAGAGAATTGGCAACCGAAGACCGACGGCGTGTGGATATCGTGGTTGAGTCTCCCGACCTTATTATCGGCATTGAAGTAAAGATCGACGCCGGAGATCAAAAGGCTCAGCTCCAGGACTATTTCACAGAGCTCAATCAACGGGCCAAAGATCGTAAAACCGCAGTGCTGGCCTATCTCACTTTGGATGGCAAGCCACCTTCAGCGTATAGCCTCAGGGATCTTGAACAGGAGAATGTTCATTGCCTCTCATTTGCAGAAGACATCCGCCAGTGGATCGATCACTTTGCCGGCCTCTGTGAGCATAAACCAGAGCTATCTTACGCCCTCATCCAATACAAGCGCCTACTCGAAACCCTCACCGGAGCCGGAACCTCTATGACCTCTCTTATTGCCGAGAAATTGGCCCACAACCGTGACGATCTGGAAACTGCCCTGGCAGTAGAGAAGGCACTGCCTAAAGCCAAATCCTCGGTCATGCTGCGGTTCTGGGAGGAACTATCTTCCGCTATGGCCAATGCGCTTGGTGAAGCGCCCGTCGTCTACGGGGATAAAAGCCTGAGGGAGCTTTCTCACAATTACTTCAACGGTCGCGGCGGTAAACACGTTGGCATCAAACACACCATTGGAGAGCTCAACGGAGAAAAGCTCTGTCTGTACGTGAACATCTACCACGCCATCCACTACGGTCTGCGCATCGAAAGCCCCTCGGGTTCAGCAGTCTCGCGACCCGACATAAAAGATAAACTCAGGGAAACGCTGAACGACGGTAACGCGGTAGCCAACAAGGAAGCAGATTGGCTGATTTGCTACTACTACAACCCGTACCCCAGTCATGAGCCTGCCATCCTCAACTTTCATTCGTTTGATGGGGCTGTCCTTGATTTGCTGGAAGATGTAAACCGGCAAGCCGTCATCAATAACATGGTTGAGCATCAGGTGAGACTGGTAAATGAGGCCCGGGCCCTCCTTGAATCCAGCACAGCATAAAACGACAACATTTGTCGCGACGTTGATGTCTGATAGGTATGCCGATCTGGCATCAGCGTTCAAAAAATTATTAGCGTCTGGTGGAAACCGCTTAGCTGGACCGACGGAGACCATACTTCATGAATCCCGAACTATCGTTCGCCCAAAATCGCCTGAATCAGCTCACTGAACAACTGCTTTCGGAAACACCCGTTACTGGAGACATCATATTCTTCGCAGACGAGGACACTGGTGGAGCAAGTGGCGCAACTTGGCGATTTGAAGATGAAGATCACGCCCTTTTGAAAGATCGAAACTTCAAATTCATGCTTATGGAGTTATTGAATACCCTCATTCAGCACCGGGCCGGTGAGGGGCATACAAATACCCTCCATGGCATCGTTCATCTTGAGAAGTCGTCACCAAGCATTCAGTGGTTAACCTCTGATGAGGCAGAGCAACAACGAAACTTAGAGTGACGCAAACGGGTGGCCGGGGCGCGCACGGACTAACGGGAAGACATATGGAATTTGCTCTCATAATCGGGTCAGTCATCTTTCTGTTCCTTCTTATTGGCGGCAACAAAGCGCCTCAGAAGCCACGTAAATCAGAAAGCGATGCACTCCGGATTAAAATCGTGATTGAAGAATCCGGTAAGAGGAAGCCCAACTGGGAGCTCGTGGATCAGAAGCCGGCTTTATTCAGAACCTCACAAAACAACGCTCCAGAACACAACAAATCAGCTATTAACCGTGGGCTCATCATCGCTGAACCATGGATTGGCAAAATCCTGAATGGTGAGAAGGTATGGGAGATGAGGGGCCAACGGACAAAAATGCGCGGGCCGATTGCCCTGATCAAAAAAGGTAGTAAAACGATTGTTGGTATCTGCCATTTGGACGGCGTTGAGGGACCTTTCGATAATCGTGAGCTAGCTTTGAACCAATCCAAACATCAAGTCCCCTCTGATATCTACGAGTCTCCGGATTATAAATGGCGCTATGCCTGGGTATTGTCAGAGATAGAGCCCCTTGCTCAACCGGTTCCTTATAAACACGCTAGTGGCTCCGTAATCTGGGTCAAACTGGACGAAGACGCCATAAATCGGCTTGCTTCCGCAAGTCCGTCCCAGATCTCAACACCGGACTCCGATGCTGTTGATTCTTGTACCGAGTCGCCGGATCCTGAATTCGTGAGGATGATTACGGTACCTTACGCCCGGGATGGTTCTTATTTTTGCCGGCATCAATCCTCGATTGGCGGTCGTTATTTTATTGAAAGCAAACACGGGAGCCTGGAATTCACCGATTACGACGAAGCTCTGGATTATATGCGGAATATGTCAGTTGCCCGCTGGTGCCGCCCTACCGATCAAAGTACGTGCGAAATTGTTAGTGCAGTCGAATGGAAGGCTCTGATCGAGGATTAATTAGGATTCAAGGAGAATCACATAGTGCAAACGGATCTAACCCAAGAACAGCAGCTCAAGAATATTCTCGACGGTATATCGCCCTTTGACAGGAACCCTGTCTGGCTTTCCAGCTTGGCTGAATTTCTTGAATACGTTGGCAATGCGGATCTAGAAACCCGAAAAACTCTGGAATTTCAGCAGAAGCTATGGGAGGAAAACGCTGTCAGCGGCGTTGGAATGGGCACGGTTAATATATCTAGCGCTCTTGAGGATCCTGAATTCAGATCCTGGATTGCTGAGGAGTCGTTGAAGGCGCTACCTGAAAGTTCGGAAGAGCGAATTACCCGACTTCAGGCCTTTCATGATGAAATTGCCATACGGATGAAGCAGTACACCAATCGGATCGCTTGGGTGAAAATCTGTCGGGTTATGGCTGCCTTCTATCCGCGTTATTTTAGTACCATCACCTACGACCTGATGGCGCAGGAATGTCACAGGGCGTGGTTCGGGGATTCTTCTCGCCGACCGAAAGTGGTTACTTGCCAGCACGATTTGATGCTGCGCCTGGAGGAACTACTGGGCTCGGTGGAAAGTTCCCCCAAAGCTCTTGCCGAACGCATGACACTCCCCTGGTTTGTTTATGAAGGTCATGTCCAGGGCACCAATACCGAAACGGTAGCTGAGGTGGCAAATGACCAGGGTGAGGTAAAACTGAAACCCTTGCCCGCGCTCCAAAGACGTAAAGGTTTGACGAGCATTCGAGGTGGCATAGCAACGCTGATCAAGGCTCTGAGTTTTGTTGAGGACGGCGTTCGACGAGACGAACTCATTGATTTTCTGCGATCGGAGTTCCCGGATTACCGGGAAAGCAGCCTCAGAACCACGGTTAATGTTCTGAAGAATGAGTTCTACGTGATCGAGGAACACGAAGGCTTTGTCGCAAAGACAACTCGCGGCGAGCTGTATCTGGAAACGGAAGATCCTCGGGAACTGATACCCATCTTTCTAACCCGGGTTCTGGGAATTGATCATGTTCTGCTTGCATTGAAAGCACAGGACCTGACAAGCCGCGAACTCTATACCCTGCTTCAGAAGGTTAATTCTGGCTGGACCTCAGACTTCATGCCGGGAAGCATCATAAAATGGTTGAAAGGCTTTGAACTGATCAGAAGCTCTGAGAATGGGATGTTCTCATTGACCGAAGCTGGCAAAGAATGGACGGACCAAATTCACTGGACGCCAGAGTTCCTGAAACCGACGGATCTAGGTGAAGAGACAGATGCTCCAGATATCGACACTGACTTTCTCAATATAAGCACCATTGACGAGATTGCCCTTGTAAACGAAGTCACCGCCAGTACTGCCTTTGCATCCAGACTTGTGAGTCAGCTTCATTTTGGTTTGTGGTCTCATGAGCGTCGTCACTTTGCCATCCTTGCGGGCCTTTCCGGATCCGGTAAAACCCTCTTGGCCCAACGCTATGGGCAAGCCCTTACACAGCAATTCAACCTTCCAGCCGACAAGCACGTGTTTGTTCAGGCGGTACAGCCAGGCTGGTATGACTCATCGCCACTCTTCGGCCACATTAATCCTTTAAGGCCTGATAATTATGTCCGCTCTCCGCTGCTAGATTTCCTGCTGCAGGCTGCCAGCCATCCGAATGAGCCATTTATTGTGATTCTGGATGAGATGAACCTGTCTCATCCAGAGCAGTATTTTGCGCCAGTACTGTCGGCTATGGAGACTGGCGATCACCTGCGCTTGCACAACGAAGGAAAATCCTTTGACGGTGTACCGAGCACGATTCCATATCCAAGTAATGTGGCCTTTATCGGGACCGTGAACATGGATGAAACCACTCACGGCATTTCAGACAAGGTTCTCGACCGTGCTTTCACAATGGAGTTTTGGGAGATCAATTTGGAAAACTATCCGAATTGGCAAAAATTCGGCCTGAACGTTCAGGACTTATCACGAGTAAAAGGTTGCCTCACCGACCTTCTCAGCGCGTTAGAAACCGAACGTATGCACTTTGGCTGGCGCACGGTAGAGGACGTTCTCTCCTATTTGGCCCTCGCTCAAAAGATGCCGGACATCGAACTCTCTCACGCATTGGATGACGTCATATATGCGCGAGTTCTCCCCAAGTTGCGAGGGTCCGAGAGCCAAAGGCTCCACGAAGCCCTTTTGCAGGTGATCAAGGTACTCACTGAGTATGACCTCAAGAGATGCCGCGCGAAGGTGGAGACGTTGAAAAGAGATTTGAGTGATACGGGCATGATGCGATTCTGGCGCTGATATGAAACTTCGGGTTTTCTCAGCGGATTCATCACACGGGTTGCTTGGTTATCTCGACCCTGAGCAAAAACTGCTGGATTGCAATGAAGCACAAAGCTACCTGATACAGGTTCCGGATAGAAATGCCAAACTCTATGCGGATGACGCCCTGTTGGAAATGGACGACTCCGGCGAACACTGGGTCTGGCAGCCAGGTTTTTTTGCGGGTGAGATGTTCTTTGAGCTGGAACTTCCGGATCTGGCTTCCCCACTCCGTTATACGGTGGACGTCGCTCCGGCCACGCATAAAACAGGGCGAGAGCAGTTCAACGAATATCTTCAGCAGATTGTGGATTATGTGCCCCAGCTAGTGACCGGTACCGAGCCTGCAGTGCAAGATCTTGCCGGGCGTTCCAATTTTGTTTCATTGTGGCTCCGTTATTCGCGTTTGCGACAATTTATAGGTCGTTACCTTTCTGGCTTAAATGCTATCTGCGAACGGCCAATCATCCGACTCAACAGCCGACGCGAACAAATGCCTTTGCACATGGCAAAAAGAGTCGATGAGACAACCATTCGGCGTTTGATCAGCAATCCCAGGCTGCTTGCAGCATTCGCTGAAGACAGAACATCTGAAACGGCCCTGGCTCCAGAAGACTGGAATCTGGACGTACCGTTTCACGAACCATCGCTGGACAACCCTGCAAACCGGCTCATAGCAAGGCAATTGGTCGAGGTTCGACGACTGACGAGACTTTTGCTCGCTGACTTACGGGATCTTCGGGTTGGGGTATCCGAAACCGAAACCGATCTGATGGCCAGATTGCCCCGCCGTATTCGCTTCCTACAGTCTGTGGATAAGCAACTGGGCTGGCTTTCACGCAGAGACCCGTTTGCCAGAGTAAATATGGATAAGCGAGGAGCAGCAGAGTTCAACGCGGTTTCCGGAAATCCTCACTACAGCATGACCCACCAGACTGGCATCAGGATTCTTCGCCAGGGTCTATCTGAAATGGCGTCTGAAGAACAACACTATATTGCCCCAACATGGGAGATATATGAGGCGTGGTGCTTTGTAGCTATCGCCGAGGCGCTCGAATTGAGGTTTCCGGGATTTGTCTGGCGGTTGGAACACAATCCCAGATCGGCAGACCTCCTTCTAAGAGGAGATGCGGATGAAAAACACATTTCTCTCTACTACCAGATGAAATGTTGCTCTCTCGAAACACCCAACCAGTACGGGTATTTTTCCATCTCACGGGAAAGAAGACCGGACATGGTGCTGGAGATTGCGGAAAAGGAGCATAAACAGTTCATCTGTCTCGACAGCAAATATACGGCGAGCCGTGGAAGAATTTTAGATTCAATGTCTTCGGCGCACATTTACCGCGACTCCTTACGATGCGGTTCCATTTCACCCTTATTATCGATCATCCTCGCGCCGGCTAATAAGACCTTGGCAGTGCTTGGTAGTGACGAATACTGGGATAAGCATGGAGTCGGATGTGCCATCGTAAACAATCGAAGTGACGCAGCGTCAGTGCTCGACCGTGTATTTAACCGAAGCAAAGTTACAGAAACCTTCAGCTCTTGGGCATGCCATTTTTGACCGCTTCCAAACTGGCCAGCCACGGGCAAATCTCTTCCCGGAATGAACGCCGAACCGACGTACACAGGTGTCGCAAGCGCGCACAAACGTATGCATAAAACCGCTCGAATCCTCAAAAACCAGAATTGCGTACTCGAAGCGCACAACCACGTCAGACGTGCGCAGATGCAACACTTGACCAGCGACAATTAGATAAATCCCGGAAGATCGGATCCCCTGCGGCAAAATTCAGGATAAATTCGACTAATTCCAGCTTTTCGACCTTACAGACAATGCGCTGGTCTCCTGCAGCTCGATTCAGATTGCCATAGCAATACGGAAATCCGAGCACTGATATGAACCTCCTCATCTTAATCAGTATCTGGCGAATTTAAGATAGCTATCTCGAAAAAACATTACCAACGCTTCATCATCACTTTTTTAGCCGCCAACTTTACTGATTAAGATGAATGACTATCTATCAATCAATACTGATTAAGATAGTTTTAATTAAACGGAAATCCGAGCGCTGATATGAAACTCCTCATCTTAATCAGTATTTGGCGAATTTAGGATAGCTATCTCAAAAAAACATTACCAAAGGTTCATCCTCACCTTATTTAGCCGCCAGTTTCCCTGATTAAGATGCATGGCTATCTTAATCAGGGGTTGTACTGATTAAGATAGGGAGAAAAATTGAGCGTCTTGAATGAGGTGAAATCGGGAGGGACATCGACCTCAAGTAGGTTGTTGCTGAAGACGGAGGGGCAGAGAACGGACCGTTCGAAGTAAGCATCGTACTCTCACGTCAGCTACGACATCCGGTCTGCAGTGTTCCTATCAGATAACTTCCGGTAACAAATTCTCCTTCAAAAAGCTCATAAGCCCTCGAATGCAGCCAAAATTGTCAATTTGCCGTCAAAAGCCCTGCAGAGGGCTTGCTATGATCGTTAGCCAGGATCGACAAAGTTTTGGAGGCAGCACGAATGCTTTACTCACCGAATGGGCACTCAAAAGACTCTCGATCTGACAATCACCTCTGTGCCCTGGTAATAGAACCGTTGGACTCTCTTGATGCCAATGACCAAACTTCGAGCCAAAAATCTTGGGAGCTATTGCGTAGCAACGCCATCATCGAAAAACTGACTCACGAAGGAGCCATCCCTAAGCTCCACAAATACGCTCAGCGCGTTGAGCACCAGAATGCCCCGCGGCCCAAGCTGCAGGAGGAACTGATCGACGCCGACCTTGCAGCGATCGAAACCGAGCTGGATTAAGCGATGCCTGAGGAGCATAAAACGGCTCGACCAGTTCGGAAACCCAAGTGCACCCCAATGCCATCAGAGCTGTCTCAGATTCTCATTCACCAAAACACTCATTGCTGCAGCAGATGTCAGCTCAAGCTTATTGGCGAGGACGTCAGTGAGAAGCTGAAAAACATCCTTGGCGAGGTTGTATTTTTAGCCCATCTTTGAGCCATTCACGAAAATGGTGGCATGCTTGGTAGGTCTTTGGACGAATAACTCATCAAATGATTTATGCATTCGATGGTCTGCTGATTCTCGTATCGCATCAAATCGATGGATGATAGGGACTCAGGCTTCAAGCCATTTGCCTTGCTGAAAAGGGAGAACATTTTATTAGTCTCGGTAAGGATAGTAATGGTTTCTCGAGCGCGAGCTTCAAACTCCAATTTGAAGTCAGATTTTTTTATCATGCTCTCAACGAGAGCAACCCCCAGTACATCAGAGACCAACTTCGCAGGGTCATGCGAATCGAATGATTCACTGCGAACATGGCTCAATGCTGTGGGCGTACAGTGCATCCGGAACCCCTCTCGGAATGCTGATAAAGCCATAACCATGTCGCTTCGCCGACTGACATAATCCCCGAGTGAGATTGATCGATTTGGAACGGATAAGATCTTCGGATTTAGAACCAGTGTCGCTCCCCCTCTTTCTCGACCTGTAGCTTCAGTCACCGCGAAGATACTCTGCTGTGTTCGTGTAGTAGCTTGCCCCCGATAGAGTTTGTAAACAAAATCGTTGAGGTCGAGACCGAAGGGTCTCGCATGAAACTTCTTTTTTTTCAAAGCGTAATAATCATGATGACTAAACGGTGGTGGCTCACCAACGGCCAGCTGTATATCCGCGAAGTATCTATCTGAGATTCCTTGACCGAGCTCGCCCGCTTTCCGTAGATGGAGAAGAGCATCAAGAATCGGACAAGCCCTACTGTACTCCTTGGGTATCGGTGGATCGCCGTCTAGCCCAAGGAAGGCCATGTCACTTTGATCGGCAAGCAGCACACCTAAAATGCAATCAAGTTCTGCCTCTTTCATGTGCCAGACCAAATCATCATCCAACACCATGCCGAAACAGCCGTTGGCCCTCATTATGCGCTTGAGATGTTGCTGACATCGATTTCTATTGACGACGATCGGTGTGTATCCAGGAATCCAAGCAAAGACTTTGATTGATGCAGATAAATGGTGTTTCTCAGGTACGGCGGGGGCGTTGTACACCAACACCTGAATATCCAACTCGTAACTACGCAAATGTCCTCGGAGACTCTCCGAGAGGCGGTAAACGTTTTCGATCGAATCCCAATCGACTGCAACAACAATTGCAATGCATTTACTGTTGAGCATAAGCACTCATAAAGCGATAAAAATCAGAGAAGTGCTTCTCGAGGAGAGTCTGCGACAAGGACTCATTGGGTCTATGGATTTTATGCAACCGGTCATTGGGACCAAAACCAACGTATAGAGCAT
>Ga0208300_101225_pt1 | contig 11342 bp, 12 predicted proteins | sample 23_taG_FD_184096 | JGI IMG/M metagenome (GOLD analysis project Ga0208300, IMG submission 184096) | Marine viral communities from Cariaco Basin, Caribbean Sea - 23_WHOI_OMZ (SPAdes) (version 2) | ecosystem: Environmental > Aquatic > Marine > Oceanic | place: Caribbean Sea: Cariaco Basin... | reverse complement strand
ACCGCTTACGAACCTCGACGGGCGCCGCCGTCAGACTCTTTGCCACTTTCCTGTGCTCGAGTACATCCCACATACCAAATAGGATATGTATACCATATATAGTATGTCAAGCTTGATCAGGCTAAGTGAGCGCCACCAGGCCCGCCATCAGATCCCGCCCGGCGCTGTGCACCTCCTGGATATGCCGGTGGAAGAAGGTTTTGGTCTGCTCGGTCTGCACCACCAGCACGCCGTAAAGCGCGTCGTCCTGCTCCAGGGGGATGCCCAGGTAGCTCTTGAAGCGCTCCTCGCCGGAGCCTTCCACATGGAAGTAGTCGGCATGGTCCTGGATCACGCGGGCCACCACCGGCAGGCGGGTGCGGGCCACCTTGCCGGTGAGGCCCTGGGCGTAGCTCAGCTGCTTGCCGATCGCGCTCCGGTGCAGGCCGCTAGTGGCGACGATCTCCAGGGTTTGCCGGTCCGGATGGGCGAGGTAGAGGCTGCAGACGTCCACATCCAGCTTGCGCCGCACGGCGTCCACCCGTTCGTTCATGGGGTTACGGTTTTGAGTCATGGCGAGAAGTGAAGCAATAGCTGTGCCACCGCGCCCGCGGGCGGCCAATTATCAAAGATCATAAAATCCGGCGCCGATTCGGCCTTCGTCACCTCTGCCCCTTTGCATCCGCCCGCCAAGGCGCGTAACAGATAGGACATCAACACGTCAGTTGCCCCGGAAAGCGAGAGACCTGTCATGGCTGACCAAGACGTAACGGATTACCCGCGGCCCATCCATCCGCTGCACGCGATCCTGCTGGCGTTCCCTCTGCCCCTGTTCCTGGGGGCGCTGCTCAGTGACATCGCCTACGACGCCACCTACCAGGTGCAATGGACCAATTTCGCGTCCTGGCTGATCGCCGGCGCCCTGCTGGTGGGCGGCCTGGCGCTGCTGTGGGCGCTGGCCGAATGGGCCCTCAGCGGGCCGGCGCGCACCGCCCGGCACGCGGTGTACGCCCTCGTGCTGCTGGTGATGTGCGGGGTCGGCTTCATCAACGCGCTGGTGCACGCCAAGGACGCCTGGGCGGCGATGCCCGCCGGGCTCTGGCTGTCGCTGGCGGCGACGCTACTGGCACTGGTGGCGAGCTGGATCGGTTATTCAGGATTGCGGGCCGGAGGAGTGAGTCATGCGAAATAAGACGATGCGAGCCAACACACTGGGCGCCGCGCTCTCCGTCTCCGTCGTGCTGGCCCTGTCCGCCTGCGGTGGCGACCCGCCGCCCACGGCGTCCGGCGCCAACCCGGACCTGCCCGAGCCGAAACGCGGCCTGCTGCCCAACATGAACATCTCCACGCCGGCAGCGTGGGGCGACGATCAACCGACGGTGCCGGACGGCTACCGGATCGAACCCATCGCCACCGATCTCAAGATTCCCCGCCAGACGCTGCTGCTTCCCAACGGCGACATCCTGGTGGCGGAAGGCTCCGGCGGCGGCGCCCCCGCGCTGCGCCCCAAGGACGTGATCGCTGGCTACATCAAGAAGCAAGGCGGGAGTTCGGTGAAGGGCGGCAACCGTCTGACCCTGCTGCGCGACGTCAACGGTGACGGCCGCTACGAACAACACGGCGTCTTCGCGCAAAACCTCAACGCGCCCTACGGCCTCGCCCTGATCGACGACACGCTTTACGTCGCCAACCAGGACGCCCTGGTGCGCTTCGACTACAACGAAGGCCAGACCCAGGCCAGCGGCCCGCCGGAGAAAGTCGTCGACCTGCCGGCGGTGGTCAACCACCACTGGACCAAGGCCATGACCGCCGGCCCGGACGGCGAATTCCTCTACGTGGGCATCGGCTCCAACAGCAACATCACCGAACGCGGCCTCAACGTGGAAGAAGACCGCGCCATGGTCTGGCAGATCGACGCCGAAAGCGGCCGGCACAAGCCCTACGCCACCGGCCTGCGCAACCCCACCGCCTTCGCCATCCACCCGGACACGGACCAGCTCTGGACGGTGGTCAACGAACGCGACGAACTCGGCCCCAACCTGGTGCCCGATTACCTGACCTCGGTCCAGGAAGGCGCCTTCTACGGCTGGCCCTACAGCTACTGGGGCCAGAACGTGGACACCCGCGTAAAGCCACCGAATCCGGACAAAGTCGAAAGCGCCATCAAACCGGACTACGCCCTCGGCTCCCACGTGGCGGCACTGGGCGTCGACTTCTCCACGCCGGCCATGGGCGATCAGTTCGCCGAAGGCGCCTTCGTCGGCCAGCACGGCAGTTGGAACCGCAGCGACCCGGTGGGCTTCAAGGTGGTGTTCGTGCCGTTCCGCAACGGCCAGCCCGCCGGCGAGCCCATCGACTTCGCCACCGGCTTCCTCGGCGACGACGGCAAGGCCCGCGGCCGGCCCGTGGGCGTCACCGTGGACCCGGAGGGCGCGCTGATCATCGCCGACGATCTGTCGAATACGATCTGGCGAGTCACCCCCACCGGGCGGGACTGAGCGGACCGCCGCAACCGGTAACGCCGCCTAGGCGGCGGCGAAACCGGCGAACAGCACCAGGAAGCCGCCGATCTCGCCGGCCACCAGGGCCCACATGAAGGCGGTCATCATCCACGCGGGCAAGAACCCGGAACCGAACGTGTGCGGTTTCTGCAGCTGGTTGCGCGTGTCCTTGAGCGCGCCGTGCAGAATATAGCTGCCCACCGCCAACGCGAAGAACAGCACCGACGCCAGCACCGCCAGCACGTTCACCCACTCCGGCCAGACGCTGAGCGCCGCGAAACGCTCCAGCACCAGGCAGGCGAAGGCGTACATCAGGCTGGCCCGGTGGGCGGTATCCACATAGTAATGCGCCCGGGCTTTGTCACTGCCTCTGATCTGAACGTACTTCCACACCCCGGTCAGCAGACCGGTCAGAAAGAAGAGCCCGCAACTCCACAACGCCACTGTGCTCGCGGTCATGGCACCCCCCGTTCGTGGCTATGTCCGTGTAAACCCGTTTCGCTGTCCCGACCCCGGTGCATCCCGCGCATCCTCGGTGCCCCAACTAGCGAGCCAGTCATGCACCTCGCCGGCGTCCATCATCTTCCCCTGGACGGCGGACTCCATGGCCTCCAGCGTCTGCCGCCAACGCCCTTCCTCAAGCTGCTGTTTCTCGATGTACTCCGAGAGCGCCCGGTTGATCACCCAGCCTTTGCTGCGGTTAAGACGGCTGGCGATGGCTTCCAGATGCTGCTCAACCTCTGCCTGAAGACGAACGGTGGTGACGCTCATGGGGTATCCTCGACACTGTATGGCTACAATGCATTACCTCATAGTTTCGGTAATCTTGGCCATTACCGATTCCAGGACTAAAGAGGCAACGGCGGCAAGAATCGACAAAAGTACCAGTAACCCCAGTGCTTTGCCCCCCGTCACCAACGCGCCCTTCCAACCCCGAGACATCAACAGATAGGCCGAATAGCCGATCAACACCAAGATCAGCGTAAAGCAGACATAAAATATCGCCCGGGATGGAAGCCACCCGCGCGCCAGCGCGTCGGCGTGGATCCAGCGTGCCACGGCGAGTTTGAACGAAACCGGCATCAGCACCTGGAACCAGGCTGAGTCCAGCCAGGCGTCGGGCAGGTACATGGCCGAGACCAGAATAACGAAGGAGACAGCGGCCAGGGTGGCCAACGCGGTCGTGGGGCGGGTACCCAGAACCGCGGCTTCGAAGCTGCTCAAACTCTCGTTGTTCTTTATTTCGCCGCTTCGCCAGAAGTCCATTCTATCGACCGTCCGCTAAATAGCTTAGCGCTCAGCTTCATGAAGAAGCGGCGTCCGCACTATCGGAGAAGTCGCAAATATTTGTAAGCCATGGCTTATAGTTCCCTAGGTTAGGAGGCAAAACCCTGCAGCCATCCTAGAGTGACCTGCGTGAGACCGACCGTGGAACGCAGATCCTCCCCAGCGTCCGCACAAAGCAGCCAGCCCAGCGCCCCCAGGTTGGCGGCCACCGCCAGGTAAAACACCACCTGGAACTCCGCCTTGCGGGTCTTGTGGCGAAAGACTCGTTGCGCCAGCAAAGCACCCGGCCAGCCGCCCAGCAGCTCGAAAAGATGCAACCGCGCCTCCGAGGTGCGCCAGCCGCCGCGCGTCGCCGCCCGCTTGTCCAGACCATAAAACAGAAAGGCGACCACGCTGGCCAGCGCATAGAAACCGGCAAGACGCTGCCATTCCGGCGGGGGCACCAGCGCCGCCAATCCGCCGAAGAACACCCCCGACACCAGCACGGCAGGCATCAGGGCCCGCCCGCGCCTTTTTCCCGGGGCGTGCCACTGGCCCGCCAGACGCACCGCTTCCGCGCGGGGCCGCTGTTGGTCGTCCCGCACAAGGCGGTAGGTCAGCGAAGCATTGAGCACGGGCCGGCCCTGGCCCCGCGCGAACGCAGAGATGTGTACGAACACCGGCTCTTTACCCTCCTTCGGCGTAATAAAGCCGAAGCCCCGATCATCGTTCCACTTCGTCAATATTCCCTTGTGCTTCATGTTTTTATTTTTCCCTAGGGTCTCGCCGCTTACACTTTTTCTAAACGTCCATCGGCGGCATCTGGAACAACAGATCGACCAGCTCCCTGTTTACGTAATAGTTCTCTCGGCCCAGACGATGCTTCTCGAGAATACCGCCCTCGGCCAATGCGTCCAGATAACGGGTGGCCGTGGCGCGGGAGACGTCCAGGTCCGATTGCACGAACGCCACCTTGGTATAAGGGTGGTGGAAAATATTGTTGATCAGATCCTGGCTATAGAACCGGTAGTGCTCGCGGATGTAATGCTTGTGGCTCTGCAACAGCCGCCCGATGGATTCCACTAGCGTGCAGGTGTGCCGCGCGGTTTCCGAAACGCCCAGGATCATATAGAGCAACCATGGCTCCCAGTCGCCTGATTCCCGCACCGATTGCAGTTCCTGGTAATAGCGCTGCTTGGTCTGGCTGATATAGCGGCTCAGATACAGAATCGGCAAATCCAGCAGTCCTTCCTTGACCAGAAACAGAATATTAACGATTCGGCCGGTGCGACCATTACCGTCGTAGAACGGGTGAATGGTCTCGAAGCGATGGTGGATCACAGCCATACGCACCAACGCATCCACATCACTCTGCTCATGCATGTACCTCTCCAGGTCGGACATCAGATCCGGGACCTGCTGTGGTGGCGGCGGGGTGTAGACCGTGGCCCCGGTCTGCTCGTTGACCAGCACCGTGCCGGGCGTCCGGCGCAAGCCCGCGTCATTGCCCTCCAATACCGCCTGAACTTCAAGAATGGTGTTCAGCGTCAGCAAGCCCTTCGCCCGCACCGCCTCGAAGCCCGTATCCAGACCCTGGGCGTACCAGGCCACCTCCTTGCTTACCGGGTCCGCCGATTCGGGCTGTATCCGGTACCGGTAGAGCGCGTCCTGAGTGGTGATGATGTTCTCGATCTCCGAACTGCTTTGCGCCTCCTGCAAGGACAAAGTGGAAATCAACAGCCGGCTGTTCGGAATACTCCGCGCCATGCCCTTGAGTTCCGCCAGATGGCGGTGGGCGTCAATCAACGCCCGCAACACGCGGGGCGTTTCCAGCGACTCAGGTGGCGGGAAGGCAAACAGTCCGGACTCGCTCATGATCAGCTCCTATTGAGCAGATGCGGCACGACCTGCTCAAAAAATCGCAATTATGAGCAAGTTACTCTTTTGCTTCTCAAATTCCCAGAAAATTGAGAAGCAAAAAGGAGAGGTACGGTTAACGGTTGCACTTTCGTCGCCCTTTAATTGATAATCACTCTCAATTATAAATGCGAATCGAACCCTATGTCCGGCGCCGCCTCCGACAGCCAGCCCCTGCTGCCCGGTTCCCAACGGGAACTGGGCGAGCTGTATGCGGCGCACCACGGCTGGCTGACGCACTGGCTGCACGGGCGGCTGCGCTGCCCCCAGGACGCGGCGGACCTGAGCCAGGACACCTTTCTGCGGCTGATTCTGGGCGAGCAGTCGCTGGAAGCGCTTCGTGATCCGCGCGCCTATCTGATGGTCATCGCCAGCCGGCTGATGATCAATCGCCACCACCGCCGGCAGGTGGAAGAGGAAGCCCTGCGCCAGGTGGCGATTCTGGTGGAGACCCGCGACGAGCGCGGCCCGGCGGAGATCGCCGCCGCCCGGGACCTGCTGGTGACGGTGCTCAAGCTGCTGGTGGACGAGCTGCCCGAGAAACCGCGCCGCGCCTTCCTGATGGCGCGTCTCGAGGGCCTGACCTACCGGCAGATCGCCCGTCGGCTGTCGGTGTCCGAAAGCAGCGTTAAACAGTACCTGGCCAAGGCGTTCGCCCACTGCCACGCGCGCCTCTACGACAGTCTGGCGGACGCGCCGTGTCCGAGCTGAACCGCATCCGCCAGCAGGCCGCCGAATGGGTGGTCGCCCTGCAGACCGCCGGCGCCGACGAGCGCCCCCACCTGCAGGCGGAGTGCGACACCTGGCAGGCCAAGGACCCGCGTCGCCGCCAGGTGCTCGAGCAAATCCAGCGTATGTGGCAGGCCACCGAACCGGCCCAGGAACGCCGCCGCCAGCGCCGCCGGCAATTCACCGGCCTGGGCGCCGTGCTGCTCGCGGCGCTGCTCGGCGCCCAACTCCCTTGGGCCTACTGGACCGCCGACCACCGCACCGCCGCCGGTGAAATCCGCACCCTCACCCTGCCGGACGGCAGCCGGGTGGTACTCAACAGCGGCAGCGCCATCGACCTGGACTACAGCGACACCACCCGCACCGTGGAGCTGGTGCGCGGCGAGCTGCTCGCCACCGTCGCCAAGGCCCCGGACCGGCCCTTCCAGGTCATCACCCGCGATCTCACCGCCACCGCCCTGGGCACCCAATACAGCGTACGCCTGGAAGACGGCTTCACACGGGTGGCCGTGCAGGAATCCAAGGTATCGGTCACGCCCAGCAATGGCGGCGACGACCTGGCGCTCAGCGCCGGCCAACAAGCGGACCTGACCCGCGACGGCGTGCTCGCCCGCAACGCCACTCCAAGCCAACGCCCGGACTGGGCGGACGGCCGCCTCGCCTTCAGCAACGCGCCGCTCACCGACGTGATCGAACGCCTGGCCCGCCACCGCCCCGGCCTGCTGACCCTGGACGACGCCCTCGCCAACAGCCCGCGCCGATTTACCGGCGTCCTCCCCGCCGACGACAGCGACGCTGCCCTGACCCTGCTCGCGGACACACTCAACCTGGAGGTGCGTTACCTCACTCCCTGGTACGTCACCGTCCGGCCTCGATAAAAAACTTATGCGAGCTGCCCTGTTGTGGAAGCGGGCTCTTTTGTGGGAGCGAGCCTGCTCGCGAAAGGGTGGCGCTAGCCACCCGGCAGGATCCCAGAGCCCTCTCTAACGGCGGCACCAACAAAGTCTCTGGAATCCTGCCGGCAAGCAGAGCTTGCCTTTCGCGGGCTGGGCCCGCTCCCACAAAAAAAATTTGCCACCACCACTGCCCGATTGGCTCCCCTGCTTTGTCTTCATAGGTAAGACACGCGAAAACAACACCGCGAACCCACGCTGGAGCCAAAGAATGAACACCGGAACCACCGCGCCCAAGGCGCTGTTGCTGCTCGGCTTGCTGACCCCGCTATCGCTCATCCAACCGGCCCAGGCCCAAACCCAGGCGCCGCAAACCATCAACCTGCCCGCCCAACCCCTGGACCAGGCGGTGATCGACCTGGCCCGGCGGACCGGGCTGGCGATCGGCGGCGACGCCTCGCTGCTGGACGGCAAGCAGGCGCCGGCGCTGAGCGGCGACTACACGCCGGAGCAGGCCCTGCGCGCGCTGCTCGCCGGCAGCGGCGTCACCGCCGTGCGGGTGGACAGCGGTTATCGACTGGAAGCGGCGCCGGAAGCAGAGAGCAACACCTTGGAAGCGGTCTCCGTCTACGGCCGCCAGAAGAACGACACCGTCGAAGCCATCCCCCAGAGCGTGAGCGTCTACAACCGGGATAACTTCGCGCTGGCCCAGGCCGACACCGTCGGCGACGTGGTGCGCCTCACCCCCAGCGCCAACCGCGCCGGCTCCGGCCGCGACATGTTCGCCGACGACTTCCTGATCCGCGGCTTCAATGCGGAGGAATCAGTCAACGGCCTGGGCTTCCGGCAGACCGACCACCCCACGGATCTGGCCAACGTGGAGCGCCTGGAAATCCTCAAGGGCCCGGCCTCGGTGCTGTACGGCCAGATGGAGCCGGGCGGCACCATCAACGTGGTCACCAAGCAGCCGCTGGACTACTACCAGGCGGAAGCGGGCGCCGAGTACGGCAGCTACGATTACCACCGCACCACCCTGGACGTCACCGGCCCGCTCAACGACCGGGTGCGCGCGCGCCTCAACCTGGCCCACCAGGACAGCAACGCCTCCATGGACTACTGGGGCTACGAGCGCCTGTTCGTGGCGCCCAACGTCACCGTGGACCTCACCGACACCACCAACCTCACCGTGGAAGGCAGCTACTCCGCCAACGAATGGACCGCCCTGCCCGGCGGCGCCCCGGCGGAAGGCGCCATCGAGCCCAACCCCAACGGCGACTACAGCGACGACTTCAACACCGCCTGGAAAGACGCCACCACCGAGCGGGATTCCCTCTACCTGAACACCCGGCTCACCCAGGCGATCACCGACACCATCGACGCCCGCCTGAGCTACGCCTACACCCGCAACGACCAGACGTTCCAGGAGTACGCCCCGTTCGGCCTGGGCGCGGACTTCCGCACCCTCGACCGCATCATCTTCGCCAGCGACGACGCCCGACAAACCGACCACGAAGTGATCCTGGACCTGAGCGGCGAAGCCACCCTGGCCGGCATGACCCACCGTTTTATCGCCGGCGTGAACTACCGGGAATCCGACAGCACCCGCCCCACCCAGGTGTTCCTGGTCGACCCCATCGACCTGTATGAGCCGGTGTACGGCCCCATGGATCTCGGCACGAAGGCCCGCGACCGCGGCTTCACCCAGACCGACCGCATCCTCGCCGGCTTCATCCAGGACCGCATCACCCTCGCCGAGAAGTGGACCCTGCTCGCCGGCCTGCGCTACACCGACGCGGAGCAATCCCAAAAAACCACCGACTTCATGGCCGGCGACACCGTCACCCGCGCCGAACTCGGTGAAACCGCCTGGACCACCCAGCTCGGCCTGGTCTACGACCTCACCGACAGCACCTCGCTCTACACCAGCCGCAACGAAGCCTTCGTGCCCCAGCAGGGCACCACCTCCGGCCGCCAGCCCCTGGACGCGGAAGAAAGCGTGCAATACGAAGCGGGCGTGCGCGTCACCGCCGGCCGCCTCAACATCAACGCCGCCGGCTTCATCATCGAAAAAGACAACATGCCCATCAGCGACCCGTTCAACGCCGGCTTCCTGGTGGCCCAGGGCCGCGCCCGCTCCCAGGGCGCCGAGCTCACCGTGGACGGCTACGCCACCAGCAACCTCTACCTCAGCGCCGGCTACGGCTACACCGACACCGAAGTGCTGCGCACCGACGACGACACCCTGGAAGGCAACCGCTTCGTTAACGTGCCCCTGCACACCGCCGCCCTGCAAAGCCGCTACTACCTCAACGCCGTCACCGGCCTGAGCCTGGGCGGCACCGTCGCCTACGTGGACGAACGCCCCGCCAACGCCGACAACAGCGTCACCCTGCCCGCCTACACCCGCGTGGACCTGGGCGCCTACTACGCCGTCACCGACGCCCTGCAACTGGACCTGCTGCTCAACAACGTCACCGACGAGGAGATCTTCTCCCCCGGCTCGTTCGACGGCGTGATCCGCGAAGAAGGCCGCACCTACCTGGCGCGCGTGAAGTACCTGTTCTGATGGGCCCGCTTCGATGACAGTGCGACAGCGGTTCGTCGTCCTGCACCGCTACGTCGGGCTGGTGATGGCAGGCTTCCTGATCATCGCCGGCCTCACCGGCGCGCTGCTGGTGTGGTATTACGAGCTGGACGCCCTGATCAACCCGCAGTGGCTGCAGGTCGATCCCCCGGCGGCGCACAGCGAACCGCTCTCGCCCTTCGCCCTGCGCGACCAGGTGGACGCCGCCTACCCCGACGCCAACGTCCACTGGATGATGCTCGCGCCCCCGGACGCCCACAGCCCGGTGCGCTTCTTCCTCAGCGCAAAAGCAAACACGCCCGCGCTCCCCATCGACGAAGTGTTCGTGAACCCCTACACCGGCCAGATTCTCGGCGGCCGGCTGTGGGGCGACCTCAGCCAGGGCCTCGCCAACCTGATGCCCTTCGTCTACCGCCTGCACCACTCCCTGGCCCTGGGCACCATCGGCACCTGGATCTTCGGCATCGTCGCCCTGCTCTGGACCCTGGACTGCTTCGTCGGCGCCTGGCTCACCTTCCCCCCACCGCGCCGACGCGACGCCCGGCACCGCCCCCGCCGCTTCTGGACACGCTGGGCCAAAGCCTGGCGAATCCGCTGGCGCGCCGGCGGCCACAAACGCACCTTCGACCTGCACCGCGCCGGCGGCCTCTGGCCCTGGGCCCTGCTGCTCGTCTTCGCCTGGAGCGGCGTCGCCCTCACCCTCTACGACCAGGTCTACCGCCCCACCACCGGCCTGTTCCTCAGCTTCCAGGAAAACCCGCTCGACACCGTGCCCACCCGGGCCACCCCCAGCCCACAACCGCCCATCGGCTGGGAACCCGGCTACCACGCCGCCCGCCAACATCTGGAAACCCTGGCCCAAGACCGCGACCTGACTATCCACGCCCTGGAACGCTTCGCCTACACCCCGCACAAGAACGCCCTCAAACTGATGGCGCGCACCAGCAGCGACGTAAACGAACGGTTTGGGGAGACCTGGGTGTACGTGGACGCCACGGACGGCGCCCTGCTGGGCCACTACCTGCCCACCGGAGAAGCGGCGGGGAATACGGTGACCACCTGGCTGACCAGCCTGCACATTGCGGCGGTGGGTGGGGTGGGTTATCGGGTGATTGCGACGGTATTGGGGTTGGTGGTGATTGTGTTGAGCGTCACGGGGGTTTTGGTTTGGTGGAGAAAGCGAAGAACCGCGCGAGCAACGAAACCAATCGCGATGCCCAGGTAAGCAATAGATTAAAAGTGTGTAGGAGAAGCGCTTTATCGCCGCTCTTGCGCACTGGACATATTGACAGTGGCACGAACAGAACTACACTTTGTACAAGGAGCGTCGAAACTCCCACAAGCGGGCCTCACCGCAACCCGAACCAACCGCGGTATTTTTGTGCCTGAAAACCGGCCTGTAAGGGTCGGGAGGTCTGGGGAATACAACACCTTCGGGAAATACCCAGAGCAGTTCTTGTGGCTGTTTCGAAC
>Ga0208300_101223_pt1 | contig 11354 bp, 10 predicted proteins | sample 23_taG_FD_184096 | JGI IMG/M metagenome (GOLD analysis project Ga0208300, IMG submission 184096) | Marine viral communities from Cariaco Basin, Caribbean Sea - 23_WHOI_OMZ (SPAdes) (version 2) | ecosystem: Environmental > Aquatic > Marine > Oceanic | place: Caribbean Sea: Cariaco Basin... | reverse complement strand
GGCGAGGTCCGCTTGCCCGCTTCCGCCGCCGGCGTGTTCATCATCGGCACGATGATCACGCGACCGCGCACGTCCTTCGCCTCGAGCGTGCTGGCGAGCTTGAGCAGCGAGGTGATGCCTTCGTACTCGTCGCCGTGGTTGCCGCCGGTCAGCAGCGCCGTCGGACCTTCGCCGTTGGCGACCACGGTGATCGGGATCATCACCGCGCCCCAGGCCGACTCGTCGACCGAGATCGGCAGCTTGAGAAAACCGTGCTGAACGCCCTGGGCATCGAAGTCGACGGTGGCGCTGATCGGGCTGGGACGCAGGGTTGCGGACATGCGAACTCTCCTCAATGAAGCGGATGACGCGCCCTGGCGGATCGCTGCAGGCGCGTCATTGAAAGGTAGCAAAATAGCCGGGCGAGCCGGATTCGTGGCGGGCTCCAGGCCCGCTGTTTGGCCTTGTTCCACGATCGACTTTCACGAACGATCGACTTTCACGGACGCCCGGCACGTTCTTGTTTGACGAACAGCTGACGCGTCTTACTTGACGAACAGCTGGCGCGGAAAATTGCACAGCGGCTCGGCACCGTTCTCGGTGATCAGGATGCTTTCGGTGATCTCGAGCCCCCAGTCGTCCATCCACATGCCAGGCATGAAGTGGAAGGTCATGCCGGGTTCGAGGATCGTCTCGTCGGAGGGACGCAGACTCATGGTGCGCTCGCCCCAATCCGGCGGATAGCTGATCCCGATCGGATAACCGCAGCGCGCGCCGCCCCGGTCGAAGCCGTACTTGTCCATCGCCGCGCCCAGCGCCAGCGCGATATCGGCGCATCGGTTGCCGGGCTTGGCCACCGCCAGGCCGTTGTCGATCCCTTCGAGCAGGGCCGATTCACCGCGTATGAAGTCCTGCGGAGGTTTGCCGAGGAAGACGGTTCGCGACAGCGGCGCGTGGTAGCGCTTGTAGCAGCCGGCGATCTCGAAGAACGTCCCTTCGCCCTTGCGAAACGGGGTGTCGTCCCAGGTCAGGTGCGGCGCGGCGGCGTCGCTGCCGGTCGGCAGCAGCGGCACGATCGCCGGATAATCGCCGCCGTGGACCTTGCCGTGCTCGTCGGTCCAGCCCTCGGTGCCGACCCGGTAGATCTCGGAAACCAGCTTGCTCTTGGCAAGGCCGGGCTCGATCATCTCGATGATGCGCGTATGCATGCACTCGACGATTCGCGCCGCCGTGCGCATGTAGGCGATCTCCTGCGGCGACTTGATCGCACGGCACCAGTTGACCAGCGCCGTGGCGTCGACCAGCTGGGCATGCGGCAACTCCTTGAGCAGGCTGGTATAGGCCTTGCCCGAGAAGTAGTAGTTGTCCATCTCCAGCCCGACATTGCCGGTATGCCAGCCATACTCCGGCAGCACGGACTGGGCCAGATATTCCATCGGATGCATGTCCGGGTTCTGGACGTAGTAATCCGGGTAGTAGCGCACGCGTTCGGCGTCCATCCAGCAGGTGCGCCAGGCGCCGTTGGCATCCTGACGCCGGCCGTACCAGACCGGCTCGCCTTCCAGGCCCACCAGCACACACTGATGCACATAGAACGACCAACCGTCGTAACCCGTCAGCCATCCCATGTTGGAGGGATCGCTGACGACGAGAACATCGATTCCGCGGCTCGCCATGGAAACGCGCACTTTGTGCAAACGACTGGCGTACTCTTCACGCGAGAAAGGTAAAGAAACCTGAAACATGGAGCCACTCGACTAACGGGACCAAATTGTAGGGACATCGGCGGTCGAGGGGATCGTGCCGGGTGTCCTGCCGCTTGCCGACCGGGTGTGAAATTGTCATGATTTAACTATCAACATTCATGACAATTATCGGTCAATGCATCGAGGACGATAGTAGCATCGTCGCTCAGCGTGCCGTCAAAGGCTTTATTGCATCATGACAATCGATCTGACGCCCTTCCTCGGCGGCCACGGCCCCAAATATCTTTCCATCGCCCGCGCCCTCGCCGAAGCGGTCCGCCACGGCGTGCTCTCTCCCGGTATGCGCCTGCCCACGCACCGCGAGCTCGCCGAGACGCTGGGCGTCAGCGTGCAGACGGTTTCCCGCGCTTACGAACAGGCCGAGAAGAGCGGCCTCGTCCAGGCCCGGGTCGGCAGCGGCACCTGGATTCGCGACGCCGAAGGTGATTCCGAAAACGAGTACCTGCGCGCCCCGGCGGCCGTCACCGATGCCGCGCCCATCGACCTGTCGATTGCCCATCCGGTCTGCCCGCCTTCCCACCATCGGCGCTTTCGCGATGCGCTGGCGGAACTCGCCGAAACCGCCCACGCCGACGTGATCGGCGCCTGCCGCCCGATCGCCGGCCTGCAGCATCAGCGCGAGCGCGCCAACACCTGGCTCAAGGAGCGACTCGGCGTGCCCGGCGAGACCGACGACCGGCTGCTCTGCAACGGCGCGGCCCATGGCCTGATGCTGGCGATCGCTACGGTCGTCCAGCATGGCGATGTCGTGCTGACGGAGACACTGACCGACCACGGCCTGATCGCGCTGGCGCGCACGCTGGGCTTCCAGCTTCACGGCGTGGCGATCGACGAGCAGGGCGTCATCCCCGAAGCGCTGGAGGCGGCCATCGTGAAATTCCGCCCGCGCGCCGCCTGCCTGACGCCGACCCAGCTCAATCCCACTGGCGCGACCATGGAAAACGCCCGTCGCGACGCCGTGGCCGAGATCCTGCAGCGTCACGACGTCTGGCTGATCGAGGACGACGTTCATGCACTGCTGGAACCGCCGGGCCTCAAGTCCCTGACCGCCCGCCTGCCCCAGCAGGGCTTTCACGTCACCAGTCTGACCAAGTCGACCGTGCCCGGGCTGCGCGCCGGCTATCTCACCGTGCCGCGCGGCCAGATGCATCACACCCTGCCGCGCCTGCGCGCCACCAGCTGGATGGCGACCCCGCTGATTTTCGAACTGGCGGATTACTGGCTGGCCAGCGGCATGGTCGACACGCTCGCCCACGAGCAGCGCCAGTTGCTGGCGGAACGGCAGGCGCTGGCCGCACGCAAGCTGGCGGGCCATGCCATCGAATCGCGCCCCAGCAGCCTGCATGTCTGGCTGACGCTGCCGGAGCCGTGGCGCGCCGAGGAACTGCAGCAGCAGGCGCGCCAGGAAGGCGTCGCCATCACCACAGCCCAGCCGTTTCTGGTCGAGCAGTCCGCCATGCCGCGGCGCGTGCGCATCAGCCTGGGAGCCGAACCGGATCTGTCGCGCCTGGCCAGCGGTCTGGACGTGCTTAGCCAACTGCTGGGCGAAGCGCCGCCGCCGATGCTGGAAATCGCGTACTGAGCTGCGAGCGGCGATTTCTTTCGCCGCCCATAACCTGCGATGATGACCGGCTCCAACAAGACAACGGCGACGGAGCCCAGATGCGAGTCCTGATCTATCACAACGACGCCGAGCAATGGCGCGACATCCTGCTCGAACGCCTGCCGGACGCCGAATTCCACGTCGCGGCGGACAGCGGCAACCCACAGGTGGATTACCTGGTCGCCTGGAAGCCGCCGGCCTCGGTCTTCGACGAGCAGACGGTGCTCAAGGGCGTCGTCAACCTGGGCGCCGGAGTGGACGCCTTGCTGCAGAACCCATCGCTGCCCCGCGAGATCCCCATCGTCAAGCTGCGCGACGCCGGCATGGGCGAACTGATCGGTGACTACACCCGCTACGGCGTGCTGCATTTCCAGCGCGACTTCGACCGCTATCGCCGACAACAGGCGACGAGCGAATGGCGGGAAGTGCCGGTGATCGACAAGCCCGACTGGCCCATCGGCGTGCTGGGCCTCGGCGCGATCGGCACCCGTGTCGCGAAGATGCTCGCCGCCGACGGCTATCCCGTTCACGGCTGGAGCCGCTCGCCCAAACGGATCGACGGGATCAGTTGCCATCACGGCGACGACGGGCTCGATACCCTGCTGCACCAGGTCAAGACGCTGGTTACCCTGCTGCCGGACACGCCCGCGACGCGCCACATCATCAACCGCGACAACCTGGCCAAGCTCCCCGTCGGCGCCAGCCTGATCAACCCCGGTCGCGGCACCCTGATCGACGAGCCCGCCCTGCTCGAAGCACTGGGTTATGGAGAGCGCGATGGAGTGTCCGAAGGTCGCCTGCGCGGCGCGCTGCTGGACGCCTTCCCCAACGAACCGCTGGCAGCGGACAGCCCGCTATGGCGCCACCCCCGCATCCTGATCACCCCGCACATGGCCGGGCCGACGCCGATCGGCGCCGCCGCCGACCAGGTCGCCGACGCGCTGGACGCGATGTCGAAAGGCAAGGCGGTCGAAACCATCGATCCCGAAGCGGGGTATTGAGCGAGACGGGAGCCGGCATCGCCATTTTCGGCCGGGCCACCTGATTTCACCCAAAGACGATGATAGCCTCTGTTTCAGAACGTAAAGTCGGATTTACAACCGGCTGGGCTACTCGTCTGCGAGGGATGCGGTGAACAAGAAGACGCTTACCGAACGCGATATCGGTACCAGGTTCATCACGCCGGCTCTTGAGCCAGCTCCTCCTGAAAATGAACGATATCGCATCGTCAAAAAAGTCGACGGGCTAATGGCCCTCTGCGACCAGCTCAAGGCCCGCTTGGGTGAAGCCGGTGAGCCCCGCACCCGGCTAGCCGAGGCGGTGGTAGCCAACGCCACGAGTCAGTAACCGCCATACAAATTGGCCCTCACGAAAGCGAGGGCCAATCGGGAATGGCAATGAACTAGCTATAAACGGCTGGCGACTGGTTAGGCTTTCAGCCGCTGGGTGGTTTTCGGTATAGCCGACTGATCTCGGGTGACGCTCGTCAATACATAGACGAGGGGGCGGTCATCGGTGCCGTTGATACGAAAAATCATGCCTTCCAGACCCGCACCCTGACCTATCATTCGGTGCAGCAGTTCAAGCTGCCCGCGCGGCACATAACCCAGCTTGTGTCCCTGGGCCTCAATACGGATAGCCAGGCGGTCATAAGTATTGTCAGGCTCGGGAACGAATCGAACTGGCTCGCCTGTCTGAAGCTGAGAAACCGCTATCTGTGTCTCGTGCCGAAAACCGGCCACTTCCAGCAGCATCTCAAAGGCTGCGGGTGCGTTGTCGAAGGGGTGTACCAGCTCGAACCCATCGTTGGGCAATTTTGCGCCTGTGTACCCCAGCAGACCGAAGTCACTGATGTCAGCATCCGGCGGAATGCCGCGCAGTTCGAGATAACGGCCGAAGTCTCGCCGACTACGCGGCGGTAAACGCCGCATGAAAGCGTCAAGAACATGATGCCGATGTTCTGCCCGGTTCAGAGGGAATGCTGGATAACCCTGGAATCCCATTTCAATGGCCTCGGCCATATCCTGTTCATCCATGCCGTACTGAAGCCAGACGTCATCGCCATGCTTGACCAACTGGCCCACGCAGTAGCGAGAGCGGTTCTTGCTCTCACGCGCCTGCCAACACAGCAGCAAGCGTTGCGGTTCTACCAGATGTTCGATTAGACGATTCATGTCAGTTCTCCAGAGCCTGAAGCAGGCGCTCTCTCCTCGTTGAGGTCAGTAAAGTAACGAATTCGGCACGTTGCTCGGTCAAAGGATGAGGCATGTCGAAAAGCATCAATTCATGAAGCATCGCTTTCAATGACTCATGACTCCATCCGCGCAGACGTTCTATCAGGACCGGCTTCACAGCCGGATAGCGGCGACAGTAGCGCTCCACGCCTTCGATCAGCGGTAGTCGCGACGGTTCACTTCTGGACCAACGCATCTGGTGCCGCCCCCGGTTCAGATAGGCATCGAGCTCATTGGGGTCGCGCATCATGCGCCCCATCTTCTGCGGCTGCAACTCATGACCAAGGCTGGTGCCATTATCGAAGTATGGTGTGAAACGCCCGGTCGAGCCATTGTCACGCCATATCAATCCCCAATTTTCCTGATGACGGTCCGTATTGCCAATCAGTGCATCGAAGCATAAACACAACCCCCAATATATCTCCCAATCATGAGTGAGCGTGCCAGTGCGTGCCAATGCCCGGCTGAGGGAGAGGATGGTGGATAGATTGTGCTCACGCCCCTTTTCGCGGTCATAACCAGGAATCAAGCGTTGCATATAGTCACCGCCTGGGACGTGGCGCTCCTCTCCGCTATCCGGATAGCCCATGAACCACTCGTTGATCGTGCCAGGCTCGTCTCTCGATGAGTCGATTGCTACGAATACTGGCGGCAGCGTCAGTCCCATGAACCGCCCGATACGAAAAGCGATGACCTCGGCCCAGTACTGGTCAGGATGCCGTGGCTGCCCAGGATTCTTGACGCTTTTGATCGCTTCTTTGAACAGATAGCGATGCCCTGGCAGACAGAAGGTATGAGGGGCAGGATCCGGAGAAATTAGCAACGACTTATCCCGGGCGCCTACTGGGTAAACTTCGTAGTCCCCGTACATCGGCCAGTCCGCGATATCGATAATCTGATCTGGCCCTTGATCAACCCCGTCACGATCTATCAGGCACTTGCTCTCCGTCATTGCATGCTCCATTCCGCCTCTTGCATACAGTAACGCGAATTAACATTACGATGGCATCCACATGAGTCCATTCGCCAATTGAGAAAGCCAATCTGCATCCCGGAACGTCTCACCTCGATCGGCGTCTGATACGGACAGATCACCGATTCGCTTTCAAGGATGTTCATGTCATACCGATTTCTAACGATCAAGACCCTTGCCACGCTGCTGCTGACGGCTGCCAGCTCGCTGGCACTTGCCGCACCGACGCCGTTCACCGCCCATTACCGGCTCGATATCAGCGGCTGGCCGGATGCGACGATCACCCATACGCTGTCGCGCCAGGACGATGTCTCCTCCCCCGGCGAGGTATGGGAGAGCGACATGCGCGCCAGCATCAAGGTCGCCAGCGGCGAGGAACGGGGCCAGTTCCGGCTGGATGGCGGTCGGGTGCAGGCGCTGGACTACACCAGCGCGTATTCGCTGGTCGGCATCGGTGACGACTACCATCTGGACAAGGATCAGTTGCAGGCGTTGCCGGATCGCCAGACTGCTCTGTTCGAGCTGTCGCGCAAGGCGCCTGACGCTCGCTGCGCCAACCCGCAGGTGTCGCCCTGCGAACTCGACTACCAGAACCATAAGGGCAAGACGGAGCGGCTTTTCTATCGCGTGACCGACCGCAGCGATATCGAGACGCCGGCCGGCACGTTTCCCGGCGTTACCGTGGATACCTGGGATCCGGACAAGCGCGACCGCCATATCTACTTCACTTTCCACCGAGAGATACCGGGTCTGCTATTGGAGATGCGCTACGTCAAGAAGGATGAAGCGCGCAGCCACCTGACGTTGACCGATCTGACACTGGATCGGCTGAGCGACGCCGCGGACAACGCCGCAAGAAGCACTGCCGAGCAATAACCGTTCAGCTCTTCTTCCCTCTTTATCCCACATCCTCTAGAGTCTTTAGCCAATCACGGACGCCGATTCATCGGCGTCCGTTTTTTCGTGGCGCGTCATCGCCGATGCGCTACAGGTTCGCTCGGGGGAAATCATGCTGCTGGGTCTGTTGTGGATATTGCTGCCGTTGATCGTGGGCTATCTCATTCCCGTGCGGCGGACAGGAATTCGTCAGGCCATCGATCGCGGCGTCAGTGCCTCGGTCTACGTGATCCTGCTGCTGATGGGCATCAGCCTCGGCGGGCTCGAGGATCTGCTTGGCCAGCTGTCGCGCATCGGGACGACCGCGCTGACGCTGTTTCTGGTGATCACGCCGATCAACCTGCTGGCGCTGGCCTGGCTCGCCCGCCGACGACTGGCCCGTCGAAAATCGCAGGCGTACGGCGAAGGCAGCGCGGCCCCAGCCGGCAAGCTGCAGGCGATGCTGGGTTCGTTGCAACTGGCGGGCGTGGTGCTTCTCGGCGTCTGTCTGGGCGCGGGCGCCCAGCTCCTGGGCTGGCATCTGGCCTCGCTGGCGGAAACGCTGGCGACCTGGGCGCTCTATGCCCTGCTCTTCCTGATCGGCTGCCAGCTGCGCAATTCCGGGCTGGGGCTGCGCCAGATCCTGCTCAACCGGCTGGGGCTGGCCATCGCGATGACGGTGTTCCTGAGTTCGATGCTGGCGGGGCTGATCGCGGCACCGCTGCTGCAATTGCCATGGAATCAGGGCATGGCGATGGCGGCCGGGTTCGGCTGGTATTCGCTGTCGGGGATTCTGATCGGCGACCAGCTCGGGCCGGTGCTCGGCGGCGCGGCCTTCTTCAACGATCTGGCCCGCGAGCTGCTCGCCTTTCTGCTGGTGCCGCTGTTCATTCGGCGCGCCGTGCCGCTGGCGATCGGCTACGCCGGCGCCACTTCCATGGACGTCAGCCTGCCGGTGATCCAGCAGTATGGCGGCATTACCTGCGTACCGCTGGCCATCGTCAGCGGCTTTCTGCTGTCGCTGCTGTCGCCGCCGCTGATTCTGTTGCTGCTGTCGTTCTGACCCGCGTCGACGCTGTTCTCTACGACCATGGGCTTAGGGTGCTCGCCAGCCCCGGCATGATAATCTCCCCCGAAAGTTACCGGTAACACCGGACAGAATAATCGATTTGCGGGGATCTCCATGCCACGTCGTTCTTCAGGACGCGTGACGCTGCAGCATATTGCCGAACGCGTCGGCGTTACCAAGATCACGGTATCGCGCGCCCTGCGCGAGCCGCATCTCGTCTCCGCGGCGCTGCGACTGCGCATCGAATCCGCCATCGACGAACTCGGCTATATCCCCAACCACTCCGCCGGGGCTTTGGCCAGCGGGCGGTCGCACAGTGTCGCGCTGTTGATCCCCTCGCTCTCCAACGCCGTGTTCTCGGAAATCCAGCGCGGGATCGAGGAAGGGTTGGGCCAGGCCGGCTATCAGGTATTGATTGGCCATACCGGCTACTCGATCCTCGAGGAAGAGCGGCTGATCGACACCTACCTGAGCTATGGCGTCGAGGCGCTGATTCTTCCCGGCACCCGCCACACCGACCACGCCCGTCGCCTGCTGGCCCGCGCGCGCGTGCCGGTGGTCGAGACGCTGGAGCTGACCGAGACGCCGCTGGATATCAATGTCGGGCTCGATCAGCACGAAGCCGGCAAGGCGATGACGCAGGCCTTTCTCGATCGGGGCCACCGAAAGATCGGCTTTCTGGGCGCACGCATGGATTATCGGGCGCAATTGCGCATGGCAGGGTGGGAGGCGGCCATGCGCCAGGCGGGGCTGTCGGCCGAGCGCTGCCTGACGACGCCGCATCCGTCTTCCTATCGGCTGGGCGGAGAGATGCTGGCCTCCATGCTGGAGCGCTGGCCGGATCTGGAGGGCATCTTCTGCGGCAACGACGACCTGGCCGCGGGGGCGCTGTTCGAATGCCAGCGCCGCCGCCTCAACGTGCCGGATCAGCTGGCCCTGGCCGGCTTCAACGGGCTGGACATCACCGAGGCGACCGCGCCGCCACTGGCGACGGTCGTCACGCCCCGGCGCGGCATCGGGGACACCATCGCCAGACGCCTGCTGGCACGCCTTCAGGGTGCGCCGCTGCAACCCACCAGCGAGAACCTGGGGTTCCGGATCCGGCGTGGCGGCAGTCTATGACCGACGCCACGCCTCCAGACTTCAGCTCTCGGCGGCGAGAAAGCGCTTCTCGAGCCTCAACACCGCTTCGTTGACCACCTGATCGAGGGTGCCGGCGATATCGACGGTGACGGCTTCGTCATCGCCCGGCGCCTCGAGTGTCGCCAGCTGGCTGTCGAGCATTGCCTCGCCCTTGAAGAAGTGATCCTGACGCGACTGAATGCGCTGCAGCAGCAGCTCGCGGCTGCCGGCGAGGTGAACGAACGTCAACGCCTCGTCGCCCTTGCGCAGGGTATCGCGGTAGCGCTTCTTGAGCGCCGAGCAGCCGATGACCAGCGTTTCGCCCTGCGCCCTGGCTTCGGCCAGAAACGACGCCAGCCGTTCGAGCCAGCCGGCCCGATCATCGTCGTCGAGGGGCTCGCCGCGAGACATCTTGGCGACGCTCTCCGGCGAGTGGTAATCGTCTCCGTCCAGGAACCGCCCACCCAGTGCGGTCGCCAGCCGCTGCCCGACTTCGGTCTTGCCGCAGCTCGATACGCCCATCACGACGATGCGCTGACCCATCTTTGCGTCCATGACGTTGCCTTCCGATTGATGCATGTATGAATTCGTGCCGTTTCGTTTGCTGACTCGCCTATCGGCCTAAACCGATTCGGCCACGGTTGTCTCTACACCTTTAGGCGCATTGTTGAGATCCAGCTGTTACCGGTAACATTCATTTTCGCCAACTCCACCGCGAAGCACAACGCCACCAAGGGCGTATATCCCGTCTTGGCACCGTGTGCTCTCACCAAGGAATTCGTTTGACATGGATAGCCCAACATCCCTGATCCTTGCCGCGCTGGGCAGCATCATCGTGCTGCTCTATCTGGTCATGAAGCTGCGCCTGCACGCCTTCGTCGCCCTGCTCGTCGTCAGTGGCCTGGTCGGGCTGGCCACCGGCATGAATGTCGAGGAACTGCTGGATACCGTCGAGAAAGGCATGGGCGGCACGCTGGGGTTCGTCGCGACCGTCGTCGGGCTTGGCGCCATGTTCGGCAAGATGCTGGAGGTCTCCGGCGGTGTCGACCGGCTGGCCAATACGCTACTGGACAAGTTCGGCGAAAACCGTTCGCAGTGGGCGATGGGCGTCACCGGTTTTCTGGTAGCAATTCCCGTGTTTCTGGATGTCGCCTTCATCATCCTGGTGCCGCTGATCTACGCCCTGACGCGTCGCACCGGTCGCTCGCTGCTCTACTACGGCATTCCGCTGCTGGCGGGTCTCGCCGTGACCCACTCGTTCATTCCGCCGACGCCGGGCCCCATTGCCGTCGCCAAGCTGATCGGTGCCGATCTCGGCTACGTGATCCTATTCGGCGCCATCGCTGGCCTGCCGGCCATGATCATCGCCGGGCCGCTATTCGGGCGCTGGATCGGCAAGCGCATCGATGCGCAGATCCCCGATTACATGGAGCTGCCGAAGAACGATGTCGATACCACCGGTCTGCCCAGCTTCAAGCTGATCCTGTCGATCATTCTGCTGCCGCTGGCGCTGATCGTGCTCAACACCGTTTCCGGCGTGATCCTGCCGGAAGACAGCCCGATCCTGGCCGCCCTGACCTTCCTCGGCCACCCGTTCGTGGCGCTGACGCTGGCCACGCTGCTTGCCTTCACGCTGCTGGGCACGCGCCGCGGCATGAAGCGGGAGCAGGTCATGGAAGTCGCCACCAAGGCGCTGGAGCCGGCCGGCATCATCATTCTGGTCACCGGGGCC
>Ga0208300_101222_pt1 | contig 11360 bp, 10 predicted proteins | sample 23_taG_FD_184096 | JGI IMG/M metagenome (GOLD analysis project Ga0208300, IMG submission 184096) | Marine viral communities from Cariaco Basin, Caribbean Sea - 23_WHOI_OMZ (SPAdes) (version 2) | ecosystem: Environmental > Aquatic > Marine > Oceanic | place: Caribbean Sea: Cariaco Basin... | reverse complement strand
TACAGCTCGCCTTTGACGCACGGCAGCAGCACGTTGATGCGGTGCTCGCGACAGTCGTGCGCACTGAAGGCTCAGCTTATCGTAAACCTGGCGCTATGATGCTTATTTGCGAGGATGGTCGCTCAGTAGGTATGATAAGCGGCGGCTGCCTTGAACCGCACATTATTAAACGCGCCTTTTGGCTGACGCGTCATGGCGCAAGCGTGCAGGTCTATCAAACGGGCGATGAGCAAAAAGAAGACTTGGAGGATGAGCTAGAGGAAAAGTTAGATAATGATGCTATAGATTTTGCAGTAGACTTAGAAGACGAGCTGAACTTTGGCTTAGGCTGCAATGGTAAAGTTCATGTGTTATTTGAGCGCTTATCTTCAGCTATGCCGTATTTAGATTTAATTCAGAAAGTTCGTCAAAGTGGAGAGTCTACTACTGTCGCTACTTTAATCCGCTCTAATAGCTCTGAGGTGACCGTTGGTACTAGGGTTCATTTAAACGTCAGTTTTTTAGATGACAGTTTTTTAGATGGTAGTAAAAACTCACAAGAGATACCAGAGCAAACCACAAATTTACCAAAGCCAATAATCGATGAATTATCTGCTTATAAAGTGAGTAAAAGACACGCTGATTATCTAGTTTTAAAAAGTCCGGTTGCAAATGACAATAGCTCAAAAGACACTATACAAACCGAGTGGTTAGTGCAACGCGTGCAACCGCAGATTCGACTTTTGGTTTGCGGAGCAGGCAATGATGTGATGCCGCTAGTAACCATGGCAAAGCTGCAAGATTGGCACGTCACCGTGATCGATAGTCGGCCGCAGTATGCCACTCGCCAGCGTTTCCCGCAGGCTGATGCTGCGTTATACGTGGCTCTTAACGATAGCGAAACTCTACTTAAACTGAGTCAAAATGCAGCGGTAGCACTAATGTCGCATAGCCTCAGCCAAGATCGGGCACGCTTAGCTGTCTTGTTAAAGAATGCCAATCATTGTAATTACATCGGTCAGTTAGGCCCGCGCTATCGTACTGAGCGTTTGATTAAGGAGATTAGCGCAACTTGCGCTGACCCTACCGCCTTGGCAGACGGTATCAATCAGCTGCACTACCCTATCGGTTATAAGCTTGGCGGTGATGGCCCTGAAGCGTTAGCGCTAAGTATCATCGCGCAAATTAGCGCCGTCGTTTATGAGCAAGTTGCAGTTACTAAAGAGTTAGCGCAGCCAAAAGCCAGCTATGAATGACAAGGATAGCTCATCATTCAATCAAAACAAACCTCCAAATCATGCGGTCATTATTTTAGCCAGCGGATTAAGTCATCGATTAGGTCAGCCAAAGCAGCTTCTAGAAAAACAAGGTAAACCATTAATTAACTATATGACGATGCTTGCTTTGGTGACTCAGCCAAAAGCTGTTATTGTCGTCATTCCTCAGCAAAATACAGCTATTACTGACGTTATCGAAACGGCTGTTAACCGTTTGACAGCGCCAAACTCAAGCATACAAATCGTTAGTAACCCTAATCCACAATTAGGAATGGCAAAGAGCTTATCTTTAGCTATTGATGCATTAAAATCTCAGCATGATTTAGCGATGAAGCGCGTATTGATTATGGGCGTGGATCAAGTATTATTAAGCGCTCCTCATTTAGATCAACTTCTAGCACAAGATAATATAGTCGTCGCCAGTCGTTACCCGAATTTGGATGAGAGATTTATTATTGATGATAATAAGCATGATATCGTGGGTGTGCCATTAGTTGTCAGTTATAAAGTACTAAAATCATGGCAATCCTCGCTCAGTGGCGACAAAGGCTTGCGGCACTTTATTAGAGCGCTAGCTCCTGAGAAAGTCACCACGGTGGCTCACTCAAATCTTAGCTATGATATTGATACTCCTAAACAATTAGCTTATGCTCGACAGCAAGGATGGCTTGATTATTGATATAACTGCCTATAGAACAGTAATTATTGGCCGCTTTGTTTCGCTATTGAGTCTAGGGGCTGTTTAGAAATACATAATTTTGACGACAACAGCGCCCGTAATCGCTTATACTCTTTTATGACCCCATTATTGGGAGTACCTTTTTGTATTCACCTGTTTTAAAGCCTGATATTTTTGATCCACAAGCACAGAATAGCTCAGTGTTATCCTCTGTCGACTCTGCTCGTGCCAGTCATTTAGTCGCTGATCATTCGGTGGTTGATAGTAAACCGCTAACCGATGGTTTTTCGCGGCGGCTGACTTATTTACGTCTTTCTATCACTGATTTTTGTAACTTTCGCTGTGAGTATTGCCTGCCAAACGGCTACCAAGGCAAACGCCCCTCCGATGAGCTCAGCGTCGCTGAAATCAAAACTTTGATTCAAGGCTTTGCGCAAGTGGGCACGCAAAAGGTGCGTATCACTGGTGGCGAGCCATCGATCAGACGCGATGTGGTAGAGATTATCGAAACGATCAAGAATACCGCTGGTATCGAGATGGTCGCAATGACTAGCAATGGCTACAAGCTTAGCAAGCACCTAGCCAACTGGCAGGCGGCAGGACTAAACCAGCTCAACATCAGTATGGATAGTTTCGATGCCGATACTTTTCATCAGATGACGGGCTTTAATACCCAGCCCCAGCTGATGCGCGACATGGACACCCTCCTAGCGACTACTGATATTAAGCTTAAAATTAATAGTATCTTAATGGCGGAGACTGCTTTTCAAAACTTAATTGACGCGATGGACTACGTCAAAGACCGTCCTGTGACCTACCGCTTTATCGAGTTTATGCAGACCAGTGACAACAGCGATTTGTTTTTTGCTCAGCATGCGCAGTCTGATATGATTACGGATTATCTGCTCGAGCGCGGTTGGCAGTCGCATGATTGCGGTAGCGCTGATGGCCCTGCAATAGAATACAGCCATCCTGACTATCTCGGGCGTATCGGTATGATTGCCCCTTATGCCGCGCACTTTTGTGATAACTGTAATCGTCTTCGTGTGAGTAGCCAAGGCAAAGTGCATCTGTGTCTATTTGATGAAGGTAATTACGATATTCGAGATTATCTAAAAAACGACGATGTGCAAGGCCTAGTCAACACCTTGCATAGCTTTATGCCAATTAAGCCTGAGCATCACCATCTGCATGAGTCTAATAGCGGCATGATGCATAACTTATCGATTATCGGTGGTTAGAGTATGTAGATGGAGCTCTCATAGTAAAACGGCAAACTGTCAAACCGTAAAAATAAAATATTTAAACTTATCAAATGATTAGAATTAGGAATATCTATGTCTAAGCCTGCTGCAGAATTTACCCCGCTGAATATTGCTGTGCTTTGTGTCTCTGACAGTCGTACGCTTGAGGAGGATAGCTCAGGGCAGTACTTAGCCGATAGCTTAGTTGAGGAGGGTCACCACTTAGCTGATCGTCAGCTGATTACTGATGATATTTATCAAATTCGTGCGGTCATTAGTGGCTGGATTGCTGATCCTAATGTGCATGCAGTAATCACCACAGGCGGCACTGGGTTTTTTATCCGTGATAGTATGCCAGAAGCGGTCAGCGTATTGTTTGACAAGTCGATTGACGGTTTTGGCGAGATGTTCCGTTTGCTCTCCAAAGATGATATCGGTATGTCAACCATTCAGTCGCGCGCTATCGCTGGTATGGCCAATGGCACAGGCATCTTCTGCCTGCCGGGTTCGACCGGTGCTTGCCGTACCGGCTGGAATGATATCTTAAAAGAGCAGTTCGATAACCGTACCCGTCCTTGTAACTTCGTTGCGCACTTTATGCGCGCCAATCCAGGTCACGACTAGCGTTTTGAGACTTATAAAATATAAGTAACCTTTAATGAGTTAAGAAAAATACATGTCTATATCTTCTGATTATAAAAATGCTCCGACTAATACTGCAAACCACTCGCACGCTACCCTATCGCATTTAGACAGCGATGGTGAGATTCATATGGTCGATGTGGGTCACAAAACAGCTACTACTAGAGAAGCGCATGCTGTTGGTCAGGTGTGTTTTCCAGCGGACATCTATGGTCAAATAAAAGCCGCTGATGGCATGACAAAAAAAGGCAGTATCACCCAAACTGCCCATATCGCAGGTATTATGGCAGCCAAGCGTACTCATGATTTGATTCCGCTTTGTCATCCATTGCCGCTAGATAAAATTGGCTTAAGTTTCGAGTATGACGACAGCTTAAATAGCATCATGGTCAATGCAACGGTGAAAGTCACTCACAAAACTGGGGTGGAGATGGAAGCGCTGACCGCTGTTAGCGTCGCTTGCCTGACCATCTATGACATGACCAAAGCGCTGTCGCATGACATCGTGATTGATGGAGTCAAACTCATGACTAAGACCGGTGGCAAGTCAGATTATAACCATCAAGTAACATAGTCTAAGTGTGATGTTTTATCAAAAATAATTTTAGCGAATAAACGATTTTAAGCAACGCCGCACTTTTCCATGCAGCGCCGCTCTATAGGAGTAGTAAGATGACTGACAATACAAATGATTTGATGAACATCAATGTACTGTATTTTGCCAGTCTTGCGGACGAAGCCAATTGTCAGCAAGAGCAAGTCACGCTTGCCCCTGATACTTCACTAGCTCAGCTATATGAGCAGCTTCGCGATAAGCATCACTTTAGCCGTCCGCAAGCCGATCTGCGTGTGGCGGTAAATGATTACTTTGCCAAATGGGATGACCCGATTAATGATGGCGATAGCGTGGTGTTTATTACCCCTGTGGCAGGCGGCTAGTCGCTAATTATCTGTCGTAGACTACAACTCTAGCCTAGCAAAAATAACACAACTCATAATAGTCGAACTAAACTAGAACCGATTCATAATCTGAGCATATCAATGACTGGTGAGAATAAAAACAACGAAATAAAAATTGGCGATAAAGAAGACGTACATAGCCAATCGATGCAAATCAAGCGCAGTGCTGATGACGCTTATGCTATCGCTGAGCGTGATGGTTTTGCGCTATTAGATGAAGCTATTGACGAGACGCGCCTTAGAGCCATGCTCAATGACGACAGCTGCGGTGCTTTTGCTTGTTTTGAAGGTCGCGTGCGCAATCATAATAATGCCAGCTGCGTCGAGCGTTTGACTTACTACGGCTATGAGGATTTGGCGATTAACCAAGGTCGGCAAATCATGGATGAGGCTAAAGAAAAATTTGAGATTACCGCTGCGGTTGCCATTCACCGTATCGGCGCATTAGAGATTGGCGATATTGCCGTTTGGATCGGTGTGATCTCCGCCCACCGCTATCCGGCATTTGATGCTTGCCGCTGGATCCTCGATACCATCAAAGCCGATATTCCCGTTTGGAAGCAAGAATATTATGACAATGAGTCGCCCAAATGGCTAAGCAACAACGGTTAACTCATGATGACTAATAACTATAAATAATTATAAAAACTCGAAGTATGATTTCAAAGCTTGGTTACCTAGAGTAGCCAAGCTTTTTTAGTATTTAATAACGAGTACAAAAACAGTCATGCTTTTAAAGACTTAATAAGTACGACCAAGATTTATTGCGCCGGTAAGTGCGCCGTCTATCTTTGTAACACTGCTGCAATTTAAAACGTTATTGTTAAACCTATGTTTTGTTTTGTGTGATTAGTCCGCTATTACTTGAGCCTTTTACCGTTTTTGCTATGGTAATAGCTCAACAGCAATCATATAGGAAAGACTTATGAGTAAAAACAATAATAAAGAGCGCATTATCGATAATTCAGAAGATCTGAAAGATAAAATCACTGAGTCTATGGATGCCTTTAAACTGCGGGCAGATCTGTTAGTGGCGAATTTAAAAGAGGGCGGCAATGATGGTTATGATCACTCAACCTCTAGCGCCGGCGAGAAAGGTCTAAAGTCAGGCAAAGTATCCGAGCTTACCGTTATCGCACCGCTAAAAGACGGCGGCGCTGCCCGTCTCAAAGAGATTCTAAAAATAGCAGGGGGCAATCTAAAAGGCGCGACAAGGGTAGGCACTTTGCACGATTTGCGCTTCGTCTTTTTAGATAATGATACAAGAGTGCTTTTTTGCACCGCTTATGACGGCGACTGGGATCCTTATATTGATGATTTCGCCACCAAAATTCCTGAACTCATGGATATTTTATTCGGCAATGTCGAGGGCTGGCCGGGTATCAAAGACCCAAGTGTTAAGCAGTTTATTCTTGATCATCAGATTACCGCTGCAGGTTGGTACGTAGGCGTCCCGCATCTGACGGTACAAGATATTCGCCGTCATGAGCGTATTGTTAAAGGCATCAATAAAGCTTTAGATGAAGCGCAAACAAACTAATTTTCTAGACATTGTATTTTTAAGCGCATAAATTTCAGGGCTTTGATACGGTCATACTTTAATAACGATAAAAAATGAATAGGGCGATGTATGAGTAATGATGATAACAAACCTTTAACGGGATTGACCGATAAGTTGCAAGACTTAAAAGATGAGTTTGGCAATCGCATCGAAAACAGTGATTTTGAGACGTGGCTTAAAGGCGTGAAAGAGGAAGTCGGTGACGGTATTGAGATGATGGCTCGTAGGGCGCGCGGGGTCTTTAACCCCAATCTCGTCACCATGCAGCTAAAAGATATTCAATCCATCGTTCTACGTGAGCGTCCCACCCCATATTTTGGCACGGTAGTAGCACTAAAAATCAATAATGCTGACGTTGGCAAACAAATGCTAGCGCAGGTGTTGCCTGATGTAACCGGTAGTGAAGACTGGCACAAAGACATGCAAGCCACGCTGTCTATCGTCATGACTTACGAAGGTCTACAAGCGTTAGGTGTACCGCAGTCATCACTTGATAGCTTTCCTGAGTCTTTTAAAGCAGGTATGGCAGCGCGTGCTGAGCAGTTGCGCGATTTTGATGTTAATGCCCCTGAGAATTGGATGGCACCTTTTGGGGATAAGGGTGATATCCATGTGGGCGCGGCTATTATCGCTGATACCAAAGATAAATGGCAGGCCAAACTTGATGAGCTTCGAGATAATCTTACCGATCATATCGATGTGGACAATCCTGCTAATGGTGATGTAGAAATCCTAATCGAGCAGGACTTTGGTTCAAATGACAACGTCAAAAACGTCTTTGGTTATCGTGATGGTATCAGTAATCCTGAGATTCAAGGCAGTGGTATTCAGACGCCTTCGAACCATGACGGCGATCCTATTGCCGCAGGGGAGTTTGTGCTCGGTTACGAAGGGGAGGCAGGGCGGGTTGCGCCTATGCCGCAGCCTGAAGTCTTAGGCAAGAACGGCTCGTTCATGGTGTTACGTGCTTACCATAGCCATGTTGCTGCTTTTAATAAATACCGCAAAGATAATACCGACAGCGAGGAAGAGGCGGAGCTGCTGGGTGCAAAAATGTGGGGACGCTGGCGTTCAGGCGCGCCGCTCGTTTTGTCTCCCGATCATGATGATAAAGCGCTTGGCGATGATCCTAGCCGCAATAACGACTTTGGTTATAAAGACGATCCTTACGGTAAAAAGTGTCCGTTTGGCGCGCATATCAGGCGTATGAACCCACGCGATAACGAAGATTTTATTTTATCTGATGTGCGTATTCACCGTATCGTTAGACGTAGCGTGGGCTTTGGTGAAGTTGTGCCACCCGATGTAATAGAGGACGATGGCAAAGATCGCGGTCTGTTTTTTATTGGTATTAATGCTCATGCCATGGAGACGGTTGAGTTCTTGCAATCACAGTGGATCAACGATGGCAACTTTATGAGCTTAGGCGAAGAAAAAGATCCTATGGTTGGTTTGCACTCTGGTGATAAAGACAGCGATGCAGATAACTTTACTGTTCCGGCTGATCCAATTCGCAAACGCTACCATGGTATTGAAACCTTTAATACCTTGCACGGCGGCGAGTACTTTTTTATTCCGAGTTTATCGGCGCTAAAATGGATTAGCGAGCTGTCTTAACTCTCAGTACCATTTATAATAGTCACCACTTAACAATAATAATCATGAATAAAATTAGGAAATATAATGCTAAAAAAATTATTTAAACCCAAATACGTCCCCTACGATCCAAAATATATCGAATTAAATGCTGAGGACGAAAAAAACATTCGTACTATTACCGACGATATCAAAAGCTATATTGCGCGTAGTGATAAAGCCAGCAATATCGATTATCACACGCGTGATGCCCATGCCAAGGGGTACTGCGCACTAAAAGCCAAGTTTGAGATATTAGATGATATTCCCAAAGAGTACGCGCAAGGTTTGTATGCTAAAGCGGGCATTCATGATGCGGTGATTCGTTTGTCCAACGGTTCATCTCGAGTATTCGCTGATCGTAAGTTGGGCTTTGCTCAAGGTCTCGCGATTAAAGTCTTTGACGTACCGGGTAAGAAGCTCGCTCCCGGTGAGGAGGACAGTACGACCTTTGATTATAACTTTATCAATCATCCGGTGTTCTTTTGCAATAGAATTGAGGAGTATACCTATCTCTCAAGACTGTTTTTGGAATTACCTAAATACACGGAGAAGGGCGCGATCGGTAAAGCGCAGTTGGCGTTTAACTGGCTGACCAATTACGGCTCAAGATTACCAACCAAAGAGTCGATTAAAACCTTTAAAGCTATCGGCGGCTTTACGAGGATTGAACCAAAAAACACCTTGTTATACGACTTTCATTCGCAAGGTGTGGTGCGTCATGGTGATTATATGGCAAAGATACGGGCAACGCCAACAGCCGCTTCTGTCAAAAAAGTCACGCGCCGTGATATCGATGTCGACGCCCGCGAAGAGGCGCTGCGACCGCTTATCGTCGAGGAGATACGCGAACATGATTATCAGTTTGATATCCAGATTCAGCTATGCCGTAATCTCAAAAAGCAGCCGATTGAAGAGATTACGACGCAGTGGCAAGAGTCGGATACGCCCTTTGTCACCGTAGCGCGTTTAACCCTTCCTTGCCAAGACGTACCAGATGACGGTAATTTTGAGATTATGGAGAATCTATCCTTTACCCCATTTCGCTGTCTTGAAGAGAACCGTCCTATCGGAAACTTACAACAGTCGCGTCTCAAGGCCTATCAAGTCGCCTCCGAGACTCGCCATAAACTCAACGACGTCAAGCGCCGTGAGCCAAAGAGTTTAAAGGAGACGTTTGCTAAGTCTTTTTTTTAGACTAGGGCGTGTCCCTAATTCAGTTTACAATGAATCATAGTACAAGCCAGATACAGCATAGACTTGTAATTTCGAGCCAACTTCTCGTAGCGTGTTGCAATACTACGGAAGTGCTTTAGCCTTGCAAACGTGTTTTCAACCAAGTGTCGTAGCTTATATAAATAGTGATCAAACGCTACATCTGGTTGTTTAGCATTTTTTCTTTTAGGGATAACAGGGCTTATGTTGTCTTGCTTTAGCCTGTTTCTAATGGTTTCAGAATCATAAGCTTTATCAGCAATGAAGTAGGTCGCATCCGTTAGCATCTCTATGATGTCATCTACCGCTTGGCTGTCGTGGATGTCACCCCCAGTGATTTTAAAATCAATCGGGTTTCCATGCGAGTCGACGGCGAGATGTATCTTGGTGGTGGTTCCACCTCGAGATTTTCCAGTGGCTCGAAGCTCTCCTCGTCTGGTGCCGCTTGAATGCTGATGACAGCGGATGTAGCTTCCGTCTGCGAATACCCATTCTTCATCAATACTTGCTCGTAGGTCAAAAAAAATTGTTCCCATAAGCCTTTTTTTGACAACCTGTTAAAGCGGTTGTAGGCTGTTTTCCATGGGCACAGCTCACCCGGTATATCACGCCATGGGGCGCCCGTACGAAGTTTCCACAATATGGCTTCCATGACTTGCCTGTCGTTTTTCCAAGTATGACAGCCATGAGCCTTCATGGTACTTTGGAGTTGTTCCCATGTATTATCATTGAGCACTGTTCTTGCCATAATTTAGAGAGCCATGTTTGAAATAGTCTCTTTATTTTAAAGGCTTTATAATTACTTTTCCAGATTAGGGACACGCCCTAATCATTTTGAAGTTTATAGATCAAAAAAAGCCAGTCGTTATGTGACTGGCTCTTTTGTATCATAAGAATGTGTCTTGTACTAAACACATCAGCTATTTAAGCTTGGCAATATCAAAACCTTACTCTCGTTGTTGTTTGACCCCTCGATAGCAATACAAATGTTTCAACACATTACGGGTTTTGCATAATTTGAGTGATTTGAATTGAGCCTAATTAATTAGATCTAAGTTCTACCTTGGTGTTTTTGGTAAGTACAAAGACGAGTACAGCGCCTATAATAATTATGCTCGCGCTTATAAAACGCAAGCTTAAAGCTTCAGATAAGACCAGCGCGCCGCCCATATAGTAACCTGACCACAAAAGTGTTATAAAATAAACCAACTAAACGATTACCACTATAAACAACTAAAGACCACCCTGACGATTATCACTATGAGCGAGCACAGCGTTTTAATTGCAGTCCAACAGGCATCAGCAAAGCCTTAAAGCGTATTGGTGTTAGCAAAAAAAAAGACACTTGAGCATCCCAAAGCTTGTCCACTAAAGAGGGCTCACTACCTAAAAAAACTTAACCACTACATCGCTCAAGGCTTTGCTATTGTCTATATATACGCGCGTGGCTTTGAGAGTGAAACGATGCGTCCTTGTGGCTATGCACCCATCGGTAGCCCTTGCATTGACCGTTATAACTGGCAAGCCAAAGAGCGAACCAACGTGATTGGTACGCTCTTTGGCAAAATGATGTTTGCACTCGATTGTTTAAAGACCAACATCAATAAAGAGGTTTTCTATCACTGATGCAAGATCACGCTGATACCAAAGCTTAAGAAAAAATGTGTGATCGTTATGGATAATGCGACCTTTCATAAGCGCGTTCAAAAGCTGCTTAACAGACATGGTCACAGGTTTCTATAGCCAATTTGAAATAAAATCGATACGCTAATATTACCAGTGCTATAAATTTTACTTGCGTGCTGTGTCGTCGCAGCCAGAGGCTGCGCAACCCATGTTTTAAAAAAAGCATCCCAGCAGCACTGTATCGGTTTTATAGTGATTCAACTATACTGGAAACCTAAAAATTTTTTAGCTAGCATTACCTGCGTGTATTCCGAGAAGTATAGAGTTAAACGCTTTTCTATTTTGATTGATAGTTGGCAAAGACAATCGTCTATACTTAGCAAAGTGTTTAACAAAACTGCTAATGTCTTATAAAACTAAATAAACAACACGCCGCATAGACCAACCACCGCCAGTACACGCTGGATCATCAGGCTGTCTTGCAAGTGAGTATTTAGGTAAGTGGCAACGCCTCTACCCACAGTATACAGACCAAGCATGGC
>Ga0208300_101216_pt1 | contig 11420 bp, 9 predicted proteins | sample 23_taG_FD_184096 | JGI IMG/M metagenome (GOLD analysis project Ga0208300, IMG submission 184096) | Marine viral communities from Cariaco Basin, Caribbean Sea - 23_WHOI_OMZ (SPAdes) (version 2) | ecosystem: Environmental > Aquatic > Marine > Oceanic | place: Caribbean Sea: Cariaco Basin | collected... | reverse complement strand
AGCCCTTTGGTGGTGAGGATCGGCCTCAGCAATTGACACTGCAGATTCAGCACGTGGTGGAACGTCATCCTAATAGCCGCGTGGTGTACTTCATGCACCGAAAGGAAAGCCGGGAAGAGTTGGAGGCATTGTTGGCAGAATTTCCGCTCGAGATACGGCAGGCCGGTCGTCCGATCGAGGTCGAAGTGGCTCTGTCCGGGGAAATCTATCTTGCTTTCTACAGCTTTACTTCAACCGCTCTTTTTACCCTGAAAAAGATATTCCCGGAAATCCAGGTATTCCAGATCGATGATACCTCTATGGGTGCCCGGCTCCCATACTACGACGAAATAAGGCGTATGTTCAGGAGCGTCGGCGTGGAAACGACGTTCCTTCGTAGGTCAGGACTTTTCGAAGCGGGCCGGCCGGTCCAGAGTCCATAACCCTGCATATTTGTTGAACGTTACCTGTGCGTAAGTCACAGCGGTAAGATAGCCCACAGCACCGTCCAGAAACCCGAACCGGATAAAGTACACCTGCACGAATGTCATCAGGCCCCGCAGGGTGGGGTAGATCATGGTGCGGGTCTTCTTGCCTTTGCGATGTTTCTCCAGTGAGCCAAGCCAGGCGTACTTGGCGCTTTTTTCCAGCGAGTGGCCGAAATCCCTGTGTGTATAGTGTGTCAGGCGGCCCCTTAGGGTTTTGATCTTGCGTCCGGACGGAATCAGTATCCGCTCGTGTACGAGGGCGTCCGAAAAGCTTACTCCCTCGCGACGGAACAGCCGGAGGGGGGCTCGGCCGCTGCGCCCGAAATCCAGGCGGCTGCCGTAGATCGTTACGGCCCAGGGAAGCTTGTACGCGTCCGCGTCAGGATCTGCCAGGTGATCGTTGATCTCCCTTGCCAGCTCGGGTGTGACACGCTCATCGGCATCCAGTGACAGCACCCACTCTCCTGTCGCTTTCTCGAGAGCTCGCTGTTTCTGGATGCCAAAGCCAGGCCAGTCTGTGACTTCGACAACATCTGCAAGCTCTCTGGCCAGTTCCACCGTTCTGTCAGTACTGCCGCTATCCAGAACGATAATTTCGTCGGCAACCAGCCTTGCGGACTTCAAGCAGTCGGTGATGTGGTCTTCTTCGTTTTTCGTGATGATAGTGGCAGACACCTTGCGGGCCCTGTTTCGAACATAGGACGCACTCAACTCTGTAAACATGGCCGAGGCGATGGAGCTAACAGCCAGCAGGTAGAAGGTGAGGAACAAAGTCCGATTGAAGGTGGCTTCGGTCAGGCCAAAGAAAAAGTATCCAAGGGATACCATGCAGCCAGCCGCCGCAAGGTGCGCCGTGGCTGCGTGGCGGCTGGACAGGTTTCTGCCAAAGATGGCCAGCGGAATGAAAATAAGCAGGGCCCAGCTGAGAATGCCGGGAATACCGCTGGTTGCGGCATTGTTCAGCAGATCGTTATGCGCATGCCCCGTGCAACAGTCCAGGAAATGCTCTGGCAGATTGCCCGCGGCAACTTCCGATTCTATGCGGTGGGTATAGCCACCAAGGCCAGCGCCCGACCAGGGGCTTTCTCTGAGCATGTTCAGCGCCTGCCCCCAGACCTCCAGACGAATTTCCATGCCGGAGTCCAGTTGGCCATCATGTAGCAGTCCATTGAGCGAGCTGGACATGCGGTCGCTGGTGATAATCGCGCCGGCGACGAGCATTGGCACAACAATCAATCCGGCAATTCGAAGTCTTTTACCGACTAGTGGTACCAGCGCAATCAGAAGGAAGGGTAGAGCGACCAGATTGCTGCGGGTTTCCGACAACATGGAAATGAGAACGGCCGCCGTTCCACCGATAAAAAACAGTACCGCCAGGCCCCCCCTTTTTTTCCGGACAAAAAACATGGCAGCGACGATCGTCAACATGCCCCCCAGGAGGGCGAGATTGCCAAAGCTGATAGGGTTGATTCCACCGCCAAAACGGGAATTCAAGACCTGACCAAGCGCGCCCTGGCGGGCAGCAATGGTCACCAGAAAAATCCCGATGACAGACACGGCCACCAGTCCGATGGCGGCGAAAGTCGTGCGGGCGCCAATCCGTGCATAGCTGATGGCAACAATCAGGGGCCAGAACAGGATGAACCGGGCGTGCGTGCCAAGGGTTTTTCCACCCTCGTAATCAAACCCTTCAAGGGCCCAGGACAGAAAACTCACCAGCACGAAGAACCAGAAGGAAAAGTGAAGCAGCCTGAGCTCTTTGGGTTTGTCCCAGCCGTCTTTATACAAAGATTTGCGGGCACTGAGCACCATTCCGGCAATCGCAAGCAAGAGAGTCGCGCCGGCCAGGATGCTTGAGGACAGGAGCGCGCCGCCGAGCCCGATGATCAGCAGCGCATGAAAGGCGAGTCTGGGGTTCAACATACTCGGTCCGGATTATAGGGGTTGATTTCGCCGGGCGGCCGATGTCGCATACGCTTGTATTCCCATTGATACTGCTCGGGGATTTCTCGCACGCATTGCTCAATCGCGTGATTCATGGCACTGGTCGCGGCAACAGGATCCTTGTCACCGAGGCCCGGGCCGGTCTCACGTACAACGATCCGGAACCCGGAAGCGTCGGGCAGGCGCTCGGCATAAGTAATCAGCACGTTGGCACCGGTGCGCTGAATCAGCTTGGATACGAGAGTCATGGTTTTCACTTCCATGCCGAAGAAAGGCGCAAAGGCGTTGCCCTTTCCGCGGGGCGACTGGTCCGGCAGGATTCCGGCAACCCCGCCTTCCCGAAGAATCGAGGCGAGCCTGGCCAGGCCGCGGCGGTCGCCCCGGACCAGCTCCGAGCCAAGTCGCCCGCGTACCTTGATCATGTAGTCCTCGAACTCGGGCATATTCGGCGGACTATAGAGCGCTGCCATTTTGTAGCGTGAGGAAAAGAACAACCCGGCCAGCTCCCAGTTACCGAGGTGCGGCGCCAGGAGAATCAGGCCTTTGTCGCCGGCCATGGCCTCGTCGATAAGATCCAGGCCTTCGGTTTCCCGGATCAGGCCAAGGCATTTCTCCACCGGCCACTCCCACATCAAGGGCACCTCGAGCATGGTCATGCCGGTCTGGGCCAGGGATCTCTTTGACATAACCGCGCGTTCGGTGTCTGAAAGTTCGGGGAAGCAAATGGACAGGTTAATGTCGGTTACCTGGCGAGATTTGGTGGGCAATCGCCATACCAGATAACCGACGAAACGACCTACCCTCTGGGCACCGGCAAGGGATAGCCAGCCGGCAATCCTGAGCAGCCCGGCGATGATGAAATACTTGAGCTTGCTCATTTCCTACCGTACCGATCCTCGTAACGAACAATGTCGTCTTCACCCAGGTAAGAGCCGGACTGAACTTCGATCAGTTCCAGGTCGATGACGCCCGGATTCTCCAACGAGTGCACCTGACCAACCGGAATGTAGGTGGACTGGTTCTCGGTGACCAGGTAGGTTTTCTCGCCGTTGGTGACCCGGGCCGTGCCGCTTACCACGATCCAGTGCTCGGCGCGATGGTGATGCATCTGCACGGAGAGCTTGGCGCCGGGTTTCACAGTGATGCGTTTGACCTGATAGCGGGCACCGTTGTCGATGGAATCGTAGACGCCCCAGGGGCGGTAGACTTCCCGATGGTTCATGTGTTCGTGGCGGCCATCGGTTTTTATCCGTTCCACCACGGTTTTGACGTCCTGAACACTGTCTTTATGGGCGACCAGCAGGGCATCCTTGGTTTCGATAACCACCAGGTTGTCCACACCAACGGTGGCCACCAGCCGGCTATCGGCACGGATCAGCGTGTTGGCGGTGTTATGGGTGATCACGTCGCCGGTCAGGCTGTTGCCGGCCGCGTCCTTGTCACTGACTTCCCATAGCGCGGACCAGGAGCCAATATCGCTCCAGCCGGCATCCAGGGAAACCACGGCGGCCTTGTCGGTCTTCTCCATGACGGCGTAGTCCACCGAGTCTGACGGGCATTCGGCGAAGCGTTCGGCGTTGATTCGCGTGAAGTGCAGGTCATCGGCGGTGTCTGCGATGGCGGCACGGCACGCGGCCAGGATATCAGGGCGATGGGCTTCCAGCTCCTCGAGGTACTGACGGGCACCAAACAGGAACATTCCGCTGTTCCAGAGGTACTCTCCGGAATCGAGGTAACCATTGGCGGTCGCCTGGTCCGGCTTTTCGACAAACTTGTCCACCAGGTAGCTGTCAGGGCCCAGCTCGGTGCCACGATGAATGTAGCCGTAGCCAGTTTCAGGATGGTTAGGGACAATGCCGAAGGTGACCAGCTTCCCTTCCCGCGCCAGCGGAATGGCTTTCTTCACCCCTTCCTGAAAGGCGGTGACGTCCTTGATCAGGTGGTCGGCTGCCAGCACCAGCATCAGGGGATCATCGGCACCGTTTTCTGCAGCCTCGGTCAGCTGCAGCGCTGCCAAGGCAATCGCCGGCGCCGTATTCCGGCCACAGGGCTCCAGAATGATCCGCGTATCCTCGTGGCCGGATTGCCGCATCTGTTCCGCAGCCAGGAACCGGTGTTCCTCGTTGCAGATCAGAAGAGGGTTTGCTGCGTCCATGCCCTCAAGCCGCGCAACGGTGGCCTGCAACATCGACAGGGGGCCGTTGGTCAGTTTCAGGAACTGCTTCGGATTCAGCTGGCGCGACATCGGCCAAAGGCGTGAGCCGGTACCGCCAGCCATAATGACGGGGTGAATCATCTGTACACTCCGGGCTTGAGTTAGAGAATGCCAAGAAAAACATCGAAATCAGGCGCGTCATCTTATCATAAGGCAACCATGATATTGTTCTGATCAGACCCTAAACCGATGGCCCTGATAACAGGAATTTTGATGAAGTTACCGTTATCTGTTTATTACATCACCCAGGACGAAGAACTGCGACTGCCAGAGTCCCTGGCAAAGGTTTCCGGCTGGGTCGATGAGATTATCGTAGTTGATTCCGGGAGCACTGACCGAACCCGCGAAATTGCAGAAGCGGCGGGAGCTCGGTTTGTTCATAACGACTGGCAGGGGTTTGCCTGCCAGAAAGCCTTTGCTGCAAGCCTTTGTCGTAATGACTGGGTGCTGGACCTGGATGCGGATGAGGTGCTATCGGACGAGCTTGTGGCCAACATCCAGGACCTGTTTTCAAAGCCGATTGACCCGGCCATTGCGGGATTCCGGATGCGCTGGGTGCTGTCCCAGCCGGATCCCCGGCATCCGTTCCGCCATGATAAATCGAAGAAGATCCTCAGGCTCTACAATCGTAACAAGGCAGTGATTGAGCCCGAAAAAGACAGCAACAATGACCGGCCGCAGGTGAAGGCTGGCCGGGTTGTGGATTTAAAGGGCGATGTGTTGCACCGCACGCTGATTTCTCTGGAGCAGATGGAGCGCAAGTACTGCCAGTTGTCGACGGAGCAGGCCCGCTTTATCGCCGCAAAGGGACGGCGAATTTCCAGCCCCCGCCTGTTTGCCGAGTTTCCCTTGAAGTTCCTGAAATATTACCTGCTTCACCGCCAGATCCTGAACGGTTGGTTTGGTCTGAGCGTTGCCATTACCGCAGCCAACAGGAATTTCATGCGTCTGGCCAAGGCTCGCGAGATGCAGATGCTATCCGAATTTGAGAGGGAAAATACACGCTAGCTCTCAGCCCAATACAGCGGACATCAGGTGCCTCGTTGCTCGCCCATTGCCCTCAGGTATAGCGCTTCCGTTTGCTCCGCCATGGCGTTGATCGTGAGAGTTTTACGGGCAAATGCTATTGCGGGCTGCTCACTCTGTTTCAGTGTCTCCAGATCAGCGAGCGCTCGCGCTATCAGTTCGGCAAGGTCCTGATCCCGGTGGCCTGCACTGAGAGACGTTTCTGGAAGAATATCCCGCGGTCCGGACACCGGAGTGGAGACCACGGGGCAACCATTGAGAAGGGACTCCGCCAGTACGTAGGGAAAGCCTTCCCGTTCGGAGCTGATCACCGTCAATTCGGCCCTGTCGTAGATGGGCGCCAGATTCTCCCGGAACCCTGCGAGGGTTACCGAGGTTTCCAGTTTCAACTGGCGAATCAAGTGCTCAAGCCGTGATCGCTGGCTGCCTTCGCCAAAAATGGTCAGATGGTAGCGATGTGCCGAATCGCCGAGCATGGCCCAGGCTCTGATCAGCGCATCAAAACCTTTGACGGATTCGAGTCGTCCGACGGCGATTACATTGGTGACTCCCGGCGGTAGCTCCGGGCCGTCGTCTGTTGTTGTTCGTTCGCTCCCGGAATCCACGCCGTTGTAGATAAGGTGTTTTCGGGGGTGTCGCAGAGTAGCCAGAATCCTGGGGCTTACGGCAATGATCTCGTCGAGGCGATCAAAGGCCTTATGGCTGGACTTGGTGCCGTGCACCGTGCCGATTCGCACCCGGGCAAGGCTTCCGGTTTTCGCCGCGAGCTGCGCAGCCTTGTTGCCCTGGGCGTGCAGAATATCAGGTGCTATTTCTCGAAGTCGCCGGCGGAGGGCAAGTTGGAGCCAGAGGTTCCGTCGCCCCAGTTGAACGGGCAGCGCATGAAAGTGGATGCCGGAATGGAATTTATCCCGGTAGTCTTTGTGAGCCACTACATGGACGCAATGCCCCCGTCTGGCCAGATCGGCCGCCAGATCGGCGGTGTGTTTTTCCATGCCGCCCCAGGTTGTGCCGGGCGTGGCAATCAGAAGGGCGATCGTTAACCGGGGCGGTGAGGTCATGATCGGCCTGCGGTATTCTGCAGCACCGTTTCGTAAACGGCCAGGCTCGCTTCTGTCTGTGCCTCCAGGCGGAATCGGTAGGGGATCTCAATGGCCGGAGGCCCGGCATCCAACATCCGGGAAACGGCCTGGGCAAATTCCTCCACGTTATCCGGCGCCACCAGGCCTTCCCGGAAGCACGCCTGCAGTGTTTCCGCCGCCCCGCCACGATTATAGGCCACGACCGGTGTTCCCGAAGCGAGGGCTTCGGTCACTGTCCGGCCAAAGGGCTCGGGTTTGGTGCTCATGTGACAGACCACGTCGGAGAGCAGATACAGGTTGGTCATGTCATTTCGCTGGCCCAGGAAGCTGACCTTTTCGGTCAGGTCCAGGCGAGACCGCTCCTTCTCCAGTTCATCCAGGAAATGCTCTTTGCCGGGCTCCGCGCCACCGACAATGATGCCATGGCAATCGGGCCGCTCGCGCACCAGCTTCGCCATCATGGCCAGGAAATCCAGTTGGCCTTTCCAGCGGGAAATCCGTCCGGGCATCATGATGATTTTCTTGCCGGCAAGCTGCGGATACTGACGGAACCAGCGGTCCAGCCATTGCTGGCTAAGTTCACGTTGGTGGAACGCATCCACATCGACACCACGCTGAATAACCGTCAGCTTCTCCGCCGGAACGGGGTAGTTGTTCATCACGTAGTCCCGCACACACTGGGACACAGCAATGATGTGATCGGCGCGGGTCATGATGGCGCTGTAGGGTGTTACCGAATACATGCCGTGGAATGTGGACACAACCGCCGGGCGTTCCCGTTTCGGGATGCTTTTCAGAGCCAGGAAGATAATCCAGGCGGGCATGCGCGAGCGGACATGAACGATGTCCGGCTTCAGTTCAAGAAGCAGTTTTCGCATCGGCAGGATTTGCCCGAAGGACGCCGGATTTTTCCGGTGAATCGGCATGAAAATATGCTTTGAACCCTGTCCCCGCAGTTGTTCCGCCATGGGTCCGCCCTTGGAGACGACAAAGGATTCGTGGCCGCGTTTGACGAGGTCTGCAGCGAACTCTACGGTACCTCTTTCTACACCGCCGCTGTACAGCGCTGGAAGTGCCTGAAGAATTCTCAAGGCTGGGCCCCCTTGGGCAGGCGTTGATTGGTTTTGTGGCTCTTTGGCAGTAACCCGTTTTCGATGACCCATAGGGCTGCGCGATTGGCTTCCCAGAGCGACTGGTTGTGGTCGGCCCTGCCGGCCATGACGCTGGCGTGATCCGTCCACTTGGCAACATAGCCGTCCCGGACCAGCCGTTCCACTCCGTCCACGACCCGGCTGCCGGGTCTCGCCGCCAACTCGAAAAGGCCCGTTGGCACTCCGGAGGTTGCCGCCTCGCAAACCATGGACATGCTGTCGGGAGTCACCCAGACCGCCCGTGAGGCGGAAAGTTGATGGCTTAGCCAATCCTCGTGGGTCTGCTGGGGGTGAACAACGGTGATCCGCACTCCGGCCATGTCGTCGAGGCGGTCCTGCAGGGGCTCCGGTGTTCGCCGTGAGGTGCTGATGGTCCAGCGCCAGTCAGGGTACTGACCGATCAGGTGGGATATCTGGCCCAGGACGACATCGTCGTCCCAGTCGAAGTGCGGCGAAGGCCCGCCTATGAGTAATAACGCTTCCCGTTTCTCGGTGATTCTGGCCAGGGGTGTGATGGTGTTCAGAACGCCTTCGGTTAACAGCACCCGCGGGCCTGGTTGGACGCGATCATGGGCTGGAATCAGGGCGCCGCTGACCAGAGACAGCGGAAACGCGGGCTTCATGATGACCAGCGTTCGGGTCCCGCGACGTTTTCGCAGCGCAAGCAGTAATCGATGCGTGCCGGACCCTGCCGCGACGACAAGATCGGGGCGAGGCAGTGACGCCTCCATACGTGGCGAAGAGGCCAGCAATGCCCGCCACAGAGGTACCTCTACGGTGGAGGCATCAACCCAGTAGGTGCTTGCTCCCGCCAGGACGCGAAGCCGGTTGCCAAGCCCCTTCAGCTGATTCCGGTGACCCGGCTTGTTGTCGGTCAGAAGCCACACCACCGGAGTGGATGCATCCTTCGTTCTGGGCTCGGGTTTGGCCATGGTGTTCCGGCATGTATTGCCGGCCTCCGTGTTGCCTGAGTTCGTTATTACCGGCGTTTGTAGAATCCCGGATCGTTCTCATCAGGGCGGGTCTTGAAGCGCCGGTGCATCCACAGATATTGATCCGGGGCGCGCCGCACTTCTCGCTCGATAGTCTGGTTGATCAATGTTGCATCCTGAAGATCGTCCCCGCTGGGAAAGCTCTCAAGGGCAGGATGGAAGTAGATGTCGTAACCCGGACCATCGTCACGTCGGAAATGACTGAACGGGACGACCTTGCAGCCGCTGCGCTCCGCGATCCTGGACGTAGCGGTAATCGTGCCCGCCGGTATTCCGAAGAAGGGCGCAAAGACAATATCCTTGCGGCCGTAATCCTGATCGGTGGCATACCAGACGGCCCGGTTTTTCTTAAGGCTGCGAAACAGGCCCCGGAGGTCCTTGGCGCCGAGCACGTTGCCATACCGGCGTTCACGGGCTCTCGTCATCACGGCGTTCATCAAAGGGTTGTTATGGTCCCGCTGCATCACGTCTGCTTCAATGAACTCGGTCACCAGGCTCCCGCCCAGATCCAGAGTGCTGTAATGGCCTCCCAGTAATAAAACGCCTTTGCCCTGCGCCAGAGCATGCTCGAAATGCTCAAGGCCATGGACCTGTGTGATGCCTGTCAGTTTGGCTGGATCGCGGAACCAGGCGATGCCAATTTCCAGCAAGCCAATACCATTGGCAATAAACGCTTTCCGAACCAGCGCAGATTGCTGAGCGGCCGTGAGTTCCGGGAAGCACAGCCGAATGTTCACCTCGGCGATGTGCCGACGTTCCCGGGCAAGGCGGAACGCCAGCAGTCCCGCCAGTTTGCCCAGCCACCACTGAACGCGTATTGGCAGCCGGGACACACACCACATCAAAAAGACTCCCAGCCAGGTGGGCCACCATCGGGGATGGCGGTAGGCCGAGTAATCCGTGTTTCGCGGTATTTTGCGGTATTTCGTTTTCACGTAAAGCCGGTCCTGCAAAGTCTGAATCGATTGATGGTGGCACAATGGCCCGAGCCATCAATCGGAAGCAAATCAATAGGTTTTGCGCTATGATAGCGCACTGTTTTGCCCGGAGTCCTGTGTGCTGCAATTTATCTATTCCCAGCTTATTAGGCTGATTCTGCCGTTCATTCTGCTGCGCCTGTGGTGGAACGGACGTCGAGCTCCGGAACTCAGGCGCAACTGGTACCAGCGCTTGGGCATTGTGCCCCGGGCTAGCGGCACGGTTGTGTGGGTTCATGCTGTCTCGGTGGGTGAAACCATAGCGGCAGCGCCCATGGTTCGACGATTGCTGGCCCGGAACCCGGGTATCACCATCCTGATGACAGCCATGACCGACACCGGCCTGGCCCAGGCACGCAAGATGTTTGGTGATCAGGTGCAGTACGCCTACGCACCCTATGATACGCCGGGCGCCATCCGGCGTTTCCTGGATCGCGCCAGCCCGCGAATACTGGTCATCATGGAAACCGAAATCTGGCCGAACATGATTCGTCAGTGCCGGGCTCGCCGGGTTCCGGTGTTTTTGATCAACGCCCGCCTGTCAGAACGATCCGCCCGGGGCTATGAGCGTATTCGCGGCCTCGCAGCCCCAATCATGCGCAGTATCAGTTGGGTGGCGGCCCAGGCAGAGAAAGACGCCGAGAGGTTTCGGCGAATTGGCGTTGCGCCTGAGAAAGTGGCCGTAACGGGTAGTGTCAAATTTGACGTTGATATCCCTGAAGATGTGCGAGCTGCGGCTATGGCGCTCCGACAGGAGCTGGCGGGGCGGCCAGTCTGGATTGCCGGCAGCACCCACGGCAGCGAAAACGATCAACTGCTGGCGGCTCATGGAAAAGTTTTGGCAGAACATCCAGGCGCTCTGCTGATCCTGGTTCCGAGACACCCCGACCGCTTTGAGCCTGTGGCAGAAAAAGCGGTCAAGGAGGGGCTGACTCTGGCCCGTCGCTCCCTTGGAGAGGGCCCTGCCCAGGCCCAGGTGTATCTCGGAGATACCATGGGGGAGCTGATGATGTTTTACGGCGCCAGTGACCTGGCCTTTGTAGGCGGCTCACTGATCGAGCGCGGCGGCCACAACCCCCTCGAACCCGCCGGATGGGGTATTCCGGTGTTTTCAGGCCCGCATATCTTTAATTTCGAAACTATATACCAGAGCCTGCTGAATGACCGGGGCGTTAAACTGGTTACCGATGCAGATGATCTGGCCGCTCACGTGTCGTCTCTTTTTAGTGACGGTCAGGAACGTGAAGCGATTGGTCAGCGAGCCCTGGAAGTGGTGAACAAGAACCGCGGGGCGTTAGACAAGGTGGTTGATGGGATTATTGAGCGGGTGTGATACATCCGCCCAAAAGATGCGGGCGAGCCTTCGGGCCCGCCCTGGTGGTTACTGGGTAGGATCGTCCAAGGTTTTCTTCTCGTTGGCCAGCGCCTCGATGCCGGGTGCAGCGGCGCTCAGCCAGTTGTTCAGGTCGATCAGGTCCCGAGGGGTCAGGGTTCCGGCGGCCTGTTTGAGCTGAAGCGAGTTGATCAGGTAATCATAGCGGGCGTTGGCGTAATCTCTCAGGGCTA
>Ga0208300_101214_pt1 | contig 11433 bp, 13 predicted proteins | sample 23_taG_FD_184096 | JGI IMG/M metagenome (GOLD analysis project Ga0208300, IMG submission 184096) | Marine viral communities from Cariaco Basin, Caribbean Sea - 23_WHOI_OMZ (SPAdes) (version 2) | ecosystem: Environmental > Aquatic > Marine > Oceanic | place: Caribbean Sea: Cariaco Basin... | reverse complement strand
GGTTTATTCGAGCGACCAATACTGGTGTTACCGCTATCATTAACCATAAAGGTCGTATTGTAAAACGCGCACCGCAGTTTGAGCGTACTGTACTACGTGGTGAGATACAGGCACGGGTTGGTAACACTCCCTTTATGCTTATGGGAAATTATCCTATCTTGATAATAATAACCCTGTTATTACTACTAAGCTATTTTGGCCAAGGTCTAACCACACTTAGAAGACGAGGGTAATAGTAAACTTAATCATAATAATTTAATCAGCATAAATTTTATTGTAGGATTCATGTTTCAGCTGCTTTAGACTCTAAGTCTTGATCAAGCGGTTCTACGAAACTTTCAGATATTATCATGCTGTAGATACCTCTAACCAAATGACCATATTCGTGACATGCATCGAATCTACTTTTCTCCATAGTTTTTTGGTTATTCAAAAAGATAAAAGGCATTCACGCCTCAGTTGGTTGATTAGATTTAGGGAGAATATCACATTGCTGGGATAATTTTTTTTCGCTTGCTGCGCGCAAGCCAAACAGATGCTTCGAAATATTTATTCCAGCACCACGTTATGATCGTTGACACTCTTTTGTTTTGAACAGACTGTCGTGTTCGCAAGGGTCGAATTTTGCTATTATGACCAATATTTTATTATCAATAATTATGATACCTTTATGATGATTCATCCTCAGTATGATCCCGTTGCGCTGTCTTTGGGTCCAGTAGAAGTGAACTGGTATGGTTTAATGTACCTGCTGGCATTTGCCGCCGCTTATGGTCTGGCTTGATATCGCAGCAGCAAACGTGACAATTGGACCACCGATATGGTGTCTGATTTGGTATTTTATGGTGCGCTTGGTGTGATTTTGGGCGGTCGTATCGGTTATGTGCTGTTTTATCAGTTTGGCGAGCTATTGCAAAACCCTGCCTATCTATTAAAAGTTTGGGAAGGCGGTATGTCTTTCCACGGCGGTTTTATAGGTGTCATGGTAGGCATGTGGTTTTTTGCTCGTAAATATAAAAAAACAGCCTTCCAAGTATTCGATTTTATCGTGCCTTGTGTACCAACCGGTTTACTATTTGGTCGCATTGGTAATTATATCAATGGTGAACTATGGGGGCGCGTATCAGACGGTGGCTATAATTGGCTGACCTACTTTCCGCAAGCCGCTGCCTTTGATATGGAGGAATTACAGAGCAATCCACAATTGCAAGAATTAATGATTGAGGTTAATGGTCAGTACATACTGCCTCGTCATCCATCGCAACTATATGAAGCCTTCGCCGAAGGTCTGCTGCTATTTATCTTTTTATGGTGGTACTCATCAAAGCCGCGTCCACGTATGGCCGCTTCTGCCGTGTTCTTACTGGGCTACGGTATCAGCCGCTTTATCATTGAATTCTTCCGTCAGCCAGATGCTGATCAAGGATTTATCCTTTTAGGTTGGATGACCAAAGGACAAATATTAAGCGCACCGATGATTATCGCTGGCTTAATTATGCTGATTTACGCTTATAAACGTGGTATCTATGATTGGGGTAAGCAGTCTGCTTATTAGGTATGAGAGACAATCATGTATGAACTAATAAAAATGAACGCTGTGCTAACAAGATACATTCCTTTGTGAAACTGATATCTATGTTAGAGTAAGATTTTTTTATTCCTAAAGCCAATCTGTTTAGTGACAACTGGGAGGTAAGCCTTCATTTATTTAATGGTAAGGCAGATAGTGAACTGCACCGACTTTATCGGAAGTTGCTTTACTTGAGTCCGGCTGTATGACTCCTGCTGTCAAATCCGTAGACATTAACTTGGGAGATTTCCGTTACGCAGCCTGACGGTAAAAGTCAAACCATACCTGTCTTGGCGATTTATAGCCCAAACCCTTTTGAATCCCTGTCGAGCTATATGTATATCCAATATAATGGATATTATTTTTTAATAATGTAGTGGATCACTCAGTATCGGTAAACTTTGATTGATAGTCTATGTGTTGCGCGGTGCAAACATAATAATAGCCATGCCTAGAAGTGCTACTGATGTACCTAATATGTCCCATGTCGTTGGTCGAATACCATCAACAGCCCATAACCATAGGATTGCCATCGTTACATACACACCACCATAGGCGGCATAAACTCTGCCAACAGCGGTTGGATGTAAAGTCAGTAACCATACAAAAGCAACCAAACTAAGCGCACTAGGGACAAGAAGCCATATTGACTTACCCTCTCTTAGCCACAAGTATGGCAAATAACAGCCTACAATCTCTGCTAGTGCAGTAATAGCAAAAAGCCCAACTGTTTTTAATTCAGACAAAAAACTTACTCCTTTAGTCATCCATAATGCAGCGATCGAGTTTATCATACCACTATAAAAAGCATCCTATAAATATGCTACCCCCCCCCAGTATAAAATGAGACAATAAAAATAATGTCACATGCTCAAAAAAGTAAGAGCAAGCTACTAGGACGTATCAAAGGTCAGTCAGTAGCAATAAAGCTTCATTAGAAGGCGATCCTGAATGCATGGCTCTTTTGCAGCAAATAGCGGCATTAAAGGGGGCGGTAAACGGTCTTATGAAGGAGGTTTTAGAAGAGCATATAAAAGAGCATTTAGGAGCAGAAGACATGACCCAACAACAACGTCAACAAGAGATAGAAGACGTCTTATCCATACTAAAAACTTATATGAAATAGAAAACTAAGAAGAATAATATTTCAAAAGGAACGATTTTTTCATGTTAGAAGTACTATTATTGGCGCTGGCACTCGCTGCGGATGCGTTTGCGGCTTCAATCGGCCTTGGCTCGACTCACAAAAGCGATGTTAATTCGCAGTTTATGAAAATGGCGTTACTCATTGGTGTCTATTTCGGGGTTGCTCAGGGAGTGATGCCGCTGATTGGTTATGCGCTTGGCTCTACCATGCTAGGCTGGTTTGCTGAAGGTGCTTCTTGAGTTGCTTTTGTCATACTGGTAGCTCTTGGAATTAAGATGCTCTATAAGTCGCGTTCCGTTAACAATGATGAGACTCGGATCAATTTAAGTCATAAAACATTGCTTTCGTTGGCTATAGCAACGAGTCTTGATGCGATGGGGGCAGGTTTTACGTTAAACCTGTTGGCTGTTAATGCTTATTTGGCATGTTTAATTATTGCACTCACGACAGCTGTTTTAAGTGTCTTAGGCGCTTATATAGGACGCAAGTCAGGAACATGGCTGGGCAGTTGGGCAGAAGCTCTAGGCGGTTTGGTGTTGATAGCTATCGGTGTGAATATGGTGGTTTAAAGGCGACCTTATATTTAATAGGTACAGCGACTAATTAAAAAGATGGATATGCCGCCATTTCATCTTGAAAGGTACACTGCTATGTACACTGAGCTGCTATGAGTATTTTGACTACTGACATCAATAGCTTGCAGCTTGATATTCAAGTCCTCACTAGGGTACCGAACCAGAGCAAGTACCTAACTGGTTAGCTACGTTCAAACTTGTAATGTTTTAATAACTCAAATCCAGATTGAGACTCATTCATTTTATAAAGTAAATAGGAATCTATTATTCTTGAATAGTGTATTTCCAAGAATTGAAATATATCATCTGCTTCTAGCTTTTCTCCACTGAGTTTTATCCCATTAAAATGAAAATCCCATTCATGTAGTATGATCCCAGAGTCATAAAGAAAAGCTGTTTTATCTACATTATTAACAGCATATACTAAAATATACGCAACATTATCAGTGTAAACAACATTGTTGAACCTATTAATTGTTTTCGAAACCTTCATATAGTCAAAAGCTAGTGTTTTATGTGGCTTTGCTCTACACTTTATAATTTTATCATCTGATTCAACATAAATTTCTGCACCCCGAAGTTCAGGGGAATATCTATCTTCACCAACACTGAGGTAACTGTACTCTTCTGTTTCTATACTGATAGACTCATAAGGTTTTAAAATTAACGGGGGAGAACACCTATGTATTTCCAGACAATAGCTTTTATCAAAAATAGCAACTATTTTATAAATACTTAAAGGTTTGTCTTTCTTGTTTTGAAAGACCATATTACTTATTCTTTTATCAGACAAACCTCCAAATGTAGTGGCATAAGTAACATTTATCTTATGTCCTATTCTTTTAAAAGCAAAGAAAATAGCAAAAATAGAAGCCAATAGTGCCATCACCGGTCTAAAATGTTGATCAGTCCAACCCCAAATTATTGATAAAATATCCAATGATGTCTACTCTTTTAAAAAGAATCTATTATAAATATTAATACTGCTATAAACCATCTCAGTATATCTAAGTCAAGTTTATTCAGGGCAAGAATCAAGCCCGTTTACTAAATCCTCCATCAAACTCTTATCTCCCTATCCGCCTAAAAATCCAATAGACTATTAGCTGTATATTCATTTAAACCATCTACACGTCTTTCTCTAGAACATCTACAAAAAAAATCACCCCGTAGTATTTCTTTGAATGTGTACATATTCTAATTATTTAGTAAAAATCATACTATGGAAGACTCAGTATTTAGTTAGATTATAGACTAGTCTACAACTCGCACATACATCCAAAAAATAAATGTTATTTTCATAAGAAATGTTATGGTAAATGGCTTTAGAGAAGAAAAGGGAATTTCCTAAAACTATGTAACTGCTTGTACTCCACTAATAGGCAAATAAGCAATGACTAACCAAACTGACCTTAGAAAACTGGCTTAACAAATAGCTAGCAGAATTAACAGCCTCGATGATATCAAAGACTTTCAGAAGCAACTCATGCAATCCTTATAAATCAAATTATAAATTATGCAAAATTTCTTGAACCGACATGTATTTTATATAGTATATATTATATATATAAAAAAATTTTCCCCTGAAAAACCTTATTCTATATAGCTTATACATTATTTATACACTATCTACTAGATATAACGTACAGGTGACTTAGAAAGCTACGCATGGCGTTTAGATTATCAACACCGACTTCCTCACCGCATAGGTGACTTAGAAAGCTTGTGGGTTGCCATCAGCAAAGTTTGCTGCCTTCCTCACCGCATAGGTGACTTAGAAACTCTCTAATCAATTTAAACCCTATCAAGCCACCTTCCTCACCGCATAGGTGACTTAGAAAATGATCGGCTCCTAGTGTGGTTGGTAAATAGTCTTCCTCACCGCATAGGTGACTTAGAAAGCTTTGCGTATCGACTGCGCCCACGTACGTGTCTTCCTCACCGCATAGGTGACTTAGAAAAAGCAAATCATTTTCTTTCGCGTATTTTTGCGCTTCTGAACCGCCCCGACTATATCGGAGGCTGATCTACTTGAGTCAGGCAGCGATGCCTGACAGGGTTAAATTATCATAATACCGCTTTTCAAACTCAAAGGGTGACACATATCCAATCGTGCTATGTAGACGCTTCTTGTTGAACCAATCCACCCATTCAAGGGTTGCAAGTTCAACATCGTTCACACCAGTCCAGTTCTGCTTTAAATAATGAATCACCTCAGACTTGTAAAGCCCATTGACCGTTTCAGCCAATGCATTGTCGTATGAATCGCCTGTTGTACCAACAGAAGCAATCACGCCAGAGTCCGTCATCTTATCGGTATAGCGAATGGATAAATACTGAACCCCTCGATCACTGTGATGAATCACATCTTTGGGATAGTTTCTATCTGCTATTGCTTGATTTAACGCCGCCATCACCATATCTGTGTTCATACGATTAGATACTTTCCAGCCCACAATAGCGCGAGCAAATACATCGATGATAAAAGCGGTATAAACCCAGCCGCTCAATGTCTTGATATAAGTAAAATCTGCAACCCACAGCTGATTAGGACGATGGGCATTAAAGTTACGATTGACCAAGTCGTCAGCACGCTTTTGGTCGTCACGGCTGTTGGTGGTAATCTTACCCTTACCGCGCCAGACACCTTGTAAGCCGTGCTGACTCATTAAACGCTCGACGGTGCAGCGTGCGATATAAATGCCATCTGCCTTCATCTGCCGCCAGACTTTGCGAGCATCATAGCGGCATTTGCTGTCCTGCCAGATGCGTTTAATCTCGCTGAGATAGTAGTCGTCATGCTGACTGCGCAGTGAACGCCTTTCAGGGCAGCACTCTAGGTCTTTAGTACGGTGATAGGTTGACGGGGCAATCGGTAGTACTCTACAAATCAGCTCGACCCCATAACTACCTCTATAGTCATCAATAAACTGAACCATTATCTGGGTGGACGGCCCTTCTCCGCCTGGGCGAAAAAAGCAGCAGCCTTACGTATAATCTCATTGGCTTGCTTGAGCTCTTTGTTCTCGCGTTCAAGCGCTTTGATACGCTCTTTATCACTTTGCGCTTGCACCGATGCAGGAATAGTTTGATCGATGTGCTTTTTATGCCAGGATCGCAGTGTCTCAGGCGTACAGCCAATCTTTGACGCTATGGCTTGAATGGCTGACCATGTAGAAGGATAGTCGCTCGACGCTTCAATCAGCATGCGAACGGCGCGTTCTTTAATCTCAGGAGTGTAGGTTTGTCTTTTCATTGTCGTATTCTCTCAGAATGTTGAGTCTCCGACAATCCCGGGGCGGTTCAATCCGTAACTGGACGTCTGCTCTGAATCGTTTTATGATTATGTTTGATGACCGTATCAGTAAGCATTTAATCTAAATGGCAGTTACACAGAATCTGGGATGGTCTCTGCCTCATAGAAATGAAATAAAAATAGCGCCTGCAATGGGCGCTATTTTTATGAGTCTAGTAAGGGCTCATCAATCACATTTATAAATATTCACAGTTAGACATCAGGATCACTACCGCTTCATTGATTACTTTTCTTTTTATGCTCTATAAACATATATCACCATAAGGGCTCAACGATTAGTCCTGTATATAGTTTTAAGCAGATAACGACCACACTATTCTGATAGCGTACCCACCATAACCTCATCCAAAAACACCTGGCAATCTAAATTCACATCATTTTCAAAAACTGATTATCCAAATCCAAGATTAAAGTTAAATGTATAGCAAACCTCAATAAGGGCGAATACTCGTAATTGGAGACTTCAATGTTACTATTTTTCTTTGAATTCTTTTTGCTGTTCGGGTTATGTATACCTAGACTAATAATATTATCTGGTTTATACGTTTCGAATTTTAAGTCAGGATAGCCTGATAGCTCTTTTTTAAATAGTGACATTATCTCTTCATTACCCCTTACAAGCCAATACTTGTCTTCTATAAGTTCAGCCCCAAGCTTTATAAAATCTACTGCTGCATTCATATCTTTTATAGAGAAGTTGATACTAGGACGCGAAGTGCTCATTTTAGAAGCCGCAACCATAATAAACTGATTCCATTGTTCATTTTTTTGGTCTCTAACTGTAGTAGCGTTCGTAAAAAACTGACTTAAGATCTTCTGCTCACGACCACTCTTCAGTAATGATGGGGTTAACTTAATAGTATCTGTTTCAGCGAAAAACCGCTTTTGGCCTCTTGTAGATAGAATGCCATGAATTCGCATAGCGTTATCAAAATACTGCTGTGCATGTAACCTATTAATATCGTATTTTGCAGCTACGTTATCAACATTTTTATCCTCTACCACATCCTCTAAAAATCCAATAACCCTTCGTAGACCATACCGCTGTAATAGCATTATTCTACTATCATCTTGTGCATTCGCTACTACTGCATTATTACAGTTTTCTTGAATAGCAAACTGTTTTGGACTTCTATAATCTTTATTCAATACTTGTCGATACAATAGTTTTTGTATCTTTTGCAGATCTATGTTATTGGTATCACCTTTATATCCATTCTCTTTTAATTGCTTTTTATCTATACCAGTAATATTTTTAAATGTGCTATAAGGCAATCGAATACTCGCTTGACTAAGACTATAAGACGCCATTAGCCATGCGGTATGATTGTAATATTCGAAACCTCTATCAGGTGATAAGTGTCCAAAAAGATGAGCGCAGCTATACCACAAATCTGAGCCACAAGTATTTTCACCCAGTAATCCTTTTTTAATACGTTCAATATCCTCTTCATTGTAGTCAGTCATACTCATGACTAAGTCAGGATGACCTTGCATTACTAATGCTAGATTAGTCATCGCTGTATGCCTAAATCCATGAAACGTCATACCTATATGATCAGATCCTCCTATATCTTTATGCAATAGCTTGAGCAGCTTGATTGGAACATGATCAGCAAGAGGTATATGTGAGGATGACAGTGTAAAAATAAAACGCTGATCATTCTTCGTCCTGTTAATAGAAATAAACTTAATAAACAAAGCCAATTCAGATGGCTTTAACAGTGCAAATAGCGGTACCTCTCTGATGCTTTTGTCTGTTTTTATTGAACGATAATGATTTGGACGTATCATAACTGACGGTTTGTCACGCTGCATTCCCTCGATATCGGCATATTTAAGACCTAAGATCTCTTTTTTACGCATGCCAGTACGATACGCGATAGTGAATAAAATAGTGAGCATATCGGCTTCAACAATATCAATACCAATACGTATCTGTTCTATAAGTGCTGAAAATAGTTGTGGAGAAAACCATTCAGAGCGAATTTTACGCTGCGATGACGTAAGAGATACTTTAACCTTTGGGAATCCATATTCTACTTCAGCAAACTTATGTATTGCTTGTAGACGTTTTGCCGGGTAACTTAAATCTTTGACAGCCATATCATCAAGTATTTCATCATATAGCTCTTCAAAGTATTCAGTTGTCCAACTCTCAAGCGGTTGGTCTTTGGTAAACGTTAGCCATTCATAACCTATAGCGGTTATATATTTGCTGATAGACTCATTATTAATTCCCTTTTTTTCTACAAGAGATAATACCCAACGTATTAATATTTTATAGCTCAAACCTGAAGAATCATGTGATATTTTTAATAGTTCATCGATTATGTTGCTTTGAGACTTGGACTTATTCTGATGCTCATACTTTTTATGTAGTATATTTTTAAGCTCTTTAATAAGATCAAGCTCATCATCTGCCTGACGGCGAGAGGGTTTTTTCTCACATTCGCCATTGGAAGCAATGATTTCAAGATCCAGAAACTCTTTGTTCTCATATACTTTTTGAATAGGCTGGTACTTCTGATGAAGTAATCGTTCAAACGATTTTTTCGTGAGTCCAACGGTATCCTGCTTGCCTTTCATAACGGTTACCGATGCCTGATCTACATTCACATTAGGTAGCATCTCCCAAATATAGCTACTATTAGAGAGCATGAATGCCAACGTTGGTGTTTTAATACTCTGCTTAACTAGGAGTGGAGTTAAAGTGGTTTTTAATATATTTTCAATGCTCGTTTCAATCAGCGTTTCGTGTATCAGCTCATCAAACACTGATATCATCCTAGCTTTACTATGACAGTCATTTAACCGTATCAACCAACACCGTGTGACAGGGTCTAAAACAATCTGCTGATTGCAATACAAGTCATCAGTAATATACTCGTTGCCATATTTTCTGTTCTTATAGTGTCCATGACTAATAATATTGAAGTTTATAAAAGGCTGGCGTTTTGTCGGTTCTCTAATAGTATTTATGTAGCTTACAAGAGTCTTTTTATCATTGATTCCTCCATATATCATTGCTGAAAATATTAGCCACCCTATAATCTGGGTTTCCGTATAACAATCCGTATCTAACCAATAGCGATCAACAATTGTCAAAATACTACTCACTTTCTTACCATTTTTAATCCAGTCAGAATCAACACTTAAAGTATTGACCTTAGCTTTAACTGCTTTTGGAGGCATTGGGTATGCAGTCATTTGGGTCTGAAAATTGTTATTTTGGTAAGCGATAAATTCATTCAGCAGTGTATAGGCCTGTGTTAAAGGATATCCTTGATAGCAGTAGGTAGGGATACTCGACGTCATCTGACTATAAAACACTTCCAGGTCTGTATTAGTTATTCGCTGGCCTTTAGTTATTGGACACATTTTGGCCTTATCGAACAAAGTATCCCAATTTTCTTGAAACATTAGTAGAAGGCTACGTTTATTTAACTCTAGAGGTGTTAGCCGACTCTCTGAATCAATTAATTGATAGCCTGTAGATAATTTGATGAAAAATTTATCAGTAATTCGTCCGTTTGGATTTATCCAAACGCTAGGTTCTGTGGTTTGAATATCAGACATGTTAATCAGCTCTCAGTTGTTTTAAGCGCTCTTCTACGATAGAGGCTAATGATTTTATGCCAATAGTTTGTGCAATAATTTCAAGAGTAGGACCTACTTTATGGATCTGCTGCTTAGAGATTGAAGAATACTTGTTCAACGCCTCTTGATCACGCTTTTCGTGGCCAATAATTGCATTGATCAGCGGTATTGGGGTGCTAAGTCTCTCTAGCTGAGTACGCACAAAATGCCGAACCCAATAGGGATCAATATCTAGCTCATGAGGCGTCGCTTTAATAATATCTCCACGTTTAATGGGATTTAACTGGTGCATAGACTCTAAAAGATTAATAACTGTTGATTCAATATTATCATCTAGCGTCTCAGTGATAAGATTAGATAACTCTCTATTTTCAATAAAGGTCATCCTGAATGTTCGTAAGAAAATTTTGTAGTCTATTATTAGTTGTTTGGCACTTGCACATAGAGGTATTAATCGATCTGTCTTACTACTACGATTAGGCTTATCATCTACGATCAACCAGCCCATTTCTTCATCTATTTGATTGACTGAACCTGGAATGCCGTTGTTAGCTCGAATACCTGTCGACAAACAAATGGCATACCATGTATAGATACTATATCGATTAAACAGCTCAAATGCTGTTTCACTGTTAGAAACCCATAACGTTAAATCTAAGACTAGGTTTTTGACATGTTCAATATTTAGCACCTGCATGCTACCTGTAGAGAAATGTGGTACTGGCTTATCAAAGTAGCCAAGATTGTAAGTTGACCCTGCACTTAATGAGTTCAAACAATCTTTATAAACAGAAACGATGTCATCGTTTGAATGGCTACTGTAATAAATTGCAGGTGCGATAGAGGCAGGTGTACGGCAAATTAAATCTGCATAATGCTCATTACCCGATGGTGTGAATCGTCGGATATACATATGTAATATTTTTGATATGCGAGTATCAGTAAGATAAACAATCTCCAGCTGACTTTTCATGGCTTTAATAAACTCTTTTACCTTCTCCATCGTTAGCTCTGATGCACTAACCTCTGCTAACTTGCAGGTCAAACCTATAGGTAGTGGTAGATAAATGAGATCTGACTTATTTTCAAAACAAGAAGTGAACCGCCCCGAGATTGTCGGAGACTCAACTTTCTGAGAGAATACGACAATGAAAACACGAAACTATACCCCTGAAATGAAAGAGCGTGCGGTTCGCATGCTCATTGAAGCCAAAGACGAATATCC
>Ga0208300_101212_pt1 | contig 11444 bp, 10 predicted proteins | sample 23_taG_FD_184096 | JGI IMG/M metagenome (GOLD analysis project Ga0208300, IMG submission 184096) | Marine viral communities from Cariaco Basin, Caribbean Sea - 23_WHOI_OMZ (SPAdes) (version 2) | ecosystem: Environmental > Aquatic > Marine > Oceanic | place: Caribbean Sea: Cariaco Basin... | reverse complement strand
TTCTCAGATGACACTCTAGGTAAGCCAATGTATTTATTATCATTGTATCTACGCTCACCAAACAGATGAGGAGTAGCCGCTAGTTTATTTGTAGCAGCTCGATTGCTATTCAGCCTTTGGTCTCTGGTAGCTTGGATACGCTCAGATACTAATGGCATGCTTTTCAAGTCTTTGTTCAACTCAATAGGGTCTATATCGTCAAGCCAAATGCACCATCTTTTAATATTATTTAAAAACTCCCGACCCATTAAAAACGGTTTGATATATTTTTTTGCTAATGGCTCTTCGCTAATCAACAGCTCATACTCATCGTTGGATAGTAATAGATTGCCACCATCATTAGGCATCGAACCATAGTCCATAGCAAGCTCATTTGAAACCTGCGATTTTGATTTATCAAAGGTGATAATAGGTGCATTAACTAAGTAGCCATTGATGATTTTGACTTTTTGGGTGGTAGGAGCACCTGCAATATCATCATAGCTAAAAATGGTTTTTTCTTTGTGATTAACCATTGAGTAGCCAACGATGACACAGTGAACAGCGGCAACTTCTTTGCCCTCATTCGTCCACTTAAAGGTATGATGAGCAAAATTAATATGACCGCCTAGCGTTTCAAGAATATACTTCCACAGTAACGCGACTTGTTCACCTTGAACGATGGAATTTGTCGATACAAACGCCGTTTCCACATGATGATTTGGCTGGGTGACTGACTGCATATAGTGCATAGCTTTGATATACCATCCAGCCACATAATCAAGCGACTTGTAGCCCTTAATGTCACTAGCCACCAGCTGCATATCCGCTTTTTGCTCTTTACTTTGATTAGACTTACCAATAAACGGCGGATTACCCATCACAAAATCGCACGTATTTGCCGCGAGAACGTCCTCCCAATCGATCTGTAGGGCATTACCCTCAGTGATGTGTGGACTGTACACAATGGGCGTTGTGGGGCGCGTTGTGCCAAACAGGTCAGCGGTGGCTTGGTTTAACTGGTGATCGGTAATCCACATGGCCACCCTTGCGATATGCGCGGCGTGTGGCTCAATCTCGATGCCATAGAACTGATCAACGGTGACTTGGCACATACTGCTAATATCGAGTAAGCCCCTTTCATCACCATAAATCTGTGCAATCAACTGGTTTTCTAGTAAGCGTAGCTCTCGATAGGCGATGATAAGGAAGTTACCGCAGCCGCAAGCTGGGTCAAAAAACTTGAGTGTGGGCAGTTTGTTGTAAAGCCTGATTGCGCGTGGCTTGTCTTTGGCGCACTTGGCGAACTCGTCACGCAAGTCTTGCAGAAATAAGGAATTGATGACCTTTAAGATATTTTTCTCACTGGTATAGTGAGCGCCGAACTCGCGGCGTTTGTCATCGCTATTATCGGTGCTATCGATATCGAGCACACTTTGGAACATTGAACCGAAAATAGCAGGGCTGATCTCGCTCCAATCAAGGCCATTACAGTCAACAACGAGGTTATACAGGTTTTCATCAAAGTAAGGAATGCTGATGGTATCAGCGAACAGATCGCCGTTAATGTAGGCAAAATCAGCGTAGTGCTGTGGCAGACGGCTTGATCGGTTTTCAGTGTTTAGCGTATCGAATAGGGTGCTAAATACTTCGTTGAGGTTGCTACCATCAGGGTTTGCGTGGTTTTTAAGTAAGCCATGCAAAAGGTTGTTTTGCCCAAAGATGCCAGTATCATCAGCGAAGAAACAGAATATCAGACGCGTTAAGAATAGTGCCAGCTCGTCCGCATCCACACCGTCATTGATAAAAGCTTGATGCAGTTTGGCCACCATTTCGGTTGCCTGACGGTTAATCGGGTTTTCCTCGATGATCTCCGTCATTTCAGTGCTAGGCACTAAAAAGCCTAGCCATTCAGCGTTTTTAGGTAAGTCAGTTAAAGCGCATTTATACTCTTTGATGTTTAAAGGGTTATCAAGATCAAAGATCCACAGCTCATCAAAGTTGCAAAGCACGATGTAGCGCGGCTTGTCAGCATTGCTTAGGCGTTCATAGTATTTGCTAACTTGGTTATAGGCTTTGTTTAAATCAACGCCGCGACTTTTTTGCTCAATCATCACAAGCTTTGGAATAAAGGCATCCACGTACTTTTGTGACTTGTCTTTTTTGAGACGATGCTCAAATGCTTTTAGCTGTGTCTGACCTGCTACGCCGTAAGCATTGAATACTTGCGTCCAAAAGTTCTGACTTTGCCCCCTCTCATAGCCCTCAGCATCTTTATAATCGTGGATAACTAATTGCAGCTGCTCGCGGATGTGCTGATAGTCTGAACTCATGGATCGCCTTGTTGTATGGATTATTAGGAGTGCGCCTAATGATACGCAATATTTTGGTTTTTTGAAGACTTAATAATCCAAATACTCTCTAACAGGGCGTTTTTTAAACTGTGAGGCGTCTTTTTTTAAGCGATTGATCATTTCAAATTCCCACGCTTGTTCACTCTGACCAGCTGGACTCGTTGAGCTAACCATATGATTGTAGTCTGCTATAAAGCTAGGATTGCGAGCAATACGTCCTAGCTGCTTATCATTTAACCCTTCAATCGTGAACATATCTGCTGTGTTCCTGTCTCTGACAGCTTCCAGTTTCGCTTTTTTTGGTCGCGCTTTAGTTAATACCTTAAATTTAAAGCCTGCTATAGCCACGCCCTTTTTAACCTGTTCGTAGCTGACTTTTAGGTCTGATTTTTCATTTATTTCTTTCACTGCAAGGTCTAGGACGCGCTTTTTAAAGTCGCTCATTGCCTTGTACTCAGTATCTTCAACACCTAATTGCCCTCTGAAAACATCAAGATCAAAGCTTACCTTTTTTGCTTGCCTCCATTGGTTAAGTAGTTCGTATAACCTCACAGAGTACACACTCTTCATTGGTGCTACCTGCTCAAGCGCAAATCTTGTGAATAGAGTTTTAGCTTCTATAGCATCGATACGTGTAATCTCTTGAACTACAGCAGGTGTAAGCATTATTTCTATGATTGCTTCATCATCTAAATACTTTGCCTGACTTACCCAGTGAGACTTAACTGGCTTACCATCCCGCTCATCAAGAAATGTAAAATAACGCTTAAATAAAGAGGTTTCAGCCTCAATAAGAACTTCATACGCCGTTTGTCTTGTTACACCAAACGCTTCAGCATAACGGCTTGCGTGGATAGATAAGGGAGTTACGGTATCTATGCCTGTGCCTGTCTCTCTTGCGTCTATAATTGCTAACTGCATGAGTCGAATTTCAGCAAGTGATAATTTCTGTAGAGCTGTATTTAGCCTGTGAGTTTTAACAACCTCATTTTTTAACTTTTTGCTGCTCATATACATAAACTCATTCTAATGAATGACTCTAATTTAACATGTCTTTTAAAGGACGTAAACAAATTACGACCTTAATTGACAGGTAAACGTCCCTTAATTGACAGGTAAACGTCCCTTAATTGACAGGTAAACGTCCCTTAATTGACAGGTAAACGTCCCTTAATTTACTCTGCATCCCAATAATACCAATGCCTTCAGAGAACTTAAAAGCTTTTAAAAGCTTTAAAAACATTAAAAACCTTTTTTTGTTTTTTATTTAATAAAATCTATTTCAAGAAAAATTCATTCATATCATATTTTTTACCTGCATTCTCATCAAAATCACGCTGGTCACTATCGTTTGAATAAGGTTTAGGCACAGAATTACCTACACGATGCGATCTAACTCCACGTTCATACTTCTCTTTTTTTGACATAACCTCAGTATCACCGTTATAAGCTACAAGCTGCCCACTTTGAAAATATTTATCATCTTTGTGCTTACGATAACTCTTACTAACACCCTGTTCAGTGACGCTGATATCAAACTCTTGTTTTAATAACTTAGAAATGTCGTCAAAAGTGTAGTTAACATACCAATCTTCTCGCTTCTGGATAATGAAGCGGATAGCGTTTTTCGTCAACTTACTCTTTGCCATAATGTTTCCTGTATGGTTGATTGATCATCATTGGTAGCTCCTATAGTACCTTTGAACGCCAATGAAACCAAATGAATGTATTTGAAACTATTTGAACGTATTACAGCTTTTTAAAACAAATTTTTGAACGCTAATGAATCTATTTGAACGCATATGAAACCAAATGAACGTATCAGTTTTAAAATCATGTTAATGAGGCTGGTAAGTTGAACCTAAATAGAAAAATGGAGGTGGTAGAGGATATTTTTAGGATTGCAGGATAGGCTACCGCCGTCAAAAATGGGGTATTTTTGGATAGGGTTTAGTTGGTCGCAGTTCATAAGACGACTTTTTCTTAGTGACAGTGAGAACGCTATTACTGACCAAATGGAACACAAGTGATCAGTATCGTTATCTGTAGCATCAAGAATTAATCAAAAGTTCCTAAGCAGCAGCTTAGGAATATTCCTTCAAGTCAGAAAAATTATGATCACGGCTAGGCTTCCAATTTTTATAGAGCAGCTGACAAGATCAGCAAAATAAAATCTGACGTTTCACCCGATCTAATTTGATCTCTCAAATTCTCATTTCACCAAAAAACTACCGCCTAGAACATCCAAGCAGCCCAAAAAAAACCACAAAATCCGCAGCAAAATAATTTTGATGAACGCATTTGGCAAGTTAAGCAAAACTGGCCAAAAGGACTGTCGTGCCGACGGCAGAATATAAGTACACACACTACGCAACTGGTTGCAAACGCGCAAAGCCATACAGCGTAAGGGTTTACGTGTATGACAAACGAAGGGCACGTAGTACCACAAATTATGTTTTTTTTCTTATAAAAGCCTTTATAATAAAGGCTTAACTTGTACCACAAACGGATTTTAAAACTGATGCAAAATCGCAAAAAACTCAATATTAGAATTGATGCTGATTTACACGACTTTTTATGCAAAAATGCGCCAAATACGCTCACCAGCTATGTAGAATCTTTGATCACTCAAGGCGTTATTACAGAGGTTAGTGATCTTTATGACAGAGCAGAAAATAGCTATCAAACGGCGGTACTGGCGGCTAGAAATGAGGCGTTAAAAGCCAAAGACGCTGAGATTAAAGCCTTAAAAATTCAGATAGGAAATGCAAATTCTCAGCTTGATACCCAAATAGATCTTATGTCGAATATCTGCCTTTCTGAAGGCGTACCACGCGAGACAATAGAGAAATATGCTGAAGATATGAACGAAGAAGATAATATGACCAGCAAGCTAAAATTCGTTAATCGTTTGGCAGTAGAGCTTGCCAAGGCAAGAGGTTATGAGAGTAAGACCATTAAAAGTTGGAGTCGCAAAAATTAAAAAAATAATAGAGGAAATGCTTAGAAATGCTTAATAGAATAAAGATTTTGAGCATAGCTGTATTTATCATAATAGCGACAGCGTGTGTGAGTACGTTTAATAACACCTATGAAAAAACACCTATAAATACCAATCTTTTAGAAAAAAAAGCTTTAGAAGAAGATAGGATAAATATCCAGACTGTAACTGAAAAATCTGATTTTAATGAATTAATAATGTCAATTTTGACAAGCTTATTAGTTTTAGTTGGTATTGCTCAAGTAATGATGCTTATAAGCCAGAAAAGACAGAACCAGTTAGCTTTGCTTCAAGAGTACAGATCCAGATGGAATGAGTATAGAAGGTATTGGGCTATTGTAGTGTTTGTGGGTAGAGGTGAAGATGAATATTATCAAGTTGCAAGTAAAAGTTTGCAATCAGAGCTAAGTAAATTAGTTAGAAAAAACTTGGATACTTCGCCTTCAGTTTGGGCGCTAGAATCCATTAGTTATATATGCAACACCCTAAGTGATGTGTGCTTGAGAATACTACAAGGGCAATTAAATATAAAGGACGTGTACCCTTTGTTTGGTAGTGAGTTACTTCGTCATAGTCGTCCTTTTAGGGTCTTACTAGATGTATATTATGATTGTGAGTCATATGACACGCTGCGAGACGAAACTGGACGATATAGAAAGTTATCAAGGCATGAGGAAGTACGTAGAGAACTGCAAGATTGGCTTATCTATCATGACGGTATTCGAAGACGTTGTTTGATTTTGATTGATTTGCTATGGGCAGAAGCAACAAGGTTAGAAGACTTATCACCTTCAGATATTGAACATGCAGCTTATGCGAAAGAGGAAAGTGGTAAAGTATCTCGTGTACGTTTGACTAAAGAGATTAGAAAAACAAGTTACCTTTTCCCCACTTATAGAGCTTTTAAACTTACTACTCATCTAAAAAATTCTGAGTTCAAGACGTATAAATGGCAAATAGTGGGTATTGATAGAGAAAAAATTAAGAAACGCGAAGCAGAGTGGGTGAATATGCTACTTCGAAAAAAAGATATGGACTGCTAACGACTGTTTAACCCTATTCCTTGTATCTGCTGATACAAGGTATTTTGATGCCTTAGATTGTGTAGAAGAGCTATGAGAGCTGAAAGGAGACAATATGAACAAAGTTAGCTATCGCATAGAGGAGTTGCCACGTCTAACAGCCAAGCAGCAAGCCGACTTAGAGCATTGATTGCAGCTGATAAGTGTCGCTAGCTGTTTGACGTTGAGATAACGAGCGCGTAAACTCAAACCCTAGAAATGATTAACCCCCAGTGCTACCAACACTAGGGGTTGATTGAATTTTAATCCGTGTCAGCAGATATAAAACCCAAAAATCGTACCTATATTTTATATCAGCAGGCACACTAATACAAGTGTGCGTTATGTTACTGCTACCTGAGTTATACCCAACCCTGCCCTACAAGCCTTATTGCACTGATGATTTAGGCACTCTTAGTATCCAGCCAAAACAGATCGCTGTTAAAAAGCGCTACATCCAGCACAATCCGCCCTGCATGACCCACTTTATCGGTTTAGATATTGATCATCCACATGGCGCAATGCGCTGGGCTGAAGAATACCTGCCGCCGCCGCGCTGGACGACCCAAAACCCTGTGAATGGTCACGCGCACATCGTCTATGAGCTAGAAAAACCTGTTTGCACCAGTGAAAACGGCAGTATCAAAGCCCTAAAATACCTAGCCGCCATACAAGCAGGACTGATCAGAGCCACTCGCGCTGATTCAGGATACAGCAACTTCATCACCAAAAATCCCTTACACCCTTATTGGCGTACCGAGGTATGGACGGATGAAAAATATAAGCTGGACTATTTAGCTGAATTTATCGAGCTACGCGCTTTGAACACCACCGAGAAGCAAAGCGGCCTTGGTCGCAACTGCACCTTATTTGATACCGTGCGTCATTGGGCGTATAAGGCCGTCAGAGAGCATCGAGGCAAGCAGTGGGAGTTATGGTATAACTCAGTGCTTAAACATGCCCTGAGCGTCAATATGGCGTTTCCTGAGCCATTACCTTACTCAGAGATCAAAGCCACTGCCAAAAGCATTGCCAAATATTGCTGGAAACGTGATGGCTACCACTATCATGAGTTTATACACCGTCAGGCGATTAAAGGCAGTAAAGGCGGCAAAGTGTCTAAGCGCAAACCTGATCCAACTTCAGAGCAATCATTAAAGCCTTGGGAAGAACTGGGTATTTCTAGACGAACATACTATGACGATAAGAAAAGATTCAAATGATAATTATTCTTAAAAGCTGCACCAGATAAGCCTAAATCAGATAACAGCGCTTTTTGTGGGTGGTGTATGTGCTCCTAGGGTAAAAAAGAAAACCCTGCACAAAGGCAGGGTTTTCGCAATCGTCTAGGGGGGAGGTGTTAACCTACGATACCCCTAGCTCACAATTCAATTATAAGGCTTTATCAGTATGAATTCAATGCTTAACGCTGATGTGATCAGGAGTACCTTGTCACAGCCAAGATTATCTACTTATGAAAAATATACGGTTACTCTAGATGAGGCTCTAGAACTGTATCAATGGAATGCCAACATATCAGGTGCATTTTTTCCTTGTTTACATATTTGCGAGGTGACTATCAGAAATGCCGTTTCAGAGGTATTGTTTAAGCAACATGGTAACCAGTGGCCTTGGGAGACTGGTTTCATAAATACCCTACCCAATCCTAGACATGGCTACAACCCTAGAAACAACGTGCAGAAAGCACGAGATAAAGTGTCCGATGTGAACAAAGTCATTCCTGAGCTAAATTTTGTGTTTTGGCAAAAGATGTTCACAAGTCGTCATGATGATCAGCTGTGGTTACCTTATCTTAGGGATACTTTTCCCTATGCGCCTAGTTATAGCGACATTGCGGCGTTGAGAAGTGAGATCTATAACGATTTGGAAAAGATCAGACGGCTCAGGAATCGTATTGCTCACCATGAGCCGATTTTTAGAAGGGATCTGAATAAGGATTATGAGGTGATCATAAAATTAATTGGGTATCGCTGCTGTGATACTGCTCAGTGGTTATGCTCACACCAAAACGTAGTCTCATTATTAAACGATAAACCCAGATAGTTACACTGGCTCTAGAAGCTACTGTCACCTTCTTTAAGCTCTTTTGACACACTAGCGATCAGATGACGGGAGCAATCAGTAGTCTTTTGAATGTCGCTATAGCTGAGACCAGAATTTAAGAGACTAGCAATTACCTTGCGCTTTTTAACATCTTTACCGCGACCCTTATATTTGCCTTCAGCCTTAGCTTTAGCGATACCTTGCATTTGACGGTGGCGGCGGTCTTCATAGTCTTTACGGGCAATGGCAGCGAGCATATCAAGCATCATCGAATTGATAGCTTGTAAGATACTGCTCATAAATTCGCTGCTTTTGTCTGATTGGAACGCCATAAACGAGGTGGGTAGCTCTTTTGAGACGATAGCCAGTGTTTTATCTGATAACATTTGCTTTAAGGTATCCCAATCAGCCTGATTAAGCCGTGCAAGACGGTCTATTTGCTCAACTAGGATAATATCGCCCTCAGATGCTTCATCAATGAGTGTCATCAGCTGTGGGCGCGTGAGCGTCGCTCCTGATTCATTCTCAACGTAGAAGGCTGCAATCTTGTGGCCATGCTCTTTAGCAAAGGCGGTAAGCTCAGCTTTGGCGCGGCTTGCGTCCTGCTGTTTGGTTGAGGCGCGAAGGTAGGCTCGGATCAGCACAATAGATCTCACAGACTGTTATAAGTGGTTTCATTATAGCAGTCTGTTTTATGTGGTGCTAATGGTGCTTATTCGGTCGGTTTTGGTGGTTCTGTTGGGGTATACTAAAAAGCGATATTTGTTTTTTGTTTATGTGGGTAGTTGCCTATATTCTAGAGAAAGTGAATGTCATTAAAAATAAACGAAATAAGAGGTTTAACAATGGTACGTCAGACTAAAATAAGTAGCAATTCTAATGCACCTGAATGGCTGTTACATTTTGAATCGAGAGAAAGTCAGTATCTAATTAATATAGTTAATAGTTTGATAGATCACACTGATTTTGATATTTCTATTGACTATACAAATAGTGTAGATAAGGAAAGAGTTTTTCATATATACGAGCCATTTATAGCACTTAATTATTTAGGTTTTATATCACCTTCAGTTGTGTCTCTTAAGTTTAAAGAAGGCAACAAGGTAGAATTTTGGTCTGGTGATGATAATGGTCTGAATATGTTCTCTGAACGTCTGGTATTTGAAAAAGAGTCAACACTACCTAGCAATCCTCATCAATCAATAGATTTTTGGCATTTTGTAGATAGTATTGGCACTTTAACTGACGATTAATATTCATTTTCAATAACAGGTGATTATATGGGACAGGCAAAAGCTAGAGGCACTAAAGCGCAGCGTGAAGCAGAAGCGAAAAAAAGAAAGCTAGAAAAACTCGATATTAATGAAAGACCTATCGAGGAAATCTACAAAGAATTTGATTTACCTGATAATAGCCAGTTTTTAGGCTATGTAGTGAATATTACCGAGTCAGACGAGTACGTAGCTAGGTTTGAGGACACTCCCGATGTTACCAATACCGCTTATGCAAAAGTACCTGATTTGGCTATGAGGTTTAATGATATAGCTGATGCCTTAGATGTGGGCAAAAAAGTAGCAGAAAAGTATAAGACTGATATATGCCTTCTATTTGAAACTACTGAACAGTTTCGAGTTATTCCAACATTTACCGTTAACCTGTCTGATTTTGCTCACTAAGGGGAATATATCTTGCTCTTGAATGCAAAGCCTACATTGCTTTAGAGCAATGTAGAATCTTTACTAACAATTAAAGTTAAAGTCTTTGCAAGATTGCACAGATTGTCAGTATTATCATACAGGTTTCGTATAACGACATCTTGTTCTCCTTATATTTTGTGGGTTCATATGTATTTAATAAAACTCAAAAATCGATGTTTTTTAGTCTGTTAAGCTTTGGATCATTTTGTCAGAGTTACTTCTCAAGACAAAAAAGACTAGTTTGATAATTCTTAAGTCTTAGGAACATGAAATATCTTATAGTCTTGCCTAGCTTCACGTTAGATGATGCGGTTCAGGTATGGCGTAGATGCATTCACTGCAAGACGCTTATCTTTCAGCTATAACTCTTATTTTACTGACATTGATTGCTTAATCTTACGGGACAGAGTTCCGATATCGTTATTAAAGTCCTTTACTGTAAGCCCAACAAGTACGTTTGGCGTGTATTGGGAAAATCCACGCTATCCGTTGATGTATCGAATTAGAGCCATTATTTCCGATCCGCCTAATACTATTATGAATGACCTTTTTACTAGGCTTTGAGGGGTGTTCCGCGCCTCTCTCTCATACGTAAATCACTAAATTTCAGGCACAAAAAAACCTTTAGTTACCTCTAACTAAAGGTCAGTGGCGCTTAATAAGATTTTTAGATCGTGGCTCTAAGCCTCAGCTATCTGCTTTAGCAAGAACTCAACGCGACTCGCATCATCCCCTTTGCCTTTATAGCCATACGCCTTATCTACTGCCTTATCCAGCGCGATATGGGCTTTGGTTAGCTCAGGGTAGGGGTCAATCATATAGGTGTTGTAGAGCTTGGCTAAGGTCGGTGCGTCCTCGCTACCGTCCTGATAGAGCTTACGAGCATCTAAGACGGTTTGGGCAGCTTTGGCAATGTCATCACGCGCTTTGGTCGCCTTGCTGTCGTCATCTTCTGCCATGAAGGGATAAGGGAAGTTGTTATAAACGATGGTATTTGAATAACTATAATCGCTTTTCATACGCCCAGCTGTTAAGCGCATAAAGGCATTGTGCATATTACTTGATAGAACCCCAAAGTGATAAAGTGTGCCGTTTAATACAACATACAGTTTATCACCTGCCACTTCGCCATTTAAGAATCCAATTGGTATATATCTTCTATTCTCAGATGACACTCTAGGTAAGCCAATGTATTTATTATCATTGTATCTACGCTCACCAAACAGATGAGGAGTAGCCGCTAGTTTATTTGTAGCAGCTCGATTGCTATTCAGCCTTTGGTCTCTGG
>Ga0208300_101210_pt1 | contig 11449 bp, 10 predicted proteins | sample 23_taG_FD_184096 | JGI IMG/M metagenome (GOLD analysis project Ga0208300, IMG submission 184096) | Marine viral communities from Cariaco Basin, Caribbean Sea - 23_WHOI_OMZ (SPAdes) (version 2) | ecosystem: Environmental > Aquatic > Marine > Oceanic | place: Caribbean Sea: Cariaco Basin... | reverse complement strand
GCCGGCATATTGCCCTGCCACAGAGGCAGTCATGCCAGCGAGTTTGAAGAAGCGACCACGTCGGGAGGTTACCGGTTTCTTTGCCATAAACAGATGTACGCCTTTGACCGGATTTGGGTTTAGCCGGCCCTGCACGTTAAACCACTTTGGTCTCCACGAACAGCAGGTCTTCCAGTTCAAGCGACAGGGTCTGGCCAGAAACCAGCGGGCCCACGCCTTTTGGTGTTCCTGTCAGCACCACATCGCCGGGCAGCAGAGTGAACTGGCTGCTGATGTGAGCGATCAGGGGAATGATGGGGTTGAGCATATCGCCGGTATCGCCGGTTTGCTGGCGGTTGCCATCAATGTCCATTGTGAAGTGAATGGGGGCATCGGGAAACTTATCGGCCGCGACAAACGGCGAAAGCGGACAGGCACCATCGAACCCCTTCGCTCTTTCCCATGGCTGGCCTTTTTCTTTGAGTTTGCCCTGTAGATCCCGCAGAGTCAGGTCCAGTGCCAGACCGTAGCCCAGTATCGCGGATTTGGCTTCGCTGGCTGAAGCTCGGGTCAAGGGGCGACCGATCAGAACCGCCAGTTCGGTCTCGAAGTGAACCGCCCCCTGGTCTCTTGGAAAATCCAGGGGACGGGTGATATGCACCGCCGAGGTTGCGGGTTTGATGAACAGCAGCGGTTCATCCGGCACCGGGTTATTGAGCTCCCGGGCATGCTCGGCGTAGTTGCGACCAATGCAGACGATCTTTCCCAGTGGCAGATGGACGGGTGTGCCATCCTTCCAGTGGTGTTGGTAATCCGGCATGGTCGCCTCCTGATTGCTGTTGATTATTCCCCTTCAAACGAGCAAACAGTATAAACCTGAAGGCCTTCGTCCTGCAGCTTGCGGGAGCCGCCGAGATCGGGCAGATCAATCATGGCTGCCACTTCCACAATTTCCGCGCCAATCCTGCGGATCAGACGGGTCGCGGCGAGCATCGTGCCGCCAGTGGCAATCAGATCATCCACCAGAACCACGTTGTCGCCCGGCTTGAACGCGTCCTTGTGTAGCTCCACGGAGGCGGTACCGTATTCAAGCTCGTAGTCCTCCACCAGCGTATCGAACGGCAGCTTGCCTTTTTTGCGGACAAGTACCAGGGACGCGTTGAGCTCATAGGCCAGTGCCGAGCCAATGATAAAGCCGCGCGCATCCACCGCTGCCACGGCATCAATCTTGTGGCCGTGGTAGCGGTGTACGAAGGCATCAATCAGTTTACGGAAGGCAGTCTTGTCCTGCAGTACCGTGGTTATATCGCGAAAGGCCACGCCCGGCTTTGGCCAGTCCGGGACCGTGCGAATGGCCTTTTTGATGCTTTCAGAAAAATAATCCATAAACGTTCCGGTTAATGCCCTGGAAGCGGATCAGGCCGCATCCAGGAAAATGAATTTCAGAACAAACACAACCGCAATGATAACAACACTGGCGTTCAGATCTGCCCAGCGGCCACTGAGTGCCTTCAGAATGGCGTAGGTGATGAATCCCAGGGCGATGCCGTTGGCAATGGAGAAGGTCAAAGGCATCATCAGGGCGGTGACAACAGCCGGGGCCGCATCAGTGACATCCTCCCAATCAATCAGTTTGAGGCCGCTGGCCATCAGAACCGCCACGTAAAGCAGTGCCGGTGCGGTGGCGTAGGCAGGGATGATGCTGGCGATCGGTGACAGCAGCAAACAAGCAAGAAACAGCGCGGCAACCACGACAGCGGTCAGGCCGGTTCGGCCGCCGGCGGAGATGCCCGCGGTGGATTCGATGTAGCTGGTGGTGGTTGAGGTGCCGAGGGCGGCACCGGACATGGTCGCAACCGAGTCCGACATCAGGGCCCGGCCGAGGCGCGGCAGTTTGCCGTCCTTGTCGAGGAGACCACCGCGCTGTGCGGCGCCGATCAGGGTGCCGGATGTATCAAACAGATCGACGAACAGAAACGCAAAGATCACGCTGATCATGCCGATATTCAGGGCGCCCGCCAGGTCCAGCTGCATGAACGTCGGCGCTATGCTCGGGGGTGCTGAAACCAGACCGTTGTACTCCACCATTCCCAGTGCCATGGCTACGCCGGTAACCGCAATAATACCAATCATGACGGCGCCGGTTACCTGGCGGAAGGACAGTGCGCAAATCAGCACGAAGCCGCCGAAAAACAGCAGGCTCTCTGCCACTTTCACTTCACCCAGCCCCACAAGCGTGGCGGGGTGATCCACAACAATGCCGGCATTCTTCAGGGCGATCAGGGCCAGGAAGAAGCCAATGCCCGCGGAGATGCCGAAGCGCAGGGACATGGGAATGCTGTTGATGATCCATTCCCGCACCTTGAAGATGCTCAGCAGGAAGAACAGGAAGCCGGAAATGAACACCGCTCCGAGCGCTATCTGCCAGCTGTAGCCCATGCTGCCGACGACCGTGAAGGAGAAAAAGGCGTTGAGCCCCATGCCTGGTGCCATGGCGATCGGGTAATTGGCCCATAGCCCCATGATCAGGGTGCCGATCACGGCTGCAAGACAGGTAGCAACAAAGACAGCCCCGAAATCCATGCCGGTCGATGACAGGATGCTCGGGTTGACCACGATGATGTACGCCATGGTCAGGAAGGTGGTAATGCCCGCAACCACTTCTTTACGAACAGTGGTGCCGTGGGCCTGGAGTTGGAACAGTCGTTCAAGCATGACGGGTGTCTGCCTCACAGGATGCTGAAAGTTTGTGTTTGGGGGTCTGGTCTGGACGGAATTCTTGAATTGCGTGAAAAAACGGCAATATTACCGGCTCAGCCTCCTAAGGCCAAGGGATGATTGACAGTTCGTCAAAGCGAATGTGGCGTTAGTTGCCATGAGAGTCACGCTGAAGCCGGATATCGAAGCGGACCGCCAGCATCCGCACGATGACGATAAAAAGCAGGCCAATGGTCAACGGCAGGACCTCGTTGTCGAGGAACCACTGGCAGACAAAGTACAGCCAGCATCCGGCGAATGAGATCGAGGCGTAGATCTGGTCTTTGCGAAAGATATAGGGGACCTCGTTACAGAGGGTGTCCCGCAGGGCGCCGCCAAAGGTGCCTGTCATCACTCCCAGCAGGGAAGCGACAAACCAGGAATGTCCCAGATCCAGGGCCAGTTGGGCGCCAAGGATGGAAAAAACGCCGAGTCCGATGGCGTCGGGGAACACAATTCTTGACTCCCGCAGCCGCTCTGCTTTTTTCCAATAGCTGAAGACAACCGCCATGGCCAGAATCAGCATCGGTTGCTCTTCGTGCTTGATCCAGTAAAGAGGGTGGTTGTCCATGATCAGGTCGCGCAGGGTGCCACCCCCGAGTGCCGTGATGAAGCCGATGGTAAATACGCCCACAGGATCCATATTTTTGGAGCGCGCCACGATCATGCCGGAAATCGCAAACGCGACGATTCCAACCATTTCAAGCACGTAGATGATGTCGATCATGGCGAGCCCCGAGATAGGCCAGGAGTGGCCGGATGCCTAAAGTCGAAGCGCGCAGGATAGCGAAAAAGCGGATGGCTTTCACCTGAGGCCAGATAGGTGTCAGGAGGCGCAGGCCTCCGGACTGTGATCCATAGCGACAGTTCTGAACGTATCTTGCATTCAACTTACCTGTATCCTGTTGTACGGAGTTGCTATGTCCTTGATGCGTCTGGCCTATGCCAGTGAAGCCACGTTTGAAGCCAAACCGGTGGAAAAGGGTGTTGAACCCCACGTTGCACGAATTCTGATGACCTCCCGTAAGAACAATGCCAAAGACCAGTTGGTCGGTGGCCTCTACTACGGAAACGACCGGTTTTTCCAGTATCTGGAAGGTGAAGAGGACGCCGTCCGTCGCACGTATGACAGGATCCTGAAGGATGACCGCCACCGCAACATCGTCACCTTGATAGAAGAGCCCCTGAAGAGCCGAACGTTCAGTAACTGGTCCATGAAATACGTGCCGCTTTCGAGGGACGTTCGGGCATTTCTGGATGATCAGGGACTTGAATCCTTTGATCCGGCCGCGTTCACCTCTGAACAGTGCGAGAAAATGATCGAGCTCGTTCGCAACTCCAGCCAGGAACAGAATCTGTCTACCCGTGATGATCCTAAATCTGTCGGCGACGCGCCTCAGGTGCTGTCCTCAGGAATGAAAACTGGCCTGATTGTGGCCGGGGTGGTTTTGGTTGGCGCTCTCGTGATCGGCGGGACCATGCTCTGAATGGACTCGCTCTGAGAAATAAGCGCCGCTTATGCGCTTAGATAAAAGAACTTTATTTGCTTCATGTTAAGACTCTGTTTAGCTTGACGGATAACAATCACAGGCGCCTGTCGCCTGGAATCCGATCGAACAAAAACGGAGCACTCATGAAAGCCATCCTCTGCAAGGAATATGGTCCGGCCGAGAAGCTGGTCATCGAAGAAGTTCCCAGCCCCGAAGTGAAAGGCCGCGGTGTCAAAGTGCGCGTTAAAGCCGCCGGCCTGAATTTTCCGGACACCCTCATCATCGAGAACAAATATCAGTTGAAGCCAAGCCTGCCTTTTTCCCCGGGTGGCGAAATGGCGGGTGAGGTTATCGAGGTTGGCGACAAGGTAACCCGCTTCAAGGTAGGCGACCGTGTTGCTGGGCTGACAGGTTATGGCGCCTTTGCCGAAGAAGTCATCGTGCCGGAGCAGAATCTTCTCCCCGTCCCCGATGGCATGTCCGACGAGAAGGCTGCGGCCTTCACCATGGTTTATGGGACTTCCTATTATGCCCTCAAGCAGCGCGGCAACCTTCAGCCTGGCGAATCGCTTCTGGTTCTGGGCGCCAGCGGTGGCGTGGGCCTGGCAACGGTTGAGCTCGGCAAGGCCATGGGCGCAAAGGTTATTGCAGCCGCCAGTTCGGCGGAAAAGCTAGCGGTTGCCAAGGAAGCTGGCGCCGATGAGCTTATCAATTATGCCGAAGAGCCTCTTAAAGACGCGGTGAAGAAGCTTACTCACAGCAAAGGCGTGGATGTCATCTACGACCCCGTAGGCGGTGACTTCACCGAACAGGCTCTCCGCGCCATGGCCTGGAATGGCCGCCACCTGATCATCGGCTTCGCGGCCGGCGAGATTCCGAAAATCCCGGCAAATTTGACTCTTCTGAAAGGTTGTTCCGTTGTTGGCGTATTCTGGGGCAGTTTCACTCAACGCGAGCCGGAAGCCAGCGCCCAGAACATGATGGAGCTGATGAAGCTCTATGCCGAGGGCAAGATTGATCCGAAGATCAGTGCCGTCTATGACTTCGAGGATTACGCCTCTGCCCTTGGAGCCCTTACTGAACGCAAAGCGACTGGCAAGGTTGTGCTTAAAGTCGGCTCCTGAGTTTTATCGAAGCCTGAAAGCTTTGGGAGGTTGCCGGTTGGAAGCACCTCCCAAAAACCGCTACGAGCACATCCATGTGCGCTTGGCGTCGGCCATCCATGGCCGCCGACATTTTTGGGAAGTGCTTCCAACCGGCAACTTCTGGAATCAGTGGTATCTCTGAGTATCAAGACTATAACGCAATAGCCCGGTGGTGAGGGTGGGCACCTCCTCCCAAAAATGTAGAGGGCCATGGACGGCCCGAAACAAGCGCACACGGACGTGCTTGTAGCGGTTTTTGGGAGGAGGTGCCCACCCTCACCAATCCGCTAATCCATAAGGCTAGGGCCCAGACAAAAGGCCAATCATCAAAACCGGACCGAACCCGAGTCAATCTCCGAAACCAGCTCCGGCGTCAGCAGGGTATACCCATCAGTCCCGGGCAACCAGGCATAGACTTCCTCGCCGTCCCTAAGCGAATAGCCCAGCTTCTGGATATCCACCTTGCGGTATTTGAAGGTTCCGGTTTTCTCGATGGCGTGGGTGATGCGCACAAACACCGGTACTGCATAGGCCGGCAGATTGTCCCGCAGATAGGCGAATAATCTGTTCACATCGAACTCTTGGCCATTACTGTGGGGAACCAGGGTCACCATGCCGGCCTTACCGTTGGAGCCGGGGATCTCGACGCCGTAGACGATGGCTTCCTCGACCATCCCCGAGCCGTCGATGATGTTTTCCACTTCCGTCGTTGAGACGTTTTCGCCCTTCCAGCGGTAGGTATCGCCCATACGGTCGACGAACTGCAGGTGGCCGCACCCGATTTCCTTCAGGACATCGCCAGTGTTGAACCAGGCGTCCCCCTTCTTGAAAGCGTTGCGGAGGATCGATTTTTCCGTGGCCTCTTTCTGGGTGTAACCCTCGAACGACCATTTCTTGGTGATCTCGCCGATCAACAGGCCGGGCTCGCCTTTTGCGACTTCCTGCATGAAGCCTTTTTCGTTACGAACTGGATCCCGTGTGCCGTCGTGGAATTTCACCAGCTTGTAGGGGGCGGTGGAAAAGCCCACGGTGTTGTCCATATTGAAAAAGTTGCTGAAGCCGATGTTGCCTTCGCTGGAGGCGTAGAGCTCTGCGACTGTCTCTATCCCGAAGCGCTGCTTGAATTCCTTCCAGATGGAGGGGCGGAGGCCGTTGCCGATCATTTTGGTGAGGCTGTGGTTCCGGTCCTGTTCGCTGGGTGGCTGGTTCAGCAGGTAGCGGCAGAGTTCGCCGACGTAGCCGAAGGTGGTGGCGTGGTAATAGCGAACGTCGTCCCAGAAGGCGCTGGCGGAGAACTTGCGGCGCAGGGCAATGGCGGAGCCGCCGGCCAGGACGGACCCCCAGCAGACCAGCAGAGCGGTGCCGTGATAAAGGGGGAGCGTGCAGTAAAGAACGTCCTCCGGCTTCATGGCCAGAGACATCAGGCCAAACCCGCCGTAGGCCATTATAAATTTGCGGTGTGAGCCCGGGGCGGCCTTGGGCAGGCCGGTGGTGCCGGAGGTGAACAGGTAGATGGCGGTATCGCCCATTTTCGGCGCATCGCTCAGAACCGGGGCGTCGCTGTTGAAGGTGCTGACCTGCGCGGCCATGTTGGCGTAACCGGTCGGTGCGTCCCCAAAGGCGTTCAGCGTGTTGGTGTCTGCCAGAAACTGGAATGGCTGGGGATGGGCGGTCTTGAGATCTGTCTTTATGCCGTCGAACGCTTCGATCAGTTCCTCGCCAACCACCACCATTTTGGGCTCGATCAGGTTGATGCTGTGTTCGAGTACCTTGCCTCTCTGGGAGGTGTTGAGCATGGCGCAGGCGACCCCGAGTTTGGCTGCGCCGGCTACCACGGCCAGCAATTCGGGGCGGTTTTCAAGGAAGATCGCAATGGCATCCCCTTTGGCAAGCCCCTGGTCCTGCAGGTAGCGGGCGATGCGGTTAGCCCAGCCATTCAATTCGCTCCATGTGATCGAGCGGTCTTCAAACAGAATGGCGGGCCGGCTGCCCAGGTTCCGGGCGTTGTTCTCGATGAGTGTGCCGAGCGTAAGCTCACGGTTCTCGTTTTTCAGGGCATAGTAATACAGCCCCCGGGTTATGGCCGGCAAACGCCGGAATATTCCGGGCAGGCTGCGGGCAATGTCCAGTGCGGATACGTTGTCTTGGCTCATGGTGTTTCCATTGGTCCCTTTTATTGTGTGGACGTTGAACCCGGAACAACGCATGCCTCGGGTTCAGTCCAGAAACAGGTCCGGCATCAGGGGCTTATCGCCCGGCTCATACCGGTAATGCTCGAAGTCGGTGATACCGTCCTGCCGTAGCAGGTCCTCGTCGATCAGGGTCTGACCAGTCATAGTCTCAGACGACCGGTTGAGGATGCTGACAGCAGCATCGGCCATGATGTCCGGCTTCCTGCCCTGGGCCATCATCTGGGGCCCGCCAACCTCAAATTCGATGGCTGCCGTGGCAATCAGCGTTTTCGGCCACAGCGTGTTAACCGCAATGCCGTACCGCCTGAACTCCTCCGCCATGCCCAGGCTCAGCATGGTCATGGCGTATTTTGTGGTGGTATAGGGGCCGTATTGGGCGAACCACCGGGTATTCAGATTCAGAGGCGGCGACAGGCTCAGGATGTGAGCCCGGTCCGACTGTTTCAGCCAGGGCAGTGCGGCCTGGCTGCAGGCCATGACGGCCCGGGCATTGACCTGATGCATCAGGTCGTACCGGCTGACCTTGAGGTTTTCCACACCGGTTAGCCGAATGGCGCCTGCGTTGTTTACCAGTGCGTCGATTCCGCCAAAATGCTCGCCGGCCTCATCAATGCGCTGGCGGATCTGCTTTTCATCCCGGACATCCAGAACCAGCGGTAGCGCTTTGCCTCCAGCATCCCGAACTTCCTCCGCCACCGTATGGATCGTGCCTGGCAGCTTCGGATGAGGCGTGTCTGATTTGGCGGCAATCACTACGTTCGCGCCCTGACGGGCGGCGGCGAGGGCGATGGCCCGGCCGATGCCACGGCTGGCGCCGGTGATAAAAACGGTACGATCACGCATGGTACTCATGCCTCGTTCTCCTGTTCGGCCGTCTCGTTGGCGGTTATCTGGACCAGTAACTGACTGCGTTTTACCTGGTCGCCCTTGCTCGCAAGAATCTCGGCGACTCTGCCGTCGCGGTCTGCTTTTACCGGATGCTCCATCTTCATGGCTTCCAGTATCACCAGCGTATCGCCCCGGTGAACGCTCTGACCAGCTTCAACCAACACATCAATGATGGCGCCATCCATGGTCGCCTGGATGCGACCGCTGCCCGCGCCGCCAGCAGTCCTGGCTGGTTGGTGGGTAACATCGCGCACCGACCAGGATTGCCCGAACGTCTGCAAATATAGGGAATCGCCCTGGCGGTGATATTGGCAGGCCTGACGAACGCCGTTGTCGATAATGCACAAATGGCCATCCCTCTGGCTTTCAAGTACCAGGGAATGCCGGGTTTCGCCCATACTGACAGACAACCGGCTGCCGCTGCGGGTCACCAGTAACTCGACAGTGGTGTCGCCGGTTTCCAGTTTGATGGGCGTCATGGTGGCCGGCGCATTGCTCCAGGCGCTCTGGCCCGAAATGCCATGGTCGAGCACGCAGGCGGCCAGGGCCAACTGGCGAATGGTCAGGTTTTGCGGCTGAAGGGACGGATCGTCCTTGAAGGCCTGCTGCAGGAAGGCCGTGGTCGCCCCGCCGGCCCCGAAAGTCTCGTCTGCGATAATCCGGCTCAGGAAATGGCGGTTGGTGGTCACGCCGAACACGGTTGTGTCCTCAAGCGAGCGGATCAGCCGCCGGCGGGCTTCATCCCGGTTTTGGCCCCAGGCAATTACTTTTGCCAGCATCGGGTCGTAGTGGGGAGTGATAGCATCTCCAGATCGTACCCCGGTATCAAACCTTAAACCTTCGCCTTCGGCTGGTTCAAAGGCGTATAGCGGTCCGGTCTGGGGTGTGAATCCGTGGGCAGGGTCCTCTGCATAGAGTCGAACCTCAATGGCATGGCCATTCAGGTGAATATCGTCCTGGCTGAGCGGCAGCGGGCGTCCCTCGGCCACGTTGAGCTGCCAGGCGACCAGATCCTGGCCGGTAATGAGTTCGGTGACCGGATGCTCTACCTGCAGGCGGGTGTTCATTTCCAGAAAGTAGAAGTTTCGGTGCTTGTCGACCAGGAACTCGACGGTGCCGGCGCCTTCGTAGTTGCAGGCCAGAGCCGCTTTGACTGCAGCCTCACCCATGGCCTGTCGTAGTTCCGGCGTGACAAAGGGGGAGGGTGCTTCTTCCACTACTTTCTGGTGTCGGCGCTGTACTGAGCAGTCCCGTTCGCCGAGGTAGACCGCATTGCCGTGGCGATCCGCAAACACCTGGATTTCCACGTGGCGGGGCTCAATCACGGCTTTTTCCAGGATCAGTTCGTCGTCGCCGAAGGCCTGTTTTGATTCGGAACGGGCCCGTTTGATGTTGTCGGCCAGTTCGGATTCACTCTCAACCAGGCGCATGCCGCGACCACCACCGCCGGCAGAGGCTTTGATCATGAGGGGGTAGCCGATGTCTTTGGCGGCGGCGATCAGTTCGTCGTCGTTGGCGTTGTCGCCTTCATAGCCAGGCACCACTGGCACGCCGGCTTCCTGCATGGCGATTTTGGATCGGCGCTTGCTGCCCATGAGTTCGATGGCCGAGGCGGGAGGGCCAACGAACACCAATCCGGCGTCTTTGCAGGCGTTGGCGAAGGCGGCATTCTCGGAGAGGAAGCCGTATCCCGGGTGGATGCAGTCGGCGCCGGTTTTGCGGGCGGCTTCAAGAATTGCATCGCTGTTCAGGTAGGAGGCGGATACCTGTGCCGGGCCAATGCAGACGGCCTCGTCGGCGAGTTCCACGTGCATGGCCCTGGCGTCGGCCTCTGAGTAGACGGCCACGGTGCGGTAACCCAGGGCTTTCGCGGTACGGATCACCCGGACTGCGATTTCGCCTCGGTTGGCTATTAACAGTTTTTTTAGCATGTTCTTGTTTTCCCCTGTGGAGTTCGCCGCGAGGCCGGAAGCCGTCTGGCTTCCAACCTCGCTCCGCATCATTCGGATTCGACTGCCCAGGCTGGTGGACGTTTTTGCATGAAGGCCATGGTGCCCTCCGTTCCTTCGCTTCCCCGGATGGCTTCCGCAAATTTTTCAGCCGCGCTGTCCAGCAAACCGCTCATGGGTTCATGGCCAACCCTGTGTAGCAACGCTTTGGTTTCTGCCGTGGCAACCGGTGCGCAGTGGCGGACACGATCCAGAGCGCTTGTCAGCATCTCTTCCAGTTCATCCTCTGAAGAAGCCGCCTGGTGAACGATGCCAAGACTGCATGCTTCGTTCGCATCGATTCTCAAACCGAGCAGGGCCAGCCGCCGGGCCTGAGTGAGGCCGATTCGTTCAACCACAAACGGCGCAATCTGGGCTGGAATCACGCCGAGGGAGGTTTCCGGCATGCCGAACTTGGCGCTCGGCCCGGCGATGGCGACGTCGGAAACGCAGGCCAAACCGAATCCACCGCCCATGACGGCGCCTTCGGTGATCGCGATGACCACTTTCGAGGATTCGTTGACCTGTTGAATCATCTGACCGAAAGCGCGGTTCAGACGATAGAACGGGTCCGCCTCACCCTCGGCCGCTTTCTGGCCGCGGGCTCCGGCCATGTCTTTGATATCACCACCGGCGCAGAAGTGCCCACCGACGCCCCGGATGACGACGGCGCGAATGTGCAGGTCGTTTTCAATCTGGGTGAACACCGCGGACAGTTCCGCCACCATCTCGAGGCTCATGGCGTTGCGCACGTCCGGTCGGTTGATGGTGATAAACAGGGTTGGGCCCTGTTTTTCCAGAAGCAGTGTTTCGCAATGCGGTACCTGGTCCATAAGTGACTCCACCGTCCGTTTGTTAGTCGCGCTTCTTGCCCGGAAGGGTGCCCATCATCTTGCAGATAATTCCCAGCATGATTTCGTCGGCACCACCGCCGATGGAGACCAGTCGAACATCCCGGTGTGCCCGGGAAATCGGGTTGTCCCACATGTAACCGTTACCGCCCCAGTACT
>Ga0208300_101209_pt1 | contig 11453 bp, 11 predicted proteins | sample 23_taG_FD_184096 | JGI IMG/M metagenome (GOLD analysis project Ga0208300, IMG submission 184096) | Marine viral communities from Cariaco Basin, Caribbean Sea - 23_WHOI_OMZ (SPAdes) (version 2) | ecosystem: Environmental > Aquatic > Marine > Oceanic | place: Caribbean Sea: Cariaco Basin... | reverse complement strand
ACTACAACCGGCAACGACCTCACACGTTCAACGGTGGTATTTCTCCCGTTGCCGCTGAGGAAAACCTTAAAATACTGTCCGGGATTAGTTGACCACTACAAGCTGGCCCTAAAAGGGATCAGGAACGACGGCAGAGGCATAACCCAGAGCATGGGTCGCTCGTAACCGGATGAAGCGCCGCCCTCCATTTTATTGCTGGTTTTAAGAAAATGCTGATCAGTTTTAAAAAAAACGCTCGAATTTCAGAACATGATTAAATAGAGCGAAACAAAAAATTATGCCTTTCTAAACTCATAATGTTCGTAGCGTAAAAGAATTAATTAAGTGCAGAAATAATTTTTCCTGTTATCAAATTAAATGAATAGTTATATAATAAAAGTAAGCATACGAAAATAATAATAACAAAATAGGTGAGATATGCTTTTACGATTGGGAGGTGCGGGCACTATTGTCCGGATATTTAAAACGCGTTGTGTCTGCTTCGATACGGTTGAATATAAGGGTAGACCCCGAAAACTATTTCAGACAGAAATGGAGAAGCTGGTCGAGTTTCCGGTTTATGAGTCGGCAGAGGCTCATATGTCTACCATCGCCAACGAAGACGGCGAGCCAGCCTTCAGCGCCGAGGACATCCAGCGCGCGGAAGAATGGATCGAGCAGCAGATGCAGGAGATTGACGCCGCGTTTCGAAAGAACCAAAACCTTGGCTTGATGGGAGGCACGGCGGTCATCAAGCGAAGCAGTAAGGACGACCAGAAGTATTGCTCGCACGACGGCTTCATTTCAGGCCGGAAGGTTGGCGAGTTCATTGGCGTCATTCGGGGCGCTCATGGATACAAGCCGAAGATGCGCAAAAAGGTGAAAATGCCCCATGTAGAGGTCGGTGAGCCGGATACTGCCGCCAAGGCTTGGGAAGAAGGTCGGTTTGAAGACATCAACAACGAAAATCTGATACGGATGCGAGTTATCGCAAAAGAGCGCGGCAAGCCTCTGGATAAGGCCTTCACAGAGGAAGAGGTGTTCCAGTTTTACATTGCCGAGCGTCAGGCGTTTTATATGTTGACCCGGACGATGAAAAATAAGCAGAACGGACTCGAGAAGGCCTGCCGAGAAAGGGCAGAAAAAAAACACTCAGAGTTGATGAAGCAGCAACTGGTTTAATTTCCGCGAAGCAGCCAAACCGAATAGCTCCCAGTCTCGGGGGCTTTGTTATGCTAAACCGAGAAACACGAGAGCCCATGAAGCAGGGACAAACTCATCGCCATCAAAAATCGAGTCGACGAACAGTACGCCTCCCTGGATACGATGCCTATTCGCATTGAAAATCAGAACCATAGATAACAACGGCAAGCTGACCTAGGATGCGCTCTCCATCTATCGTGAAAACTGGATAGCAGATCAGCTTATGGATTTGTTCGAACAAGTCCGCGCAGAGGTCGTCAACAGAGGTGGGCAATGGACAAATCAATGCGCCTTTTTCCCTGGTTTTGCAATATTTAACAGTTAGATTGTTGTTATACTAGAATTGCAATTGACTGTTTTTAATGAGGTTATTAGTATCAGCGGAAAGCTGGTAAACAAATTTTGAAAATCAATGTACTAAATTACGATAAAGTTGCTAACGCATTGAATGTTTGTCAGAAACGGTGTTCGGCAAGAACTTTGGACCCGAACTTGCTGGAAGAAGCAATTCGTCAGAGCGAGGCTCGGCTCCACACTCTATTGCCGAAGAACCACTGGAAAGGCTTATCACTTTCGATCACAACGTCTCCAACAAAAATCCCTTCCTCTTACAATGGGGTCCCCATGGCGACCTTTGCTACAGTAACGCGTCATGCGTCAGGGTGGTTTTTGACAAAGGTGTCGCGTGACAGAGTTCGTGAGGGTGGAAGAGATATTATGATTGTTGGGCTAGAGGAAAAGGCGGATGAACTGGCTCTATTCCTGACTAGAACCATCGGTACTTTTGAGCTAGAAACGCAGTCCGATTAGTTCCGTTTTGCTGCTGCTTGCTGATGCAAGCAGCGGTCTCATGCTCCCAAATAATCACAATTATTGTGATCAGATCTAACTCAATCACCTGTAGCTGGCTCAGCGCTTAAGATCCATGTGATAGCAAAGGAACTTTGTTACCCGGTTCAACTATATGACTGTCGAATTACAGGGTGGAGCAAGCTCTGAATCTCTCACTAGTTGATCTCGTCATTCTCAGCGCAGACTAGCTGATCATCAATCAGGTAATGCTTTAGAGTAGCCGGCAAGTGAGAGAGGTCTATATGTTACCTGTCTGATTTGTAGAATGGCGAGAGTGGTTTTTTGAATCTGCGTTCTAGAGCGGGAGCCAAGGACGGTCGACAAGGAATTTTAAATGAGCGTTTTTCGTCAGGTGTGGTTCCTGAAGCTGTTCGGAGGGACTCCGCTCAAGATAACAGTTACAGAGCTGGGAGTTGTATTACGGAACAAGCAACACCCTGAACGGTTGATCCGCTGGCACGATATTTCTTCGCCCCCTGTTATCAGCAAGGGCGTACTCTTCTCCAAAATCCAATTCGCTGTGGGCAGCCATCAAGAAACCATATCCTGGCTAAACAAAGCCAGTGGTCGAAAACTAAGGGAGGAAATTCTTTCCCGACTGTTGGACCTTCATGGTGCTCGAGCCGAGGCTGCACTGTCCAAAATCCTCTTATTGGTTAAGAAAGCTGGTTATCTTCGAACAAGCCACGCAAATGCAATTGCACACTTTGCCGATTCACAGAGAAACCGTTTAATACTGCCTCCCGACGATATTGATTTGCCTCCAGATCAGGCTGAGCCGTTTGAAAGGCTTCGGCAGTGGGCGGAGTCGGATCCAATTGTCATTCAGCGAGTGCGAGACGACTTTTTAAGCGCAGAGTTGGATCGATACAGAGTTTTGTTCGATTCAGTTGAATCGAACCCTCTCACCATTAAGCAGCGTGAAGCCTGCGTCATTGATGAGGACAACAACCTGGTACTCGCAGGTGCAGGCACCGGTAAGACAAGCACAATGATCGGACGGGCAGCCTATCTTCTTGAAAGTGGGAGGGCAGGGGATAGCGACATCCTAATGCTGGCGTTTGGGCGCAAAGCAGCAGAGGAGATGGAAGAACGAATTGCGGAAAAGATCCCTGGAGCCCAAGTTAAAGCCGCTACCTTCCACTCTCTCGGGTTGAAAATCATTGGGGATGTCGAAGGCGGGAAACCGCAGATCAGCAAATTGGCTGAGGATGACAATACTCTGGCGAAGGCGGTCGATGATTGGCTCAAATTGCTTCTAGAAGACAAGAACTATCAAAACCAGGTGGTGCGTTATTTTTCGGACCACTTATACCCTGAGAAAAACTGTTTTGATTTCTCCTCGGAGGGAGAATATTTCGAGTATATCCGGGCGAACAAGATCTATTCCCTAAAAGGAGAGAACGTAAAAAGCCTGGAAGAGGCACTTATTGCCAATTGGCTGTTTCAGATGGGAGTTGAGTATCAGTACGAAGCTCCTTACACGGCGGCCCCGACACGGACACCAGACTTCCGAGCTTACCTACCGGACTTCTATTTGCCCGAGTGCGATATTTACTTGGAACACTTTGGCGTCGGGCGTGACGGCTCGACAGCGCCTTATGTGGATGCGAATCAGTATCATGAAAGCATTCGCTGGAAGCGAGAATTGCATAAAAATAATCAGACAACGCTGGTCGAGACGTATTCGTACGAACGCAGTGAGGGGCGTTTGTTCAGTGAACTTGAGAAAAAGCTATCAGCGCTCGGAGTGAGGTTTGATCCGCTACCCAATGAGGCGATTCTTGAAACTCTCAAGGAGAGGGGTGAGATCACCGAATTCTCCCGACTAATGAGCCAGTTGGTCGGCGCATTTAAGGGGAGCCATGAGACCTGGGATGAGGTTAAGACCCGCGCCAATCGCGTCTCAAACCCAGGGCAGTTCATTGCGGCCATGGAACTATTGAAGCCTGTCTTGGAACACTACGAAGCAGATCTCCAAGCAAGCGAGAGCATCGATTTTAACGACATGATTGGCAAAGCAATCGACTATGTGGAATCTGGCCGTTTTAAACCGTCATGGCGTTACATTTTAGTCGATGAGTTCCAGGATATCTCCCGTCCTCGAGCAAGATTGGTGAAAGCACTGCGGGACAGAACAGCGAACTGTTCAGTGTTTTGCGTGGGTGATGATTGGCAGGCGATCTACCGCTTTACGGGGAGCGACGTAACGCTCACCACAGGATTCAAAAAAGAGTTCGGGCCAACGAAAACAACATCGTTGGACAAGACTTTTCGATTCAACAACCAAATTTCGGATGTCGCCTCAAAGTTTGTCACAAAAAACCCTGCACAAGTGAACAAGCGACTGACAACTCATACGGTCGTGTCTCAGCCAGCCGTGTCATTGCTCCGACGCGGCAAATCTGAGAAGCGCGATATTACTGAACTGGAAGAGGTATGCCAGGCGATTTCCGATCGGGTCGACGGCAGGGCGAGTGTTTATGTGCTGGCGAGGTTTTGGTTCCGGCTACCTGATAGCTCCGTCCTGAGATTCCTCAAACGGAAATTTCCAAAACTGGATATAGAACGCCTCACCTTCCATGCTTCCAAGGGCAAAGAAGCAGACTACGTGATAATAACGGGGCTCGATGTAGGTGCACACGGATTCCCCTCATCGAAAGAAACCCATCCGTTGTTAAATGCTTTGCTTCCACCAGAAGAGCCATACGAATTCGCTGAAGAGCGCAGGCTCTTTTATGTTGCATTGACGCGCGCTCGTCATCGCGCCTACTTAATCACAGATATGAGTGTGGCATCGGTCTTCGTTAAAGAATTGATCAAGGAGGACTATTCAGTGGAGCTGGATGAGTTCCCCACATCCAATCACCAGCTAAATGCCACTGAATTGCCATGTCCAACCTGCAAATCGGGGAGCATGGTGCCGAGATTCTCGGGTGCTTCAACGTTTTTTGGTTGCTCGAACTACCCCCTGTGCACAAACACGGACCCGGGATGTCCGTCATGTGGCAGCGCGATGAAGAAGCAGGGTGGTTATAAGATCTGTATTAACGAAGCCTGCCGAACCTGGACCCCGCTTTGTTCCGTTTGTGGCGCTCCAATGAAAAAACGGCATGGCCAATACGGTGAATTCTGGGGATGTAGTAACTACCGAAGCACCGGACCGAGCTGCTCCAATACCATGAATGGTGTGAGTCCACCGCCTGAGTCGGTTGCAAGACAAGCCTAGTGATTCGTGATTAAACAAAAGCGAACATTCAGATTTTCTATAAAACGTCCAAAGCACTTCTGCTTATGATTACTCGACCTTGCAGGTCAGGGTGACTCCAGACGGGGGTGATGACGAAAGTCATAAGTAGGCAGCACCAGAGGAGGGCGCTGATCCCCCGGTTGGTCCGGGGGTGGGCGGGATTACGAAATCCCTGAGCTGTTTACGACTTTTATCGGGTTTCCCGGATTAGAGCTTCACCCATTCCATGCAGTGAGTCATAAAAGTTCGAGAGCGAATATAGTCACCAATAGCCTTGGGCCGATTGTGAAGTTCTTCCACTATGGCTTGTAGGTTCCGTTTGTTTTCGTACGGCCTTTCGTCACTGAAATAACCAATGGTTGATCGTTTAGGCATACCTCGTTGAACCATTGGGATAACAACTTGATCCAATTGCATCTGATAATTTCGGCAAGAATTTTCTTTTATATCTGCCCATGGGTCCGACTGTGCATGAGTAAGTCCGGAGTATGCCATTATTAAAGTGGCCGCGATAAAACTGGTGATATTTTTCATAAGAGCCTTTGAGATAAACATGGACATGATCAGGTTAGTCATCACTTTATTATTCAGATCACATCTGATCTAACACGTTGTAAGCCGTTGCGATTTGGGGGGCATATGTGCCAAAGTCCGAAAAGCAACTTTCAGAAAAGCGTTGTTTGGCAACATTGGAATGACGCTCGCTCAGCGGCTGAAAATCTGGCTTTGACGAAGAGTAGTCTAATCCGGCTACGTAACCCGCAACGTTGGCGGCAAAAAGCATCTTAGTGTCCCTATTACTTTGTTCTTCGCCAGCGAGTTTTTTGAAACCAAGGTGCATGGTTGCTGTCATGAAAGCCACGAAATCTTCTTGGTCCTTTCTCTCCTTCTGAACAACTGCAAAAAACGCATCTGAAAATTGATCACAAATTAAGCTTCTTTGTTCGTAATTTGGCTGGGCGATGGCGACTGTGCTTAACAGAAAAGACACGGTAAAAATCGAGAACAACTTCATATCCAACTCCTTGGTTCGACCTTACGGTAAGTGTAGAGGTCGTGAACAAAAGACGAAGTATTGGATGTGTGTGCTTTTTGTTACATCGCTAACCCATTCATTAAATTCTGTAACCGGTGCCAAAGAACAGTCTTTCTCAGGGCCGATCCTACCGAGTGCGGGCGCTAGACAAACAACCTAACTACTTAACACCTGCTAACGCATAAAAGGGCCCGCTTTGTGGTCGATCTGAATGTCCGCTTAGCGACCTCAGCGTGCTTTGTTCCCGAATAGCGGATTGGTCAAGCCCCTATCTGAATAGGTCCGCTTTGTGGAAGCGGAAATTAAGATTAGTTCGATTAAATACCGGGAGCAGGTCACCGCCACAATAAAGGTTTGGTAAGGCAAAGCTTGTTTACTGGAGCGACATTTGATGATTTAAGAAGCTAGGCTGAAGACGGTTGCTGTGCGTATAATCTAACTGAAGCCCATCACGGCAGGATTATTATGGTTGGTCCCAGAGTCATCTAAACTAAGCTCAGTACCGCTCACTATTGCGCTGGATCCGTAGTGCTATGTCAGAGTTTTGGTCAGACTTGGGCAGAGAGGCTCGCAGTTCTGAGCGGTCAGGGAACCTAACAGGGTCAGGCTGTGGAGAGGTCAGCCGTGCTACGACTTTTCCATTGTGGGTAATGAGATACTTCTCTCCAGAGCCCAAGGAATCGAGCACCCTTTCGAAGTTGGTCGTCAGTTCCGAAGAGTCAATCGTTTTCAATTCATGCCTGCTCTAATTGTCCGTGCCCAGCAAGAAAAAAACTGGACGTTCATCGAAATATTACCCTTTCCAACTACGGTGAGCTTAGAGTGCGCGAGGGGAAACCAGAGCTTTCGTACCCACCCAAGCTACGGTGGATTAATTTCAGTATTCAGATGACTTTGGGGCCCACCATTGGTAGCTCCTTTTTGTATTGTCGACATTTTGATGATACCCGGAGACGAGGTAGAGCGCCAGCTCGCTGCATCCTCGTTATTATGGATAAGGGCTCTGCTTTCCGGTTCAGGCTGAACGCGGAATGAAGCAGGCCAGCTACACCTAACGAAGCTTTGAAATTGAGCGATCACATTGGGTAGGAGGCTTGCAGTCTTGACCTCGTCATTCCCGACAGCTTTCTAAAAAAGACTGGTCCCAGGTGCTTTCAGCTGGGGATGGTTCAAGTTTGTATTTTTTCACGATTCGCGTGAACCGTGCGACATAACCACATTGGCCGTGGGGTGGTAACCAGTCGTTTGGGATATTTTATATTGTTATAGGGCGGGGATTCAAGCTAGCTTCGACCGGCCAAAGATTTATCATGTCATTCGCAAACCGTTTACGCCTGTCCTCTGACCACTGTCCCGCGCCCTTATCCCATGACCAAGCGAGAGGGACAACGTGGTCAATTTCAATCTTGGATGCGTTCTGTATGACCTTACCGGTGAAGGGGCTGATCCATCGGCCGGTGACCACTCGACAACGTTTATCAGATGCAAAACGCACAGGCGTGGATGAAGTAGCAATCAATGCTTCTGCTCGGCTATCCTGACAATCGCCGTCAGCGTCATCCCATCCATGACCAAACGCAGAACGTTCGTATTTTTGAACTGCCTTGGATTCACTTTTGTCAGCTTTGAGCGATGCCAGGGCCAAGCCTTGTGGTAGCTCTCCTCCGCTCTCCAGGCAGGCCCCAACAGATTCATAAGCCTGGTAAGCCTTGGTCCTCTCGTACCAGCCACTCTCAGGGGGGTGGCAAAGACCGCTGTTTGATTTTTTTACGACGCTTGCATTAGCAGAAAAACTGGACAAGAAGCCTGCTATCAAGACGATGAATAACCTGCTTCTGGAGCTATAGAGCATGTCGTTTTGAGGTCCTTGCGATGTGAACTTGATATTGGATACAAACGTATTTTTAACTAATATCGCACTCTAAATTTTGAGGACGAAGGCCCCATCTATCGAAGTGACCGCAACGGCAGACAGGTCGCTGCTCCGCCTGCTGTGAGCAATGACAGCGGAGGGAGTGTATGGATTGAAAGTAGTATCCGCAACCAAGCAGGATCGATGATTCAGCTGTTAGATTCGTCCGACTGCAACGTGTCACGAGCCTCAAACGAAAAGAAGATCAACGATTCATGACTATCAGTTTTTTTGAGAAAGGCGAATTGTCGTCCGGATTCCATGGCTGGCGTGTTGTCGCCACCATCCGAGGCAAGCGGTATCAGAAATACTTTTCGCTGAAACGGCCAAACACCCGAATTACGGAGGACCTTTGGTTTAGATATCAGGAGACCAGAGCCCGTTACTACGATGCCCGTTATCAAGCCCGCTCTGCCGCTATTCAATACATTGATTTCGTCAGCAAGGATCATCCGGCGACCCGTCCGTGTCGTGGTGTCGGTTTCCATGGAATCACGCTGGGTATCGGGATGGGCAAAAGTACTGCCCGCGAAACTTGCTATTTCTCGGTGAACAAACGAGGAGCCGCGATCAAGTTCTACATTGATGAACGGGCATCTTTGTCCCAGGCATGGGATCAGGCTGTCGCTTATTGGGGCGAAGTCTTCGATGTACGACAAAAAGATGTCAGGAAGAAAGTAACTCAAGTTCCTAGCCCGGACCAATTCAAGGCTCTTCGCAAACAGTTAAATGAGCAGGAAGGCTACGATTATCCGGTCAGTGTTCTGCACCATGTTTACGCTGAGCAGCGAAACCATTTAGAAAGACGAAAAGCCCGGGAAAGTACGAAAGGGGAGGTTAGTCAGGACGATCTTCTGACGATGTACGCAAATCTGGAACGTCAGGTTTCAGAGTTCCGGAAGTAAATTAAACATAGCCACTATCAATTCCCTGAGGATCGCCCCAAGGCATCTGGCTGGGAGGTCAATACCCGGATCATTGGCTGTCGCCCTTCCATGACACCGACAACACCGACATCGCTGATACGCGCCCCAACCATATAGTTTCCGGACCCCAGCCGGTTATAGGGCTCAAGGATCATGGTTCGCCATGCTTCAATGTCTAGCAAAACTGATTTTAGTTCCGGCACCAATTTTAGAATGCGGCGGTCTGTAACACCCAGCCACCGAGTGCGTTCAATTCCGCTGCTCGTGACAACGCCAACCGTTTCCATGGACGCAAATGCCCCAAGTGTGGCGTATGACATATTGTGCCGACGGCGAAACTCCATCCTCAGCTAGCTCGATAGTAACGGTTTATGGCTCCCCGCAGGATTGATTACTGTGGACACGCCACCCTGTTCGGAGTGATGAGAGGGGCGAAGTAGGCTTACAAGCCGACATGGACCAAGCTCCACTTACACTGTATTTGTGTACAGTATTTTGCGGAGCCAGAGCAGTAAGGTCAAGGTAAGGCCGTTATGCAGCATCTAATTGCTCAAACAGGAATGGTGCCAGGCCTCTCCCTGACGGGTCACACCACTCGGCAGGTGTCGCGATCGCCTGGCATCCATGCCGGCCTTGAGTCGTGGTCGAGTGTGACTAACTGGCTCGCACTCAGTTTACTGAGCCAATAATGATGCTTAAGGAGCTATCTCTGAAAAACTTGTGTGAGAAATCTCACGTGGATCAAGGTCAAGTTAATTAGTCGCCTCCGATCACTTCAGCTGTAGCGCCGTGAAACAGGGATCCAGCCTTGCGTGACCTGGGAAGGTAATCCAGAAGGTAGAGAAGGGAGCACTTCTTGTAAACGCCAGAGAGACGCCCCGGATTCGGTTTTCATCAGGTTTCAATGACTGCTGACCACTTCGCGGTGATCCCGAGAGCTGCGGCAGTCATGACACTAATCCAGTCAGCAAAGCTGAACGGACATGATCCCTATGCCTACCCAAAGGATGTGCTGACCCGACTGCCGACGCAGAAGAACAACGCCATCGACGAGCTATTGCCCAACAACTGGAAGCAGGCTATACCTGACAAGAAGAGCCAGGCCGATAAAGCGGATTCGAGGAGGAGGCATGCAGACAACAGTTGAAGCCGATGGTGATGAATTAGTAGTTGTGATCCCGCCTGAAATACTGGATCGGGCAGAGCTAGAAATCGGAGACGAGGTCGAGCTGTCGATCGAAAACGGCGTCATCGTTATCAAATGCTGCGCCTAAGGATTGCCATTTAAAAGCCAGTCTGCGAGATGGTTCTGCGCGGGCTAGTTTTTCGCGGGTAACTTGCGACTGTACGCAAATTCTGGAAAGCGGACCCTTTTGCCGCGGCAAGATCGTCTATTAACAGAGCCCGGATATTTTCTCCAAGTGAACCGCCCAATGGTCTCATCTTGAACCTGGCGTTGTTGGATCTATGGATCTAACAGTTTGATACACTGGTAAAAGATCTTGAAGCGAGAGGTTCCCATGAAAAAGAAACGACCAACAGAACAGGAACTACTCAAAGACCTGAACCCCCGCGGAGCCCACGCGGACGAGTTGGCAGATCCGCTCGCCCACGAGTTGGATCCTCTGGATAGACTGAAAGGTTCGGTAAAGAAATTCGAGCGACCCACTGACCCCGCTACTGACCCAGAGGATTGGGATGCCTGGTTTAACGAAGAAGGCGTTTCAGGAGATCTCATGGAAGGCAATAGAGAGAAGCGATGAGTGTTAGGAGCTTGGATCAATTCCATTCAGCTTCACTGACTGGATCAGGGCCATCACGGCAGTAGAACCATTGGAAAGCGGACCTCTTGACCGCGACGAGATAAGCCCGTGAAGGGAGCCTTAACCGGGGTAGGTTCACTCCTAGGCTAGGAGTGGCAAGGGCACCAGGACAAATCCAGGCTTTTTAAATAAAAGCGAACATTCGAGTCGGGGCTTTTCCAGAGCTTCCAAGTCAATCATAGCCCTTTCATCCAGCATGATTGGCGGAGCAAATTGCAGACGCTGAATGATTACATGGCAGATATGGCCATGCTCGGCTAAGCTATTGTTTTGTTAATTTATGTGCAGCGGGATTGATGGTTCAAAGTCAGTAATAATGACGCGGTCAAATTTCTGCAATGATAAAGCGCCCTGCCTAATTGATGTTGAACTAAACCGCTTCGCGGTAGCGAGTAAGCCGGGGAGTTTCCCGCGAGATCAGGTGGATTGACGGATACTTTTGATGAGCCCAGGTGGGCTTTTCAGAAGAGGA
>Ga0208300_101207_pt1 | contig 11461 bp, 20 predicted proteins | sample 23_taG_FD_184096 | JGI IMG/M metagenome (GOLD analysis project Ga0208300, IMG submission 184096) | Marine viral communities from Cariaco Basin, Caribbean Sea - 23_WHOI_OMZ (SPAdes) (version 2) | ecosystem: Environmental > Aquatic > Marine > Oceanic | place: Caribbean Sea: Cariaco Basin... | reverse complement strand
AACTTACCGTTTGTAATCATGTTGATTTCAGGAATATTAATGTTGGTGACTTATGCAAAACAAAGGGGTTAAAATATTACTAGTAATTGTTGGAATGCTTCTTATTCCTAGCTCGGTATTTGCTACAAACAACGGTATATTAAGCGGAGCATGGCTTCATTATAATCTTGATGAATTGAGTGGCACTACTGCTTTATCGTCCACCGGATACGGAGACGGAACTCTGACTTGCGGAGGCGGTTCTTGTCAAGGAGTGGCTGGGATAATTGATTATGGATATAATTTTGATGGAAGTAACGATTATATTACTTCCAATAATGTTATAGAATCTGAAGTATATTCTGTCCAAGCGTGGGTAAATCAAGACACTCAAGCAGCTTATTCAGCATTTTTCGCTCAAGGAAATTTAGCTTCTGGCGGTTCATGGCAAGGAGTGGGCAGTAGTGGACAGATTAGAGTTCATACTGGAGGTACAGGTAAATATTGTGATACGGCTGCTGGTGTAATTTCGACAGGTGGATGGCATCACATTGTTACAACCGTAGAAGCAGGAGTTGGAGTAACAATTTATGTTGATGGAAGTGCAGTTTCCTGTAGTCAAACGGGTACAGTTGACGCATTAACTAGCACTGTTAAAAATATGCATTTTGGTCGCTATGACAATCCAACAGGTTCCCCGACTAATTATTACGATGGAACAATGGACGAAATAGGAGTTTGGTCTAAGGCTCTGAGTGCGGCAGAAGTAACAGAATTATATAATTCTGGAGCGGCACTAGCATATTCAAATTGGGAGATTGACGACACTGAAAATATTGCATATTGGAAATTTGAGGAAGCCTCTGGTTCAGTATTGGATGCAACTCCTAATGCTAATGATGGAACAAATAATGGAGCCACAACAAGTGTAACTGGTATCGTAGGAGATGCCTATAATTATGATGGAACTAATGATTATGTAGAATTTCCAGACAGTGCTTCATTGAGTATGACAAGTGAACAGAGTATATCCTTTTGGGTAGATTTGGATAGTAGTTTAGCTAGTTTAGACCCATTAATTTTTAAAGAAACTGAGATTTTTGCTAGCACTCCAGACAAATCTTACGCACTAGGAGTCTCAGGCACCAGTTTATACTATGTACTTGGGTCAGGTTCGGCTAACTGTGAGATTTATCAGGGCTCACAAGGAGGATTGACAACAGGTGCTGGTTGGCAACATGTAGTAATTACCTATGATGGGGCAACTATGAGATACTATTTAGATGGAGCAGAACAGGTAACTGGAGCATGTTCAATAAGTATTAATGACAATACCGACGTAGTCAAAGTTATGGGAGACACTTCAAGAGGAACTTATAGTCACGGTACCGTAGATGAACTGAGCATATGGAACAAAGGCCTTTCAGCAGGGACAATCAAATATCTTTACAACGCGGGAGCTCCAGCAACACCGCAACAATATCCTTTCAGCTCTGGGGGCGGAGGCGGAGGGAATAATACAACTTCCGGAATCAGTAACATAATTGGAAACATTCCAAACTTTAATTTCAATTTAACCTACGATAATGCAACTGGCGTTTTCAACTATTCTTATAATGATCTTGACGGAACAATGAATGAATCCTATATGGAAGTTTGGTATTATAATTCCAGCTCATATTCGCTATTCAACACAACGGCGAACTCTACAAATCCGGGAGAGATTTTAATCAATGCCTCGTCTCTTGCCAATCAAAACTTTACAATGCGGGCATTCGCTTACTTAACTGACTATAATCGAACATTTATTGGAAATGCACACACGGCTTTAGTAGATCACCTATGGGTATACGCACCAGCAGTTCTTAATTATACGCTTTATACAATTGATGAGCCTGAGGGAGTATTCTGGGGTATGGCCATTGCAGGAACAATGATGCTTATGAGTGCATACAATCCGCCAGTGGCGATTATGATGGGAGTCGGTTCTATGTTCTTCATGAGTCAATTCGGATTTATTAGATTATCAACTTCGGTTCTAATGTTACTAGCATTAATGGGCGGAATTTTAATTTGGAGGTTGAGAAGATGAGACTATCTGATTTCTTATTGCTTTCAATCTTTGGAGCAGTCATGATCACAGGAACCGGGCTAATAATTGGTGATTTAAATACAAATTACGGCTCGAGCATGAATATTTCACAACTAGACAGTGTTATGAACACCAGTTTAATTGAAAACAAATCTATCGCTTTCCAAGCAGACATAACCGCTGCGTCCAATTCGTCTTCCGGTTTCGTTTCTCAAATTCTTAGTGGAATTGGAGCTTCAACTAGCTTAGTTGGGCTTTTCATGGCTTCAGTCGGAGAATTATTCAGTTTAGGAGGTACCCTACTTGGAACAGTATTTGGAATCAACAGCACAATCGCAAGTCTGATTACTGGAGCAATTGTAACAATCGTAGCATTACTATTAATCAGTATACCGTTCAGGTGGGAGATGACTAGATAATGGTGTACACATACCCTACAAATATTACCGGGATGGGAGAAATATTAGTCTATGCCAATTCAATAACCAACGGTTATTATGGTTCAATGACGCTCGCAGTTTTCGCGGCAGTGATGTTCTTTATCATCGGAGCAGATGACCGTGCATTGATTGTAGCCGGATTTGGAGGATTAATGATGTCTATGTTCTTAAACATAATGGGCGTGGTCGATTCCCTGCAAATTATGATTTATTTAGGCGTAACTCTGATTGGAATGCTTTGGAATTGGACAAAGAGCTAGTGTTGGCATTTTGTTAATAATACAGATTTTATAGAAAAAATATTAATTAAGGAGGAATATTTCAAAATGAACAAAAAAGGAAGTATGGGTCTTAACCAATTGTCTGGTGTTGTTTTGGTGTTAGTAGTAGCAGCAATTACATTGGGTCTTGGATTGACTGTTTTACAATCTTTCAGTGCAGCAACAACTGGTACTGCAGGAACAGCAGTTAACGACACAATTACTGCAGTGGGAGCATTGGGATCTACTTGGTTCTCCATTATTGTTACTGTTGTAGCAGCTGTAATCATACTAGGATTAATTATCCGAAGCTTGATGGGTGGAAGATAATACCTAATTGAATACAAATGAAGGGGCGGCAAAGTTCGCCCCTTTATATTTTTTTAATATAAATTTCTGTAACTAGATAGCAGAGATATAAAAATGCGAAAAAGGATAATACTTCTAAAGTATTTGAAAAAACATCATACCACTCGATTTGCATTTTTTAATTTTTCACGGATCATCCCTCGAATTTCGTCCTCAGAATATTTTCTGGCAGACTTGCCTTTATGGTATTGGCTTCGTATCGGTCGCTTGTCGCAAGTTTCGCAGATTGAAGAAAACTTGCTACCGTAATAACTGTTCTTACATCTTGAACAAGATCTTAAGTATATTTTATTTCTTTTGCGAGGCATCAAGAATTCCTATCAATCCAATCCCGACTAATCCGATAAAAAAGGAGACTAAATCTCCAATTAATAATTTCAATGGCATCAATAAAACTAGCATAGACATGGCTCCCCACATGAATTTCATTTTATTGTTAATTTTCCATGAATCGACTGCATTCAATAGCTCATTAGCTAAACTTCTCATTGGGAAATAAACTCCCATGCATAAAGTGATAAATCCTGCACCGTATTCACCTAACGCCCATGCGGTAATTGTTGCCCACATGAATAATCCGGTGAATAGATATTCGCTTATTATTTTCATTATAATTTGTGACCTGCGTCCCTAAGAATTCTCATCATTCCAGGGAACTTGCGTGAAATTAAGGGGGATACTATGGCCTTTTTCAATAGCTTGGCTTTTTTAACGGCAGCCTCTTCATAGTACCCCTCCTCGTTCTCGGATATGTCTAGGATTCGAGAGAATAAATAGTGAATAAAATATTCAGCTTCATCTAAACCGTCCCAATCTATATCAAGATTGCGTTGTCTAAGATATATCTTTTCGTAATTTCTTGTTCCGTATTTTTTTATATTCATCGTATAGTTCTTCCTTGCCAATTAATTGTAATAACCAAGCCATTTGCATATCAAGAGTCATTAGCAGTTTTTCTCGGAAAAAAATAAAACCAATAACGGTTGGCAAGACCGTTATCAGCAAAATGGCAAATAATATTTTCATTGAGTTATTTTCTTTTCGACTTCCAAATTCATACTAATCCATTCAGAAGCTTGTCTCATTAAACTTGAGAGCAAGATACCTTCTCTTCGGTTATACGAATTGGTACTTTCCCACGTTGCACCTTCGTCTTTTGTGTATCGCTTTTGTGGGCTAAGGGAATAATAAATTTTCCCAGCTTCGTTTGCATTTTTCCAGATTGAGACTGCTAAGCCTCCATCCCTAAATGTTCTGACAGGTTTTTTCTGTTCCATTATGAAAGTAATGGAGAAGAGATAAAAGGAAACAACAAAAACGATTCAAGTCCATTCCGAAAATCTGCGTAAATAATTGTGCTCCTCCCCATTAATTTAATTAAAAAAGGTTGTTTTATATAACCTTTTCTATCAATTATATATACGTATATACACTATAATAATATATTAAGGAAACTTTTATATATATTATAGATGCCAAAACACGGATAAACAAAAAAGTTTATAATAAAATGACGTATATACGTATTTATGAAACGAACAATTAGTACAACGATAGATGATAGATACCATGTCGAAGCCAAGAAACGCGGAATTAGGTGGTCAGAAGCTTTGAGATTCGGTATTATCAAACTAGCACAATTGGAAGACGGGGAAGACCTCGCGGGCGTTAATACGCGTATAAATGAACAACAATTAGAAATTAAACGATTGCATAAAAATATCTCTCTTTTGCAAGGTAGGCTACTGGAGAAAAAGAAATGATAGTAATGCACGGAAAGATGAAAAAAAATAAAGATGGAACAATTAGCAAAATTTCATTCACCAAGGAGATTCACGATGAAAAAGACTAGTCTAGATGCTTATGATTCAATTCAAGGAAGATTAAATAAATTACAAAGAAGAGTTTTAGATGCACTCCATATGAGAGGTCAAGCCACTAATATGGAAATTGCACAAGAATTAGATTGGACAATCAATCGAGTAACTCCCAGAATGTTTGAATTAAGAACTCAAGGTTTAGTTGTCGCTGCAGTAAAGAGAAAATGTCATGTTACTGGAACCACAGCTATTGCGTGGAGACCTCTATAATGCATTATGTTTGTGACGATTGGAGATTACCTTTCAAAAAGCATACTTGCAAATATTGCGAAACTCGATGGAAAGCAAGAGGCAAAAGATTACGAGTTTGTCCGAGTTGTTATGACTCAGTTAGCAAAAAGAAGATTCGACCCCCTAAATAAAGGGGGGGCTCAAAAAGCCACCTTTCTTAAGCCTAGAAAACCCTAAGTAAAAAAGGAAGTCCTTTTTTACGGAGGAGAAGAATATGGAATACCATTTTCATCTCTATCAGAATCTGTGATTTTATCTTCAAGGCTCTTTTCTTTCCGTTTGAAAATTTTTGGTAATCTAAATGGAAAATAGTTGAAATCAATATCAAATTCTATTTGATCGATAATTTCATTCAAATATAATAAATTCTGAGAAGTTCGATTACCTGAATGGTCGTTTGCTGTCAAATGTTCCCGGTGTTCTACCGAGTCGCTTGTGCAACCATCTGAGTTTTTCTTCCCATAATCCACCTTTGGAGTATATTCTATTTTGTCTGTTTCTAATGTCATCATGAAGTTCTTTGATTTTATCTTTGGTTATTTTTGCCATCTCACATAATAACCTGACTTTCTACGTACTTTTTTGTCTTTAGACCCTAGGGGTCTTCCAATTCTTTTTCCCTCGGATCGAGCTCTTTCCATTCCGTCAATAACTCGCTGTCGAGTAAGCGCCCGTTCGTATTCCGCCATAACCATTAACATATGAAGGAACATCTTTCCCTCTGGTGAATTTGTGTTGATGTTTTGAGTCACTGAAATGAATTTAACTTTTTTATTATTGAATTCTCTAAATAGCGTTAAGAGATGCTGCATTGATCTTCCAATCCTATCCAGTTTATATACTGCAATTGCGTTGATCTCTCCTTGCCTCATCGCCTTGAGCATTTTGTCAAACTGAGGTCGAGATTCTTTAGATCCCGAAATTGCCTCATCAATGTATGTATTAACGACCGTAAACTTTTCCTCCATATTCTCAAGGAATTTTTTGACAGATCTAACCTGAGTTTCAGGATTTTGATCCTTATCTGTTGACGTCCGTGCGTATATTGCTATTTTCATGTGCTATTTTCCTGTCAATTATTCCGATGTCTAGACACATTCTGAGGAGAAACTTGTAATCAAGGTATATTTTAGCATCTTGGAATTTATAAGATAAACGAGGAATAATATCTCCGTTATCAAGTTTCTCAAAAGAATCATGCAACTTCTTTAATTCGCGGTTCCACTCTTTTTCTATATTATTATTCCACTCAAGTCCCCGTAAAGAATATTCTAATGCTTTGAGCGCATCAATAATTAAGTAATTCATGTCCGGTTCTAACCTTCTAAGTGTTAGAAATTTTCTTATCAGTTTTACCTGGTCTAATATTTGTCCAGAGAAATCCTTCGTACTGGCGAAGGAATTCAAATAATTATTTATCTTTTCACTTTTTTCCATATGTATTATCGGTAACTCTCTCTCAACTAGCCCAACAAGCTCTTAATTCCGTCACGACTATATCTACGATAGCCACTAGGTAATGTTATTGCTTCAAGGTTACCTTCCTTAAACCGTCTAGCTAGCCAATTCGCAGATACTCCCCATTTGTCTCTAATTTGTTTCGGAGCTAAATAGACATTATCATCTTTTTTCTTTTCCGTTGTAGTTTCGCGTTTGACTTTGTTGTGCTTATGTTTAATATATTCATCCCAGACTTTTTGACCGCAATAGTCATGGACAGACGGAAACTTTTCAATCAAGCGCTGTTTCATGTCATGTGGCTTTCTATTCGCAATTTTGTTGAGCGCTGGCTTAGGCCAAATTTTGAACCCACCTCTCCGATGAACTTCCAATCCGCAAGCAACTCTGTGCTCCCGAATATATTTGTCTAAAGTGTAGATATTCGGAATGCAGAAAAGAATGATATTATTCTGAGAACGGCAAGTTGCCAAAATCTGAACAATTCGTTTATTTCCCTTACTCATAGCGTCTCTTGAGAATGAGAAAAGAATTGATTCGTCAATTACTTGAACATCGCCGGGTGAAGAAGTAAAAACTGCCCTCTGAAAATCGTCGACAGTATAATGAACATTTTTTTGAATGTTGAATTTTTTACCCTGCTTCTTCATTAGATAGTGTGCGAGAACTAGCGCTAAGGACGATTTGCCGACGCCTTCCCGCCCATAAACGATGCAAACTGTATCTAAGTCTTTTTTTGTAGTGTTTTCTATCCATTTGTCACATACCTGGTTCATGAATTCAAAATTAAGCGAAGTCATCTAAACTTAAACTCTCCTCTGCATCTTCTACTCGGGAATAACCTAGACAGTCGATGAGTGAGCATAAATCATTGAAAGCTTCTTCCACTTTATTGAAATCATATTTTTTATCAGGATGAATTTTATCTAATTCCATCAGATGGGCGAATTTCTTCTTTTTTCTGAAGTCTACGCCCGTTTCTGGATGGATTTTCACTCGTAAGACTCGATATAATTGCAAAACTTTCGTAACGAAGTCGTGTTCAAATTTTTCTCTTTGATTGGTTCCTTTAGCATGACAATGCACTTCGGCTAGTTGTTTGTTCGTATTAAACATCAATGCAAGGATGGTTTCCTTGTAAAAATCCCACTGTGCTTTTGCCCTATAGTATGTTTTGGAGTCGAGCATTGTTTATCTTTTAAATTCGGAATTTATAAGATAAGCTATGAGTTGGTGGTCAGACTTAAAAGCAAAAGCTAGCGAAGCATATACTAAAGTCGATGTTAAAGTAGGTGGTTATTTACCGGGAGGTAAAACTCCACAAGAAGTAAAAGCAGCAAAAGGCGGTACTGATCCTCAACCGAGAAGTGAAAGTAACACTGTAACGGAAATAGATTCTCAACAGAGAGCAGATGAAGAAGAAAGAAGACAACAGGATCGTCCAACTGTTTTGAGACCAGATGACCCACGTTTTCCAGATCCTAGAAAAGATATACCTCAATCTGCTGCGTATATACCTACAGTTCGAACTGAAAGCGAACAAAGGGCTAGAGGTGGAGGCGCCGCATATGTCATACCTGATGATTATAGTCCTTCAAAGTATAAAGTTGATCCCGAGTTTGTAAGAAAGGATATAGATCAACAGATAGAAGAAAGGAAAAAAACAGAACAAATTATTGATCAATACGGTTCAAAAGGAGTTAAACAAAAAGCCTATGAATCAGGATTAACTGAAAAAGCTCCAATATATAGTGCAACAGATGCTCTTAAATATAGATTTGGTACTGCGGAAGGGCGAACGGAAACCGCGATTGATTTTGCCATAGGAGCAGGCACCGGGTTATTAATTGCGGGAACAGGAGGATTAGCCACACCAATAGTTGCTGGCGCAGGACTCGGTTACTTAGTCGGGGCTGGGGCGAGATATTCTATGACTCCTGAACAGCAGAGAGGTGGATTTTTAGTAGACGAAGCCATAGGACTGACAGCCTTTGGAGCCGGAGCTAAAACTTCGTCAGGAATTAAAACTGCATTTAGAGCGAGAACAGGAAGAGGATTTAGCGGATATAAAACTGAGCCCTACAAAATTATTGATTATCAATTGCCGGGTGGAAAAAGAGGTTCCCAAAGATTCCTGAAAATTAGAGATCCCGCAGATATTAAGGCAGGATACCCTGAAACAATTAAAATTGATACTGTTGCGAAACCTCCGAGAGGAAGAAGAGGGGGAAACGTATATGATATTACTCAAACCGTTACAGGAATTACGGCCGGTAAACAAATTGGAAAACCAAAAGTTTATACTGATAGAATTCTAGGTCAACAAGCAGCAGCACCGTCTTCTACAATCCGAATGGGCGAACCATTTGGAACTGGAAGGGCAACTGAAATCGGAGATTATACTGGTTTTACTGCAACAATCGGAGGTCAAAGATTAGGAGGCGGATTAGGAAGAACAAGATTCGGATCCGGCAGACCTGATGTTTTTATTGGTCCAATAGAAGGAAAACCTAGAAATTTCGGACAAGTACTAACCGGACCAGAAAAAGGAACACAATTTGTATCAGTTGGTCCAGTATTAAGAACGCCTACTGGTCGAGGAGTATCCAGAGGCTTTCAACCATATACTATCAAGGAGACAACTCCTGAAATAGTGATTCCAGGATTAGCATATAGTCCGGGAACAACAACTTTCAAACCCACTAGACCGAGAGTTAATGTCGGTAATTTAAGAACCCAACCTAAACTTCAAACTCAAACTCCGGGAACTACTGGGGCGCTAATTTTTGATCCCAAAAAGGCATTTCGGCCGAAGGGGATTAAAACTCCATTCAAATTTTCAACCGGTACAGCCCTCCTAACGAGAGGAGAAACTGAACTCGGACTCAGATCTGAATCCCAAATAGGGACTTTTACTCTGGCTCAGACCCAGACCGAGACAAGTGGAATTAGAACTAGATCCAAAGCAATTACTAGTACTTTACCCATTTTAGGAGTGACCGCAAGTGGTTCAAGACGTATTGCTCCACTGCCACGTATTCCTAGATTTGGAAGCGGATTTATGAGAGGAATTCGACCGGGATCGCGAACTTTCAAACCTCAATTTAAGACTTTTTCATCACCAACGGCAGCACTATTCAACATAAAGGCAACTAAGCGACAAAGAAAGAAAACACAATTCAGTGGCTTAGAATTAATTGGCCTTAGATAGTCATGCAAGAATTTGAACAAGAAAATTACACAGATGCGCCAAAATACAATTTTGGCGAGACACAGAACACAGCAGAGTTAATTAGATATTTAGATCCAAACATTCAAAAGCAAAAATTACTAATTCAACTCTTCGGTTTAGAATGGAACGAAAAAAAGCAATTATGGGAGCAAAAAAGTACTCAACGAGCCCTTATTTCAACCGAGAAGGGTAGGTTATGGGTAGAGAATTTATTGTCTCCTTTCTTCACAGTTTCGACAACTACGAACAGATTAAAGAATAATCAAATTGTCAGACTGATTCATAATTTAGTAGATGAAATTGGTTCAACTCTCAAAGTTAGAAGCAAGAGAGAAACATATGGAATTAGAATTGACCATGTACGAGAAGTCGGTAATTTAATTATCCGAGCTTGTGCATTGAACTTATTCCGAAGCAATGAAAAAGGAATTGATGTAAATCTATTGAATCAAAACACCAAATTTGTTGAGAGTAGAAATATTTCTCAGCAAAAACAAGGAGGATTTTTGAAGGGGTTAAACCCTCTCAACGCATTTAAGAGATAATGGAAGTAAACGCAATCAGCGGAGTATTTATATCCGCATTAGCAAAATTTGGAACAATTTTATTGTTTGGTGCCTTCTTAGGACTTCCGGTTTTAATCGGAGGTATCTTCATCGCATTGTCGATGCTTTACAAGCACAGAGTCATTATTCATGAGCCTCTGGGAAGAATTTCATTTGAAAAGGCAATGATTACAAAGAAAGGTCAAATGATTATCCGGAAAGGTCGCCACAAAGTCGAAACATTCGATGTAGAAATGTGTACTCTTGATAAAAAGGGTCGATATGTATTTCACTTCTTCAAAGAGAATGAAAATTCCTATAGACAAATTAAGCCAATTCACATAGATAAAAAAGAAAATTATTTAGTTCATATGGCTGAAGATAAAGGAATTGACTTCTTAGTAGAAGAATGGAAAAAGCAGCAAAAAGCAATTTTTACCCTAGAGGGATTTGAAAAATACAAAGACATGATCTTTTTAGGATTTATTATTGTATTTAACATTGTATCGATGGGTATGCTTTTCCAAGCAGCAGGACTTAGTTAGTCCTCTGCTTTTGTTTATCTTTTAAATTCAGGTATTAACTAAAAATATGCTAGCAAGAATTATTAAGTGGTTTTTATTCATTGGATTAATAATTTCACCAGCATTTGCAGTGGGAGCACCTGCCGATGTATTATTTCCGGCATCTGGAGCGATACTTTATACGATGGAACCTTATTTGATGATGACGCCCGACCCTGCAGTCCAAACCTACCAATGTCAAATTGCAGTAGATCCAGGCTTTGCACAAGTTATGGAAACCATTTTGCAAGCAAATATTCCAACCCATCCCAATACAATTCAACAAACTACCTTTGTTAATTTAACAACTGAAACTCCTTATTTTATGCGGTGTCAAACTGATGACGGTACAGGCTATGGAGCTTACGGAGTTACATGGGAATTTATTATATTATACGGCTTTGCTGATAAA
>Ga0208300_101206_pt1 | contig 11465 bp, 7 predicted proteins | sample 23_taG_FD_184096 | JGI IMG/M metagenome (GOLD analysis project Ga0208300, IMG submission 184096) | Marine viral communities from Cariaco Basin, Caribbean Sea - 23_WHOI_OMZ (SPAdes) (version 2) | ecosystem: Environmental > Aquatic > Marine > Oceanic | place: Caribbean Sea: Cariaco Basin | collected... | reverse complement strand
CGTCGGCGATGAAGTCTTTACGGGTGCGATTAGCATCCACAATGGCTTTGATCAGGTTATTGGGCACATCTTCGTAGTTTGCCAGCAGCTGCTTGGTGTCTTTTGGCAGGCAGTAGCCGCCGTAACCAAAGGACGGGTTGTTGTAGTGATCGCCAATACGCGGATCCAAGCCAACGCCTTCGATAATCTGGCGACTATTCAGGCTGTGCCTCGAAGCATAAGTATCTAGCTCGTTAAAATAGGCGACTCTCATGGCCAGGTAGGTATTCGAAAACAGTTTGATGGCCTCCGCTTCGGTGCTGTCGGTGAACAACACTGGAGAATCTTCCTTTATGGCGCCCTGCTTCAACAAGTTAGCAAACACCTCTGCGCGCCCAGAACGCTCGCCAACAATAATGCGAGAGGGATACAGGTTGTCGTGCAACGCACTCCCTTCACGAAGAAATTCTGGCGAGAAAATAATATTGTTGGTTTCGAATCGCTCACAAACGTCTTTGGTGTAACCTACCGGCACCGTGGATTTGATCACCATCACTGCGCTCGGATTGATGGCTATTACATCCTGAATCACCGATTCCACTGTCTTGGTGTTGAAGTAATTCGTCTGCGGGTCGTAATCAGTAGGCGTTGCAATAATTACGAAGTCCGCACCAAGGAGGGCCTGCTCTCTGTCCAAAGTGGCTATAAAGTTCAGCGTCTTGTTGCACAGAAAGTCTTCAATTTCTTTGTCGATAATCGGGCTTTTGCGGTTGTTAAGCAGTTCAACCTTAACCGGATCTATATCCAGCGCCACCACTTCATTGTGTTGTGCTAACAACATGGCGTTGGAAAGGCCTACATATCCCGTACCGGCGATCGCGATTTTAATTTTTTCTCTCCTCACATCGGTTCGTTAATTTTGGTCGGCCGGCCTCATCTCCGAACGGGAATTGCCGTTGAGACCGTCGGACTTCAGATCACTTTTCCCGTCCAAGAAGCGACCTACCACAAAAGTAACGCTAAAACAAAGAAACCAAATTCAGTGTACATTTCCCGCAATTCAGTTGAAACGCACCGATCATTCCTCAACAGGAGAAGACCGATGCCGAAGATGATCAAAAAAATGTTCTATTATTAAATATTTTCCCCGCACCAATCTTTCCCAATCAGTTACCGATAGCTGGCTATCCCTGTCTGTACAAGATGATGAATTTAATATGGACGCCGAGATAACTTACATCCAACAACAAGAGCTGTTAAAAAGCCAAAACGAATACACGAACCTCAAACTGAATTGGAAGCCCTTTCTAGGGTGTCACGTTCCCTCTCCCTGGATAAAAGGTTTGCGTTAAGAACGAAACTGTCGCATATTCGAATTTGTAGCGAACCAAAGGGAATTAAGAGCGCGCCTCTAATTAAGCAGTTAAGACCCAACCAATAGAATCTAATCTACGGAATGCCCAGAACCCGGCTACAGTTCATCTAGCGAATCGATATAGCCAACCAATGACGAACTTGGGCGCAACATGAAAAGATAATCGGGACAATATTAGCACGCTATTTTTTACAGATACTTTCCTCAATGACACCATATTTTTAAGCCGAATCTTGAATTCGCTCACTCCTTTTCCAATTCCCCTTCTCCTCGTAAGAGTCTCTTCATTTAGCCGGAATTCCAGAAGTACATCAGGAATATTTCCAAAGGTAAATCCATTTCTAAGCAGCATAAACCATAGCGCCATATCCTCCGTAAGTTCAGTATCGACGGGATACCGATAGCCCGCATCCAATACAGAACGCCTAAATATTACTGTCGGATGGATAAATGGGCACCGGGTCACGCTGAAGTTACTAATCTCTTCATGTCCTAATGGAGGACATTTGTACTCCTTAGCAAACATAGAGCCAAATTCACGACATGCAGAGCCCGCAACATCAATACCGGTATTAGCCTTCATGTATTCAAGCTGTCTTGAGAAACGAGAAGGGAGAGAAATATCATCGCTATCCATGCGCGCAAGGAACTGAACACCATCAACTTTAAGAGCGCGATCGATAAGCTCATTCAGAGAGTGAGCCAACCCTTTATTGACATCACATCGGATAACTTCGACACGCGGATCTTCATTTTCGTAAAACGAAAGTAGATCATCAATACGATCAGGAACGGGGCCGTCTCGGTATAAAAATAACTTAAAATCATCAAATTTCTGTTTCCGCACGCTCTCGATTGCTGAACGAAGATGTTGTTCATTATCACCCCTGTAAACGCTCATAATCACAGCGATTTCACACATAAAAATCAACCTGAAATTTTATTTAAAATTAAAATAAACCTATACAAAAGTGCGCATCCGCTTTATTAGACCATAAGGCAAAACCAAAATTGCAAGCGCCTTAAGATTAGGGCTATATAGTAGGGATAAAAACGCGTACTTCATTGTATTCATCTTGGAAGAGGATGCAGAGGAAAGACATACCCTGAAGAGCAGGTTTGACACGAACTGGTTCCTACATGAATACTCTTGGCAGCGATCTTGATATTTTTTCTCTAAGTAGCTACTCGCTTCCAGATATTTACCAAACTGAGAGCTTACTTGCCTGCTATTCTGATGAATAGTATAGAAAACGCCACATGCGCCATCATGAGCAAAGTCACATACTCGAGACATCCTTAACCAAAGATCGAAGTCCTGAAAGCACTTTAAATCTTCGTCAAACATCCCTGCCTTCCGGAAAGGCTCTTTTTTTATAGCAACTCGAGACGTTGAGCCTACGATATTTCCTTTAACCAAAAGGGTTTTTTCGTAATTTTCTGAGTCAGCGGGATAGACTCGTCTTATGACGAAAGATAAATCAAGGCTAGAGACAATTTTAATTCCTGTGTAGCAAAGACCGATATTACTATTGTTAGCTAGGATCTCGTACCTACGACCGAGCGAATCACGATCTACAGCATCATCGTCATCAAGCAAAAAGACAATTTCGTTGTGAGCACTCATAATGCCTTTATTACGTGCTACATTTGCACCTTTAGATTGTTCAAACTGTAAAAAATGAATTTTCACGTCTGCACAATCGTATCTATCTCCCTTAATAATCTCGCCACCATCGTTTACGATAATTATTTCACTTGGACGAATTTTAGAAAATAAAATACTATTCACAGCACGATCTAAAAATTCAATCCTATTTTTTGTTGTTATTACTACCGAAAACTCCCTGATTGCCTCACTAGACGGATCCATATAGCATTCCCAAAACATTAAAGATAGATTATCTTCTTTTAAAAAGTGGCCAGACCAAAAATTGGACTGTAAATCCTCAAATGCGAGAAAATGTGACGCTAGCAATCTGAAACATAAACATACTAGCAAACCATCGGATAACTTTATTAATTACTCAAAACCTTTTCTTGAGTATTTGTTTAGCGTGTAAACAATTGAAAGAGACATGACAAATAAAAGTGAGTAGGAACTTCCAAAATCGTTTGAGAAATTCCACAAACTTAACAGATAAAAAGATAGGATAAATAAACTAAGCGACTTTACATCTCGCGACCGCTTCACAAACAGATCATATAAATTCACGAAAAACCAAAGCATACAAAATACCAAAAAAAGGCCGGCTGTAAAAACCCCCGAATTAAGGGCTATTTCCAAGAAGATATTATGTGGGTACGCTTCGAAGTAACGTAAATATCCTCCAAGCCCCAAACCAAATGGCGAATCCATAATTAAATGAAAAGCCTCTATATATATATTAAATCTGGGGTCGTCTCCGCCAATCAATGCAACAATCTTCGCATACAAGAATTCATTGAAAATATAGGGCTTCAAAGCCTCATAAAAATATACCCCAGCAAAAGAAAACATCAACGTACAAACCACAATACGTATGAATTTTTTCTTATAGAACGTAACCACATAAATAGATATCAAAAACAAAGTGATAAAGATACACAAAAACAAAGAAGCTCTCCCAGGCAAGCTCAAAATCGAAAAAAACAAAAAAAACAAAAAAAACCAGCCAAATGCGCTATCTTTTCGGGAGCAAGCAATACGACTGAGCAAAACGGTGTATCCCATTCCTATTTGCATAGATAAGATCAAATAACTAAGTGATCCAGCCCCAGTAGGCACAATAAACCCTAGCCAATAAAGGGCTGCCAACAATAAAGACCAGCAAATAATATATGAGAGAAGGAAGTCTATATTTATTAGATTATAGCCAAACAATAAAGAAAACAACAGAAAGGGAAGAGAAACATAACGACTAAACTCCATCAATCCGATTTCTTCATAAACCTCAAAACCAAATATAAAAAATGAAAAGAAGAAGAAAAACCAAAACACCACTACATAATATGCAATCGGAGGGAACTTCATGCGCCCGATCGCACATGAAAGCAACAACGTCAGTACAATTGAAACGCTTACCAAGATATTGAGAATTCCGGAGAAATAAAAAAATTTCAAGCCAGGTAACGAAAACATGAGGCCACAGAATAGTGTCATCATGTTTGTCGAAATATTATTTATTGGCTGTTCAATTGTCATAGACGAAGGTTTAGCCCCAATTGCTCATTACGCCGTCGAGAACTGACTTCCATTTGTCCTCCCACCTGTTTTTGCTGAACGCATATCTTGATGTTTCCTGTGCGGCAATTGCGACGCGCTCGATCAAAGAATCGTCAACCAAAAGGGGTCTCAAGGCTTCGGCAATAGACTCTGAATTTGGCGGAACAAGAAATCCATTGAATCCGTCGGCTATGATATTAGTCATTCCGCCTACATTGGTAGCAACCGGAACACAGCCCACAGACATCGCTTCCAAAAGTGAAAGCGAGGTTCCTTCTGAACCAAGAGAGGGTATCAGCGCTATACGATGTAGCTTATGAAAATCCAGGCTTTCGGTGGGTGAGAACCTTGTAATCTCGACTTGATTTGGATAACTATCTCTTAGTGATTCAATCATCCATTGGTCTGGACCTGAACCCGCAAAAATGAAACTAAGCCTGGGAAACTCAGGAAGTAAAGTCCTGGCAACATTGACGGCTAATTCAATCCCCCTTCTCCTGACGAATCGTCTAGCGATCACGACTGATTGACGCTGCCGTGCGGGCAGTGTTTGGTCGAGGTTGTCACAAAAATTTGGTATGACAGTGAATGAACGATTGTCATGTTCGCCGTAAGTACGTATCCAATTCAAGAAATTGTAATCAACGCATACGATGTTTTTAGACCGCCTTACTAGTCTTCTGGCATTATACCTTTGTAGAAACTTATAAAAAGGTTTTAAACCAACCCTGATAAGTGTCCTTCTCGCTCGGGATTCAACGGCCTCAACATCGAAACCGATGCCGTGTTGAATAGATATTGACGGATAGAGCCGTTGACGCACCGAATGCTGATCAGAGCCCCAAATCAGAAGAATACTGCCTGGAGAATAACTATTTTTAATTCTTTTATAAACATCTCGAATGCTTGCAGCCCCTCCTACTCCTACAACTAAAAAGCTGCGCGTTTCAATCTTGAAATCTTGATTTGCTTTTTGGAAGATCGTCGGTTTAGTACCGAAATGGCTAAATACCAGCTCACTTAAGGCCGTTAAATAGGTCTGTATCCCGCCAATCGTGACCGAGCTACCGTCCAATTCATATAACCTGTCAATAACAATAATAACTTTCACTTTTCAACCATCTCTTTAGATATACAACTTGAATTGATAAAAGGAATATGTAAGATGCCACGAATGAATATCCAATATAGGAGATAGGAACATCAATGTATAAAAGTACAGATGCAATTGCCAAATAGAATACACTCCACAATAAATTAAACTTTGCGCCTAGCTTCATTCTATTTTCAGACAATAAAAGCTGACCGATAACTTTGCTGATAGCAATTGGAAATACTGCTATGAACATTACGAGCAACAAAGAAGAAAGGTTGCTAAACTGGTCTTTATAAACGTCATTGATTATTCCGCTCAGGAGATAAAGAAGAATCCACGAAATGGTACCAAAAGAAACACCTATATAAGCGCTTGACTTAAGGAAATTTAGCTTTTCTTGTTTTTCTTTAGCTTGGACTAGCTTTGGCAAAACAATATTAGAGACTAGCTGGGGAACATATAATGCGATATTAATAATCATAAGCGCCGTTGCGAACTTTCCGGCTTGCTGGGCTCCCTGGGACTGAGCTAATAGTAGTAAGATTAACCAGTTAGTTAGAGTTACGGCAAGATTTGCCAAAAATGCGGGTATGGCAGACTTTTTCAAGTGGTTGTAAGGAGCCAATTTGAGCTTCCCATCCAATTTTATTATGCGTATGGCATCACTATTTTTGAATGAGTAGACATTAATCAATACCGAAAGAGCGAAAAAGAAACATAACATATACAAGAAAATATGGTGACCATGGTCGGAAACCCATGAATCACCAAAAAAATAGACAACAGTAAGCATCACAATCAGTAATGTACCTGACAGAAACTCATTCTTCGAAAGCTGTCCAGATTTATCTTGACCAAGAGCTAGCCCCATCAAAAAAAAGTTAGCTAGGCTTAAAAATGTGAAAAAGGCTAAAACACCATATCCAGAACTATATATACCAAAAAGTTTGCCGAAGAATAATTCCGAAAATTGATAGCAGATTACTGAGACTGAAATTGCTAAAGCTAAGGCAGTGAGGAGCCACGACGTAAAGTCTTCTTTGTCTTTTTCTGTTTTCTGAAAAACAAGTGTAGCTGTTGATTTTGAAGTCGTGGTGAATATTGCAAAACCTAGCGAGCCGTTAACCATGTTAAATGTAGCGATTAAGAGTACGAGAATAGCGTACTCTTCTTGACCGCAAAGCTGCGCGGCAACTAACGAAACAGATACAAACGCTATTCTCGATACTACATTCCCCATTGCAAATGTAATAGTCTTTTTTAAAATTAACGCCAAACGATATATTGTTGTCAAAGAAAGACCTTTCCAAAGATTAAATAATGAACTTGAAACTAGCACCGCTCTTCAAGTCCGGCATAGTAGTGGTTCATCGAATCAAGCCTGTTCCGGTACTTTGAGTCACTTCCAAAGGCAAACCTCACTCTAATGACCATCAACAAGTTGCAGCATCTATCACCAGATTAAGAGCCGCTTCGCAAAAAGAGCCACCATGCTGACAACGCATCCTATTTGGCTGAGGATACCCTGTTATGACGAATTTAGGCGCGGAACTCAGGCTTAAGCGCCACACCTAACCGAGCCTCTGCTTCTTCCAAGGTCTCCAGCTTAGATGATGGCTACAATGTTACCCATGACGGGAGCGGTTAGGTAATGGGAAACTGCTTCCTTGACATCAGACATTGATACTATGCAGAAAGAAGCGTTAAGGTTTTAGGATTGGGCGTAAGTGAGTTTTCTCTTCTGCTCTAATTGGACTCAGTGCAGCTACTTTCTCATCGGTTCTGTAATATCACGCTTTCGAGTTTCTACGTCTTTGTTCTGTTACTCTGATTCTGTGTAAGAAATTTGACCCGTGGCGGCAATGACCCCGTAAGGTTTACAATAAAGTGGTTGTTGCTAATCTTAAGTCTTTTTTAAAGTATTGCTGAGTTCTGCGTCATGGATTACCCTCTGAGTTGGCGCAATACCAAACCAAAAGTTCACCGGCGATTAATCGATACCGGCCAAGATTTCAACTATTCTATCTGATGCATTACCGTCACCATAAGGATTGTGGGCATGCGCCATAGACTCGTAGACTTCGGAATTTAAAAGTAAGGAGTCTAACTCATCCGTTATTTTATTCACTTCTGTACCCACCAGCTTAACCGTACCAGCCTTCAGAGCTTCAGGCCGTTCAGTCGTATTGCGCATAACCAGAACTGGCTTACCTAAGGAAGGCGCTTCTTCTTGAATTCCCCCCGAATCAGTCAGGATTATCGTTGACCGGTTCATGAGATATACGAACGGGAGATAATGCAGTGGTTCGATTAAGTAAATATTTTTTATACCTTTTAATAATCGGTTAACCGGCTGCTTTACGTTTGGATTTAAATGTACCGGGTACACAATCTGTATCTCAGGATGCCGCAGTGCCGTTTGCGCAAGTGCTTCGCAGATTCTCTCAAAACCGCCACCAAAACTTTCTCGCCGATGGCCAGTCACCAATATCAGTTTTTGATTTTTTTGCAGAAAAGAAAACTTGGCCTCTAGATGGCTCAGTAAATCCTCGTCGGTTTCAAACTTCTGCACCACCCCAAACAGTGCATCAATCACCGTATTTCCGGTGATATAAATGCTTTCTTTGCAAACTCCCTCACGTTTTAGAGCATCCGCGGAAGTTTTAGTTGGCGCAAAATGATAAGTAGCAATAGCGCCTGTTAGTTTGCGATTGCCTTCTTCTGGCCAAGGTGAATAAAGGTTCCCAGTACGTAAGCCTGCTTCTACATGTGCAACAGGAATCTGCTGATAATATGCGGCGAGACTGGTAGCGAAAGTGGTCGCTGTATCCCCATGAACAAGCACGACGTCAGGCTTGGCCCTCTCTAGGACGGCCCTCATTCCCGCGAGTATAGCGTTTGTAATGTCTGTGAGATCCTGTCCAGGCTTCATTATATTTAGGTCATAATCTGGAGTCAGCTCAAAAAGGTCAAGCACTTGGTCCAGCATTTCCCGATGCTGGCCAGTAACGCAAAGCTTAGCCTCGAAGCGAGAATCTGCATGGAGCCTTTGAGCCACAGGAGCCATTTTGATAGCTTCAGGACGAGTACCGAATACACATAGAGTTTTAATCATAATAAGTTAAATCATTCAGTTAGAATACTTTCCTGGTAACCAGTTACGTAATGCAGTAACGAAATGGCCTCACAGAAATTTAAAATTGCTGTTAGAAGAGTGTTTCAGCATTTAGGAATTTCAACTTATATTTTTGCTTAGTGCGATTAGTCGCCGGGTTGATTATGGATTTTATCGAAAAGTCTTGATCAATGGCTTAGGGGGTTGATCGCGAAAAAATCTCATTGTGCGTAGGACATTGTAGCGGCATAAGGCTTCGCTATTTGCTCTGATTCCTTTCTAAGCTTGATTGGATATGCCTAGTTCCTTGGGCACTTTTCGATTGATGTGCTGGAGATCGTCGAGCGTATGAAATTCCCTATACGTGTTCTCTACCACGTCTTTCGCGCTAAGAGTGCCTCATCTGAGTGAAGCCAGACCAAGCGTTCCTTACTAAATATCAAGATTTGGACAGCTGATTTTTAGGGTTGTAAGTTGGGCTTCATCATTCTTGGTACGAAGTTTTGACAAGCTTTGTTCCAATTTTGGAAATCTACGCGCTTCCGTGTCCGGAGCTGTTAGTAGCTGACAACCTACAATTTCTGCGAGCTTTTGGAAGCTGCCTTTACGAATACGCAAATCTAACTGTTTAATCGACGCAGTATTTGAGACTTTCAAAGTTTATAAAGGCGCCTTTTCAGATTTCTGCGCTTCAAACTCTTTATTGTTCTTTATAAATGATCGGATGAACACGATGAATATCGACAACATCCCACCAAGTACTGTCGCAATTATAGCAATCAAAGCCCTTTTAGGCTCGCTTTTCTCCTGCGGAACAACGGCAGGGTCCACTGTCTGAAACACATACTCTTTTTGAGCGTTAGCCAGCATTACTGTCCGGGTTTCACTCTCAATTAACTGATAAAATACTTGCTGCATCCCGGCAATATTAGTGTCCTGCAACTTTTCTTCCAGATAGCTGATACTGGCTTCGGCTTCCAGAACGTCCCGTTTGCGCATGTGCTCATTAATGTCCCGCACCAACCACTCCGTCCAATTTTTGGCGGCAAGCGGCGACAGGCTTTTCACGCTCACAGTAACCATTCCGTTATCATTGTTTTCGCTGACACTCAGGTGGTCTTCCTGAAATTTTTTGACCATGTCCCAATTCGTCGGCGCAAGGCTTTCGCCCTCTTCCATTGCCCACTGACCGGTTTCCGGATTGTATACATCTCGGTCATAAATCCATTCTTCCCGCTCCATATTCCAGGCTTTAGTGGCCATCAGCGGTATCGCCAGATGATGCCTCTGGATGAAGGCGGTGAGAAATGCTCGGGACTGAAGGATTTCTTTGGCGATCACAACTTTGTTCGAACCGTCCTGACCAATATTGACACCAGCCAGACTAGCCAAGCTGCCTAATTGCCCTCCAAGACCTGATGCGCCATCGCCCTCAGTTGGCGCCAGAAGAGCGCTTGCCTGGTAGATGTTAGGCTTATAAAGGCCGTATGAAACGCCAGCGACAGCAAAAACGAAAGTAACTGCAATAATGATCCACTTCCCTCGCCAGAAGGTGGCGAATAGCTCGCGGAGGTCGATTTCGTCATCTGAGTAGTGTTGGGTCTCTGGTGCCTGATTCATCAAAGATTCCCCACTGCCGCTGCACCCAGAGCCATCTGGTATACGATCTGGCTGACATTTGTCCACAGTTCCAGCTGATTCAGGCGGTCAACATCGATTGGCATAATGATGGTGTCACCAGGTTCCAACTGTTGGCTGCGGCTTCCAAACCAGCGACTCTTCTCAGGCAGCATTACGGAGCCATCTGCTTTTACCACGTAAACGCGGCTTTCATCGGCTTGGCGTGTGGGCCCACCGGAGCGTTCGAGGTAGTCGTCCACTGTCAAGCCGGCCTGATGCAAGTGGCTTGTGGGAAATTGGACTTCACCAAATACTGTAACCGATTGGGGAATCGTCGGAACGGTAAGTGTATCGCCATCTTGAAGGCGAATCGCCTGGTAATCTTCATCGCTCACAACTGCTTCCAAGTCAACAACCATACGGCCAACCGGTCGGCTGCTTTGTACGTCTTCCAGGAGGCTTTCAACCTGCTGTACCCGGTCGGCACTTTGGCCAGCTAATCCGTCACCCTCGAGCTGCACACCGAGAAGGTCTCCCTGCAAGCGCTCCTCTGCTTCCCGCAAACGCTGGGCCTCCAGCTGGCGCAGTTTTGCCCGGGTAAACACCGCTCCCCTCGGGAAAGCGTTGTCAGTCAGACCGCCGGCACGCTCAATCACCTGCTTGAGGGTTTCACCATCGCGGAAAGTATACTCTCCGGGATAACGCACCTCGCCCCTCAGTTCGATGGTGCTGGTTTTTGCGAAATCCGGTATGGATTTAATCAGAATTCTGTCTCGGCTCTGAAGTGCCAGGTTGCCATTACCGGCCATCGCGTCCGCCAGGTTTACGTTGAGGATATTCGTCTTTCCGATGCCGTTCTCATCCGTAGTGTAACGGGCGACTTCGGCATGGTAGAGAGAAGCGGAGTCCTTCAGGCCACCCGCAACGAAAATCGCGTCCGAAAGCTGGCGCGATGCCGGCATCGGGTACTCACCGGGGTATCTTACAGGGCCAGTGATGCTGATGGTTTTCTGGGGGGAAGACGGCGTTGCCTGACTTTTCAAACGCTGGAGCACCGGTGAGAACAGGCTGGCCC
>Ga0208300_101203_pt1 | contig 11498 bp, 7 predicted proteins | sample 23_taG_FD_184096 | JGI IMG/M metagenome (GOLD analysis project Ga0208300, IMG submission 184096) | Marine viral communities from Cariaco Basin, Caribbean Sea - 23_WHOI_OMZ (SPAdes) (version 2) | ecosystem: Environmental > Aquatic > Marine > Oceanic | place: Caribbean Sea: Cariaco Basin | collected... | reverse complement strand
TCTCCAGCGGGAAGTACACAGAGTGCTTCAGCCAGTTCTCGTCGTCACGCTCGGTGAAGTCGTTACGGGCATGAGCACCACGGCTCTCCTTCCGCTCGAACGCCGAAATCGCGGTGGCCAGAGCAACCTCATACAGGTTATCCAGCTCCAGCGCTTCGATGCGGGCAGTGTTGAACGCACTGCTGGTGTCCGCCAGCCTGGTGTTGCGAACACGCTCACCAATGGCTTCCAGCTTCTTCAGCCCTTCTTCCATGCTGCTGCCATCACGGAAAACACCGAAATACAGCTGCATACAGTTCTGCAGATCCTTGCGAACCTCGGCGACACTTTCGCCTTCCGAAGCGCTGTTCAGACGATCAAGGCGCGCCATGGCGTGCTTGATGTTTTCTTCACTGGCGCCGTCCACTTCGAAACCGCCGCGCAGCTGTTCTTCGATGTGCAGACCGGCGGCACGACCAAAGACCACGAGATCCAGCAGCGAGTTGCCACCCAGACGGTTGGCACCGTGCACAGACACACAGGCGGCTTCGCCACAGGCGAACAGGCCGGGAATCGGCTTGTCTTTGCCGTTTTCATCCTGGGTCAGAGCCTGGCCACCAACGTTGGTCGGGATACCACCCATCATGTAGTGACAGGTCGGAACCACCGGAATCGGCTCTTTGACCGGATCCACATGGGCAAAGGTACGGGACAGCTCACAGATACCCGGCAGGCGCAGATTCAGCGTTTCCTCACCCAGATGATCCAGCTTCAGCAAGACGTGATCTTTATCCGGACCACAGCCGCGGCCCTCCAGGATTTCAATAACCATGGAACGGGCAACAACGTCACGGCCCGCGAGGTCTTTGGCGTTCGGAGCATACCGCTCCATAAACCGCTCACCCTCGGCGTTGATCAGATAACCACCCTCACCCCGGCAACCCTCGGTTACCAGCGTGCCCGCACCGTGGATGCCGGTCGGGTGGAACTGCCACATTTCCATGTCCTGGACCGGGAAGCCGGCGCGCAGCGCCATACCGATACCATCACCGGTATTGATCAGGGCGTTGGTGGTGGACGCATAAATGCGGCCAGCGCCGCCGGTCGCCAGAACGGTCGCCTTGGACTTGATATAGGCCACTTCGCCGGTTTCGATTTCAATCGCGACAACGCCAACAACTTCGTCTTTACTGTTCTTGACCAGATCCACCGCGTACCACTCGTTCAGGAAGGTGGTACCGCCTTTCAGGTTGGCCTGATAGAGCGTGTGCAGCAACGCGTGACCGGTACGGTCCGCAGCAGCACAGGTCCGTGCCGCCTGCGCGGGATTATCCGGGCCCTTCGACTGACCGCCGAACGGACGCTGATAGATCCGGCCCTGCTCGGTACGTGAAAATGGCAGCCCCATGTGCTCCAGTTCAAATACGGCCTGCGGGCCGACGGAACACATGTACTCGATGGCGTCCTGGTCACCGATGTAATCGGAACCCTTGACGGTGTCATACATGTGCCAGCGCCAGTCATCGTTGGGATCCGCGCTTGCGATGGCGCAGGTGATACCGCCCTGGGCCGACACCGTGTGCGAGCGAGTCGGAAAAACCTTGGTGATACACGCCGTGTCGACGCCGGATTGGGTCAACTGCAGGGCAGCCCGCATACCGGCACCGCCGCCGCCGATAACAATCGCGTCAAAAGACATGGTCTTGATATTAGCCATCGATTAAAGCCCCCAAAGAATCTGAATGCCCCAGACCACATAGACGAACATGGTCAGGCCACAAGCTGCCTGAACAATAAACCGCGGCCCCATGGCCTTGATGTAGTCAGTGGTTACCGTCCACAGCCCAACCCACGCGTGAGCACCGATAGAAAGCAGTGCCGCCAGGGAGAAAATACGGAACCAGGTCTGGTCAAACAGGGCCGACCAGGTCTCGTAATTGACATCGGACGTCAATAGAAAGCCCAGCAGGAAAATTGTATACAGGGCAAGTACGTAGGCGGTTACCCGCTGGATCAGCCAATCGAAAACACCACTACGACCCAGGTTCGTGACGCTGTTTACCATACCCAGACTCCTGCCAGAACGATGAGAATGACGGAAACCACAATTGTGATCTTCGCGGCGAGGCGGCCGCTCTCGAGCTCTTCACCAATGCCCATATCCATGAACAGGTGCTTGATACCTGCAACGAGGTGGTACAGCAGAGCAGACAAGATGCCCCAGATAATCAGCTTGGCAAGGAAGCTGTCCAGCAGTTCACCCACGCGACTGAAGCCCTCTTCCCCGGAAAGGGAAAGCTGAAGTCCGTAAAGCATGAACGCAACACCAACAAAAATGATGATGCCGCTGATACGGTGCAATATGGACGTAATGGCTGGCAGCGGAAAATGAAACTTGCCGAGATCGAGATTTACTGGTCGTTTGCTATTCACAGCGCTCTCACACTCTCTCTTGGTTCCGCGGGACCGGAATGGACCGGGTGCGGATGGTTGGTATGTAAGGATCGGCGTGCTGATACGAAACCGGCACACGATTTTCTCGGGAGGGAGGAAACCTCGCCGGCAACCCGCTATTTACAGGCACCGAAAAAAGGTTTATCCCCGATTCCGGGCTACGGATTATAAGGAGTACCCTAAGCAATTACAAACCTGCAACTCGGCGCGGGCCGTGTATTTCAGGGGGTTAAGCAAGCTATAAGGATGATTGACAAATCCTTTTCTTACCCCAATCCGTTGTTATTCGGGATATCCCTCATTTACAACCAATGTCAAATTCGGGCTTTTCCTGACTCTTCCATTGACAAAAAAAGCCAACGCCCTATATTTTGCCGCCAGTTTTGCGATAATACGCGCCTTCTAGCGCATCTATAAATGTAGATAAAGCTGTCAAAGCTGAAAAATAGGAGAGCACCATGACCGACAGGAAAGCCACGCTCTCGGTGGGGGACAAATCCATTGAGCTACCGGTTTATTCCGGCACCGTCGGCCCTGACGTTATCGACGTACGAGGCCTAGTCCAGGAAGGCGTTTTCACTTACGACCCGGGATTCGTATCCACAGCAGCCTGCGAATCAGCCATTACCTTCATTGACGGTGCAAACGGCGTTCTTCTGCACCGCGGCTACCCGATTGAACAGCTGGCCGACCATTCCGACTACCTTGAAGTCTGTTATCTCCTGCTTCACGGCGAGCTTCCGAGCGCCGAGGAGAACAAGAAGTTCCACGACACCATCAAGAACCACACCATGCTGCACGACCAGATGCGGAACTTCTTCCAGGGTTTCCGTCGTGACGCACATCCGATGGCCATCATGTGTGGCGTCGTTGGCGCACTGTCGGCGTTCTACCACGACCAGATGGACGTCACCAGCCAGGAACAGCGCGAAATCACCGCTCACCGCCTGATCGCCAAAATGCCGACCATTGCCGCCTGGTGCTACAAATACAGCCTCGGCCAACCGTTCATGTATCCGCGGAACGACCTCTCCTATTCCGAGAACTTCCTGCAGATGATGTTTGGCGTGCCCTGCGAGGAGTACAAGCCAAACCCCATCCTGGCCAAGGCGATGGACAAGATTTTCATCCTGCACGCCGATCATGAACAGAACGCATCAACTTCCACGGTGCGTCTGGCCGGCTCCACCGGTGCCAACCCATACGCCTGTATCGCCTCCGGCATTGCCGCTCTGTGGGGCCCTGCACACGGCGGCGCCAACGAAGCAGTGCTGGATATGCTGGCCGAAATCGGCGACGAGTCCAACATCGAGAAATTCATCGCCAAGGCCAAGGATAAAGACGATCCGTTCCGCCTGATGGGCTTCGGCCACCGTGTTTACAAGAACTTCGACCCACGCGCCAAGGTGATGGCCGAAACCGCCCACGAGGTCCTGACCGAGCTGGGGCTGGAGAACGATCCCCTGCTGAAGATCGCCCAGCGCCTGGAGAAAATCGCTCTGGAAGACGACTACTTCGTCCAGCGCAAGCTGTATCCGAACGTGGACTTCTACTCCGGCCTGATCCTCAAGGCCATCGGCATCCCGACCTCGATGTTTACCGTTATTTTCGCCATGTCGCGGACCATTGGCTGGTTCTCGCACTGGAACGAGATGGTCAGCGGAGACTATCGGATTGGCCGTCCGCGCCAGCTGTATACCGGCTCGGACAAGCGGGACTATCCCGAGGAATAACCTCCGCACGCCGTACCCGTATGCCAAGGCCGCTGATTCAGCGGCCTTTTTTATTGACGGCCTGCCCTACTCTTCTGTGATAAGTTAATCCAACAAAAACACCAAAGGAGAATGTAATGACGACAGCAGCATTTATCGGCCTGGGCGTTATGGGGTATCCGATGGCCGGTCATCTGGCCAGGGCCGGCCTTTCTGTCAGGGCCTGGAACCGGACAACGGCCAGATCGGACCAGTGGGCAAAGGATTACGCGGGAACCAGCTGCAGCACAATTGCTGAAGCGGTAAAGGGTGCCGATATCGTTTTAACCTGCGTCGGCGCTGACACGGACCTGAAAGCGGTTTACGAGGGCGACGGCGGCATTCTTGCCAACGCCCGGCAAGGTGCTGTTCTGGTCGACCATACTACGGCGTCAGCCGGCATTGCCGAATACCTTGCCGAAGCCGCCCGTCGCAATCAAATGGGTTTCGTCGATGCCCCGGTGTCGGGCGGGCAGCAAGGCGCTGAAAATGGCAAGCTGACCATCATGTGCGGTGGCTCCGAAGAAGATTACGCGAAAGTGCAGCCCGTTATGGAGCACTACGCCCGTGCGCTCACTCTGATGGGGCCAGCCGGCAGCGGCCAGAAAACCAAGATGGTTAACCAGATTGCCATTGCGGGCCTGGTGCAGGGTTTGTCGGAAGCGCTGCATTTCGCCGAACAGGCGGAACTGGATGTCGCCCGGGTGGTCGACGTAATTTCCAAGGGAGCAGCCCAGTCCTGGCAGATGGAAAACCGTTCGGCAACCATGATAGCCGGCGAGTTTGAACACGGCTTCGCGGTTGACTGGATGCGGAAAGATCTGGGCATCTGTCTCGAAGAGGCGCGGAAGATCAATGCCTCACTGCCAGTAACTGCCCTCGTGGATCAGTTCTATGCAGACGTGCAATCGATGGGCGGGAAACGCTGGGACACGTCCTCCCTGATACAGCGGCTGAGAAAGTTCCGGTAAAGGCCGAAATCGGGGTCAGATGATGCCTTCATCTGACCCCGCTGTTCGATCGCGCTACTTTTTCTTATCCTGGGGCTGCCACTTCCCGTTCACATACCACGCCGACCAACCCGTCGCCTTGCCGTCCTTCTCCGACATGACATACTGCTCCTTGGTCTTGCGGCTGTAACGGATCACCGTCGGATTGCCTTCCGGATCCTTCTCGGGCGCCTCCATCAGATAATCGTATTTCGGATCAATTTCCTTTCGGTGCGGCTTGATCTCCATAACCAGCGGCGGCCGGGTCTCACGGTTCTTGGGAAACTTGCTGGCCGCCAGGAACAACCCTGAGGCGCCATCCCGCAAAACGTAGGTATCATCGACCTTCTGGCACTGCAGCTCCGGCATGGGCACCGGGTCCATCTTGGGTGGTGCCGGCTCGCCGCTTTTCAGCAGTTTGCGGGTATTTTTGCAGTTATCATTGGTGCAGCCGAAGTACTTGCCGAAACGCCCGGTTTTTAACTGCATCTCCGAGCCGCATTTGTCACACTCCAGCGTCGGGCCGTCGTAGCCCTTGATGCGGAACGTGCCCTTCTCGACTTCGTAGCCGGAACAGTCCGGGTTATTACCGCACACATGCAGCTTACGGGTTTCGTCAACCAGATAGCTGTCCATGGCGGTGCCGCACTTCGGACAACGGCGCTTTTTCCGGAGCAAGCGGGACTCCCCTTCACCTTCTACGTCGTCGTCGGCACTGACTACCTCGTCGCCTGACACCAGGTTAATGGTGGTTTTGCAACGCTCCTTGGGCGGCAGTGAATAGCCGGAACAGCCCAGGAACACTCCGGTGCTTGCCACGCGGATCTGCATATTGCGACCGCAACTGGGGCACGGGATGTCGGTCTCGGTGGGCGTGTTGGCACGCATTCCACCTTCATCGGCGCTCTCGGCCTTCTCAAGCTGCTGTCGGAACCGGGCGTAAAAATCGTTAAGAACCTTTTTCCACTCAACATCACCTTCGGCGATTTCATCCAGCTCGTCTTCCATCTTTGCCGTGAAGTCGAAATCCATCAGATTCGGGAACGACTCGGACAAACGCTCGGTAACGATTTCACCCATCTTCTCGGCATAAAAGCGGCGGTTCTGCAGCCGCACATAGCCTCGATCCTGGATAGTGGAGATAATCGAAGCATAGGTGGAAGGCCGACCAATGCCCTGCTTCTCAAGCTCCTTCACCAGGCTGGCTTCCGTGTAGCGCGGGGCCGGCTTGGTAAAGTGCTGGCTCGGGTCCAGTTTCTTCAGATCCAGCATCTCGTCCACCTGAATATCCGGCAACGAGATATCCTCATCTTTCTTGGCGGCCTGGGGCGCCGCCTTGAGGAAACCATCGAACTTGATGATCCGGCCACGGGTGCGCAGCTCGTAATCACCATTTGCCACCACAATGGACGTGCTCAGGAATTCGGCATCAGCCATCTGGCAGGCGATGAACTGGCGCCAGATCAGGTCATAGAGCTTTTCAGCGTCCTTCTCGAGGCCGCTGATATCCGCCGGACGACGGCCGACTTCTGTCGGCCTGATCGCTTCGTGGGCCTCCTGGGCGCCTTCCTTGCTGCCATAAACCCGGGGCTTCTCCGGAAGGTACCGCTCGCCAAACTGCTTCTGAACAAATTCCCGGCAGCTGTTAACGGCATCCTGGCTCAGATTGGTCGAGTCGGTACGCATGTAGGTAATAAAGCCGGCCTCATAGAGGCGCTGCGCCAGCATCATGGTTTTCTTGACGCTGAAGCCCATTCGGTTGCTCGCTGCCTGCTGCAGCGTCGAGGTAATAAAAGGTGCCGACGGCCGGGACCGGGTCGGTTTGTCCTCCCGCTTGGCAACCTTGAACGCACCAGCCTTGAGGCGATTGACGTGTTCGGTACTTTGCTGCTCGTTCACCGGCCGGTAAGGCTTGTCGTTATGGCGGGTGACCTCAAATCGCACCGGCTGCTCCGCCTTTTTCGACGCCAGATCGGCATGAAGCTGCCAGAACTCTTCCGGCACAAACTTCCGGATCTCCCGTTCTCGCTCTGCAATCAGCCTGACGGCGACCGACTGAACCCGACCTGCTGAAAGACCGCGGGCAATCTTGGCCCACAACAGGGGCGAGACCATGTAGCCCACCACCCGATCCAGAAACCGCCGGGCCTGCTGGGCGTTGACACGGTTTTTATCGAGATTGCCGGGGTCCTTGAAGGCTTCCTGAATGGCCCGCTTGGTGATTTCGTTGAACACCACCCGCCGGTATTTCTCGGGCTCACCACCGATTGTTTCCTGCAGATGCCAGGCAATGGCCTCCCCTTCGCGGTCCAAATCCGTTGCCAGATAGATATGGTCTGCAGATTTGGCAAGCCGCTTGAGTTCGCTGACCACCTTTTCCTTGCCGGGCAGAACCTCGTAACGGGCACTCCAGTCATGATCGGGATCAACGCCCATTCGTGCCACCAGCTGCTCCCGGGCCTTACGCTTCTTGTGCGCAGCCTTTTCTTCCGGGCTCATCTTACGGGTAGCGGCAGCCTGCCGGGCGCGTTCCTTGGGATCCGACTGCGATCCGCTACCACTGACGGGAAGATCACGAATGTGCCCGACACTCGACTTCACAATGAAGTCGGAGCCCAGGTATTTGTTGATGGTCTTCGCTTTCGCTGGCGACTCGACAATAACGAGACTTTTACCCATATCGGAGATCTGTGTCCTTGGCGATAATCGGTTAATAAATCAGCAAACCGTAAACTCGCTGTAAAATCAGTCGGCTAGAAAACACTCAATAGCCGCCACATTGGTATAGGTGCATTGTTTTACAGGGTCAAGAAAAGCAAGACAACCCATTCTTCGGTTTAACACCGGCTTTTTTGCACGCTCAGAGACAGGAAAGCCCGGCGATTGCCGGGCCCTCCGAGAGCTTGGATCCAATCCGGCTGAACCGATCAGAGCCGCTCCCACACAGTCGCAATGCCCTGGCCAAGACCGATACACATGGTGGAAACACCAAGCTTACCGCCTTTGGCCTGCATCACGTTCAGCAGGGTTGTGGAGATACGTGCGCCAGAGCAGCCCAGCGGATGGCCAAGGGCAATCGCACCACCGTTCAGGTTCACTTTCTCTTCCATGACACCCAGCAGCTTCAGATCCTTCAGGACCGGCAGAGACTGACCGGCAAAAGCTTCGTTCAGCTCCCAGAAGTCGATGTCCTCGACCTTCAGGCCGGCACGCTTGAGCGCCTTCTTGGTGGCCGGAACCGGGCCATAGCCCATGATTGCGGGATCACAACCGGCAACAGCCATGCTGCGAATCTTTGCGATCGGCTTCAGACCGAGGGCCTCTGCGCGCTCTGCAGACATCAGCACCATGGCAGCTGCGCCATCGGTCAACTGCGAAGACGTACCCGCAGTGACGGTACCGTTCTTCGGGTCAAACGCGGGTTTCAGCTGGCCCAGTGACTCCACTGTCGTTTCCGGACGAATGGTTTCGTCCTCTTCGATCAGCTTCACGAAGCCGTTTTCATCGTGTCCCTGGATGGGCACGATTTCGTTCTTGAAACGGCCTTCAACGGTCGCTTCGTGGGCCAGGCGGTGAGACCGGGCACCGAACTCGTCCTGCTGCCCACGGGTAATCCCGTGCATTTTCGCCAGCATTTCCGCGGTCAGGCCCATCATGTTGGACGCTTTTGCGGAGTACTTGGACGCAGCCGGGTTGTGGTCGAAGCCTTCGGTCATGGGTACGTGCCCCATGTGCTCGACACCACCGACGAAGAACACATCACCGTTGCCGGTCATGATGGCCTGGGCGGCGGTGTGAATCGCACTCATGGCAGAACCACACAGACGGTTCACGGTCTGCGCCGCAGACTCGTGGGGAATGCGGGTCAGCAGGGAAATCTGACGCGCCACGTTGAAGCCCTGCTCCTTGGTCTGGTTTACACAGCCCCAGATAACATCTTCAACTTCTTTCGGGTCGAGCTTCGGGTTGCGCTCAAACAGTGCTTCGATCAGATTGGCGGACAGGGTCTCTGCACGCACGTTCCGGAAACAACCGTTTTTGGCACGACCCATCGGAGTCCGCACGCAATCGACGACGACAACGTCTCTCGGATTAAGGCTCATAGATCTTTCTCCGTTCGGAAATCTCGTTCAGGGTTAGCCAAAGAACTTTTTGCCAGTCTTGGCCATTTCACGCAGCTTCTCGGTCGGGTGATAAAGAGGACCAAGGTCTGCAAACTTGTCTGCCAGTTCGACGAACTTGTCTACACCCATATCGTCGATATAGCGCAGGGCACCACCACGGAACGGCGGGAAGCCGATACCGAAAATCAGGCCCATATCAGCATCTGCCGGATCTTCGACAATGCCGTCTTCCAGGCAGCGAACGGTTTCCAGGCACAGAGGAAGCATCATACGGGCGATGATGTCATCTTCGCTGAACTCGTTCTTACCCTGAACAACCGGCTCGAGCAGCTTGTAGGTCTCTTCATCGACAACCTTCTTCTGCTTGCCCTTGCGGTCCAGTTCATACTTGTAGAAGCCCTTGTCGTTCTTCTGTCCGTAACGGTTGTTATCGAACATCACGTCAATGGCGGTTGTGCCTTCGTGCTTCATCCGATCGGGGAAGCCCTCAGCCATCACCTCACCGGCGTGCTTGCCGGTATCCATGCCGACAACGTCCAGCAGGTAGGCGGGGCCCATCGGCCAGCCGAACTTCTCCATGACCTTGTCAACCTGCTGGAAGTCAGCACCGTCACGCACCAGGCCGATAAAGCCGCCAAAGTAAGGGAACAGAACGCGGTTCACCAGGAAGCCCGGGCAATCGTTGACAACGATCGGAGTCTTGCCCATGGCCTTGGCGTAAGCCACGGTGGTCGCGATGGCGCGATCACTGGTCTTCTCGCCACGGATTACCTCAACCAGCGGCATCATGTGCACCGGGTTGAAGAAGTGCATACCGCAGAAGTTCTCCGGGCGCTTCAGATTCTTGGCCAGCAGATCGATGGAGATGGTCGAGGTGTTGGAGGTCAGGATGGCGTCCTCACGAACCGCGTCTTCGGTTTCACGAAGAACCGCGTCTTTCACCTTCGGGTTCTCAACAACGGCTTCGACTACCAGATCTACATTCTTGAAGTCGCCATAGTTCAGAGTCGGCGTAATGCTGTTAAGCACATCAGCCATCTGATCAGGCTTCATCTTGCCCTTTTCAACACGCTTGGACAGAAGCTTCTTGGCTTCCTTCAGTCCCAGGGCGATACCGTCCTGGTTAATGTCCTTCATGATGATCGGCGTGCCTTTAAGGGCAGACTGGAATGCAACACCGCCGCCCATGATGCCGGCACCGAGAACGGCAGCCAGATTCACGTCATTGGCTTCTTTTTCCCAGGCCTTGGCCTTCTTCTTGAGTTCCTGATCGTTCAGGAACAGGCCGACCAGGCAAGCGGCAACGTTGGTCTTGGCCATCTTGGCGAAGCCTTTGGCTTCCACTTCGATTGCCTTGTCACGGGTCATGCCGGCATGCTTCTGCATGACCTTGATGGCCTCGACAGGCGCCGGGTAGTTCTTGCCAGCCTTGCCGGCAACAAACGCCTTGGAGATCTCGAATGCCATCATGCTTTCCATGGCATTGAGCTTGATCTTGCCCTTCTTCTCTTCACGACGGGCTTCGTGGTCCAGCTTGCCTTCGTTGCACTGGTTGATTATGGCAACAGCAGCGTCCACCAGTTTGTCGGACTCGAGCACGGCATCCACAGCACCGACTTTCAGTGCCACATCTGCACGGTTCTCCGTGCCGCCGCTGATCCACTCAACGGCATTATCGACACCCACCAGACGGGACAGACGCACGGTACCGCCGAAACCAGGGAAGATGCCCAGCTTCACTTCCGGAAGACCGACTTTGGCCTTCTTGTCCATCACCCGGTAGTCAGTCGCGAGGCACATCTCGAAACCGCCACCCAGCGCCATACCGTTGATAGCGGTAACAGTCGGGAACGGCAGATCTTCAACGGCGTTGAAGACTTCGTTAGCCTTGAGGTTGTTGGCTACCAGATCCTCTTCCGAGCCGGCAAACAGCTCGGTGAATTCGGTAATGTCGGCACCAACAATGAAGCTGTCCTTGGAGCTGGTAACCACCAGACCCTTCAGGTTTTTCTGCGCTTTCAGTGCGTCAGTCGCGGCGCGGAGCTCTTCAATAGTAAGACGGTTGAACTTGTTGACTGACTCGCCCTGCAAGTCGAAGTTCAATTGAGCGATCCCGCCTTCGATCTCTTTAACCGTGATGGCTTTACCTTCGTAAATCATCAACTGATCTCCAGTCTGTGTTTGGAACTGCTTCCAGCCAG
>Ga0208300_101202_pt1 | contig 11508 bp, 9 predicted proteins | sample 23_taG_FD_184096 | JGI IMG/M metagenome (GOLD analysis project Ga0208300, IMG submission 184096) | Marine viral communities from Cariaco Basin, Caribbean Sea - 23_WHOI_OMZ (SPAdes) (version 2) | ecosystem: Environmental > Aquatic > Marine > Oceanic | place: Caribbean Sea: Cariaco Basin | collected... | reverse complement strand
GTCATCGAAGCTTTTCATGCTGCTGGCCATTTGCTCAGCCAGTTTCTTGATGTCAGATTGGTTAGTCATTGCTTATTCTCCTGTTAGTGGATTATAAGCAGTTACACACTTTTTAGGAAAGGCTCGTGGTAATTGAATATTTATAACTATCAAGTAGCCAATTCACTTGTTTGTATCTAGCACAAATATTCTAAGATAAATTCTGCATCTCAACCATAATCTTAACTGCTACCATTTACTCTATTCTATTTTTCCCATAAAAAAAACCCATATCAGCGAACTAATACGGGCTTTATCCTTCGATAGAACATTCAACAAACTAGACTAACCACTAAGCCCCTTCACCAAATTTACCACTTTGGAAGTCAGTGACCGCTTGCATGATTTCTTGCTGACTGTTCATAACAAAGGGACCGTATTGCACAATCGGCTCGCGTAATGGACGACCCGTGATTAAGATCACTTTAGTGTCTTCTTGGCTGTCGGCGGTAATGGTCACGCCATCCGTATTGTCATCATTTTTCAAGATAGCCATGTTTTTAGTCGGTACTTCTCGACCTTCAATATCTACTTTACCGCGATAGACAAAGGCAAACGCATTGTGATCGGCTGGAATGGCTTGGCTAAAGCTCGTGCCTGCCGGTAGATGGATATCCAAATACGTCGGCTCAGTGATGTCGCGGGTGACTGCACCTTCTACGCCGTGCGATGTACCCGCAATTACTGTAACGTCGACGCCATCTTCAGTGGTGTATTTAGGCAAGTCCTCACTTTGGAAGTCTTTATACCAAGGGTCATTCATTTTATCTTTGGCAGGTAGATTAAGCCACAGCTGAAAGCCTTCCATCGCGCCGTCTTCTTGTTCCGGTAGCTCTGAATGAATAACACCGCTCGCCGCTGTCATCCACTGCACGCCGCCGTTTTGTAATAGCCCTTCGTTACCCGCGCTATCACGATGACGCATACGCCCAGTAATCATATAAGTAATGGTTTCAAAGCCGCGATGCGGATGGTTGGGGAACCCTGCGACATAATCATCTGGATTGTCACTTTTGAAGTTATCTAGCATTAAATACGGATCAAGGCGCTGTTGCAGCTGCTGCGTCAGTACGCGAGTCAATTTAACGCCAGCGCCGTCTTGCGTGTCTACCCCAGCAAAAAGCTGCTCGATTTGACGCGATTGGGTAACGGTGTCTTTTACGCTATTTGTTGGGCTGTTATCCATTGTGCTCTCCTACATTTTTAACGGCTACTCGTATATATTTGAGGATATAGATATATATTTCAATAGCTACTATGTAGTTTTTCTATAATTATAAAAACCATTGTAAAATATTGCTTAATTGTTTTGAGCTAATTAAAACAATTCTCCTGTCTCAGCCGCTTCATTAAAATCAAAGCCTAGCTGCTCGTTTTTGCGCTGGCGCATCTGCTCGATACGCTGTCTGCGCCCATTGACCAGTCGTAGTACTTCACGGCGCTGTTCTGTTGTCATATCATGCCATAGCTGACGCTCTGTACGACTACGCAGACAGCCAAAGCAATAGCCTTTTTTATTGCTTTGACAGACACCAATACAGGGATTGGCAATCTCGAACAGTTCAAACTGCTGACTCATGGCAGCTCCATTGCTATTGTCGTTAGTCCTTTTACTTATATCGTCGTATAGTCAGATACTGTTATTATGGCGCAAATACTGAATAATAGTGTGCCGTTTTAGTGTTATTGTTTTGCTTGCGGCAGTGCTATGCTGGATTTTTATTATCGAGATAAAACCATCTTAACAAAACCAATAAGTGAGATGATACGTGAATATTATTTATATCCATGGCTTAGACAGTGATGCCAATTCTATAAAAGGCTCGCTATTAGAGGAGTATTGCCGCCAGTATGATCCCGATATCAAGGTGTTACGCCCCGATCTAAATAAGACGCCAGATCAAGTGTTTGACCAGATGCTGTCGTTAATCGATAGTGTGGCGAGCAAAAACTCTCACGATCAAAATACGGTCTTGGTCGGTAGCTCATTAGGCGGGTATTTTGCTACGTTGCTCAGTAACCATACCGGCTGTCCGGCGCTTTTATTAAACCCTAGTATACAGCCGCATCAGACACTGCAGCGATTTAAGCATAGTACTGAGACTGAGGATGACGGTGCGAAGGACGAGAGTGCGAACGACGAGGCGTCTGAGGTGCTATACACCACTTTGGGTGGTTGGCGCATCACAAGTGCTGATTTAAGGTGGTTTGCGTGCCATCAGCTATCGAGCCTTAACTATCCTAAAAAAGTAGTCGCGCTAATCAAAGAGGGTGATGAATTACTTAATAGCAGTCTTTCTGCCAACTTCTATAGGGAGCAAGGAGCGACAGTCAATGTGCAAAAAGGCGGCGATCATCGCTTTAGTGATTTTAAAACACAATTGCCCAAAGTCATCGAGGTCATACAGCAACTGGTCAAAGGTCGCTTGGTTTAAAGAGACGACATTATATGACGTGAGCGACTGAGTATTGACCTTAATGCCATTATTTTTCGTTATAATGGCTGTATAGAATTCATTGTATATAAACAGTTAAGGATGCATTTGTGAGTCAATATAATGCGCAATCGTTAGAAGTTTTAGAAGGGCTGGAGCCGGTACGCCGTCGTCCCGGGATGTACACCGATACCACCCGTCCCAACCATTTGGCCCAAGAAGTCATCGATAACTCCGTCGATGAAGCGCTGGCAGGGTATGCCAAGACCATCAAAGTACAGCTGCATAGCGACGGCTCGCTATCGGTCGAAGACGATGGCCGCGGTATGCCAACCGATATCCATCCTGAGTTTGGTCAGTCAGGTATTGAGCTGATTTTGACGCGTCTACATGCAGGCGGTAAATTTTCGACCTCCAATTATGAGGTGTCGGGCGGGTTGCACGGTGTCGGTATCTCTGTGGTCAATGCGCTATCAACACGCGTTGAGGTGACGGTATGGCGCGATAGTACGCAGTTTGCGATGGCGTTTGAAAATGGCGCAGCGGTGACGCCGTTGACTAAGTCTGTCAGCTCCAATAAACGCAAACGCGGTACTCGGGTGCAGTTTTGGGCCGATGGCAGTTTTTTTGATACGCCGAAATTTAATGTCAAACAGCTCAAACATAACCTAAAAGCCAAGGCGGTATTGGCCGCTGGTTTGACGATTGAGTTTGTCGATGATATCAATGACGAAAAAGTCGTTTGGCAGTTTACCGATGGGGTGGTTGAGTACCTCAGTGAGCAGCTAGATGGACTTGAGACCCTGCCACCTGAACCATTTTATTATAATCATGAGGCAAAAGACGGAGAGCGCGCGGGTATTACCTTTGCTTTATCGTGGCTGCCTGAGGGTGGTACGCCGATTCAAGAAAGCTATGTCAATTTGATTCCAACCGCGCAAGGCGGCACGCATGTCAATGGCCTACGTACTGGTATCTTAGAGGCGCTGCGCGAGTTTTGCGATATCCACAATCTACTGCCTCGCAATGTGAAGCTGACGGCAGAAGATGTGTGGGATGGGGTCAACTATATCCTATCGCTCAAGTTTTCTGAGCCGCAGTTTTCTGGTCAAACCAAAGAGCGTCTCTCGAGCCGTGAAGCTGCCGGTGCGGTGCAGACCCTCGCAAAAGATGCCTTTAGCCTATGGCTCAATCAGCATGCCGATATAGGCACTCAAATCGCCGAGCTGGCTATTAATAAAGCTGGTCGACGGCTCAAGTCTGCCAAAAAGGTCGCCCGTAAAAAAATCTCCCAAGGGCCTGCGCTACCAGGTAAGCTTGCCGATTGTCGCGGCGATCTGCGTGATGGGGCAGAGCTGTTTTTGGTTGAAGGCGACTCTGCGGGCGGCAGTGCCAAGCAAGCACGCGATCGACATTATCAAGCGATATTGCCGCTGCGTGGTAAGATTCTAAATACATGGGAAGTGTCATCCGATACCGTGTTATCAAGTCAAGAGATTCACGATATCGCTATCGCTATCGGTGTCGATCCAGCCTCAGATGATCTCTCTGAGCTGCGTTATGACAAGATATGTATCCTCGCCGATGCCGACTCTGATGGCCTACATATTGCCACGCTTATCTGTGCGCTGTTTGTCAAACACTTCCCAGCACTGGTGGATGCCGGGCATTTATTTGTCGCGATGCCGCCGCTGTATCGAGTTGATATTGGTAAAGAGGTACATTATGCGTTAGATGAGTCTGAGCTTGAGCATATTTTAGCCAATTTCCCTGGCAATAAAAAAGCGCAAATTACTCGTTTTAAGGGACTCGGTGAGATGAGCGCTGAGCAGTTACGTGAGACCACCATGAACCGCGATACGCGGCGTCTGGTGCAGCTGGATATGGATGACATGATACTGACCAATGGCGTGATGGATATGCTACTGGCCAAAAAACGCGCTGCCGATCGCAAGTCGTGGTTAGAGAATAAAGGTAATTTAGCAGACATACCGTGATGTATGTCATCGCTCGCTCGCCCATGCGCCAGTGTCTGCCGAGCGCCTATGCAATAAAAGTATAAAAGATAATCTCGCCCGATAAGCTTAATGTTATGATATGGCTATCTTTAATTATATGGTGCCGTCATGACATCAACGTTATTTAATCGTGCTAAATCGGGACGCTCTGAGTCTGCACGAGTCAAAGCATTACCAAAACTTAGCAAAAAAAATCTGGGTGATTTGGTACCAAGACGGGGCAATAAGTTTGCGCCTGTCCTTGCTTCTGCTTTACTCAAAGCAGCTGGCTGGCGTACAGTCGGCGAGGTGCCCAATATCCCACAAGCTGTGGTATTGGCACTGCCTCATACTTCAAATGTCGATGGTATTTATGCCATTCCAAGCCTATTTGCGCTGGATCTTAAGATCAGTATTTTGGGCAAACATACTTTGTTTAAAGCACCTGTCTTTGCCCAGTTGTTAAATTGGATAGGTGTAATTCCGATTGATCGGGGCAACAAAGGCTCGGTACTACAAGCGAGTATCGATAAGTTTAAAACCGGTCAGCCGCTGTTTTTGGGTTTGGCACCAGAGGGCACGCGCCAGTACACCAAAGGCTGGAAGTCGGGATTTTATTACTTGGCAATGGGTGCGGGCGTGCCTATATTGCCAGTGGCGATGGATTATAAAACCAAAGAGATACGTTTTATGTCGCCCATTTATCCGAGTGGCGATATCGACGCTGATTTGCCAAAAATTTATGCGCAGTATAAAGAGGTAGTGCCCAGACATCCTGAGCGCTTGTCGCAGCCTCTGCAAGACATCAATCGCGCGACAGATTAAGCGCTATGGGTTCTGATACGCCGCACAGGCTTTGAGGTTTTATATATAACCAGCCCCTGATATCTGATGATATCAAGGGCTGTTTTTTATGAGAAAGACAAGAAGCGCTGGCTATTAGCGAGCGAGGTAACAGTAATTATGAGGTCTGATGGTGTTTGATGGCTGGCTGGATCAAAACTGCGGCTGGCCGTTTGAGGCACTGACGCCGCCATCGACGGGTAAGTTGACCCCCGTGATCATCGCCGCGTCGTGACTGGCCAAAAAAGTAATGGCGGCGGCAATATCGTTTGGTGTCGCTAAGCGGCCGAGTGGACAGCGTGCCAAAAATTTATCGGTTTTATTGTCGTTGTTTTGAATGGCGCTGCTCATGTCAGTTTTGGTAACGCTGGGATTGACCGCATTGACCCGCACGCCATCTGGCCCATGGTCTAAGGCTAGCGTGCGGGTGAGGTTGGTCACTCCGGCTTTGGCAGCGTTATAGGCGGCCATGTTCCAGTCGCCGCCGACCCCTGAGAGCGAGGAGACATTGACGATGTTGCCCTTGGTCGCAATCAGATGCGGCATGGCGGCTTGCGAGACATAAAACGTACCATTTAGATTGACATCGATGGCAGCTCGCCAGTCTTCCGCTGACAAGTCAGTGATTTTCCCTTGCATGGCTTTGCCAGCGTTATTGACCAAGATATCAATCTGTTCAAACTTATCGACGGCGCGTTTGATCATCTCTTGTACTTGGCTTTGTATACTGATATCACAAGTGATGGTCAGATAGTTATCGGTATGAATCCACGTACGGTCTTGTGGAAACTCTTTTGCAGTCTCTTCTAAGGTTTCAGCGGTACGACCGACCAACACGACATTGGCACCTTCTTGGGCAAAACGAATAGCAGTCGCCCGGCCAATACCTGAGCCTGCGCCTGTGACGATGACGGTTTTTTCTTTAAAGCGTTTCATGGTATTCAATCCTTGTTATTATATGACAATCATGGGCGATGTGAGCCGAGTATCCTTGAGGTGTCAGATGTGACAGATGCTGAGAGGGTAAAAGACCATCAGCTGTATCGAGTCGCGTCTGGCTCATCTCGTCAAATCCCTAAACTATAGAAAGATGCGCATAAGCGCTGCTGTGCTGATATCATCATAACAACTCATTGCGGTGAAAGCGACTGTGTCTCATGACGCTTATGTTGTTTAATTTTTCATAATATTTAGGGCGTGTTGAGCACGCCATAATCATAAAAGGTTGAAACGGTGGCTGATTTGACTGACCTAACCGAGGATTTGGCTTGCTACCTGCAGGGCGCAGCGGCAGGCGTAAGCGTTGGCGATATACAAGCAGTGACGCGTCAATATAACGCCTACTATGACGCGCGGCAATCTTGCTATCAGCTGCCGCTTGGGCGGTTGCAACGGCTGGATCTGACACTGTATCTACCAAAGCATAGTAGCGCGAAGACTATTAAGTCGGCGCGAACGGCGACGCTAAAGGCGGTGCTGGCATGGTATAAGACTTCTTGCGTCGCGGATAGCAATGACAATCAACATAAGCATGATCGAAGCGATAACGGTCAAAGCGATGATCAAAGCGATACTCAAAATCATGACAAGAAAAGCCGCCGCGATGTATTGATCTTTGATATCGTCTTTTTTGATGAGACAGAGATGAGCGCTGATATACCGACACTCTCACCGAAACAGCGCCTAGCAAATCGCCTGACGCATTATTTTGATACTGCTTATTTTATGGAAGATTTGGTCATCGATATGAGTGGTGAGCCGCGGCCGTTACAAATCTTCAGTCACGCTGACTGGCAGAAGCTGTCGTCAACGCTACAGACGCCTTGTGAGCTATGGCGGTTTTTGCGCCATCATTTACAGCAGCTTCAGCAGTCCCTTAGCGATCAGCACGCACATTTTGAGAGGGTGGCAGATTTGGTCACTCAGTTTTTGTACAATCCGTCTGTATTTACTCATGCCATCACCATTGATAATGCCCTTATAAAAGCGGGCGTGCAAGATGCGCCCAATGCGGCATTGATCGCCATGACACTGGCGCACAAAAACCAAAGTGCGACAGCGCAGATGTATCAGCAGCACATGGCACAAGCTGCCACACTATGGTCACAGCTAAGCGGCCAGATGATAGCGATGTGCCGTGATGAGCGACTGAAAAATAGTGCCCAAATGTCTTCAGAGGTTGATTTTTTATATTGGCAGCAGCAGCTACTCGACGAGTCATTGTTTTCACGTCATGAGCTAGTACGCACTTTATACCGATATCCAAAACAACCAGACAACCTAAAAAGCGCCGGTTACGTGGTACATCAGCACTCGTATGAGAGTTTGGGTCGGCATTATGTGCTGATATTTTATGGCCAAAATCAGGAAGGGCAGCATAGCAAACAAGCCATTCAGCCAAACTTGGCAAAAATTGCTCAAGATGTGGCCACGCGCTTACCGATAGCAGCGCTGCATCATGTCATTATCTTGGGGGTGGAATTTATCAATGAAGGGCAAGAAACCTTTATCGATATCGATTTGTGGATCCAACCGGTTGCGACCATGACCCAGCGTGAGCGCCAACTCACCAAGCAGTTACAACAGCTGCAACAGAAAAAAATGCCAGTGGCAGGCACTTCTGCGGATAACGACCGTCCAGCAGAAGCCCTGCCGCAAGTTCGCTTGAATCTCACCATTCCTGCTCGTAAAAGTAATAAATAGCACTATTGATAGCGACTGATAGGTATAAAACACACATTTATGCCCACAAAAAAAGACAGCCTAAGCTGTCTTTTTTGGTTTGAGCGAGCATAAAACTGATGAATTTATCTCAAGAACACATACTTCGAGAGCAAATTATTTATTATTGATATCGTCGTTTAGACCGCTACCTGGTAGCAAGTTGTTATTGTCGATATCTGCATCAGTGATACTACCATCGGTAACATCGTTATCGATATCAGCGGTGTCGATAGCATCGGTATCGACGCGAGTGGTATCGACGACATCAGTGTTAGTATCAGTGCTCTTCGTTGCCGCTGATGGGGTGTTTTCGCGGACAGAGTCAGCAAACTTCTCACGAGTTGATGCGCTCGGCTGTAGCGTAGACTTGGCTTTGGCTTCCTCTTGCTCCTTGTCCATTTTGTCCTGCATCTTACGCAAGAAGCGAGCAGCAGCTTCTTGACCACCAAGACCGAACGAGAGAGCAAAGGCCACGGCAACTGCGCCTAGTGTCAGACCAAAGGCTAGGTTGACGATAGAGTCAGCAATTCCCATCGCTTTTAGACCCATAGCAAGTACGAGACCCATGATCAAGACGCGCACGATGTTTGCTAAGAACTGTGAGCCTTGCTCAGAGCGCTCCACCACACCAGCGATGATGTTGGCAAGCCAAAAGCCGATGAACAGAATAATCGCGCCCAAGATAATATTGGCACCAAAGGCGATAAACATCGCGATGATGGCTGAGATTGGCTCAAAGCCTAATAAATCCGCGGCAGCGATAGCGGCAAACAGCATGGCAAAAAAGACAATGGCATAGCCGACAAGATCAGAGACTTTCTTATCACCCATGGTTTCTTGTAGGCCAACCTTGGCAGGTATCTGATTGATCTCTGTGTTTTCAATCAAACCTTTGATGATATTGGCAACCATACGCACCACATAAAACGTCACCACTAAGATAGCTGCTGCCATAAAGATGTTTGGCAACGCTTCCATGATTTTGTTTAGCATATTGGTCGCTGGGCGCGCAATTACTTCGATTTTTAAAGCGTTTAAGGCCGCGATAATCGTCGGGATAATCACCACTAAAAACGCCAAAGACCCTGCAATATTCGGCAGGCTGTTTTTTTCGCTTAAGCCAGCTTTTGAGGCCAGCTCTTGTATATTAAAGGTAGATACAAGATTGGTGACGATACCGCGCACCACTTTTGCAATGATGTAGCCGACGACAAACACCACGCCAGCAATGATGATGTTAGGGATAAAGCTAAAGATTTTATCAACCATGTTGGTCAATGGCGCAAACAAACCATCAAGCTCTAATTGACCGAGTACCATGGTCAATACCACCAATAAGATGAACCAGTAAACCATATCAGCTATCGTGCTGCTCATGGGTTTTACGCCTGCTTGTGCGCTTAGACGCTCATCCATCGAGGTTTTAGCAAGGGCGGCATTGATAGCGGTACGTGCCACAGTGGCGATGACCCAACCGATCACCCCAACAGCGATAGCGCCGATCAGATTAGGGATAAAGGCCAGCACTTGATTGACCATATTGGCAAACGGCGTCGAAATGGAGTTCAGATTCAATTGGTTCAACGCTCCAGAAATGGCGATGATAAAGATAAACCAAAATACGATTTTAGAGATGATGCCTTCTAAATCGTAGGTTTTGCCGGTTGAAGAATTCATGCGTTGGTTGAGATTCACCTTAGACAATACATTGCGAACCAAAGCAGCGATACCCAGTGCGACAAGCCAACCAATAATAAATATCAAAATAGCCCCAATGATGGAACCAATAGGCCCACCCAGATAACCGTTAAAAGACGCATACATTGGATTCATCTTATCCTCCTTTAATCATCATATAAAAGCCGCCAAACGATAGGCTAGATACTGCTATCAGCGAGCGAAACCAACATAGATGGTTATGATAAATAGTTTTTTTAAGTCAGTTATACGGCGATATTATAATTTTTAAGTGTAAAAATTCATCGAAAAAACATCGGCTTACCTTGTACCAACTGCTGTACTACCAATTTCATGTCATCCATGATAAAGAGTTACACTCGGTTACTTATCACCTCAACTCATTCAGCTTAGCTGATGTATTAGGGGATTTAAAGATAGAAAGCTTAACGTGTTACTGTATTTGTGTGATAACTTGTTATCGTGACAGGAAATATTAACACAGACTGTACATTCGCCCGATAATTTTTTGCCAAACATGGCTCCTAAAACCAAGATTTGCTATCATAGGAACATGTGACATCTTGCCACTATTCTTACAATTTGAGAGTACTTTATGAAAAAAATCACTACCTTAAGCGTTGGTGCACTTGCTAGCGCTATGTTGTTAGTTACAGGCTGTAGCACCAATAACGGCAATCAAGAAACCGCAGCGCAAAGCATTTCGATCACTGAGCAAAGCTCGGCGAACGAAAAAGTAGGCTATAGCTTGGGTTATATGATGGCCGAAGGTAATAAAGAAGCGGTCGGTGATCTAAATCTTGATACTTTTGAGCAAGGCTTTCGCGATGGCTATGAAGGCAACGACTCAGCACTGACCCAAGAGCAGATGCAACAAGTCTTGATGGATTATCAAAAAGAGCAAGAAGAAAAGTTTGTTAAAGACATGGAAGCCAAAGCTACAGAAAACAAAGCGGCAGGCGAAGCCTTTTTAGCAGAAAACGCTAAGAAAGAAGGTGTAAAAGAAACCTCTTCTGGTCTGCAGTACAAGGTCATCAAAGCAGGTACAGGCAAATCACCAAAAGCCACCGATGTGGTCGAAGTCAATTACGAAGGTAAGCTGATCGACGGTACAGTATTTGATAGCTCATACGAGCGCGGTGAGCCAATTGAGTTCCCGCTCAATCAAGTCATCGCGGGCTGGACAGAAGGTCTGCAGCTGATGAAAGAGGGCGGCAAATACGAGTTTTATATCCCATCAGACATCGCGTATGGTGAAGCGGGTAACGCGGGTATCGAGCCAAACAGCACGCTTATCTTTACGGTTGAGCTATTAAACGTAAAATAACGCATTAGGGGCATTCATTGCTTTTAGTGTTATGTTTGACATCGATAGGCTGATACCTGTGCGAGATTGTCTCTAGCAGGTGTCATTTATAATGCATTACTTATAAAGTGCCATTTGTAAAGCGACATTGATAAAGTATAGTCAGCTCGCTATAAAAAATTGTCCTATCGCTTTTTAGTATTGATAAAAAAGCCCTCGTTTATAAATGAGGGCTTTTTTGGTTTGGCGTAGCGGTTGACTAAAGCCTGCCTAGATTATAAGATTTTTTGAAAGACCTTAGAGTTACGACCGTTGTTGTACTTTTCGCGGCGTGCAGCGGGCAGAGCGCTGGCATCGACTTCGGCAAAACCGTGCTCGACAAACCAATGGGCGGTGCGAGTCGTCAAGACAAAGAGCTTGTGTAGGCCATGGCTACGTGCTTGCTGCTCGATAAACGCCAGCAAAT
>Ga0208300_101200_pt1 | contig 11519 bp, 6 predicted proteins | sample 23_taG_FD_184096 | JGI IMG/M metagenome (GOLD analysis project Ga0208300, IMG submission 184096) | Marine viral communities from Cariaco Basin, Caribbean Sea - 23_WHOI_OMZ (SPAdes) (version 2) | ecosystem: Environmental > Aquatic > Marine > Oceanic | place: Caribbean Sea: Cariaco Basin | collected... | reverse complement strand
ATGCGCCATGACGTTGCGCACGATGACGAAGGTGCGATCGACGGGCAATCGCGTGAGGGTGAAATCGATCGCCTCGAAGAACCCGAAGTGGCTCTCGGCCTCCATCGATCGCAGGCGGGCGAAGTTATCCAGCGCGGCGCGGGGCGCGACCATGGTCGCCAGCGCCGTGGCATAGGGTGCGATGACGAGGTTGTCGCCCAGCCCGCGCTTGAGCCCCAGCTCCGGCACGCCGAAGTTGGAATACTGGTAGGTGAAGTCGATGTCCCGGGCGTTATAGGCGGATTCCGAGATGCCCCAGGGGATATCGTGGCGCCTGGCATGCTGGCGCTGGCTGGCGACGACCAGGCGGTTGGTCTGCTCGAGCAGGCTCCCCAGCGGGGCACGCATGATCAGCGAGGGCATCAGATATTCGAACATCGAGCCCGACCAGGAGATCAGCGCGACGCCATCCTTCAACGGCGTTACCGCCCGCCCCAGGCGGAACCAGTGGCGGGTGGGCAGGTCGCCCTTGGCGATCGCCAGCAGGCTTGCCAGGCGAGCCTCGGAAGCGAGCAGGTCATAGCAGCCGTCGTCGACCCGGTCCTCTCGCGGGGCGTAGCCGATCGACATCAGCTTGCGTTCCGGCACCAGCAGGAAATGGAAATCCATCCCCAGTGCCAGCCGGCGCGCCTCGTCCGCCAGGCGCAGAAGCCGCTGTTCCAGAGGCGCCTCCCGGGCGGCGCCGTCGGCGTCGGGAGAGGTGTGATGACGAACGACGGATCGAGAGAGCGGGGCGGTGTCTTCGGCATCGCGGCGATGCTCGTCGAGACAGCGCAGCAGTCTGCGCAGCCAGCCGTGCGGTGAAACTTCGCCGGTCGCCTCGTCGAGGTCCGTCGCATCGGGCGATGGCGGCCCGAGTTGATGCTGGCAGGCGTCGATCGACTGACGCAGGAAGTCGCAGTACTCGATACCGTAAGGGGTCGCGTCGAGATGGGCCGATAGCGTATCCAACTCGTTCAGCAGTGCCGTGCGCGTTGCGGCATCCAGCGTTGCCGTGGCGGCGATATCCTCGCGACACAGCAGCAGCGTGTCGCCAAGCCCCTCGCGGGGATCCAGAACATGCGGGTGGGCGATCCACGCCTCGCAGGCCTTGGCCAAAGTGATCAGGTGGCCGGCCAGGTTACCGCTATCCACCGTGGAGACGTAGAGCGGCTCGAGCGGCGCCAGGGTTCGGGTGTCGTACCAGTTGTAGAAGTGGCCCTTGCAGCGTTCCATCCCGAGCAGCGTGGCCAGTGTGGCTTCCAGCCGTTCGACGGCGCGGTGCGTGCCGATCCAGGCGAAGTCCCGCGCCGCGATGCACGCCAGCAGATAAAGGCCGATGTTGGTGGGCGACGTGCGCTGGGCGATGACCGGTCTGGGCTCCAGCTGGAAATTGTCCGGTGGCAGCGCGTGGGAGTCCGGCGTCACGAAGGTATCGAAGAACTGCCAGGTGCGCCGGGCGATACGGCGCAGCGCCTGAGCCTGTGGCGGCGACAGGCGCAGGTTGTCGGTCGTGTCGGCGGGGGCGCGACTGGTCCATAGCGCGATCAGCGGGGCGACCAGCCAGAGCAGCAATAGCGGCAGGGCGATGGGCCATGCCGGTGGTTCGACGATCGCCAGGATCAGCGCCAGCGTCAGGCTCAGCAGGCTGCCGCCGGCCATTTCGCGGCCGAATCCGGCAACGCCCAGACGCTCGTTGCCGGCCAGTTGCGATGCCGTCGTCCACTCCAGCAGATGACGATGGGAAACGTGGACGCGATAGAGCGTGCGCACGATGGCGTCGCCCATCTGCCAGGCCTGATCCGCCAACAGTGTCAGGCTCAGCAAACAACGCCCCATCTCGGTTCGCAGGTCCCGACCCAGGGTTCGCCAGTGATGGCGCCAGTTACCATCGCGGCGATGCGGCTTGAGTGCGAACGCGACGGGGATCAGCGCGGGCACGATCAGGCATGCCAGCGTCAGGCCCATGGCCGTGAGCGCGGCGGGAATCGGTAGCCAGGCGCAGATCATCAGCGCACCGAACAGGCTCGGCGCCAGCAGTGAGCGGCGCAGGTTGTCGGCGATCTTCCAGCAACCGACGACGGTCAGCGCCTGTCGATCGGCGCGCCGCCCCCAGAACCAGGGCAGCAGCTGCCAATCCCCGCGCGTCCAACGGTGCTGGCGTCTGGCGGCGACATCGTAGCGTTCCGGATACGCCTCAACGACCTCGACATCCGAGGCCAGGCCGGCGCGGGCGAAGATCCCTTCCAGCAGGTCGTGGCTGAGCAGGCTGTTCTCGGGGATGCGACCGTGCAGCGCACGCTCGTAGGCATCCACGGCATAGATGCCCTTGCCCGCGAAGGAGCCCTCGCCGAACAGGTCCTGATAGAGATCCGACACCGCAGCGGTGTAGACATCCATGCCGCCGGGGGCGGAAAACAGGCGCTGGTAGCGCGAGCCCTGGCGGCCGATGGGCAGCGAGGGCGTCACGCGGGGCTGGAGAATGGCGTGCCCGCGGACCACCCGGTCGTTGTCGCCGAAGACCGGCTGGTTGAGCGGATGGGCCATCTTGCCGACCAGTCTGGCGATCGTGTCCCGGGGCAGACGCGTATCGCTGTCCAGCGTGACCACGTAGCGCACGTCGGACGGCACCCAAGGGGCGTGGCCGTCGATGGCGATATAGGAGGTATCGTCGGCACCCCGCAGCAGACGATTGAGCTCGGTCAACTTGCCGCGCTTGCGCTCCCAGCCCATCCAGCAGCCTTCGCTGGCGTTGTAGATCCGGTGGCGGTAGAGCAGCAGGAAGCGCGGGCCGGCAGGTCCGGGGCCATGGCGACGATTGAGACTCGCCATGGCATCGATGGCGACGGACAGCAGAATGTCGTCGCTGGCCAGTTCGGCGGTGTCGGCGTCGCGGCCGTCCAGCAGCAGGGCAAAGGTCAGGTCGCTGTCGTTAGCGGAAAGACCGCCGTGACCGGAAAGACCATCGTGACTTGCAAGATCGTGACCGGAAAAGCCGTCACTGCCGGAGAGACCGTCGCTACCGGAGAGATAGTGCACCTCGAGACGTTCGATCAGCTCGCGCAGCGCCACCGCCTCGGTCAGCATCGCCGGTACCGCGACCAGGGTTCGCTGGGCGGTCGGCACGCCGTCCTCGAGTGCCAGGCCGGGCAGCGCTTCCCCGCCGAGCCTCGATCCCAGCGCGCGATTGACCAGCGTCGTCGCGACCTCGTAGGCGGGCAGCAGAATCGTCAGCAGCCAGGGGAGCTGCCAGAGGAGCGGCAACCCGGTAGCGCTCAGCGACCACTCAGCGAGCCCCAGCAATAGTAGTGTCAGTACAACGGTCGCCCCGGCGTAGCCGGTTAGCCCGGTCGCCAGTACGGCACGATGGATGCGCAGCCTCAGGGGTGGATGGAAGGCGAGGGTCCGTTCCAGGTCGCGGCGGCCATCGGCGATCAGGTAATAGCCCGGATCAGCTCGGCGCTGTGCCTCGGCAGGCGGGCAGTTCGCCGGCGGCTGGCCTCGAGCGGCCGAGAGCGCCTGCTCGGTCACGAACAGTTCGTCCCGCTGCGATCCGCGCGCCAACTGCTCGATGGCGTTGCGGTAGCGGTCCCGGGTAGCGAAGTCCATCTCGGCAAAGCGGCTACCCGCGCGCAACCGTTGATCGACCAGACTGACCTGCTCGACCTGTGTCGCCCAGTCGAAATCGGCAATGAGGCGCAAGCTGGTGATGGTGTTGCGTACGCTGACGTTCGAGGCGCCCTGACGTTGGTGGGCGTTCTGCACCACCGCCGAGGCGGATGTCCCGAGGCGGGTGAATTCCTGCTCCAGCCACGCCAGCGCCGGCGTCTTGCCGGGATCCTGATCCCGCAGCCGCTTGGCCAGCTGAGCATAGAATTGCGCGGCGAAGGGATCGTCGATATCCAGATGGGCGTAGGCCTGCAGCAGCGCGTTGCTGGCGCCGGGATGAAGCAGCTGTTCACACAGCGCATCGGCTTCGGTACGGGCTTCGCGAGCCCGCACGATCTGATCGGAAAGGCGACGCAGGTTCTCCACCAGTACCAGCCGCAAACTGATCGCGATGGCCCACAGCTCGCCGATGGTCAACGGCTCGACGCGCTGGTAGGCCTCGATGAAGCGGGTCAACGTGTGCGGATCGAAGTGGCTGTCGGTATGCGCGACGTAGGCCCAGGTCAGCCCGAAGACGCGCGGGTAGCCGGCAAAGGGGCCATCGGCGAGTTTCGGCAACTGGCGATAGTAGCCGGGCGGCAGGTCTTCGACGATATCGCTGACGTGCTTTTCGACATGATGATAGTGATCGAGCAGCCATTCGGCCGCGGGCACGACACTACGGCGATGCGCCACTTCATTGGCGATACTGCGGTACGCCTTCTCCAGTGCGACCGTGTTGTCGTGCAGGCGCTGGTGCAGCGGCAGCACGTCGGGCGGGCGCGAGGTGATCGGCTGCGCCAAGGCCAGGCTCTGGGCATGTTGCTCGAGCCGTTCGGGGCCGAACAGTTCTTCGCGCACCGGGACCTTGGCGTCCCACAGGGGAGAGAGGTTTGTGCTGGCGTTTCCTCGACGCCACCAGGCGTTCATTGTTCATGCCTGGCGGGAAAATGGCGGGGCTGGATGATCGGTAACCTGTCGCATCGATGCATGGGTGATCTCCTGCCGACGACCGGGCGGAGCGGGGCTCGTGTCGCGACGATAATGCATGCCATGGTGAAAAACGAAGCACGCCTGCTGACGTTAGGCGGTGTCACTCGAAGCGTTCGTCGAGTGTCGAAACGTGTCGTACTGAAAGATGAAAAGCGCCATGAATGATGACACGGCGTTCTACGAGGTGGGGGCGTCGCGGGATGGCATGATCGACCCATGATGATCGGCATGCGTCTGGCGATGAGCCGGGCAGACCGTGCTCTCGAGTATGGGCGCTGAGCGGTGAATTAGCGAATGCCGGTTTCATCGGCGAGAGAGGAATTTTCATCGGCGAAAGAGGGATTTCTCACCCCACGGCCGAGTGAGCCTCGCTCCTATCGGCCTTTCTTTCATTTCAATTCCGCTTTACCTCCACTTCACCTTCACGCCGGGCCTATGGATATGCCCTCGGCTATCGGATGGTGGCGATAAAGATATTAGCCAAAGGCGATAAAAGGGATTAGCTTCCCAGAAGCCGGGTCGTTACGCGGGCGACCCGGATAGCCTCATTGATGTCGTTTTCCTCTCGCTAGAACACGGGAGACCCTGTCTCCAAGGAAGTTGCGATGAAGATCACGTCTTACGAACAGCGGTTGCTCGTCCCCAAAAGAAAGAACGCCCCCAGGGAGGGGAGTCTCAACGCCAAGGCGGCGCTGAGTCACGTACCTGTCGGTACGCTCAAGACTCGAATCAGAAAGCTGGTCGATAGCGGTGTCGCCAGAGAGCGGGCGATCGAAGTCGCTCTGGTACTCCCCATCGCTCCGCAAGGCCGGCCCAGGAAAGCGTGGTGAGCGGTTTTCGAGGGGCGACAAGGCTTTAGCCACAGCGAGTCGGGGTTTTATCCATACCGAGATGGGACTTTAGCAACAACGAATTAAAGGCTAAAGCACGCTTTTGTCGTCACTTTATCGGGCAGGCAACGGGCTAGACTGTGCCCGGTTTCGATTCCTGCGAAACACACTTGGCCCCGACACTGTTCGGGGCCTTTTTTTGGAAGCCGTTTTTTGGAAGCCTGTTTTTGGAAGCCAGGCGGGCCTTCAGCCGCCAGACTCATGCTCGGAGCCAGGCGTAGAGCAGCTTGTAGAAGGTTTCCTCGGTCAACGGCACGTACTTGGACAGATCACGTTTCTGACCGAACTGCAGGTCAGTGAAGTAGTACTCGCCCTCGGATTCGATGATCTCCTTGATGTCGTCCTCGTCCGAGGAGGCAAACAGGAGTATCCGATTGCCGTGGAGGTACTGCTCTTCCGGCTCGACATGCAGCTTGCAACTGCCGAACGAAACGGTCTGCTCCTGAAGCGTTATCTGGAACGTCTCGTCGAATTTCTCGAGCGTATGCGCGGTATCGTCGTAATGAATCTTGACGCCGTCGATCTCCAGCGCGGCTACCCAGCCCTCGATATGGCTCTGCAGTACGCGTAGCTGTTCCTTGTAGGTGTCCAGCTCCTGCTCGAAATCCGCCAATCGCTGCTGGCAGTTGCGAATTTCCTCGTTGATATGGTGCTTTAGCTGTGTGATGTCGACCATGGCTTGCCTCCCACCTCGAGCTCGTGCGGATTCGATTCATGATAGTTGGCCGGAAACAAAAAACCGCCTGAATGCAGGCGGTTTTGAAAAGCGGAAGTGCAGATCAGGCTGCGACCGGGCGATCGATCGACCGCGTTCTCTGTATTGCGCTCAGCGCCTTCTCCAGATCCAGTGTCTTGCACTTGAATGCGCTGCAATTGGCGCAGCGCACGTTGGTACCTTCCTGATTATTGATCGCAGATAGAACTGCTCATGACCGCAAATCGAACAGCTGAGGTCCAGCGTCACTCTGATCATGCCGTAGCCCTCAAGTGATGATCATTGAGCGGGCGGCTCTCGCGTGCCATCTTGAGCGTCAGACTGCGACACTGGTTGAGGATCTGCACCGAATAGTTGGGCGCCTGGGAATCCGCCCAGTGACCCACGGTGTCGAGAAACTCTCCGCATTCCGTACAGCTGATTTCGTCCCACTCTTCATGAATCTCGAGGGGAACCGATTGAGCATTACCGCAGCGGGTGCATGAAATGGCGTCTTTCACGATCAGCCCTCCTTGGCTTGTGGTTGGTTTCTAACTCACCAAATTAGTGGCAATCCTTGCCGCATACTGCTGGGGCATCCTTGCCCGGTACTGCCCGGCTTTCCTTGCCGGCTGACGAATTCATGCTGGCATAGCCCCTAGTGCTGTACAAGCATTGTACGAATCGGATATTTGGACAACTCTATCCCAGGTTAAATGTTAATGGTTAAGTGACTGAATTTATTGGTTAAAACCTTATTTTTTATTTTGAAAGTTTTTGTAACTTTAATTTGTACACTGCAATTACGTCGTCTGGAGACCTGACCGAAGGCGCTCTCGGCAGTGATATCGGCCGCTGTTAACGTTCTGTCATCTAGCGGCCTCATACTGGTGGTGCGATGCCAGGAAGGCGTCGTCACGACAGGGACGCGCAGAGCGGGAAGCTCGGCTCAGCATCAGGGACGAAGCGTCGGACCAGCGCTCAGCCGTGAGGCTTGGCGCTTTTTTTATGTCTAGGGCGGGCGCGTCCCGTTGGCTCGAATTCACCGAGCGGGACTCCGCTTTTGCTCGAGCGTTTCGCAGCGAGTGCCGGGAAAAAGACGGTTGCCACATTCTCTACTGAACGTCCGTGCGTCAGGGACGCTATGCTTAGTGCACATGTCCTTTCGAGTCGGAATCTTCATGAGTTCTCTGAGCCAGCACAAGGCGTTCATCTTATTGCTGACGCTAGTGTCCATCGCCTTCGTTTGGTTGCTGTTGCCGTTCTACGGTGCCGTGCTCTGGGCGGTGATACTGGCGATCCTGTTCCAGCCCATGCATCGGCGGCTGGAGGCGCGGCTGAAAGGGCACCGCAACCTGGCTGCGCTGGTCAGCGTGATGGCTTGCGTGTTCATCGTCATCATCCCGATGTCACTGATCTTCGGGGCTCTGGTGCGAGAAGGCGCCAGCGTCTATCAGCGCGTGGGCAGTGGCGATATCGACTTCAACGAGTACGTCCAGCAGTTCCAGAGTTCGCTGCCGGCCTCGGCGCAGACCTGGCTGGGTGACGCCGGCTTCGGCAGTCTTTCCGATATCAGCAATCGTCTGGCATCCGCCCTCGAACAGGGCAGCCAGTTGATCGCCACGCACATGCTGAGCATCGGTCAGAACACGCTCCAGTTTCTGGTCAGCGCCGGCATCATGCTCTACCTGCTGTTCTTCCTGTTCCGGGACGGCCGATCCCTGGGGCAGCACATCCGCATCACGATTCCGCTGAGCGACGAATACACCTACCAGCTCATCGACAAGTTCACCGCCGTGGTGCGTTCCACCGTCAAGGGCAACGTGATCATCGCCATCGTGCAGGGTGCGATCGGCGGCGTCGCCTTCTGGGCGCTGGGGATCGAAGCCGCGCTGCTGTGGGGCGTAATGATGGCGTTCCTGTCGCTGCTGCCGGCGATCGGCTCCGCAATCGTCTGGGTGCCGGTGGCGGCCTATCTTCTGATCACCGGCGCCTACGTCAAAGGGGCGATACTGATCTTCGTCGGCGTGGTGGTGATCGGGCTCGTCGATAACTTCCTGCGCCCGCCGCTGGTCGGCAAGGAGACCAAGCTGCCTGATTACGTGGTGCTGATCTCCACGGTAGGCGGAATGACGCTGATGGGTATCAACGGCTTCGTGCTCGGCCCGCTGATCGCCGCTCTGTTCATCGTCGTCTGGTCGCTGTATCGGCAGGAACAGGCGGAAGCGGAATCGCCGACAGGCGTGGTGGCCTCGGACGAGATTGCCTCGGAGAACCGGGAGCGCTGACCCGGCAGACGCTAGGCGCAGCCAGGCGTGCGGTTTCCCAGTTGTCCGCCGCGAATTTGATGATTATGATAGGCGCCGCCTGGCCGGTATAGCTCAGCTGGCAGAGCAACGCATTCGTAATGCGTAGGTCGGTGGTTCGAGTCCACTTACCGGCACCAGGCATATTTTGCTTTTCTATCAGTCGCTTGAAGCGACTCAAGGCCGCCCAGTCGAGGCGATTTTTTTCGTTTGGCTGTGGCCCGCCCCTGGCTCGCTGCGACCTGAGCCGCGCGATCAGCACCCCGCCCCGCGCGCTAAATAGGTCGAAAATTACGCACGTTGGCAGTTGGGCGGAAGCCGCGCTAGCACTGGGCGCGCTGGGGGTTGGAGGGTGCGATTTTTTACGCGAATTTGCGTAGTACATGAGGAGGCAGAGCTTTTCTATACTACGGATTTTGTTGCCCATCGTAGCCCGGTTCTTACCTGTATCTCCGTAAAGACAACAAATGGTCATATTGGGTGATTTTACAAAAGGAAACATTAATTGTATTAATTAGCTCAAGCGTTTGAGATTCTACTTCGTAAAATTTCAACCTTGGCAGCCTGTTTAGTTGGATGCCGAACTCCTTAAAACAATCGATCATCCTGGTTTGATGTCGCCGATAGTCAAAATCAGTCATGCTGGGGCCATGGAACTCTTCGTTTGACAGCTCGATTAATTCCTCGATCCTCTTAAGGTTTTGCATATATCTTTCTGATGTCTTTAGACTTCCTTCTTGGGAATCCTTGTATGCCAAGTTGTACCATTCCATGAAATTTATAGAGTTTAAGTTTAGGTTGTCCTTTTTTGAAGCTTCTTTTTCTGAAAAATTCAGGAAAAGATTCATATGCGAAAGATGGATGTTACTATTTGTCGTCACCTTATTGTTCACGTAATTTTTACATGCTACGCCAAAACTTCCAAATGCAAATATGCCAAGTGCGATTGTTCCGGTGGTTTTAAAGATAATTAGTGAGGAGCTTATGCTTCTATAAAAATTATCGAAACACTCATTAGATAAACAAATTTCTTTGCTGTACGTTTCGCCAGCCAAAAACGTGATTATTAATACTGCTGTTCCTGCTATTAGTCCGAATAAAGCAACTCCTAAGCACGTAGCGTTAATTAGATAAAAATCTTGACTAGGATTAAGCCAGCCCTGTAATATGGTTTAATTTTATTTATACGCATTGTGATGATACTCTGGCTTAATAGCTTTTAATTTAAGCCTGAGAATATCGGCTATGTTAGGGAAGTTTCGCTGTATGATGTTCAGCTTCGCGTTTGCAGTATTGTATCTGTCATAGTACCAGCGGGTGTTCTTGTGTGTGGCGTGATAGCGCTCAAGTTTCCGTAATGTACTGCGGACTCTTCTTACATCTTGTCTTCTTGCTAAAGGCTTTATCGCCGTGAGACGATCCACTAGTTTATAATGTTGACTATGCCCGACTCGTGCTAATTTGTTAACTCTTCCCATGCAGCGATTGTAGTCTTTTCTATAAGTATGCGTAGTCCTGTAATTCGTTATCGTTGCCAACTTTTCTATTGATCTGACGGCAGCGCGGATTTTGCTTACTTCTTTTGCAGGTAGCCTCGGAGACTGGAACGATACTCTTAGGCCATGCACAATCAAAGGAGTCGAAGAGTCATAAGTTACGGAGCACTTTTCTTCATTTGTTGGAAGATCTTTTTGATCGAGCATGTCGTAAATTATTCTTTTCGCATAGCCGAAATCGTAATTGCTGACCTTGGATGAGACAGTTATATCATCTACATATCTAGTATAGGTTAGGCCTTTCTTTTGTAATCTTTGAACTACGGAATACTCTGAAAAGTTGAGCGTTAAGCACGCTAGATAGCTAGAAGTTAGTCCGCCCTGTGGCAAGCAGTCGTTAAAGGTGCAAAGGTCTGTAAGGGTTTCACTTATTTCTTTGGGGTAATGTAGAATATCTTGGAAGATGTTGATTACATGATCCCGGTGAATGTTGTCGAAAAAATCTTTGATATCTATTTTTACGCTTTGTCTGAAAAATGCCTGCGCTCGCCCATACTGCGTTAAAAATCGGCTCAAAAGGCTCATTTACTTCCCTGTAAACTCCGCTTTTTCGCCGATTTTTGCCTTGTCTGGCCATCGCTCGTCGATTTTTCAGACAGAGCTTAATAGCGACTTGGAGAGGCAGTGTTTTGAGGCACAGGCAATGTAGTCTTTTCTTACTTCTTCGTCTGTTCCTTTGTAAGAGTTAGGAATTGATCCGTAGATGTAATCAGGCCAAGAAATAATATTTTCGTTGGCAAGGATGTTTTTGTTGATTCTGGATTGGACCAATCTTATAGAGGGATGAGGGTTATAAACAGTTCTTTTAGTACCATCACTCTTTGGTATAGACCCCTTGACCTTGACATACCTCGACTCGGCAGGGATTGTTAAAGCTTTATTGAGCTGCTCACGACTTAGGTTTAGCCCTGATGCAAGGCTACCCATAGATGCAATTGAATTACTAGAGACCTTGAATTGGTGCATCACCGAGCTCTAAGGGGATTGAATAGTAGACGCTACCTACCATCACACAGGCACTACACAGCTGATCATGCTTTCGCTACCGTTAGGATGCCAAAACAGCAATCAGCTGTGCCGGCGCGTCTACCTTTGTCACGAGGTTGTGCAGGCTTTTATTCCAAGGTCCCGCCCTTCCCCCACTTCAGCTCTTTCGAGCGCCCCGAAGGGCTTCCCGGCATCCTATTAGCGGCAGCTGCCACAAGTAAGCGGTACGCTTACGCTAAGTTGAATCTACGATTTGCGTAACAATATGTCAATCACGTAGCAATTATATTTCGACAGACGAGTAAAGTGACGTTTAGCGCTCCGATCTTGGTGCATTTTTGGTACAATCGCTGTGCCAAAACAAACCTATAGTGATTTGTCAGATCCCTTGTGATGCCGGCTCTGGCAGGCCCGGAGCGCTGCATCC
>Ga0208300_101199_pt1 | contig 11520 bp, 6 predicted proteins | sample 23_taG_FD_184096 | JGI IMG/M metagenome (GOLD analysis project Ga0208300, IMG submission 184096) | Marine viral communities from Cariaco Basin, Caribbean Sea - 23_WHOI_OMZ (SPAdes) (version 2) | ecosystem: Environmental > Aquatic > Marine > Oceanic | place: Caribbean Sea: Cariaco Basin | collected... | reverse complement strand
GTTATCGGGAGCAGGCTGTCGTGCCAAACAGTATGTGGCATCAATGTCTTGAAGTACTCCGGGACGAGTTTCCCGCACAACAGTTCAATACCTGGCTCAGGCCCCTGCAGTCCGATCACCGGGAGGGGCAGCTGATGCTGTTCGCCCCAAACCGTTTTGTCATGGATTGGGTAAACGAAAAGTACCTGCGACGTATCGAAGAGGTGCTCAAGGATCTGAACGGTGGGCAGGCGCCCCGGGTCAATATGAAAGTGGGTTCCGCACCCCGTGAAGGCGAACCGGTCAAACGGTCGGAAGCACCTGCCCGCGTCAACGGTCAGGTTCAGGAAGAGGCCGGCAGCCGGGTAACCGAAGAAGAAAAAGGCGTGGCCGCCACCGTTGCATCCACACCATCCGTGCGCCCGAAGAGTGACACCCAGCGGCGTCCGGTTCAGGTTGAAGGTGACATCAAACACCAGAGCTTCCTCAACGAGGGGTTCACCTTCGAAACCTTTGTGGAAGGCAAATCCAACCAGCTCGCCCGTGCCGCATCCATGCAGGTGGCCGAGAATCCGGGTGGCGCCTACAACCCTCTGTTTTTGTACGGCGGGGTTGGTCTTGGTAAAACACACCTGATGCATGCGATCGGCAACGAAATTGTCCGTCGTAACCCCAAGGCGAAGGTGGCCTATCTCCGTTCGGAGCGTTTTGTTGCCGATATGGTGAAGGCATTGCAGCTTAACGCCATCAACGAGTTCAAGCGCTATTACCGTTCAGTGGACGCGCTGTTGATTGATGATATCCAGTTCTTCGCCCGCAAGGAGCGTTCTCAGGAAGAGTTCTTCCATACCTTTAATGCGCTGTTGGAAGGCGGGCAGCAGGTAATCGTTACTTGCGATCGGTTTCCGAAAGAAATTGTGGATATGGAAGAGCGACTCAAATCGCGGTTTGGCTGGGGCCTGACGGTGATGGTAGAGCCGCCGGAACTGGAAACGCGGGTTGCCATTTTGATGAAAAAGGCCGATCAGGCCAATGTTAAGCTCAGCAGCGAAGCGGCCTTTTTTATTGCCCAGAAGATTCGTTCAAACGTTCGGGAGCTCGAAGGCGCGCTTCGTCTGGTGATAGCGAATGCTCACTTCACCGGCTCTGAAATCACTCCGCCGTTTATTCGGGAGAGCCTGAAAGACCTGTTGGCGCTGCACGAGAAACAGGTGAGCATCGACAACATTCAGCGCACGGTGGCGGAATATTACAAGATCAAGGTGGCCGATCTGCTATCCAAGCGCCGGACTCGAACGGTGACCCGGCCAAGGCAGGTCGCCATGGCGTTGTCGAAGGAGTTGACCAATCACAGCTTGCCGGAGATTGGTGATGCTTTTGGCGGGCGTGACCACACCACCGTATTGCATGCGTGCAAGAAAATCGTGGAGTTGCAGGAGACTGATCCGGGCATCCGCGAGGATTATCAGAATTTTATGAGACTGCTGACCACCTGATGCCGGGCGTTGGCGAACAACATTCACCCTTCCAACATAAAGAAAGCTGAGTGCCATGAAACTGACGATCAGCCGTGAATCCCTGCTTACCCCGCTGCAAAGCATTGCTGGCGTGGTGGAAAAAAAACAGACCATGCCCGTGCTCTCCAACGTGTTGCTGGTGGCCGAGGACAATACCCTGACCCTGACCGGTACCAATATGGAAGTGGAACTGGTGGCGCGGGTAACACCGGTGCATGTAGATCAGCCCGGCCGGATTACCGTTCCGGCCCGCAAGCTGTCGGATATCTCCCGGGCCCTGGGGGACGAGGCGCCGATGGAGCTGTCGCTTGAAGGCGATCGGTTGCACCTGCGGTGTGGCGCCAGCCACTTTACCCTGTCGACCCTGCCGGCGGAGCACTTTCCGAACGTGGAAGACGAAGACGAGAGCTTCCGTCTGGAATTGCCCCAGAAAGAACTCGGCCGGATGCTCGATGCCACGGCGTTCGCCATGGCTCAGCAGGACGTGCGCTATTACCTGAACGGACTGTTGCTGGAGGTGGACAAGGACCATGTGCGGACGGTAGCTACCGACGGCCATCGATTGGCCATGGCACATCTGGAACTGGCCACCAATTGCCCGGAGCTGCGTCAGGTTATTGTTCCGCGCAAAGGGGTACTGGAACTGGCCCGGTTGCTCGATGATGTGGAAACACCGGTGACCCTGGTTATTGGCGATAACCACCTGCGAGCGACGGTGGGGTCTTATACCTTCACCTCGAAACTGATTGAAGGCAAATTCCCCGACTACAATCGCGTGATTCCGCGCGGGGGCGACAAGATCGTCCTGGCGGACCGCGCCACCTTGAAGAATACCCTGCAACGGGCGGGCATCCTGTCCCACGAGAACATCCGCGGCGTGCGCTTGAACCTAGCATCCAATGAACTCCAGGTATTTGCCAACAACCCGGATCAGGAACAGGCCGAAGACGCGCTGCCGGTGGACTATCAGGGCGAATCCCTGCAAATCGGTTTTAATGTAGGCTATCTGGTGGATGTCATGAACGCGCTGGATGAGGACCAGGTAAAAATAACCCTGTCGAATCCGAACAGCAGTGCGTTGATAGAGGCGCAAAACGATAACCGTTGCCTCTATGTTGTCATGCCCATGAGGCTGTAGGAGGAGATGAGATTGATGAGTACCGTAACGAATGGAATCAAAGGCGCCTTCAGGATTGGCCAGACTGTGTCGGTACTCGGGCGCACCGGGATCAACTGGCTTCGGGGGGATCGCCCTCCAACGCCGCGCTTGCTGAGGCAGACGTTTGAATCCCTCGGTGCAACCTACATCAAACTGGGACAGTTCATTGCCAGCTCCCCGACGTTTTTCCCTAAGGAGTATGTCGAGGAGTTCCAGCACTGCCTGGACAGAACACCCAACCTGCCCTTTGGTGTGATCAAGAGAATTATCCGGGAAGAGCTTGGTCGGCCCCTGGAGGAAGTCTATTCGGAAATCGATCCGGTGGCCCTGGCGTCGGCATCGATTGCCCAGGTTCACGCCGCGCGTCTGGTCTCCGGTGAAGAAGTGGTGATCAAGGTTCAGAAGCCGGGTGTGGAAAACATTCTCTTAACCGATCTGAACTTCCTGTACCTGTCTGCCCGTATTCTGGAAACTCTGGCACCGAAACTGTCCTGGACCTCCATGTCCGGTATCGTCGAGGAAATCCAGCGGACCATGATGGAAGAGTGCGATTTCATCAAGGAAGCGAACAACCTGAAGGTGTTCCGGGAGTTTCTGCACGCTACCCATAATGAAGATGCGGCAGTACCGAGGGTGTTTGAACACTGCAGCACCCGGCGGATCCTGACCATGGAGCGGTTCCACGGTGTGTCCCTGACCGATCTGGAAAGTATCCGCGGTTACGCCCGTGATCCGGAGCGTACGCTGATCACGGCCATGAACACCTGGTTTTCCAGTCTGACGCAATGTGAGTTTTTCCACGCGGATGTGCACGCCGGCAACCTGATGGTTCTCAAGGACGGTCGGGTTGGTTTTATTGACTTCGGAATTGTTGGTCGTATCAAGCCGGATACCTGGCAGGCGGTGAGCGATTTTATTTCAGCCGTTATGGTTGGGAATTTCGAGGGAATGGCCGACGCGATGATCCGCATCGGTATTACCCGCCAGACGGTTCGGGCAGATGATCTGGCCAGCGATTTGAGACGGCTCTACCAGCAGATGGACCGAATGGTGCCCGACGAGGTTCCCTATGAGGCGGAGCAGGCAGAAGACGATGTTAATCATATCCTGATGGATATGGTTAAGATCGGCGAAAGCCATGGCCTGCATTTTCCAAGGGAATTCGCTTTGCTACTGAAACAGTTCCTGTATTTCGATCGCTATGTTCACATCCTTGCACCAGAAATGGATGTGTTCATGGACGAACGGTTGAACATGCTCCACTGAGGCTGTCGCCTTGAGCGATTGGCTTTTGTACACTAGGGCAGCGTTACCGACGGGAAGGTAACGCTGCCTTTTTCGTTAAAGGGTTTTGTGTTGTTTCCTGCCCTCGTCCCCTTCGAGTCTGCTTTTCTATGGCGCTTGTAAAATTCCAGACTGAGAACTTCCGCAACCTGTCGTCGGCGCCGGTCAGCTTTTCATCGTCGTTTAATCTGCTTTACGGAGAAAATGGAAGCGGCAAAACAAGCGTGCTGGAAGCCATCGGTTATCTGGGATTGGGCCGTTCGTTTCGGGTGAACAGACACCAGGCAGTGGTGAGTCATGGCGAACAACGGCTGACAGTGCTTGGTGGTCTCGATCATGGGTTGGACTCACGCAGGCATGGCAGCGAGACCGATCTGGTGCATCGCCTGGGAATATCCCGGGATGTGGGTCAGAAGGAAACGATGTTACGGGTGGATGGTGAGGCGGTCAGGAGTCTTTCTGCCCTTGCCAAGCATCTGCCGGTATCTGTGATCGATCCTGGTGTTTTTGATGTGGTGGCAGGTGGACCCGGCAAGCGGCGTCAGTTTCTGGACTGGTTAGTGTTCCACGTGGAACCTTCCTTTGGATCTCTCTGGCAACAATGCCAGAGAGTGACATCACAGCGGAATCAAACGCTGAGAAATGGTAGACTAGACGAAGCTTTAATGCGTGTCTGGGATCATCAGTACGCTACCCTGAGTGAGCGCATTACTGAGGCCCGTGCCGGCACCTTTGGCCGGTTCAAGTTGGCTTTTGAAAAGCTGGTTCGGGAAGTAGAGGTACCCTGGACCGAAGGTCTGAAGCTCGAGTATTACCCGGGCTGGGATGTCAGTCGGCCGCTGGCAGAATTACTGGTAGACCATCGGGATCAGGAGCGAAAAGTCGGGCACACATTATATGGTCCGAATCGCGCAGACATCCGGTTGAAGTTTCAGGGCAGGCCTGTTGCCGAAACGTTCTCCCGGGGCCAGCAGAAAACCCTGGTGATTTTGATGAAGATTGCCCAAGGCATGGTGTTGAGTGACATGGGCAAGCAGGTGACCTTTTTGCTCGACGATATTAACGCCGAGTTGGATGAGGGCCATCGCGCCATGCTGGCTATCAGGTTACAGGCATTACGTTGTCAGGTGTTTATCACGTCGATTGAGCGTCCCATGGTGGATCAGCTCTGGCCGGAGGGTAATGCACCGGATTACAGATTGTTCCACGTGGAACATGGCAAATTGACGGAAGAATAAGACCGGTGCGAAGAGCAAAGAATGCCCCGGCCTATCACGCTTCAGGAGTTTCCGAATGAGTGAATCGAACTATAATTCCTCCAGTATCAAAGTCTTGAAAGGGCTGGATGCGGTGCGAAAGCGGCCAGGCATGTACATCGGGGATACCGATGATGGCACTGGCCTGCACCACATGGTCTTTGAATTGGTGGATAACTCCATCGACGAAGCGCTTGCGGGCTACTGCTCAGAGATTGGTGTGATTATCCACCCGGACGAATCGGTAACCGTGAAGGACAACGGCCGTGGCATTCCGGTGGACCTCCACGAAGAGGAAGGCGTTTCTGCTGCGGAAGTTATCATGACCGTGCTGCACGCCGGCGGTAAGTTCGACGATAACTCCTACAAGGTGTCCGGCGGTCTTCACGGCGTGGGCGTCTCGGTGGTGAACGCATTGTCCTCTACCCTCACCCTGACCATTCGTAGAGACAACAAGGTTTACGAGCAGACCTACACCCACGGTGTTCCCAATGCACCTCTGGCAGCCGTCGGCGAGACTGACGCATCGGGTACCAAGGTGCATTTCATTCCCTCGCCGGAAACCTTTACCCACATTGAATTCCACTACGACATTCTCGCCAAGCGTCTGCGTGAGCTCGCGTTCCTGAACAGTGGCGTGCGCATTCGTCTGACCGACGAGCGCTCTGGCAAGGAAGAAGTCTTCGAGTACGAAGGTGGCTTGCGCGCCTTTGTCGAGCATCTGAATTCCAACAAGACACCGATTAACCGGGTATTCCACTTCAACCGCGAGCGGGAAGATGGGATTGCGGTGGAAGTGTCCATGCAATGGAATGACGCGTTCCAGGAAAACCTCTACTGCTTTACCAACAACATCCCCCAGCGGGATGGTGGTACTCACCTGGCCGGTTTCCGGGCCGCCCTGACCCGCTCCCTCAACAACTACATTGAGCAGGAAGGTCTGGGCAAGAAAGCCAAGGTCGCGACTTCCGGCGACGACGCCCGTGAAGGCCTCACCGCCATCATCAGCGTGAAGGTTCCGGATCCAAAGTTCTCCTCCCAGACCAAGGACAAGCTGGTGTCTTCCGAAGTAAAGACTGCGGTGGAGCAGGAGCTGTACCAGAGTTTTGCGGAATACCTGCAGGAGCAGCCCAACGAAGCCAAGCTGATCGTCAACAAGATGATTGAAGCGGCCCGGGCCCGTGAAGCTGCCCGCAAGGCCCGGGACATGACCCGCCGCAAGGGCGCCCTGGACATTGCCGGCCTCCCCGGAAAACTGGCGGACTGCCAGGAGAAAGATCCGGCTCTTTCCGAACTGTACATTGTGGAGGGTGACTCGGCCGGTGGCAGCGCCAAACAGGGCCGTGACCGCAAGACCCAGGCTATCCTCCCGTTGAAGGGTAAGATCCTTAACGTGGAAAAAGCCCGTTTTGACAAGATGCTCTCCTCTGCGGAAGTGGGCACCCTGATCACGGCGCTGGGTTGTGGTATCGGCCGGGAAGAGTTCAATCCCGACAAACTGCGTTACCACTCGATCATTATCATGACCGATGCGGACGTGGACGGTTCCCACATCCGCACCCTGCTGCTGACGTTCCTGTTCCGTCAGATGCGTGAAATCATCGAGCGTGGCCACGTCTTTATCGCCATGCCACCGCTTTACAAGGTCAAGCGTGGCAAGCAGGAGCAGTACCTGAAAGACGAGAAAGCCAAGGAAGCCTACCTTACCCAGACTGCCCTGGAAGGCGCCCAGCTCTATGTGAACCCGGAGGCTCCGGCCATCAAGGATTCCGCGCTGGAAACCATGGTCAAGGACTACCAAGCGGTTATGAACATGATTGGTCGCCTGTCCCGGGCTTACCCGGCGAAGGTTCTGGAACAGATGCTTCAGAACGTCACACTCAAGCCCGAGCACCTGAAAGAGGAAGCGGAAGTGGCTCGCTGGGTCGCTCGCCTGGGTGATGGCCTGGACCTGGATACCCGTACCGGTACCAAGTACACCTTCTCGGTGACCAAGGATACCGAACGGGCCCTGTACCTCCCGAAAGTGACCATCTATGTTCACGGGATTCCCTACGATCACGTCTTCAGTCACGAGTTCTTCGAATCTTCCTCTTACGCGGCGATCGCCCGTATGGGTGAGACTCTGGATGGTCTCATTGAAGAAGGCGCCTATATCCAACGGGGTGAGCGCAAACAGGCGGTCCTGTCTTTCGAGGGCGCTTTGGACTGGCTGATGAAAGAGGCCCAGCGCGGCCTGAATATTCAGCGTTATAAGGGACTGGGCGAGATGAACCCGGAGCAGCTGTGGGAAACCACCATGGATCCGGAGACCCGTCGGATGATGAAAGTAACGATCGAAGATGCCTTTGCGGCCGATCAGATCTTCACAACTCTGATGGGTGACGACGTAGAGCCTCGTCGCAACTTCATCCAGACCAATGCGCTGGAAGTGACCAACCTGGATATCTGATCAACAAATTCCAGGTGCAATAAAAAAAGCGGCGGAGGCTTTTAAACCTCCGCCGCTTTTTTATGTCCGGCCTTATCGGAAAACGTCCGGGACTGCTATTTCCCGGTGGTCGATTCCGAGGACTTGTTCCTTTCCTTCTCTTTCTCCGCCAGATGAGGCGCCATCACCTCTTCCAGGGTGTAACCGGTCAACCGGCGAATGGTGCGCCACAGATAATAGAAAATCAGCATCATCATGATCATCGAAGGAATGGCGATCATCGGATAACTGACCAGGGTCATCCGGCCGAGCTCTTCATTGAACGCCTGGGTGCCGGACGGGCTGACCACGATCCATTTGGCGAGCACGTAGTTCATGATCGATGAGAACAGGAAGGTGCCGGCAAAGAAGTAGCTGGCCTTCAGAAGCCGTTCTTCGAACTCATCAACCCGGTTGTGTTCGGCAAGCGTCTTATGGATCTTATCCACATCCAGAACACTCGGGTTATACAGCAGGGTGCGTACAAGGGGGTACTTGGTCCTTGTGGAGGCAAGCACCGCCAGACCAATGATTGCCGGAATCGCCGCTTCCTTGATGGCGAGCCAGCCGGCATCCAGTTCCAGTAACCCGATGCCCCCGGTCAGGCCAACGCTGATCAGACCCAGTACCGCGATGAAGTTTTTCTTCCGGTATCTGATCAGCTCAAACAGGCCCCAGCCCAGGGGAAACGCCAGGCCGATGATCAGCGCGTTTACGTTGCCCAGGTGTTCGTCGCCACTGAACTTCATCAGGATAACGGAGGGAATGATGATGCTGACCAGCAAATCGACCCAGGGCCTTGGCTTGTGGTCCGGTACGTTGGCGGAGCTCGGAGACGTCATGATCTAGCCTGGTTGGTGAAACTGGAGCAGTGCAGAACGGCACTGCCAAAGAAGTCCTGGCAGTATACGACGAATCCGAGTCCTGACGTAACCGCTGTCAGAGTGCGTTGGCAGTGGGGCTCTGCCAGCCGTAAATGAACTGCCGACTTTGTTTCTGTTATAAAAAAGCCGGGCTTATGCCCGGCTTCTCCGACTCCTCGTGAAATTCAGCGCCGATCAGGCACCGACTTCCTTGAGGCTCTCTTCCACAATTGCCAGGCCTTCTTCCAGCACATCGTCTTCGATGGTGACCGGCATCAGGAAACGCAATGTGTTGCCGTACATACCACAGCTCAGAAGAATCAGACCCTTCTCCTTCGCCTTCTTGGTCACCGCAGCCGCCAATTCCGGCTTGGGTGTATGGCTCTCCTTGCTTTCCACCAGCTCAAAGGCAGCCATGGGACCGAGATTACGTACGTTGTCGACATGGGCAAACTGTTCCTGCCACTGACTGAAGCGCTGCTTCAGCTTTTCACCCAGCGCCTGGGCCTTGCCAAGAATGTCCTCTTCCTTGAATACGTCGAACACGGCCAGTGCTGCGGCACAGGCGGTCGGGCTGCCTGTGTAGGTGCCGCCCAGAGAGTTCGGGCCGGACGCGTCCATGTATTTGTCGGTACCGACGATGGCGGAAATCGGCATGCCATCAGCCATACTCTTGGCCATGGTCATCAGATCCGGTTCAACACCACTGTGCTCAATGGCAAACATCTTGCCGGTACGGCCAAAGCCGCTCTGTACTTCGTCCGCGATCATCAGGATGTCGTTCTCATCACAGATCTTGCGGATTTCCTTCAGGAAACTGGTCGGTGCCGCGTAGAAACCGCCCTCACCCAATACCGGCTCGATGACGATCGCCGCGGTGTCCTTGGCCGGTGAATCCGCCTTCATGGCCATCTTCAGGCCGCGCAGTGCTTCGTCTTCGCTCACGCCATGGTACGGCACTGGATACGGGGCGCGAAAAACGGTACCGGGCATGGGGCCGAAGTCCGTCTGGTAAGGGGCGGCCTTGCCGTTCATCGCCATGGTGTAGAAGGTACGGCCATGATAGCCGCCGTCAAAGCAGATCACGTTGGTCTTGCCGGTGGCTGCACGAGCGATCTTCATGGCGTTTTCCAGGGCTTCCGCACCGGAGTTGGCCAACATCACCTTGGCATGGCCACGTACCGGTACCACGCCGCTGAGCTTCTCTGCCAGTTTAACGTAGCCCTCATAGGGCATAACCGTCTGACAGGTATGCATCAGCTTGTCCAGCTGTGCCTTGACCGCTTCAACCACCTTTGGATGACGGTGGCCAATGTTCAATACGCCGATGCCGCCAGCAAAATCGATCATGCGTTTGCCGTCTGCATCCCACAATTCCGCATTCGTTGCGTGGTCGGCAAACTGTTCGTTGGGACTTGCCGCGCCCGCTGCAACGTAGCGTTCTTTGAGTGCCTGCAATTCTTTATTGCTCACTTTGCCATTCTCCCTGGGTTCAGGTTCGAAAGTTTCACCTAACAGTGTAAGTAGTACGGTCACAGGAAACAAATTGACTATCGTCGCCCTCAGGCCGCATCGTCCCGGAATTGAAGTTTTGCCAGCCGTTGATAGAGGGTGTTATGGCGCATCAGCTCATCGTGGCTGCCCACTGCCAGCAGGCGTCCCTGGTCCAGTACCGCAATACGGTCAGCGTCCCGCACCGTGGCCAGTCGATGGGCAATCACCAGGGTGGTTCGCTCCGCTGTCAGCGCCGGCATCGCCTGCTGGATGAGGTTTTCACTTTCGGCATCCAGGGCACTGGTGGCTTCGTCCAGCAACAGGATCGGGGCATCGGCCAGCAACGCCCGGGCGATGGCAAGACGCTGCTTCTGGCCACCGGACAGGCCCAGGCCGGCATCTCCAAGCCGGGTTTCGTAGCCTTTGGGCAGGGCCTGGATGAAATCATGGGCATGGGCGATCTTCGCGGCCTGCTCGACGTCCTGTTGGCTGGCGTCGGGGCGTGCGTAGCGGATGTTGTCGGCCACGGTGCCATGGAACAGGGCGGGATTCTGGGGCACCAGGGAAAAACACCGGCGCAGGGCATCGAGAGACAGCTCGGCGGTGTCCATGCCATCGATGAGAATGCTGCCCCCCGTTGGCTGGTAGAAGTGCAGCAGCAGATCAAACAGGGTGGATTTTCCGGCGCCGGACGGGCCCACCAGGGCCAGGGTCTCGCCAGCGTTTACCGTCAGCGTGAGATCTGTCAGCGCGGGGTGCTCCAGACGTCCCGGGTAATGAAAGCTCAGGTGGTCAATCCGGATCTCACCCTGAACGGGCTCCGGAAGGCTTCGGGTGGTCTCTTTACGCTCAAACGCCGGCTCGGTCTGCAGCAGCTCGAACAGCCGTGCCGCCGACCCGGCCGCCCTTTGCAACTCGCCAATCACCTCGCTGATGGCACCGGCAGCAACGCCCACCAGCAGGCTGTAAAACACGAAGGCCGCCAGTTCGCCGGGGCTGATCCGGCCGTTAATCACATCCAGCCCCCCTATCCAGATAACAATCCCGACGGCGCCCATCACCAGGGAAATAGCCAGCGTGGTCAGCCAGGCCCGCTGCCGGATACGCTGCCGGGCTATGTCGAAGGCCCGTTCCGACACCTCGGAAAAATACCGACGGTCGTGGGGCTGATGGTTAAAGGCCTGCACGGTCTTGATCTGGGTAAGGTTCTCGCCCACATAACTGCCAACATCGGCCACCCGGTCCTGGCTGAGCCGGGACAGCGCGCGAACTCTCCGGCCAAAGAACAGGATGGGGGCAATCACCAGTGGAAAGCCCAGTAGAATGATACTCGCCAGCTTGGCGTTGGTAATGAACAGCAGCAGCAACCCGCCGACCAGCATCAGGGCATTGCGCAGCGCAATGGAAACCGTGGAGCCAATCACCGACTGCAGAACCGTGGTATCAGCGGTAAACCGGGACTGGATTTCCAGGGCCCGGTTCTGCTCGAAAAAGCCCG
>Ga0208300_101198_pt1 | contig 11521 bp, 8 predicted proteins | sample 23_taG_FD_184096 | JGI IMG/M metagenome (GOLD analysis project Ga0208300, IMG submission 184096) | Marine viral communities from Cariaco Basin, Caribbean Sea - 23_WHOI_OMZ (SPAdes) (version 2) | ecosystem: Environmental > Aquatic > Marine > Oceanic | place: Caribbean Sea: Cariaco Basin | collected... | reverse complement strand
ACCTGGTGAGCCCCAAGCTCGAAGGCTGGGAAGACAACGTCGAGGACGACCATCCGTCGCGCTGGGTCCACTTCACGGAGTAACGGCGTGATGCGCCGTCGGAGAGTCCGGGCATGAATGAGAGTCCGGGCATGAATTGCCGTCACGAGGCGTTGGCATGAGTCGTATCGCCGTCACCGTCGCGGGCGTGTGGACCTCGCCCGAAGCGCCGCGGGCCATCGATGCCCCGGCGCTGGGCAACCCGGCCCAGCTGGAACACTGGCTGGCCGCCCTGGATGACGACACCCGGCTCGCGCTATGCAAGGAGAAACGGCTCGCCACCCAGGCGCTGCTGGATACGCCGGTCGAGATACTCGAACGCCATCGTGACAGCCAGGGCAACGACTGGTGTCGCGTGGTGGTCCCGAACCAGCGCTCGTCGCTCGATCCTCGCGGCTATCCCGGCTGGATTCCGGCCACGCAGCTCGCCGAAGGGGAAGGCTGCCTCGCCGTCGGCACCGAAGCGGCAACGGTGGTCACGCCTGTCGCCTGGATGCAGGGCCTGCCCCAGGGTCGCTCGCTCAAACTGAGCTTCCTGACCCGACTGAGGCTGGCTCACCCGATCGAGAAAGACGCCAGCCGCATCTGGGTGGACACGCCGCTGGGCCGGGGCTGGCTATCACGGAATAGTGTTCATCTGCCGGATGAACGCTTCCCGGCAACCGCCGCCACGCTGGAAAGGCTCGGCAGACGTTTCGATGGCCTGCGCTACCTGTGGGCCGGCAACTCAAGCTTCGGCTACGACTGCTCGGGGCTGGTGCACAGTCTGTTCGCCGCCATAGGCATCGCACTGCCCCGCGACGCCTCCGATCAGGTCGAGACGGGGCAGCCGGTCGAACTCGGCGAGCGCCGCCCCGGCGACCTATTGTTCTTCGAGAAGCCCGACGACACAGGCCGGTTAGTGGTCGATCACGTCGCGCTCTATCTCGGCGAGGACCGTATGCTGCACTCGCCGACGAACAATGCGCGCATCGAATGTCGCCGGCTCGGTGGCAGTCGCTATGCCGAACAGCTCTGCGCGGTGCGCCGCTACCTATCCACGCCGGAAGCGTCCTGAGTCGAGACGCTGGCGATAGCAAGACAGCGATGCAGAAAAGCGCCGTTACCGGCGCCGAATGGAATACGATCGAGATGGGTTCCCGTCCCCGGCACACAGCCCGGCGACAAGCCCGGCAACTAGACCAGTAACAACAATTGTCTAATAACGGATGGACTCGATCATGCACCAACCGCGTAAACAACGACTTCATCGTCGGCCAGGCCGCTTTGGCCTGCTGCTGGGGCTGGGTCTACTGACCAGCAGCGTGCAGGCCGCCACGCTGAGCATCGGTATTCAAGGCGAGCCCGCCTCGCTGGATACCGCTCGGATCGGTGGCAGTACCTGGGAGAACGACGTCCTGGGCGATCTGTTCGAAGGCCTGGTCACGCTGGATCCTTCCGGTAAATACATCCCCGGCGCAGCCAGCGATTGGTCACTCAGCGACGACGGCAAGGTCTATACCTTCAAGCTGCGCGACGACGCCAACTGGTCGGATGGCGAACCCGTGGTCGCCGAGGATTTCGTGCTCGCCTTCCAGCGCCTGTTCGACCCGGCCAATGGCGCCGTCTATGCCAGCCTGTTCTATCCGATTCGCGGCGCCGAAGCGCATACCAAGGGCGAGAAGGACGCCCCCGAACTCGGCGTCGAAGCCGTCGACGCCAAGACCTTGAAGATCACGCTCGATCAGCCGACGCCCTACTTCCCGACGCTGCTGGCTCATATCGCCGCGTCTCCCGTGGCATCGCATCTGGTCGAGAAATTCGGCAACGACTGGACGCAGATGGATCACATCGCGACCAACGGTGCCTTCACGCCGACCGGCTGGATCTCCCACGATCATATCGCGGCGCGCAAGAACGCCGAGTTTCATGCAGCCGCAGACGTCGCGCTCGATGGCGTCGACTACTATCCGGTCGAGGACCGCAGCGCCGGCCTGCAGCGCTTCCGCGCCGGCGGCCTGGACATCGTCCGCGACTTCTCGCCGGATCGTTACCAGTGGCTGCAGCAGAACCTGCCCGACGCCGTCCACCTCGCGCCGCAGCTGGCCAACTACTACTTCGCGCTCAACCAGCGCGACGGCCACCCGACCGCCGACAAGCGGGTGCGGGAAGCACTTAACCTGGCGATCCGCCGCGACGTCATCGCCGATCAGATCATGGACGGCGTCGTCTCCCCGGCCAGCGGCTTCGTTCCGGAAGGGGTCAGCCACTACGACGCCCAAGCCATGCCCGGCCTCGATCAGGCAAGGGACGAGCGAGTCGCCGAGGCCCAGGCGCTGCTGAAAGACGCCGGCTACGGCCCCGATCACCCGCTCGAGCTGACGCTGCGCTACTCCACCACCGAGGCCAACAAGCGCATCGCCGTGGCGCTGGCCGCCATGTGGAAGCCGCTCGGCGTCGAGACGCAGCTGGTCAACGCCGAGGGCGCAGTTCACTACGCCGAGCTCGCCGCCGGCAACTTCGACGTCGGCCGCGGCAGTTGGGTCGCGGACTTCGACGACGCCAGCAACTTCCTCGGCATCCTGCAGAGCGACTCGCCCAAAAATTACGGCGGCTATCGCAGCCAGGCGTTCGACGAGCTGATGGCCAGGGCCAGCCGCGAAACCGACATGGCCGCCCGCCAGCAACTGCTACAGCAGGCCGAGCGGCAGGCGCTTTCCGACTATGCCGTGGCGCCGATCTACGTCGATGTCTCGCGCAACCTGGTCAACCCGAAGCTGGAAGGCTGGGAAGACAACGCGCTCAACCGGCATCTGTCGCGATGGTTCTCGCTAGACGCGGATTGACGACAAGACACTCGATCACCAATGCCGCCGAGTCGCGCGATCACTGCGACCGGTGGCCGAGGGACGCAGGACAAGATGATTTCGAAGCACCACAAGATGATGTCGCGTTACCTGCTTGCCGCGCTGGGCGGCATCGCGCTGGGCGCAATGGCCGTCCCGGCACAGGCTTTCACCGTCGATATCGCCAATGGCGCCGAGCCGGGCTCTCTCGATCCGCAGAAGACCAGCGGCGTCTGGGAAACCCGGATCACGCGGGCGCTGTTCGAGCGGCTGGTCACCTACGCCGCCGACGGCAGCCTGGTCCCCGGGCTCGCCGAGCACTGGGAGATCAGCGACGACGGCAAGCAGTACACCTTCCATCTGCGTGACGCCGAGTGGTCGGACGGCGAGCCGATCACCGCCGATGACGCCGTGTTCGCCCTGCGCCGCGTGCTGGAACCAGCGATCGCCAACCAGAACGCCAATCTCTATTACCCTATCGTCAACGCCCGGGCGATCAATGCTGGCGAGAAAAGCCCCGACACACTCGGGGTCGAGGCCGTCGACGCGCATACGCTGCGCATCCGGTTGACGCAGCCCACCGCCTGGTTTCTGCAGGCGCTGGCGATGACCGAAGCCTCGCCGCTGCCGGAACACGTGCTGGCCAACGCTGACGATGGCTGGATCAAACCCGGCGACACCGTCTCCAGCGGCGTCTTCACGCTCAGCCAGTGGCAGCCCCAGTCCCGGATCGTGGTGACCAGAAATCCGCACTACTACGATGCCGACCAGGTCTCGGTCGATGAGGCCGTGTTCTACCCGATCGATGATGCCAACGCCGCGCTGAATCGCTTTCGCACCGGCGAGATGGACATCGCCTACTCGAGCGTTCCCTCCTCGCGCTTCGCCTGGGCCAGGGAGAACCTCGGCGACGCGCTGAGAGTCGGTCCGCTGACGGCGGAATATTTCTACATGTTCAATCTTCACGACGGGCAGCCGCTGGCGGATCGCCGCGTGCGCGAAGCCCTCAACCTGGCCGTCCGACGCGATGTCATTACCGACCAGATTCTGGGCCAGGGCCAGACGCCCTCGTTCTGGTACGTGCCGCGCAATACCGCTAACGCCCCGCGTGGCGATCTCGATTTCGCCGACATGACGATGGACGAGCGCATGGCCCGCGCCAAAGCGCTGATGCAGGAAGCGGGCTATGGCCCCGACCATCCGCTACGCCTGCGGCTCAACTACAACACGCTGGAAGATCACAAGAAGATTGCGGTGGCCGTGGCCGCGATGTGGAAGCCGCTGGGCGTGGAAGTCGAACTGATCAATTCCGAAGCGGCCGTGCACTACGCCACCATCCGCGAAGGCAATTTCGAAGTGGCCCGTTACGGCATGGTCGCAACCATCAACGATCCCTTCGACTTTCTCAATGCCTACGCCGACAACGGCTCGGCCAGCCAGAGCAGCGGTTATCACGATGCCGACTACGACGCGCTGGTGGCCAAGAGCACGCGGGAGCTCGATCCGCAGAAACGTCGCCAGTTGATGACCCGTGCCCAGCAAAGGCTGCTGGACGGCTACGCCCTGCTGCCACTCTACGACTATGTCTCCGTCCATCTCGTCTCGCCCGCCATTCAGGGCTGGGAAATCAATCCGATGGACGTCCACCCGCTGCGCTATCTCCAGGAGAGCGAGCAATGATTCTCTCGAAGACACCGCTATGTTCAGGCTCAGGTGATCCGGCATGCTGATCTATACCCTCAAGCGCCTGCTGCAGGCGATCCCCACGCTATTGATCGTGATCACGATCTCGTTCTTTTTGATGCGCGTGGCGCCGGGCGGGCCGTTCGACGGCGAACGCCAGCTGCCGCCGGAGATCGAAGCCAACCTGATGGCGGCCTATCATCTCGACGAGCCGCTGCCGATGCAGTATCTGCGCTACATGGGCAACCTGCTCCAGGGTGATTTCGGGCCGTCATTCAAGTACAAGGATTTCTCGGTCACCGAGCTGATCATGCAGGGCTTCCCGGTGAGTCTGGAAATCGGGGGGCTGGCGATACTGCTGGCACTGATTGTCGGGCTGCCGCTGGGCATCGCGGCGGCGCTGAAGCGCAACTCGACGGTCGACTATATGGTCATGGGCACGGCGCTGACCGGCATCGCGGTTCCCAACTTCGTGATCGCGCCGATCTTCGCGCTGGTGTTCGGCGTGCTGCTGGGCTGGCTGCCGGCGGGCGGCTGGAACGGCGGCGCACTGCCCAATCTGGTGCTGCCGGTGGTGGCGCTGTCGATCCAGCAGATCGCCTACATCGCGCGGATGATGCGCGCCAGCATGATCGAGGTGCTGGGCAGCCACTTCATCCGTACCGCCCGCGCCAAGGGGCTCAACGAGGGCGAAGTGATCTGGCGCCATGCCATTCGCCCCGCGCTGCTGCCGGTGATGTCCTATCTCGGCCCGGCCATCGCCGGGATCATCACGGGTTCCGTGGTCATCGAGCAGATCTTCGGTATTCCCGGCATCGGCCGCTACTTCGTCCAGGGCGCGCTCAACCGCGACTACACCCTGGTCATGGGCACCGTGGTCTTCTACGGCGTGCTGATCGTGTTGATGAACCTGATCGTCGATTTGCTCTATTCGGCACTCGACCCCCAGATCCGCTATGACGACTAATCCCCGACAACGACTCGACCGTGACGACGATCCGATCATGACAGCAATGACGATCATGACAATGACGATCACAAAGAACAGGGAGGCCGCTGATGACATCCGAATCCAAGCCCTATAGCGGCAAACAGCCGGATGGCACCCCGCTACCCGCTGGTGGCCCCAATCCGCCCCGCTCTCCTGACCCGGAAACCCCGGGCACGAAAGAGGGCGCGCCGGTGGGTGAAAGCCTGGCTCGCGACGCCTGGCGTCGTCTCAGCCAGAACCGCGCCGCCATGGCCAGCCTGGGCCTGCTGCTTGCGATCATCGTGGTGTGCATCGTCGGCCCGTGGCTGCTGCCGTGGGGGCTTGCCGAGGTCGACTGGAACGCTTTCGGCACCGGTCCGACGCTGGAAGGCGCGCACTATCTCGGCACCGACGCCAACGGCCGCGACCTGCTCACCCGCGTGCTCTATGGCGGGCGCGTGTCACTGTCGGTGGCGCTGGTCGCTTCTTTCGTCAGTCTGGTGATCGGCGTGCTCTACGGCGCCATCTCGGGGTATCTGGGCGGTCGCGTCGACAACTACATGATGCGTTTCGTCGACATCATGTATTCGCTGCCGTTCATGTTCCTGGTGATCCTGTTGATGGTGGTGTTCGGGCGCAACATCTTCCTGATCTACGCCGCCATCGGTGCGGTGGAGTGGCTCGACATGGCACGTATCGTGCGCGGCCAGACGCTGGCACTGAAGCGGCGGGAATTCATCGAGGCCGCCCATGCGCTGGGCGTGCGCGATACCAAGATCGTCACCCGCCATCTGATTCCCAACGCCATCGGCCCGGTGATCATCTACGTCACCCTGACCGTGCCCAAGGTGATCCTGCTCGAGAGCTTCCTGTCGTTCCTGGGCCTCGGCGTGCAGGAACCGCTGACCAGTTGGGGCGTACTGATCTCTGAAGGCGTCGACATGATGGAAAGCGCACCATGGATGCTGCTGGTGCCGTCGTTCTTCCTGGCAGCGACGCTGTTCTGTCTCAACTTCCTGGGCGATGGGCTACGCGATGCCCTCGATCCGCGCACGCGCTAAGGAGCCGTTTCATGAGTACTTTGCTCGAAATCGACAAGCTCAGCGTGACCTTCCAGTTGCCTACCGGCCCGGTGACCGCGGTCAAGGACGTGAGCTTCACCATCGCCGAGGGCGAGACGCTGGCCCTGGTGGGCGAATCCGGCTCCGGCAAATCGGTGACCTCCACCGCCGCCATGCGCCTGCTGCCCGAGCTCGCCGAGACCACCGGCGCCATCCGTTTCAATGGCGAAAACCTGCTCGAAGTGACGCCCAAGCGCATGCGCCGGGTACGCGGCAACGACATCTCGATGATCTTCCAGGAGCCGATGACCTCGCTCAATCCGCTCCACCGCATCGGCCGCCAGATTGGCGAGGTGCTGGTCAAGCACAAGCAGCTCACGGGCAACGCCAATCGCCAGCGGGTGCTGGAGCTGCTGAACCAGGTCGGCATCCCCGAGCCGGAGCGGCGCATCGACAGCTATCCGTACGAGCTCTCCGGCGGTCAGCGTCAACGGGTGATGATCGCGATGGCACTGGCCTGCGAACCCAAGCTGCTGATCGCCGATGAACCGACCACGGCGCTCGACGTCACGGTCCAGGCGCAGATCCTCGAGTTGCTCAAGTCGCTGCAGGCCGAGTACGGCATGGCGATCCTGTTCATCACCCATGACCTGAGCATCGTTCGCCATTTCGCCGATCACGTCGCGGTGATGCGCTATGGCGAAGTGGTCGAGAGCGGCCGCACGCTCGAGGTGTTCGACAACCCGCGCCACGACTACACCCGCATGCTGCTGGACGCGATTCCGCGAGGCCGCAAGGAACCCGCACCGGCAGATTCGCCGGTACTGCTGAGCGGGCACGATATCAAGGTGCGCTTCCCGCTCAAGAAGCGCCTGTTCGGCAAGAGCGAGTACTTCGAGGCCGTGCGTGGCATCGACCTGTCGATTCGCCGCGGGCAGACCTTGGGCATCGTCGGCGAATCCGGCTCCGGCAAGTCGACCCTCGGCCGCGCCCTGCTGCGGCTGCTGAAGTCCGAAGGCGACATCCGCTTCGAAGACGCCGACATTTCCGGGCTCGACAAATCGGGAATGCGTCCGCTGCGCTCGCGTCTGCAGGTGGTGTTCCAGGATCCTTTCGGTTCGCTCTCCCCGCGCATGACGGTGGGCGACATTATCAGCGAAGGTCTCAAGGTACATCATCCGGAAATGAACCGACGCCAGCGCGAGGCGGAAGTCATCGCCGCGCTGGAAGAGGTCGCCCTCGATCCCGCCATGCGCAACCGCTATCCGCATGAATTTTCCGGCGGCCAGCGCCAGCGTATCGCCATCGCCCGCGCGCTGATTCTCAAGCCGGAACTGCTGCTGCTCGATGAACCAACCTCGGCGCTCGACCGCTCGGTCCAGGTTCGCGTCATCGATCTGCTTCGCGATCTGCAGAAGAAGCACGGTCTGACGTATCTCTTCATCAGCCACGATCTGTCGGTGGTGCGCGCGCTCTCCGACGACGTGATGGTGATGAAGGAAGGCCGCGTCATCGAACACGGCTCGGTGGATGCCATCTTCAACCACCCGCGCGAGGCGTATACCCAGGCACTGCTCAAGGCGGCCTTTATCGAATCCGAGGCGGCCTGACGCCCTATTCGAATCAATAACAATATCGCTACGAACGCCGGGCACGATGCCCAGAATGCATAAACCCCGGCCTGAGCCGGGGTCGTATTACCGCCAGTGATGCGAAGTGGTGTCAAAAGCGATAGGTGGCCTGAGCGCCGAACAGGTTCAGCTTGTTGTCGTAGTCCGCCTGGTAGCTCGTGCCCCTGTCGGCATCAACCTGATTCACCGGCGCACTATCCTCCCAGATGTAGGTGTAGGCGAGATCGATGGTCAGGTCGGGAATCGGTGTCCAGCCTGCGCCGATAGAAACCAGCGTGCGGTCGGCAGACGGCACGCGCACGGTACGCACGCTGTCCTTGATGGGCGACTCGTCATACGCGATGCCGCCACGAAAGACCCATTGCGGATTGGGTTGATAGGAAAGGCCGGCGGAGTACTGCCAGGCGTCCTCGTAATCCTGCTGCTCTTCGACGGGGATGTTCAGGTTGTTATCGACCACGAGCTCGTCGAAGCGACTCCAGCGAATGTACGTCGCTCCCGCCATGACGGTCCAGCGATCGTCGAGCTGATGCGTGACCGAGAAGTCGATGGTTTCCGGCAACGTGATATCGAGCGAGGCATCGCCTCTGGCATTCTGGTCAGGGTAGCCGAAGACATTGTCCGCGTGGATATCACCGTCCAGGGTGTAATCGACCTTGGAGCGGTAGGTCAGCCCCAAGGTAGTCGACTCCACCGGCCGGTAGATCAAGCCGATGTTGTAGCCCCAGGCGTCGTCATCGCCCTTGACGTTGACGGTACCGTCACCGGCAGCTGTCGGGTTGAGCGGGTTGGGCGACTTGCTCTCCAACTCGCCCTTGATGTGGTTGTAGGTCACGCCGAAGCCGATGGCGAACTTGTCGTTGAAGCGGTACGACAGCGTGGGCTGGGCGGTGATGACTTCCAGATCGCTGTAGTTGCCGAAGTAGCGTCCCTTGAAGTCGTCGTTATAGTCGGTAATCAACCCGAAGGGGGCGTAAACACCGAGACCAAAGCTCCAACGGTCATTGATTGGCTGAACGTAATAGCCGAAAGGAATGGCCTTTTGGGGAATCATGTCGCCGTCAGAGCCGCCCCCAGTAGCGACCGATCCAATGATCGGCGTACCGTTGCCATCGACGCCGGTCACCATCGGCTGGTTGCCACTTTCGTCATGGATATCGGAACTGGCATCAATGTAATGGGTGCCCGCAGTCAACTGTGCCCTGTCCAGAAAGGACATCCCCGCCGGGTTGCCGAAAACGATGGTGGCATCCTGGACATTGGATGCCCGTCCCGCCCAGGACGTGCCCTGACCGCTGACGCTCTGTTCCTGCAACTGAAATGCGCCCGCCAAGGCTTGCCCTGATACTGCGGCGCTCGCCAGGGTAAAGGCCAACGACAGACGGCGATAACGAATGATCATGATTGGTTCCCCTGAACCCGGGAAGCCGCCGCGGCGTCTTGCGAGCCTTTTAAGTGCGGCCGGCGATTCCATTGTTCTCTGAGCCATTTTCGATTTGAAAAGGCCCGACTTTTCGATATCCGTTTTGACGGAATGGCAGTTTAGCGTCAATGTGCAAACGGTCGTTTTAATCGCTTTTTAGAGATTTCTTTAGTCGTAAGACCAACCGCTAAAGCACCGATTTGCAGCGTCGGGCTACGTGATGGCAGCGCTTGACCCTTGGGCTACACCTAGGTTTTAGACTGACGTTATCCATGGTTCAGCGAGGACATCCGATGAAGGTAACCGAACTGGCCCGAACTGCCGGCGTCACGGCCGAGACGGTGCGCCACTATACGCGCCAGGCGCTTTTGAAGCCGCGCCGTGACCCCGACAACGGCTATCAGTTGTTCGATCAGCAGGATCTCGACCGGCTACGCTTTATCCAGCGAGCGAGAACATTGGGCTTCAGCCTCAAGGAGATCGCCGACATTCTCGAGCAGGCCGATCAGGGCGACTCACCCTGCCCGCTGGTCCGCGACCTGCTGGCCGCTCGCCTGCCGCAGATCCATGCCCGGATCCGCGAACTCCAGGCGCTGGCGGATCGCATGGAGCGAGCGATGAACGACTGGTCACGACTGCCGGATGGCACGCCCGATGGCCACAGCATCTGCCGATTGATCGAGCAGACGCCCGATACTCCCGATGAGTGCTGCGCTCCGGCAAGGAGGAACGCATGAACCGCTACCAATATCGCGTCGATGCCATGCATTGCCAGGGCTGCGTGAAGCGCATGCGCGAGGCCATTCAGGCCGAGGACGCCCAGGCCGAAGTCAGCGGCGAACCAGCCGATCATCGACTTCAGGTCGATAGCACGCTGCCACGGGATCGGATCGCTCAGCTACTGACCGAGGCCGGCTATCCCCCGGACGCCGAGCATGAGTCCTGCGATTTCACCATCCCGGCGATGAGCTGCCAGGGCTGCGTCAAGCGCATGCGCGAGGCCATTCAGGCCGAGGACGCCCAGGCCGAAGTCAGCGGCGAACCGGCCGATCATCGACTTCAGGTCGATAGCGCGCTGCCACGGGATCGGATCGCTCAGCTACTGACCGAGGCCGGCTATCCCCCGGCCGCCGAGCATGAGTCCTGCGATTTCACCATCCCGGCGATGAGCTGCCAGGGCTGCGTCAAGCGCATGCGCGAAGCCGTTCAGGCCGAGGACGCCCAGGCCGAAGTCAGCGGCGAACCGGCCGATCATCGACTTCAAGTCGACAGCACGCTGCCACGGGATCGGATCGCCCGACTGCTGACCGAGGCCGGCTATCCGCCCGAAGACGAGGCGGCTGCCGAGGCCGAATCGCGTGAGGCCGAGGTGCGTGAGACCGAGTCGCGTGAGAGCGAGCCCGACCGGGCCGACGATACCCGGCCATCCAACGACGCCGCTCCATCCGATAGCCGGGCGGAAGAGCCGACGGAGGCCGGCGAGCTGCAACGACTATCAATCAGCGGCATGACCTGCGCCGGTTGCGTCAACGCGGTGCAGAAAGCGCTCTCGAAAACCCCCGGCGTCCAGCATGCCCAGGTCAACTTCGCCAGCGAGACGGCCCAGGTCAGCGGCCAGGCCAGCATCGCCGATCTGATCGCGGCGGTCGAGAACGTCGGCTATGGCGCCTCGCCGATCGAGGATCTGCGCGAGGCATCCGCCAAGCGCCAGCAGAACGCCGCCCGGCAGGCCCGTCGCCATGCGATCGAATCGGCGGTCAGCCTGACGCTGGGCGTACCGATGATGCTGGCGATGTTCTTCCATATGCCGCAGCTCGAGGGCGGCGAGCGCTGGATCTGGCTGCTCCTGGGGCTGGCCACGCTGGGCGTGCTGGCCACCGCGGGTCGTC
>Ga0208300_101193_pt1 | contig 11614 bp, 10 predicted proteins | sample 23_taG_FD_184096 | JGI IMG/M metagenome (GOLD analysis project Ga0208300, IMG submission 184096) | Marine viral communities from Cariaco Basin, Caribbean Sea - 23_WHOI_OMZ (SPAdes) (version 2) | ecosystem: Environmental > Aquatic > Marine > Oceanic | place: Caribbean Sea: Cariaco Basin... | reverse complement strand
TCGCTCTGTTTCTCCACCACCAGTGATTTCACCGAGTGCCTCTTCATCAGAGAGAGCGCCTCACGGATGGTGGCAAACGGAGTAATGGTGATAATGTCCCGGACCATCACATCTTTAACCAGTTTCATCGTTGTTCTCCGGATACAGTGAACATTTCAGGTGTTGTTCGAATTTCTCGACCTGTGACAAATCGATCCCACCCAGGTGTTCCACGGGGAGGGTGAACACAAGTCCCTGTGAATCGGTGTGGTCTGGCATGAGAATTTTCTGGATGGATTTCAGAATATCAAGTGAAAGGCCCTTCTCCAGTACCATCAGCAAAACGCTCTGGCTGCCGTCGTAGGTCAGCCCGAAGAACGTCTTCCTGGCGGTGTTACTGATGCCCCGGCCCGACAGCACCGTTATGCCCCCGGCGCCCAGGTCTCTTGCCGCATCAACACAGTTCTGCTCCTGATCCTCGGGAACAATGGCAACCAGTACGGAAAATTTCATGGCTCTGTTTTCCTTTGCTTTGCAAGCATTTCAACAATAATGGCATAGCTCATCACCGTAACAATCGGAAAGATCGACGCGAAGGCAATCAGGCCAAAACCGTCGATCAGTACGTTACGGCCCTCTATGCTGCTCGCCAGGCCGATGCCCAGTGCGGTCACCAGGGGCACGGTGACCTCGGAGGTGGTGACGCCACCGAGATCATAGGCCAGGGGAATGATGTACCTCGGTGCCAGCGCGGTCAGGAAGATGACCAGAATATAGCCGCCGATGATGTAATGGTGAATCGAATCGCCACTGATAATCCGGTGTACTCCGAGGGTTATGCCCACGGCCACCCCGACCGCCACGATGATCCTGATGGCGTTGCCATTGATGGTTCCGGCCGCCGCCTGTTCCGCCTGGTGTCCGATAGCGATCAGCGCAGGTTCGGCCATGGTGGTGGCAAAACCGATCATGAACGCAAAGAGGTAGACGAAGGCGAAACCCTCCATGCTCATCAACTGCTCGGCCATGCTGGTGCCGATGGGAAACAGGCCAAGCTTCAGGCCGACAACGAAGGCATAGAGCCCCAGGACAACCAGTGTAAATCCGGACAGAATCCTGCGGGGATTGGTCAGCCCCCGGCGCAAGACCAGGTACTGGAAGAACAGGATGGTGATAATGATCGGAAGCACATCCCGAACCATTTCAGCCAGGTCCAGCAACATCGCGAGCAGAACCGGAGCGTCCTCCACATTTGTATTGGCAACCAGAGCCGGCAAAACGGACGGATCCGCGGTTTCCCCGGAATACACAACAATCCCGTACAACTGAACGGTGATCATGGGCACCATGGCAGCAAGCGCAACCAGTCCGAACCCGTCCATTAGCGGATTGCGCCCGCGGATGGAGGCGGCAAGACCAATGCCCAGGGCCGCAATCAGGGGAACGGTGACGATATTGGTGGTCACGCCGCCGGAATCGTAAGCGAGGCCGACAATCTCCGGAGGCGCAAACCAGGTGATTATCACAACCACGATATAACCAATGATCATGAACCAGTGCAGCGGATAACCAAAGATGGTTCTGAACACACCGACGGCAACCACCAGCCCGACGGAGACGGCGACCAGGATTCTCAGGGTCAGGGCCCTGACCTTGCCTTCGCTGATTTCCTCGGCCTGCTGGGCTACGGCAATCAGCGCGGGTTCTGCGACCACCGCCGAAAAGCCCATCGCGAAACCGAACGACAGCAGAACAGGAACCGAGCCCTTGCGGGCAAACTGGTTGGACAGACTCTTTCCGACCGGGAAAATGCTTAATTCAAGGCCCTGGAGGAACAGGGCAACCCCCACGGCCACGATCAGCAACCCCAACGCCATCGCGAATGTGTTTTCCGGAACCTGCTGGAGAATCACGAGCTGGAAAAAGAGAACGACGGCCAGGATCGGAAAGAGATTCTTCAGAGCATGCAGAAGGGAATGACTGAAAGCTCGCAGATAGAACACGGTTTGCGCCTGACGGGTTTCCGGTGGGAAGTGCTCATTGGCAACAGTAACAATAGTGACGGTTGTGGTGTTGATTCAACTCAAGGCCTGGTCTTTTTATTCATTCACCAAAAAAATGCCGAAAATAGATCATATAAATTTCAATTATAAATTTGAAACCACTAAAGTAACCCTCAACGTCAGCGCTTCGCTCAAAAAGTGAGCAGGTTGTTGGCTTCGGAAGTTGCTGTACGCTTCTCCGCATCGACTTAGAAAACCAACGTAGAAAGGATTGAGACCATGCCCTACGCACAAGACGTTGACCAGATCGCTTCCCTTTTGAAGCAGCACCCGACCTGGAACGCTATCAACCCGAAGCACGCCGCTCGCATGCGCGCACAGAACAAGTTCAAGACCGGTCTGGATATCGCGAAGTACACCGCCAAGATCATGCGCGAAGACATGGCGAACTACGACAATGACACTTCCCAGTACACCCAGTCCCTGGGCTGCTGGCACGGCTTTATCGGCCAGCAGAAGATGCTGTCCATCAAGAAGCACTTCGGTACCACCAAGCGTCGTTACCTGTACCTCTCGGGCTGGATGGTTGCTGCTCTGCGTTCCGAGTTCGGCCCGCTGCCGGATCAGTCCATGCATGAGAAGACCGCCGTATCCGGCCTGATTGAAGAGCTGTACACCTTCCTGCGCCAAGCCGATGCCTGGGAACTGAACCACCTGTTCCGTGCCCTGGAAGAAGCCGAGAACGCCGGCGACAACGCCAAGGCTGACGAGCTGATCAGGCAGATCGATAACCACGAAACTCATGTTGTGCCGATCATTGCCGACATCGACGCCGGTTTCGGTAACGCCGAAGCGACCTACCTGCTGGCCAAGCAGATGATCGAAGCGGGTGCCTGCTGCATCCAGATCGAGAACCAGGTGTCTGATGAGAAGCAGTGTGGTCACCAGGACGGCAAGGTTACCGTTCCGCACGCCGACTTCCTCTCCAAGATCAACGCCGTGCGTCTGGCGTTCCTCGAGCTCGGTGTTGATGACGGTGTTATCGTTGCCCGTACTGACTCCCTGGGCGCGGGCCTGACCCAGAAAATCGCCGTGACCAACGAGCCGGGCGATCTGGGTGACCAGTACAACAGCTTCATCGACGGTGAGGTTATCGAGAAGGCCGAAGACATCAACAACGGCGACGTTGTGATCAAGCAGAACGGCCAGCTGGTTCGTCCGAAGCGTCTGGCCTCTGGCCTGTTCCAGTTCAAGCCGGGCACCGGCGAAGACCGTGTTGTGCTGGATTGCATCACCAGCCTGCAGAACGGTGCCGACCTGCTGTGGATCGAAACCGAGAAGCCGCACGTTGGCCAGATCGCGGCCATGGTTAACCGCATCAAGGAAGTGGTGCCCGACGCCAAGCTGGTGTACAACAACAGCCCGTCCTTCAACTGGACCCTGAACTTCCGTCAGCAGGTATTCGACGCATGGAAGGAAGAAGGCAAGGATGTATCGGCCTACGAGCGCGCCAAGCTGATGAACGAAGAGTATGACAACACCGAGCTGGGTCAGCTGGCTGACGAATGGTGCCGTAACTTCCAGCGTGACGGATCACGTGAAGCGGGTATCTTCCACCACCTGATCACGCTGCCGACATACCACACCGCGGCCCTGTCTACCGACAACCTGGCCAAGGGCTATTTCGGTGACGAAGGCATGCTGGCCTACGTTGCCGGTGTACAGCGCAAGGAAATCCGTCAGGGCATCGCCACCGTCAAGCACCAGGATATGGCGGGTTCCAACATCGGTGACGACCACAAGGAATTCTTCGCCGGTGAAGCGGCCCTGAAAGCCGGTGGTAAAGACAACACCATGAACCAGTTCGGTTAATCGAAGGCTCAGGTGTTGCTGAAGCGGGCTTGAATGCTCGCTTCAAGCCCGAAACCCCGCCCGTTGCGGGGTTTTGTTTTTTTGACACTGTCGTTTAGGTGTATGTGTCTGAAACCACGGCATAAACCTCGGTTTCGATGTTTTCCACGCGCCCTGCCTGTTTCATCCCTGAAACAGTTCTCCATCCCCGCGAAAGCTTCCCGTTCACGCAATAAAAATAAAAAGCCTTTAGAAATATTGGCTTAGGTATTTTTTTTAATTCTGGCACGAGAATCGCTCCATTTCTCTGGCGGGTCTGGACCTTGGCTTACCTGAAGGCTAGCGGGTTGGGTCGGATCCCTTAAAAGCCAATAATCGAAAAGGAAGCGATATTATGAATACCAAAAAAAGTTTGCTAGCAGCTGCCATCGCAATGAGTCTGGGTGTTTCCGGTTTTGCCTATGCGGACCAGGGGGGTGACGGAGATCCGAACACCAATGCGGATAATACCTCCACGGCCAATAATGACCAATCCGGCAATACCGACTCTGGCAACGACAACTCCACCAATACCGACAATTCGGATAACTCGGATAACTCGGACAACAGCACCGACGTGGCCGACTCGTTCAAGATCGCTGACAGCGGCAATACCGATAATTCGGATGCCTCCGATAACTCTGATAACTCCGATAACTCGGACAATTCGGATAACAGCACCGACGTGGCCGACTCGTTCAAGATCGCTGACAGTGGCAATACCGATAATTCGGATGCCTCCGATAACTCCGATAACTCCGATAACTCGGACAATTCGGATAACTCGGACAATTCGGATAACAGCACCAGTGTGAACGATGCGTTCAAGATCGCTGACAGTGGCAATACCGATAATTCGGATGCCTCCGATAACTCGGACAATTCGGATAACTCTGATAACTCCGACAACTCGGACAATTCGGATAACAGCACCAGTGTGAACGATTCATTCAAGATCGCTAACAGTGGCAACGATAACTCGGATAACTCGGACAATTCGGACAACTCCGATAACTCCGACAACTCGGATAATTCGGACAACTCCGACAACTCCGACAACTCCGATAACTCCGACAACTCCACCAACGTTGCCGATAGCGGAAATAACAGCTCCGATAACTCCACCAACGTTGCGGACAGCGGAAACACCACCGTGTCTGACAGTGGCAATGACAGTTCCGATAACTCCCTGGCCCTGGATCTGGATGTGTTCCTGAATAGCGCCGATCTGAACGGCACCGTATCGGGTACTGCAACCACATACGGTAGTGCCAACGCTGACGGCTCCTACACCATAGTTCGCAACAGCAACGAAATCTCCGGTGGCTCAGCGAACTTCAACGGCGTCGGGGCATTTGCCCAGAACGCAGGTAATGGCAGCGTTACACAGGCTAATGTCAGTGTAATGTCCAACCTGTCCACCGGTAGCGGTGGCGGCACCCAATAAGGAATCCAGGTCGCACCTGCCTGTAGCGGGTGCGGCCCGGTTATTCCGGGAGAACTGCCATGGGTCGTGTCATCAGATGGAAACTGAAGGCTGCCTTGCTGGCGTTAATGTTCGGGGCAACGGGATTTGTATCGGCCGAGGAGTGGATGGAGGCCACGCCATTGTCGGCAGATCAGTTGGCGGATTCAAGCGGTCGCCAGGGAGTCCCGATGCAGTGGCAGATTAACGATAACCAGCAAAATGCGAATGTGTCCGATAACCTGCTGTCGGGTAATGTTGTCACTGGTAATAACAGTATTTCCGACAACGCGTTCGGTAACATGAGCGGGGTTGCCACGGTTATCCAGAACACCGGTAACCAGGTGGTCATTCAGGACAGTACCCAAATCAACATACTGATTAACCGCTGACGGAGGTGGGCCATGGCCAGAAAGGTTCTTGTTGCGATCTGCGCGAGTGCCGGGCTGCTATGGTCCACTGCCTTCGCCGGCTCGGTCACGGTGCCGGGTATTGGTGGTGATTTCTGGCTAAAGGTAAACAGTTTCGAGAACCGCCGGTTTGACAGCGTCATGCGCCAGCAATACGACTTCAGTTGCGGCTCCGCAGCTGTTGCTTCGTTGTTGTCCTTTCACTACGAAGACCAGGTCACAGAACACGATGTCTTTATCGAAATGCTTGCGTTGGCGGATGAAAAGAAGGTGCGCCGGGAAGGTTTCTCCATGCTCGATATGAAGCACTATCTGGAGTCCAGAGGGTACAAGGCCGATGGTTTCCGTATGCCGTTGACCGGCCTCAGGGAGAAGGTGCGCTTACCCACGATTGTGTTGTTGAACATTGATGGCTTCCGGCATTTTGTTCTGATCAAGGGGATCAGTGACGATGAAGTCCTGGTGGGGGATCCGGCCCGGGGGCTGAAGGTGTATTCCTACGCACAATTCAGCGAATACTGGAACGGCACCGCCTTTGTTATCCGCAGCCATCTCAAAGAAGGGCGAGAGGGCTTTCTCGGCGACGGACATTGGCCTCAAGTGGCGAGGGCGCCGACACAGACAGGTCTGGAAGGTCCTTCTCTCGGGCACACACTGCCCTACTGGCCCTCCTCAAGGGAATGGTGACGATCATGATGGTCCGGATGCCAGTTCTAGCTTTGTTGGTTAGTTCCTTTACCACGTTAACGCCGTCTGTTCATGCAGAGCTGACACTTGGTGTTGAGTCCCTGAGCGATCTGGAACTGTCTGAATACCGGGGTGGCTTCCTGATGGACAGCCTGGAAATCAGTATTGGTCTGGAGCAGATCGTCGGAATAAACGGTGACACCCTGGTGATCAATCGTTTGACCATTCCCAATCTTAATCAGACCGTAAACGGCGGTTTGGTGGACAGTCAAATGGAAACAGTAGTCGAGGTTATCAGCGCGAACCGGAGTGGCGGCGCTCGGGTATCCAGTAATATGGCGGGGCCCAACGGCTGGATGACCGTCGTTCAGAACAGCCTTGATAGCACTGTGATACAGAATATGCATCAACTGAACATCGAGCTGAACAATGTCGGTGCCGGAAATCAGTTCCCGGCACGGCTCAGTGATCAGTTGGTCCAGTTGCTTGGCCGCTGACCGGCTATCCAGCTTGTCCGCCTAGCAGCCTTAAGTCCGACAGGCTGCTGTGTTGTCTGGCTTTACCCCTTCAACATAACCCACGACGTTGAGGCGGGGTAGGTCAATCCATCATGTCTAGAGACTGATGGGAAGCTTCAGGGTAATTTCGCTGTTGGGCGCATTTTCCGTAACTCCTATACTCACCGTCAGGCTCAGACTTGTGGCGCGCGTCAGGCGCTGGGATAAGCCGAACGATAGTGACCCGATCTGTATACGATCAAAGTTGGCGGCAAACAGATCGTTATTCCTCTCGAACGTTGTTTTCCGGATGATCGAGTGGTCATAGCCCAGGCTAAAGGACGTGCGGTCGTTAAAGGCAAACCCCATTCCGAAGCCGAAACGCACAATGTCGCCGGGGTCGACCGTGCCCCCGTTTTCGAAGCCCTGCTCCTCTTTGAGAGTCCAGACATAACTCAGGTTTCCGAATAGCACGGCTGGGTCCGACGGGTAGATGAATGAGAGACCTGGTTCGAACGCCCAGAAACCGGTGCCCGTGGGGCGATCACCGAGCTCGACGCCGATGGGAGTGCCATCATCGCCCTCGATTACCCGTCGCTCGACGTCATAAGGGCCCTCTCCGGTTGGCGCTTTCACCCGCATTGCGCCAATAATGTATGGCCAGCCGCCCAAGCCATCGGTTAGCTGGTAACGAACCGAGAGTTCAACATCACCGAGGCCTTCGCCTGAGGACTCGCGCAGAGTATCCACCGGTGTGCCCTTGAAAATCTCACGTTCTCTCAAGTCCTCACTGATACTGAGGTAGGGTACACGAACCGCCGCTTCAAGCTTACTGGTGAAGCCGTACTTGAGTGACATCGCGCCGACGAAAATATCGCGCTGGATTTCCGAAATATTGATCAGCCCGATGAGCAGGGCAGGTATCACCGTGTAACCTTCCACCGCAACCGCCGTTGAGTTGCTGTACGCATGGGAGAAGGAGGGCTCGATCGTGAAGCGGCCCGGGCGGGTGACAATGCCCCGGTCAGCAGTTATTGATGCAATATCGGTAGCCGAGTTGTCGTTCGGCTCTGTGTGGCCAGCCGTGCCAGTGGATACCGGTGTGCTATCCCTGTCGACCTGTGCGGCCGCGGCAAGCATGGGAGCAGCCAGGGTGAGTACCGGGATGATCCAGCGTGTTTTTTTATGCATGGGGAATCTCCTTCAGTTATTCTTCGGTGGCCGGGTGTGGGCACCGTGGGGGAACTGGTGTTTGTCCATCAGCCGGTATAACGAAACCCTTGAAATGTTCAGCAGCCTTGCGGCTGCCGACACGTTGTTGTGTGCAAGTGCGAGACTTATCGAGATCGCCTGGCGATCCGCCCGGGATCGGAAAGCGTCGAGGGACAGTTCCTGGCTCCGGTGTTGGTTTTCTGAGGGAGGAACGGCAAAGCCCATATCCTCCGCTTCGATTCGGGGGCCGTCACCCAGCAACAGGGCCTGACGCAACCGGTTTTGCAGTTCCCTGAGATTGCCCGGCCAGGGGTGTTCGGCAAGGCAGATAATGGCGGCGTCACTGAGGTGCCGAGGACCCTCGGCCGAGGGTGTGGCCGAGAGTATCCGGTTGGCTAGCATGGGAATATCTTCCTTCCGCTCCCGCAGCGGCGGCAAAAGCACATGCAGACTTCCAAGCCGGTAAAACACATCACTCCGGAAAGCCCCGGTCTTCACCAGCTGTTCGAGCGGTCTCGTGCTGCTGGCGATGAGCCGTGTGTCGACGCTGATGGAATGACTGGAACCCAGGCGCTCTATCAGGCCCTCCTGGAGGAAACGCAAAATCGCCGATTGCTGTTCCGGGTAGAGCTCATCCACGCCAATAAGTAGCAGGGTGCCGCCATTGGCCGCTTCAAATCTGCCTTTCTGGGCACTCATGGCATGGGTAAACGCGCCTTTTTCATGACCGAAGAGTTCGTTCTGGGTGAGGGAGCGGGGTAAAGCGGCGCAGTTCACGGCGACCAGCGGCTTGTTCCTCCGTAACGAGTGGTCATGAATAAAGCTGGCAGCCGCTTCCTTACCGGTTCCGTTCTCACCATAGATAAGCACCGGTTCTTCGGTGCGGGCGAATTTCTGCAACAACACCCTGACCTGCTGGATCGCCGGGGACTCACCCTCAAGGGCAAATTCTTGATAGCTACCGGATTTCGTCCGTGAGGCCTTCTCCTGCAGTTCCGACATGCCCCACAGGTGGCCGAGGATGGCATTGAGCCGGTCTGGCTGAAGTGGCAGTGTGTGGTAGTCCTTGCAATAGCGATTTATCAGCGCACAGATATCGGGGTTCTGAATCTGGTGAGACTCCAGCGTGGCGACCCAGTGCTGGACGGGGATGGCGTCCAGCCATTCGGGCAGGCGAGCCAGTTGATCCCCTGTCAGTGAACCAAGATCAAACACGCCGACTCTGGCGCCTGAGTCAGGTGTCATTTCCGTGAGCGACCGGCCTGATAGGGAGACATGAATCAGCTGCCAGTCCCTGAACACTGGCTCGCTGGCTGTGAAAACCGGGTACACCGCCGACAACCAAACGAGCGGTCGCTTTTCCTGCATGGCGATTCTCCTGAGAACTTGCCGGGAAAACGAACTGCACAACGTTCAGTAAATGCTGGTAATACCGGAACTGCTCGATCCGGTCACTGCCCTGTGACCGCATACGGCTTGGGGAAACAGGCGAAACTCCTGCTGGCAGACATTCAGGTTGTATGCCAGTTTAAACACTTGCAGTCGTTTCAGCGGGTTAGAAACGGGGGATTTTGTCACAGTACGTTTTCTGTAAAGTCTGCCGACACGGTCTGTAAACCGGGGGAGAGTGCGAGTAAAGGATGTGGGTGCCACAGTGAGTGTCAGGGGCTTGTTAACGGAGGTGTTGTTGACTGGCTGGGATACTGATATGCAGGTACTTGATGAGGTTGAGATGAGTGAGGCGAAACATGACGACGATTGACCGAACGGATCAGGCCAGAGCGGAACTGCTGGATCAGCTTGAGTGGACACGGAAACGTACGGAAAGCCTGGTGTGCTCTCTGCCCGAGAAGCTGCTGGATGTGCCCTGGCATCCGGGGGTGAATCCGCCGCTGTGGGAAATGGGCCATGCCGCTTTTTTCTACGAGGTGTTCGTGTTCAACCTGCTCGATGGCACGCCCAGTTTCGACCCGTCCATGGACGATCTCTGGGATTCCTTCCATGTTGAGCACCGCGACCGCTGGAACCGGGACCTGTTTCCCGGGCGCGAGAAAACCCTTGAATACTTCAACACTGTTTACGATCAGGTGGCTGAGCGAATAAAGGCGCAGCCCCTGACCGACCAGGCGCTGTACCTTTACCGCTACGCGGTCTATCACCAGAACATGCATGTTGAGTCACTGATCTGGTGCCGGCAGACGGTTGGCTATCCGGCACCTTCGGGAACGGATCTGTACCGGCCAGCGCCGGGTGTTCAGCATGATGGCGATGCCTTGATTCCTGCGGGGGAATGGTTAATCGGCATGCCCGGTGATTCGGAGCGCTACGCCCGGGAGGATTTTGCCTTCGATAATGAGAAACCCCGGTTTACTGTAAAACTGGACCCGTTTGCCATTTCAAAGTGTCTGGTCAGTAATCGCCGGTTCCTGGAGTTTGTTGAGGATGGCGGCTACCGGCGGCCCGAACTCTGGTCCTTCGGCGGGCGGAAATGGCTGCAGACCGAATCCGATGTTGCCCTGGTTCATGGCAGTGACGAACCCCTGCTTCGTGTTCCCCGCCACCCGCTGTACTGGCGCTGGCACGATGGCCAGTGGCAGGAGCGGGTGTTTGATCGCTGGCAGCCCCTGAACCCGGATGCACCGGTTACCCATGTGACGTTCTGGGAGGCTGAAGCCTGGTGCCGGTGGGCGGGGCGTCGTTTGCCCACGGAGTTTGAATGGGAGGTGGCCGCCCTTGGTAATCGCCCGGGCAAGCCGTTCCGGCGTTTTCCCTGGGGCAACACGGCGCCGGATGAGCAACGCGCTGATTTGAATGGCCGTGCCATGGCACAGAATCCGGTGTTTGATTTCCCGGCCGGCGACAGCCCCTTTGGCTGCCGCCAGATGACGGGCACGGTCTGGCAGTGGACCAGCAGCCAGTTCTTCCCCTACGACGGCTTCAGGGTGGATATGTACCCGTTCATGTCGACCCTGCAGTTCGGTGATCACAAGGTGACCCGCGGGGGCGGTTGCGCCACCTCCTCCTGCCTGATTCGCGGCACCTATCGCCAGGCTTACCTGCCGGTGCGCAACGACGTCTATACCGGGTTTCGCACCTGCGCGCTTGACGATGAGTCGCCACGTGGCCGCCCTGGGTGTTGAGGCTACACGGATTTGCCGACAATCAGGGAGGGTTTCGCGGGTGTCCTGTCCATCAGGTGGCTGGCCAGGGCGACACCGGTCTCGCTCATGGTCAGGTAGGCCTCGTCGGCGCCGGCTTCCTGAATCTGTCTTGCTTCATCTTGGTACATGGTGTGAGCCACGATAAAGCCCTTGAAACCCATCGTTCTGAGCGTGCGCGCAGCAATCAGTTTGCCCTCGATGTCGCCCATGGCCAGGATCACCGATTCAATGGCGGGCATGTGCAGACCGTTCCAGAAGGAGGCATCCTCGGCGTCCGCGAAGACCACGTTACGCCCTTCCTTCTGGTGCT
>Ga0208300_101188_pt1 | contig 11665 bp, 11 predicted proteins | sample 23_taG_FD_184096 | JGI IMG/M metagenome (GOLD analysis project Ga0208300, IMG submission 184096) | Marine viral communities from Cariaco Basin, Caribbean Sea - 23_WHOI_OMZ (SPAdes) (version 2) | ecosystem: Environmental > Aquatic > Marine > Oceanic | place: Caribbean Sea: Cariaco Basin... | reverse complement strand
CTTTGGCCTCTGGATAGAACAGGTACCCCGGCATGAAAATCCGTGGCGTTACCACACCGGTGATTCCTGCGTCTGCCAGCAATCTCCGGGCCTCGGGCAGTCCGGTTCGCTGGCTTTGCATGTGCAGCATTCGATCTGTTTTCAGGTCCAGGTGGTCCCTGGCGTTGGGGCCGTACCACATTGTTTTCCCGCTCTGCTCCGGAACCCCAAGGTAGTATTTGATGGCGATTTCATGATGCTCAATCCGATCCTCGGAGCCATTGTGCACCACGAAATCCAGTTCACCGATGGTTCGCCCGTTGGACTGGATCTGCTGGTTCTGAAGAAGAATGTCCCAGCCCAGAAGATCCTGCAGCAATACCCGGTAAATCCGCTCGAAATAAAAGCCCAGTCGCTTCTGGGGGACTTCTTTAAGCAGCGCTGGCGCGGTTTCAGGGTTTTGATCCCATCGCCTGAGCGTTTTGTCCGTGTCGACAGGAAGGTACCGGGCGGGCTCAAACGTCAGCGGTGAGTGGAGCAGCTGCGGTGCGCGGCATAACCACGCGAGGTGCCGGATGGCGGGGGTTTTCAACTCTGGGATCAGGTTGTTTGCTGTTTTTGCATCCATACGGCCAGAATACCGTAAACTGTGCCCAGGGTAAGATGATGAATTCGCGATTAAACCTGTTCCTGAGGAGGCCTTATGCAATATCTCCATACCATGATCCGGGTGAGTAACCTGGACGAGACCCTTCATTTCTTCTGCGATCTTCTGGGAATGATTGAAATCAGTCGAAAAAGCAGCGACAAGGGCCGTTTCACCCTGGTGTTCCTGGCGGCGCCGGGAGATGAGGCTCGCGCCCGGGAAGATAAGGCGCCGATGATTGAGCTGACGTACAACTGGGATCCGGAAGAGTATACCGGTGGCCGTAATTTTGGCCATCTGGCTTATCGTGTTGATGACATCTACGCACTGTGTGAGCACCTACAGGCCAATGGCGTTACCATTAATCGCCCGCCAAGGGATGGCCACATGGCCTTTATCCGTACCCCGGACAATATTTCGATAGAACTTCTGCAAAAAGGCGAGGCTCTGTCACCCAGAGAACCCTGGGCCAGCATGGAAAACACCGGCACCTGGTAAGTGGGTAACGGGCCGACCAAAGGCTGAAAGTGGTATAATGCGGCCGTAAAACCCAGTATTTGCATCAGGATGATGCATTCAGAACATGGAGATGTTTGATGGAAGATTGGCAAGGATGCCTGGATCCCCAGTGCCAGACTGCTTTGTTACATGCCCGCGAATGTGTTGAGCACCGCGGGGGCTCCGTAATTACCGTAGAAGACTATTTGCTTGCCCTTCTGGATTCCGGCCCTGACATTACTCGCTTTCTGCGAGGTTGCGGTGTGGATATGGACGAACTCACCCGAACCATCCAGTGTGAGCAGCCTATCGTGACCGAAGTCGGTGGTGAGGGGCAGCTTTCCTCCCAGCTGATGTACTGGTTTGCAGCGACCCGTGAGGCCACTGAGTTGCCCTGGCTGGGGTGGCCACAGTTGCTGGAATCTCTGGCTCGCCATGCCGAGCGGTTGCAGGAAAAGGCCTATGTGGCGGTTCTTGAATTGGTCAGCCAATGGCCTGAGCACACGGAAGAGCGGGAACCATTCCCCCTGGACGAAGTGCAGCGTGCGCCTGTGGTGGTGACGGATGTCGCCTGGCTTGAGCTTGCCGAGGATGTTGCGGTCAGCCTCGCAGCCTCGCCGACAGCCCTGGTCTGGGTGCGCGGCGAGCGCGGCGCAGGGAAAACGGCGTGGCTGCAGTCGCTTCTATCTGAGATGGAGCTGGATTACGTTGAGTTGGACCTGAGGCGTGAAGCGGAGGTCATGGCCAGTGATTTGCCGGTTCTTCCGGGGCGTCGGGTTGATGGGTGCGCGCCGGACGACTGCTCACGTTGGCCGGTCCTGGTGCTGGATAATGTGTCTCCGGCCGATCTGGTTGCCCTGATGGAGTTGCCCGATGGCCTGGCCGCTGCCATGACACTGCAATGGGCGGGGCCGATTCTGTTATTGGGTCCGGACGAGCCCTGTAACAGTCAGGGTGTGTCGACGCTTCAACATCGCCTTGGCCGATCCCTGGACACCTTTGACATGCCCGTTGCAAGCACGGTTCAGCGCCAGGCGATTCTGATCGCCCATCAGGCGGCCATCGAGAAACAGTGGAACGTGCAGGTTCCGGGGGCGGTGATCCGTTTTGTCTCTTCCAGGCGCAGCCGGTGTGTCAGCACCCCGGGTGGAATGCTGCAGTGGCTGGAGCGGGCCGCCGCCCGGCTGAGTCTATTTGCCCGTAGGGGGCCGACAGATGCATTGGCTCTCGCGGGGCAGGCAGACACCCTGCGGCGTCAGTCTCTGGTGGCGCTGGCGCGGAAAGAACCGGTCGAAGAGATTGAGACCTCGCTGGGCGAAATCCAGCTCCAGCGTGCGGCTGCCGAGGTGGTCTGGCATGAGCGCAAGGCGGCGGGAACGGTGCGTCAGCTCAGCATCGAGGATTTGCGGCAGGAACTGGAGCGCTGGGTTGCAGCGCGGCGCGGGCCGGTTCACTATGTGCTGCATTGTGAGCAGCAGGATGGAGATTCAGCGGGTGCAGGACCTGGAAATTTATATTCGTGATCTGGAAGCGGGTGCGGTTTCGGGATGGCTCGAGAGCCACGTCGACGAATTGAAACTGGACGACAGTGAGGTTACAGGCGTGGTCAAGGGTTTGGCCCGTTATGAAGGCGAGTCGCTTCGGATAGCCCTGTATCCGGGGGCTTTTGGAAAGCGCTTTACGTCACTGGTCATTGAGGGTGAGCGTCTGCCCTGGAGCAGCGATCTGGACTGCGCCCGCAGTGCCTGGCGGGCCATGGATACCGAGATTCGTTGCAGCCCGGGAGACTGGAAAGAAGGCGAGCCGGTTGAGGAAGAAAAGTGGTGGCGCCTGGATCACCGGGGTGAACAACAGGTCGCCTGGAACTGAAAGAGGCAGCCCGCGGGCTGCCTCTTTGTTTTCAGTGGACCGTGATTCAGTCACTCAGGATGGAAACGTTGTCGGCTTGCAGCCCCTTGTCGGCTTCCACAACATTAAAGCGAACCAGTTGTCCCTGGCGGAGAACCCGGCGGCCGCGACCACGGATAGCACGGAAGTGAACGAAAACCTCATCGCCACTGTCACGCACGATAAAGCCAAAGCCTTTCTTGACGTTAAACCACTTGACGGTACCTTCCTCGTCACCCTCAGGGCTGTTCTCGTCGTAGCTGTCGTCTTCGTCCTCATCGTAGTTCTGGCTCGGTGCGCGGTTGTCGGGCCGGGAAGTGCTGCGCTGGCTGGCCGGTTGTTTGGCTGAGAGCGCAAGGGCCAGGAAGCCCGTAACGCCGAAAAGAACGAGGGCAATAACGTAAGCAGCGATGCCACGGGTGCTTCCCAGTGCTTCAACAAATTCGCCAACGGCAATAAGATGAAGTGGCTCGGGGGTGAACGACAGCAACAGGGCAAGTACCAAGGGTGCGGGAATGGCGATCAGGAGAGCAACAAGGATCGCTTTGGATGGATTACGCATTGAGTGAAATTTCTCCATTCGTGTAACGCTAACGATAAAAACCGGATATCGGGTAAAATCGGGCATCCGGCCGGTGAAAACCGTCAGTTCCCCGGAAAACGGGAGCGCTGGCGGGCAAAGGCGGCATGATACCAGATTATCCCGAGCGCTGACCAAGCAACGGGGTAAGCAATGTCATCTATCATATTCTTCAGAGATCCACCCAGGGGAGTGCCAATACCCAATGAGCCAGAACGATCTGGAAACCCGACTGGACGAGCTGGAAACACGGCTGGCGTTTCAGGATGACGTTATCAACACTCTGAGCGAGCAGGTGGCGAAGCAGGAAATGGACATTCGGGAGTTGTGGGAGGCTAAGCGCTTGTTGCACAAACAGCTGAAGGATGTATCCCCGTCCGATATCAAATCGGAACAGGACGAAACCCCTCCGCCTCACTACTGAAAATGGGGTCAGATGAAAATTTCATCTGACCCCAGGTTCACGCTTTACGCCAGAAGCTCGATCAGAATCTGCTCGTAAATCTCCGATAGCGTGTCCAGATCCTCGGCCTTCACACACTCATCCACTTTATGAATGGTGGCGTTGATGGGGCCAAGTTCGACCACCTGTGCGCCGGTCGGTGCAATGAACCGGCCATCTGACGTACCGCCTGAGGTCGAAAGCTCGGTTTCCCGTCCGGTAACCGAACGAATGGCATCCTGGCTGGCGGACACCAGTGCGCCCTTGTCGGTCAGGAAGGGCCGCCCGCTCAGGTGCCACTGCAGGTCGTACTTCAGGTTGTGGCGGTCCAGAATCGCGACTACCCGTTCCTCCAGGCTTTCTGCTGTATTTTCGGTGCAGTAGCGGAAGTTGAAGTGCACCAGGCACTCTCCGGGAATGATGTTACTGCCGGTGCCGGCTTCCACTTTGGTGATCTGGAAGGTGGTCGGCGGGAAGTAATCGTTGCCGTTATCCCAGAACTCGTTCGCCAGTGCATCCAGCGCCGGGGCGACCGAATGGACCGGGTTCTCGGCCCTATGCGGATAAGCCACGTGGCCCTGCACGCCTCGAACCGTCAGGTAACCATGGAGGGAGCCCCGGCGCCCGTTCTTGATCACGTCGCCCACCTCATGGGTGCTGGACGGTTCGCCAATCAGGCACCAGTCGATTTTCTCTTTCCTGGTTTCAAGGGTTTCCACCACTTTCACGGTGCCGTGCTGGGCGGGGCCTTCTTCGTCACTGGTGATCAGCAGGGCAATCGAGCCCCGATGATCCGGGTAGTTCGCTACAAACCGCTCACAAGCAGTGATGAACGCAGCGAGGCTGCCTTTCATATCGGCAGCGCCCCGGCCGTACAGGTAACCGTCCTTGATGACCGGATTAAAGGGCGGGTGAGCCCAGTTCTTCTCCGGCCCGGGTGGCACCACGTCGGTATGCCCGGCAAAGGCGAGCACCGGGCCTTCGGAGCCCTTGCGGGCCCAGAGGTTATCGGTATCGCCAAAACGCAGGTTTTCTCCGGCAAAGCCCAGAGGCACCAGGCGAGACATCATCAGTTCCTGGCAGCCGGCATCGTCCGGGGTGACGGATCGCCGGCTGATCAGATCGATGGCAAGATCGAGTGTCGGAGAATCAGTTGTTCGCATGCAGCTCTTCATTCAGCTCGATGGCGGACTTGTTGGTTTTGCACTCCACCGCGCCAGTCTGGCTGTTACGACGGAACAGCAGGTCGGTCTGGTTGGCCAGATCCCGGGCCTTGATCACTTCCACCAGCTCGTTGTTGTCGTCCAGAAGGGCAACCTTCGTGCCCGCAGTGATGTACAGCCCGGCTTCAACCTTGCAACGGTCGCCCAGCGGGATACCAATGCCGGCGTTGGCACCGATCAGGCAGTTCTCGCCAACGGCAATGATGATGTTACCACCGCCCGAGAGAGTGCCCATGGTGGAGCAGCCGCCGCCCAGGTCCGAGCCCTTGCCAACCATAACGCCGGCGGAAATGCGGCCTTCAATCATGCTGGTGCCTTCGGTACCGGCATTGAAGTTGATGAAGCCTTCATGCATGACCGTGGTGCCTTCACCCACATAGGCGCCCAGACGGACACGGGCGGTATCGGCGATACGCACGCCTTTGGGCACCACGTAGTCGGTCATTTGCGGGAACTTGTCTACCGATTTCACCTCCAGGGTACGGCCTTCCAGACGAGCCTGTAGCTGGCGCTCTGACAGCTCGTTCAGATCGATAGCGCCTTCGTTGGTCCAGGCCAGGTTCGGCAGCAGACCGAAAATGCCGTCCAGCTTTACACCGTGCGGTTTTGCCAGGCGATGGGAGATCAGGTGCAGCTTCAGGTAAACCTCGGGCGTGCTTGAGGCAGTGGTATCGGTTTCCAGGATTGTGATCGCCACCGGGCGCTTGCTGTTGGCGGCTTTTTCCGCCAGGGTTGCCTGGTCGGTCTCGCCAACCTGGCGCAGGGCGTTGGCAAGCTGGCTGAGGTGTTCGGTAGTGGCGCTGATCACCTGGTTGCCACCCTTGTAGTCCATTGCATTGCGAATGACTTCCATGAGGGTGTCGTCAGGTGTCATGACCGGCTGCTGGTAGAAGACTTCCAGCCATTCGCCCTGGTTGTTCTGGGTGCCGATACCGATACCGAATGCAAAACTCATCAGGTGGTTGCTCCTGTTCTGAATATGGGGTCAGAAGAAAGCGTTCTTCTGACCCCGGAGTTAAATTTTGACGTTGGGTTGGACCTGGAATTCAGGCTAGCCATGGAGCCCATTCGTCTGCATTAAAGCCCGCGGACACATTCCCGCCCCGTTCGACGACGGGGCGCTTAATGATGGAAGGATTCTCCAGCATGATCTCGTGGGCGCTCTGGGCGCTAATGGTATCACGAACCTCCTCGGAGAGTTTGCGCCAGGTGGTTCCGCGACGGTTCAGCAGGGTCTCCCAGCCAACGGCCTGTTCCCAGCGGGATAGCATCTCGCCGTCCAGTCCGTCCTTTTTGAAATCGTGGAATTCGTAGTCAACGCCATTCTCATCCAGCCATTTGCGGGCTTTCTTGACGGTGTCGCAGTTTTTTATGCCATAAAGCTTCATGTCTTATTCGCCTTAACAAATTCAGCAATCCGGCGCGCTGCTTCCACGCATTCTTCCAGGGGCGCCACCAGGGCCATCCGCACCCGGTTTTCGCCCGGATTATGGCCATCTGCGGTCCGGGACAGGTATCGGCCCGGAAGCACGTGTACATTCTGCTGTGCTGAAAGCTCCCGGGCGAAGGTTTCATCATCCATCGGAGTGACCGGCCATAGATAGAAACCGGCATCCGGGAAATCCACGTCCATCACTTCACGCAGGATGGGGACAACCGCTTCGAACTTGGCGCGATAGGCCGCGCGGTTTTCCCGCACATGGTCTTCGTCGTTCCAGGCGGCAATGCTGGCCAGTTGGTTGTGGGCCGGCATCGCGCAACCATGATAGGTTCGGTACTTCAGGTAGCCTTCGAGAATCCGGGCGTCACCGGCAACAAATCCGGACCGCAGCCCCGGCAGGTTGCTGCGCTTGGACAGGCTGTGGAATACCACGCATCGGGCGTAATCATCGCGGCCAATGGCGGCGCAGGTCTGCAACAGGCCTTCGGGTGGATTGGCTTCGTCCGGGTAGAGCTCGGAGTAGCACTCGTCTGAGGCAACGATGAAATCATACTTGTCGGCAAGCGCAATCACGTTTGCCAGTGTTTCTCTGGGAATGACCGCACCGCTCGGATTGCCCGGCGAGCAAAGGAACAGCACCTGGCAGTCCTGCCAGACAGGCTCTGGCACCGAATCAAAATCCGGAATAAAGCCGTTGGAACCGTCGCAGGGCAGGTACACGGGCGTGGCGCCCGCCAGGAAGGCAGCTCCTTCGTACACCTGGTAAAACGGATTCGGGCTTATCACGGTGGCCGGTTTGCTGGCGTCTACCACGGCCTGAACCAGGGAGAAGATGGCCTCCCGGGTTCCATTCACCGGCACGATATGGCGGGCCGGGCTCAGGCTGCCGGGTGCCAGATTGAATCGGCGGGTTGCCCACCGGCTGATGGCTTCACGGAGTTCGTCGGTTCCCCGGGTGGTCGGGTAATTGGCAAGCTTGTCGAGATTGTTCGCAATGATCTGCTTAACGAAGTCTGGCGACGGATGTTTGGGTTCACCAATACCGAGTGAAATCGGCCGGAGGTGGTCGGGCACGGTGATGCCGGCCTTGAGTCTGGCCAGTTTTTCAAACGGGTAGGGGTGGAGTCTGTCCAGGTTCGGATTCATTGAATGTCGTCCAGCATTTTACAGAGGTCTTGCTGCAGGGCCTGGCACATGGCCGGGTCCCGGATAGGTTCGCCCTGCTCGTCGGTGACGAAGAATACGTCTTCAACCCGCTCACCCAGGGTGGCAATCTTGGCATTGCTAAGGCGAACGCGGTGCTCCAGCAATACCTGGCCGATCCGTGCCAGAAGGCCGGGGCGGTCCGGAGTGATCACCTCCATCACCGTGCGCTGATTGATGGTGTCGTTGGAAAACGTCACTTCCGTCGGGAAAGCGAAATGTTTCAGTTGCCGTGGTGTTCGCCGGTGGATGATGTCCGGGTAGTCGTCTGGGTCGTCCAGCTCCTCAATCAGCCGCTTGCGTGTGCGCTCCTTGCGGGCAGGGTCAATGCCCAGTGGCTGGCTTTTCTCGTCCAGCACTACGTAGGAGCTGATGGAGTAGGGCCCTTCGCTGGAGCTGATCCGGGCATCTACGATGTTCAGATTGAGTTGCTCCAGCACCGCCGTGGTCGCGGCAAACAGGGCCACCCGGTCCTTCATGTAAATGATGATCTGGGAATAACCGTCGGTGGGGCCGCCCCGGGTGTCGCGAATCAGTACCAACGGGTCCGGGTTGTCGCCATGGCGGATGATGGCGGCCGTTTGCCAAGCGATATCCACAGTGGAATCCTGGAGGAAGTAGTCCTCGTCCACGGTGTCCCAGATGGCATCAATCTGCTCGTCGGTCATGTTCTGGGCGTGCAGGATCTCCCGGGCCTCGGACTGGGTGGCGCGCACCCACTCCTGCCGGTCGATGGGCGTTTCAGTGCCCCGCCGCAATGCCCGCTTGGCTTCGATGTAGAGCTGGCGCAGGAGGGAAGCGCGCCAGGTATTCCAGAGCTTGGGGTTAGTGGCGCTGATGTCGCACACGGTCAGGATGTACAGGTAGTCCAGATGTGCCTGGCTTGGCACTGCCCTGGCAAAACCGTGGATAATGTCCGGGTCCGAGATGTCCTTGCGCTGAGCGGTCATGGACATCAACAGATGGTTTTCTACCAGCCAGGAAATCAACTGGGTATCCCGCTCGCTGAGGTGATGCCGTTTGCAGAAGGCCTCGGCATCCATGGCGCCCAGTTCTGAGTGGTCGCCGCCACGGCCCTTGGCCACATCATGGTAGATGCCGGCAATGTAGAGGGTTTCCAGTTTTGGCAGCCGGTGAATCAGGCGGGAGGCGAGGGGGTACTCTGTCTGTGCTTCTGTACCGTTGAGTCGGACCATGTTCCGGATCACCCGCATGGTGTGGGCATCCACCGTGTAAATGTGGAACAGGTCGTGCTGCATCTGGCCGATGATCTGGCCGAACTCAGGCAGATACCGGCCAAGCACGCTGTACTTCTTCATGGCGGACAGGGTCTGGTCCAGCGCGTGGGGGGTTCTCAACAACTCCATGAACAGCGTGGTTACCGCCAAGTCTGAACGGAAGGCGTCATCAATCAGGTGCCGGTGTGCTCGCAGGGAACGAATCGTGGTGGCCCGGATACCCTTGATTTCGGGATGCTGCGCCATCAGCACGAAGATTTCCATGATGGCGTAAGGCGCGTAGGCAAAGACCTGATTGTTGACGGCTTCTATATAGTAGTTGCGAATCTGGAAGCGTTTGTTGATCGGCTGGATCGCATCCTCCGAAGCGCTGCCGAGGATCGCCTCGTCGTAATACTGCAGGATCACATCGGCCAGCTCGGCGAGGGCGAGAACGGTCCGGTAGTAGGACTGCATCATCAGCTCTACACCGAGGCGTTTGCCTTCATCCTTGTAGCCAAGCATCTGGGCCAGGGCCCGCTGGTGATCAAACAGGAGTCGGTTCTCGTTTCTGTCTGCCAGAAGCTGAAGGCCGTAACGCAGCTGCCACAGGAAGGTCTCACCCTGGAACAGGATCTGGTGCTCTTCTTCGGTAAGGATGCTGAAGCGGGTGAGGTCGGCTATATTCTGCAGGCCGAAATGCCGCTTGGTAATCCAGCCGATGGTCTGGATATCACGAAGGGCGCCCGGTGAGCCTTTCACGTTGGGTTCCAGGTTGTACTCGGTATCGCCGTATTTCTGGTGCCGTTGTTGCTGCTCTTCCCGCTTGGCAATGAAATAGTCGCGATCGGTACTGACACCATCGGAATACACCTGCTCGCTGAGCTCCATGCGCAGCTCATCCGGCCCCGCAATGGTGCGGGTCTCAAGCAGATTGGTCAGGATGGTGACGTCTTCGCGGGCGGCGGCTTTGCTTTCCTCGATACTGCGAACGCTGTGGCCAATATCGAGCCTCAGGTCCCAGAGCAGCGTAACGAAGGCGCCGAGGTCTTCGTGCCAGCTGTCTTCAATGCCATTCCGGGTGAGGATAAGCAGGTCGATGTCAGAGTGGGGGTGAAGCTCGCCCCGACCGTAGCCGCCTACCGCAATCAGGGCAATATCCGGTGAGCTGGAAAAGGAATAACGGTTCCAGATCAGTCTGAGAACGGTATCGACCGTGCCGGCCCTGGATTGGACAAGAGCGCGAACATCGGCACCCTGCCGGAAGGCCTCGGCATCGGCGTTGTACCTCCCCTTCAACAGCTCCCGGGCCGCCTTCACCGGAGAAGGGTCTTTACTGATGCGGGATTCCAGCTCGCTTCGGTCCACTTAGAAGGACTCTTCCGATCGCTTGGTAAGAACCTCGTGGCCGTCTGCGGTCACGAGGATGGTGTGTTCCCACTGGGCGGACAGCTTGTGGTCCTTGGTGACCACCGTCCATCCGTCTGGCAGCAGCTTGGTCTGGTATTTGCCCTGATTGATCATCGGCTCAATGGTGAAGGTCATGCCTTCCTGTAATTCCATGCCGGTGCCGGGTTTTCCGTAGTGCATCACTTGTGGTTCCTCATGGAATACCGCGCCGATACCATGGCCACAGTAGTCACGCACCACCGAGTAACGATGTTTCTCGGCATGCTGTTGGATAACGTTGCCGATATCACCGAGACGGGTTCCCGGCCTTACCAGCTCAATACCTTTATATAGGCACTCCTGGGTTATCTGGATCAGGCGCTCGGTACCCGGTTTCGGCTTGCCGACAATCCACATCTTGCTGGTGTCGCCGTGGTAGCCCTCCTTTATTACGGTGACATCGATGTTCAGGATGTCTCCGTCCTTGAGAATTTTCTGCTCGGAAGGAATGCCGTGGCAGATGACGTGGTTGACCGAGGTGCAGATGGATTTCGGAAAACCCTTGTAGTTGAGCGGGGCCGGGATGGCCTTCTGCTCGTTTACAATGTAATCGTGGCAAATCCGGTCGAGCTCTTCGGTGGTTACGCCAGGCTTGACGTGTTCACCGATCATCTCGAGAACATTGGCCGCCAGGCGGCCTGCGACGCGCATCTTTTCGATTTCTTCCGGAGTCTTGATCGATACCTGCATTGGGCTTCCCGTTGATTTGTATCAAACCGGCATTTTAAGGGGCCTGATGCCCGGGTACAAGGAAGCAGGCCCTCAAAAATAATGGCGTTTGTTGGCCCGTTTGTGGTATAAACGCGCCCGCTGGAAACAAATCCGGCAAATTCACACACGTGTCGGCACGTTATCCCAGGGTGCCTGCTCCTGCTTTATAAAGGGGCCAGGTTGGGGTAATCGGATACGTGGAGGACTAACCCGAAGCTAAAAAGGTAACTATCATGGCTCAGGTAAATATGCGTGACCTGCTCAAGGCAGGTGCTCACTTCGGTCACCAGACCCGCTACTGGAACCCGAAAATGTCGAAGTTCATCTTCGGCGCCCGTAACAAGATTCATATCATCAACCTTGAGCAGACTGTTCCTGCCATGAACGAT
>Ga0208300_101184_pt1 | contig 11734 bp, 14 predicted proteins | sample 23_taG_FD_184096 | JGI IMG/M metagenome (GOLD analysis project Ga0208300, IMG submission 184096) | Marine viral communities from Cariaco Basin, Caribbean Sea - 23_WHOI_OMZ (SPAdes) (version 2) | ecosystem: Environmental > Aquatic > Marine > Oceanic | place: Caribbean Sea: Cariaco Basin... | reverse complement strand
AGAAGTTCTCGAAAGCGTCAATGGTTGGCTGAAATTCGCCGAGGCGAAGAATGCGGTTCTGATTACTGCTTCTGGCGTCGCGTTATGGGCTACGGCAAGATTGTTAATGTCGGAAGACGTCGGCGGTTACTTACAAGTTTATTTTTTTGTTCTGATAGTATTTTTGGGAGGTGCGTTAGTAGTTGGACTGCTTTCGTTTCTCCCTGTTCTCAGCTATTCGATCATTGTGCCGAAACCTAAAGAAGTGGGTAACAAAAATCTTTTATATTTCGGCTATCTATCCACTCTTTCAAAAAATGAATTGATAAAAAAATTCGTACAAGCTCTGGAGATTCCAGAGAAAGAAGTAAACGATTTCCATAAAATGTACGCTGAACAGATAATCATCAACTCTCGGGTTGCTCTAGCGAAATATGCATTGTTTGAGCGCGGCGTTAACTTGATTATCCTAGCAGCGTTAACACCAATTATTGGTGGAATTCTATTGTACGCTGCAAAAAACAAAAGGAAAAAGACTGATGGTGTCGGATGAACAAGTACTACCAAGTGTAAAAACGATCATTGATGATGCGAGGGATTTATATAGGGAAAGCGCCTCAATTACCCAGCGGAATTCAGTTCCCGATACCAACTCCATACCAATAGAAAATCCACGAAATTGGCTGAAAATCCCAGATGTAATATGCATATTTGTAGATATGAGAGGTTCTACCCAGCTAAGTGCGTACAGTCATGACAATAGTACTGCCCGAGCATATCAGTTATTTACAGGTACAGCGGTAAAGCTGTTCAGTGATTTTGAGGCACCTTACATTGATGTGCGAGGAGATGGTGCTCTTGCCCTTTTTGATCAAAATCAAGCCCATCGCGCTCTAGCCGCCGCAGTTACCTTTCGAACATTCGCGACCGAGGAGTTTGTGCCACTAGTACATGGCAAAACTGGCTTGGACGTTGGCTGTCATGTCGGCATTGATATGCGAACGGTCTTGGTAAGGAAAATTGGATTCAAACGTTATCGTGGGCGTACCGACAGGCAAAACGAAGTATGGGCAGGTCGCCCGGTAAATATGGCAGCAAAACTATCCAGCGAGTCCGGCGATAAAGAGCTTTTGGTATCTGACAGATACTATAAGAAGCTTACTAGCCGATACGCTCTGAAAAGCTGTGGCTGCCCAGGAAATAAGGTTGTCGATCTTTGGTCAGAGAAAGATGTTTCTGAAGATGATAGGTTTGACTTCGAGACGGCATATTCGCTTGGCAGCGTATGGTGCAAAACACATGGTAAAGAGTTCTGCACGAAATTGATGGCCGAAGATGAGTAGCGACCTAAAAATGCACGGCGGGAAACGTTTTTTCCCTATGCCCTTCGTGCTTCGTTCTAAATACACCGCTCATACAAGGCGTTATACGTAAAAAGGGATGCTTCATGCGTTATTCATTAATAACTCTCTTCATCGTTGTTCTTTCGGGCTGTGTCTCTACTAAAAGTATGGATATCCTTGTCGATGAAAAGTTTGAAGGCCCGAAAATTATTGCGATGTCTGGAACTAGAGCCCCATGGATTTATGAGATCGAAAAACGGTTACGGGAAAAAGGGTTCGAAATCAAGAGGATGGCGAGTAGGAATGTTTCGGTCGAAGAGGTGTCTCCCACGAAAACGGAAGCATATAGCGAAGCATCGGCCCGGTTCGTCTTGCATGTGGACGGCTATGCGCCTAATACATCCATGGCTAGGTGCTTTGGTGGTGGATACCGGTTTGAATATATTAATGCGGAATTGATCGACGTTCGCAATAATGAAACTGTGATGCACTATTCGAACTCCGGCTACTCTGAAAACTGCCCGCCTCTGTCTGGCAAGATCTTTGGCGACATTTCAGGTGCGGTATCGCAGGTATGGAAGTAGTGCGCAACACGGCGCTTAACCGGGCGCTATAGCTGTTCGCTTTAATGAACATGCTGTCATTTCTTGCTTTCGCTGTCTGTAGACGAAGAAGCCCCAGCTTGTCGCTGGGGCTAGTTCCTCATCGACTACTATCCCGAACAATCGATAGCCGCCCATCCTCAACGGATACAGATACCGGTGTGTCGATGGTAAATCCGGCCTGTTCCAGCCAGGTACCTTTGAGAAGAAGCAAAGGAGTAATTGGATTGCCGCTGTAGGGCTTGCTCTTCAGGGTATAGTCCCGGTGGCCTTTGCGGACTTTGAGGGTGCGGTATTTCATGGTCGTGCTCCACTGATAGGTTTGTTTAACGAGTGCCCATAAGGGCGGTCGGGCAGTTAAACACCGCTATCAGACGGCCGCACGCTTTCCCCGAAGGTCTTGTATGGCTACGCGCTACCCGACCATCGACTGGTCGTGGGCACAAAAGTACCGCATTCTGTCGGCCGAGACGACCGCTGATAGGGTGTGTTTAAGCACCGGTATCCAGGCTAGTCGCCCCGTCGTTGGAGCACAGTAGGTCTAGGCTGAAATCGTTGTAAGCCATTTGCGCTTCCGTTTGAAAGCATTCCCCTTCACTACAGGGTGGCTTGATAACCGGCATTGCTGAAATGCTAGACGCGATCTGTCCAGTAACCCGGCTTGCGGGAATGATGGGCGAATGCAATGACAACCGTGGTCGACCCACGGCTCAGGGTAACGAGGGAAAAGGGAAAGCGATGCAAAAGCAATCGTTTGGCCCCGCGGCCGCCGGCTTTGCCACCCACGGGAGTCAGCGGCGGATTGGGTTCTTCAAGAAGGCGCACAGCGTGGGCAAAAGCGTCAACCAGGCGAGCTCCAAGCCCCGGGTCTTCCTTTTCGTACCAGGCTGCGGATTCTTCCAGCTCTTGGGCAGCTTCCTTGCTGACTTCAACGACCAAAACTAATCCTTATCTGATCCGGGCCCGTATGCGCGCGAGAACGTCTTCAACATCCAATAGTTGGGCTTTTCCGCTCTCCACTTCATTGATGCGGCGGCAAAGCTCAATGTCCCAGGCCTCGGCAACATCGTCATCGGCGGGGCCGTCCAGGCTGGCTATCAAGTCTCTGGCCAGCTTTGCCCGCTCCGCTTCGGAAAGCGCCAGGGCGGCGTCTCTCAGGGATTCGGGGTCTGTACCCATGTCTCGCTCCATATGTGGTTCCACAGGGCCATGATGCCTTATGGAGCGCCATTATGCCCAGGCCAATGTTCTTGCGACAAAGCGTGGATTTAGCGGGACAAACTCGAAGCTGACAATTCCACGTTTGCGGCAGCTTGCTAATCATCCGGATGCCTTGGCTATCGACGCCTATCGGGACATTGCCGTGAACGGGACCCCGGCCTCCGGCCGGGGTCCACCGGTTACCGACGAACGATTGAAAGTCGCCCTTCCTCCACGGTGACGGACACCGGGGTATCGATGGTGAACCCGGCCTGTTCCAGCCAGGTGCCTTTCAGGAGAAGGAAGGGAGTGATCGGGTTTCCGCTGCATGGTTTGCTCTTCAGCGTGTAGTCCCGGTGGCCTTTGCGGACTTTGAGAGTGCGATATTTCATGGTCTTTCTCCGATAGATGATACGTCCAAGTTTGCCCTGTAAGGGCGGTCGGGCAGTTGAACACCGCTCTATCAGACGGCCGCGCGCTTTCCCCGGAGGTATTGTATAGCTGCGCGCTACCCGACCATTGATTGGTCACGGGCGTTACAGTACCGCAAAACCAAAGGGTACGGCGACTGCTGACAGTAGGTGTGTTCAAGCACCGATTGCCAGCGTAAAAGAGCTCCCTCGGCAGAGCTGTAGGAATTCTAGGTCAATCTGTGTAAGCGATTTGCGCGTCGTCGGCGACGAAAGATCGTACGTCGCAACAAGGCGAGATCTAGGGCGTCGGCGAATACTCCACCCTCGCCGCCAACTACCTGCTCAAGCGCCTCAAAGCCATCGCCTGCTAGGCCGCCTATCCGGAGCGCCGCGCCAGCCACGAGTTCATCCTCACCTTCGCCAAACAAGCGAAAGACAACAAAGTCACCGCGCTGGACATCGCCACCAGCACGCCCCCACCATCTACTTCCCGCTGCTGGTACCCGAGTGCTTCCTCATTGAGCCCACCGAAACCGAGACCAAGGAAGCCATGGGAAATATCCTCAACGGAGCTAACACCATCCCGGACACCCTCACAGGGCCGTTCACGCAGCCCGTCCGTCGGGTGGAGGATGTGAAGGCGACGAAAGCGTTGAATTGGGGAGATGGAGGGGTTTTAGGGTTAGTTAGTAGTTACTATTCGAGAAAATTTTTACGGCCCTTTTTTGTGCCAGCGCGACAATAGGATACAGGTGTTGACTTGTGACGTTCGTCACGTTTTATTGGAGGCCCAGTAAGTAAGGAAGTTGGAAGGAAATAAAAATAGGAGATGGCTATGTCTTCAACCGGAGAGAAACCCGGGAAAGGAACTTACTCGTGCGACAAATGCGGTGAGACGGTATATCTCGACGACGATACTGATACTTTACCGCCATGTCCTCGTTGTCATGGCACTGAGTACACGCCTTAACTTAGGGGGCTAGGTGGCCACGATGCTAGATTTTTTTACTACCGTTTACTCGAGCGTCCACGCGCTAGCATTCGGCCCCTCTTTAGCCAAACAGGCGAAAGATAACAAAGTCACTTCGCTTGTCATCGCTAAGCGCTTACTCGACTACAACCAGCACACCAATCTGCCTTTGCCGTTGTTGCCGAGAGTCTTTTAATTTAGGTCACTTGAAGCCAGCGATGACTTTGTCGACGCAATGGAAAAGATAATGCCTGACAGGCAGCCAATCAGATCGGATGAGCTTCCTCTTTTGAGGCGAATGTTCTCGGAAAATGGCGTTTTCGCGCAGTTTGGCCATTTGATCCAAATTAAACTGGTGTTGGATGCTAATGCAGTGCTTGCTGATCTGCGTTGGCTTGTTTGTAAAGCAAAAAAAGCTAATGCACGAACGAATCTTTTAGAAGCCATTCAATCTGAAACTATAGTTGTATTTGCGCCTACTTATCTGAATGTCGAAATCGAGAAGAATATTCCACTTATCGCCGAAGAGGAAGGCGTTGATCCAGATTTGCTAGTAGAAAGATGGTCGATATACAAGAAAAATATTAATTTTGTCGAAAGTGGTGGCCCTGAAGAAAGCGCAATTGACGGCAAAGATGTTCCGTATGTGAAATTACATATGGCGACTGGCTATTCGGTACTCACGCAAGACTCGCATATTTCGAAAATGGGCGCGGACGCCGTAGGAATAGAAGTTACGGCTTTTGCTAAGAACTATGCTCGAAATGCTGTAATTGAGTACACGATTAAAGCTGGCTATTTGAGCGCATTTATAGTTACTGCGAGTATGATTGGCGCGGCAGCGACGTTTATACGAGAAGCACTGCGCCACACAGGGAAGATCCCAAGCTGGGCTTGGGTGACAGTTATCGGACTTTTCCTGTTAGCGCTTTGTTCTAGAACTACAAGAGGTTTGCTCCTGCAAGAAATTCGAGATCTTTCGGGTTCCGCAACTGCTGCAGCAACGTCGCTCTTTAAGACGTTAGAGCCGGTCTTTCTGGATTATCAGCGAAGCCATGTGGCTGCCGCAGAGAGCAAGAATCAGCTGTCGAGGAAGGTCCGGGTGTGATCAATGGTTTGTTGCTCTGGCCGTAAAACCACATTGCCGTAAAGACAGAAAAATCAACGGGCAACAATAAAAGTACCGCACGGCTTTTGAATTGACTTTCCATCTAGATACAAAAAGCCCGGCTTACCACTGAGTTGCGGCTATCACTGATGACTATCTGGAATAACGAGCTCCGCGATTTGCGCGTCGTAATTTCTGCGTTAGATTGGACGCTATCCATGGCATAAAAGTTAAAAGTGTATATAAATGCTAAAGCAAGTTTTCGATAAAGAGCAGCTTTCCAAGGTCCTTACGCCATCGGATGTTTGGCAGTGGGATGTATTGCGTTTTTACGGTAATGTGCAAACGGCGGTGGATCATTCCGTAAAACACTGGAGGTCATGTGGTCTCGTTTTATCGCCGTTAGAGATATCTACTGCAAAAAATAGACCAGTCTTTGTTCCGAGCAAGATGGAGGACGCATTCGCCATCAAGCTTCTCGATCGGTTTATCCGAAGAATTTATAAAGTTAGGCAGTCGGACCGTAATAGAATAGTGCGGCAGCTGGTAACTTTGTTAAAAGACTCCGGGGACTACCATGTTCTCCGGCTCGATATCAATAATTGTTACGAGTCTATAAGCTTTAAGCGTCTAATTGATAAGTTTGAGGACGATTTGATCCTCGCGCCAGAGTGCGTCTCTCTGCTGCGCAATATTCATAATGACCTTTCTAAAAATCACAACCTACAAGGTTTGCCGAGAGGCCTAGCGGTAAGTCCTACTCTATCTGAGCTTTACCTGGAATCGCTAGATAAGAAAATCGCGGTGCATCCTGATGTGATATACAGTGCCCGGTACGTCGATGATATCGTTATTATAACGCCGACAAAAAAAGAAAATAACGTACAAAGGCATGTTGAGTCTGTAATGAATGATATGGACCTAAGACTAAATAATAGGGCTGGAAAATATTACAGTGGACCTTCTAGGTGCGCGAGCTTTAGTTATCTTGGTTACTCTGTAAGTGTTGATTATAAGAAAGGTAGCGCAAACGAGGTCGCGGTGACGGTATGTCCAGAGAAAATAAAAAGAATAAAATACAGAATAGCAATAAGCTTGGCAGAATACAAAAGAGATAGAAATTTCTCTCTTTTGAAGAAGCGGATTAAATATATCTCCATGCTAAAAAAAGTAAAGAAGGGGAAGAATGGAGACCTGTTGGCTGGGATTGCGCATAATTACCAGTATGTGACAGATGGCTTTCGATGCTTGAAGCCCATAGACGGTTTTCTATGCACGCAGCTGGAAAGTCCTCGTTTCGGGCTGGGCCCTATAGAAAGAGACGAAATAAAGAAAATTTCGATATATGGAAATGCTAGAAAAGGAAGCGTAGCGAAGTTTAGCAAGAAGCAGACCGTTCAGATACTGCGAGTCTGGAAAAATGCCTAATATTATTAAAGTAGATACAAACGATAAACTAAGAACTTTATTAACTGACGTTCTCCCTTATGAGCTCCCCTTGTGGTTCTCGAACTTTAATGTGTACCAAAGGTTCAGGAATCCTTCCCACCTCAAGGCATACAAGGCGATTTCAGGGCTGAATTTCGAAAATAAAGCTGGAATCTATATCCCTTTGGAATATTTAGTATCGCGGGGCGACGGCAAGACATCGCGTGCTATATCGATTATGCATCCGGTGGCACAACTGAAAGTTTGTGAGTTTTACCATGAATATGGCGATTTGATAGAATATTACTGTTCAAAATCTAGATACTCTTTACGGTACCCGTATCGTAAATCAACCCGCTTCTACGGTAAGACACAAGTGGGATCTAAGTTGGTTGATGGTGTTGAGAGTCTGGATGAAGATAGGATTGTCTCAAGCTCTTACTTTAAATATAAAAAATATCCTTTCCTGTATCGATTTTTTGAATCATATGAATATCACGCGCTTGAAAAGAATTTCCATAGTATGCTTCAAGTGGATATCTCGAAATGCTTTCCCAGTATCTACACCCATTCAATAGGCTGGGCGCTCAAGAGTAAGCGTCTGGCTAAGGCAAAGCCTAGTGGTGGCTTTGATGGAGAGTTCGATGGGTTGATGCAATTACTTAATTATCGTGAAACGAACGGTATTATCGTGGGGCCAGAGGTTAGCAGAATATTTGCAGAGATTATTCTCCAGAAGATTGATATTAATATAGAAATTGGGATGTCTAAGAAGGGTTATGAATGTTCTAAGGACTATGATTTTCGGAGGTACGTCGATGACTATTTTGTTTTCTTTCGGTCTGAGGAAATTAAAAACGATTTTTCAGTTGTACTTGAATCGAGTTTGCTAGAATACAAGATGTATTTAAATGAGGCAAAGACGTCGATAGGCTATCGGCCTTTTGCCACGGACATATCTTTGGCAAAAAATTCGCTGAGCTATGCTGTCGATCTATGCTATAAATCGCGTTACAAAGAGGGCGAAGCGAATGCCTGTTCCGTTGTAAAGTTAAAAAATGCTGGCTCTAAGGCTAATAAGACTATTGCTGAGATAAAGATGGCCTTGGCTAACTATAGAGTTAAGTATAGCTCTGTTTCTAATTATTTGTTTAGTGCAATAACAAAAAGAATGTTCCTTTACATGGATATTTTGGGGGAAATTGATCCGATAGAAGATTTTCACCTTAACTGGCTTTTGGTTGACATGGATGTTCTTTTCTTTGTCCATGCTATGGATATTAGAATAAGGCCTACGGACAGGCTGGCTCGCGCAGTTTACGACATTGTTGAGAGGACAAGGGGGTGGCCATATAGTTTTGTAGAAATAATCCATAAAAAGATTTTTGATCATGTTAAACAGGCTATAAACATTTTTATAGATCATTCGCGTGAGATAAACGGGATTGAGACTCTAAATCTTCTCATCATTTTGACGATGTTGCCAAAGGAGTATCGACTCCAGGAGCAAAAGCTGCGAGATTACTTTGGTGGCTTGGAGGGTAGTTCTGAAGCTAGAGACTTTTACTTCCGCTGGGTGACATTTATGCTTTACATGGAAGACGGCGCGGAGTATAAGGATTTTCGTGAAGAATTGATCAGGTCAGCAAACAGTTATTTTGTTAGTAGCGATGATATGTTTGTTGATTCTGAGTATTTCATGTTTTATTTTGATTATCTGGCCTGCCCCTACGTTGACAAGGTGGTCAGAGAGCAAACAATTAAAAAAGTAAAGGCTAGAACGCTGAATGGCGCTGAGAAGAAAGTGCTTTTTAATGAAAAAGCACATGGTCAGATAGTCCTCAATAGAGATTTTGTTGTAAGTTGGAGAGATCCTGATTATTTGAAGAGTAGCTTAGAGAAGAAAGAGTATCTCTTTGCATACGGCTAGTTTATGTCGCTCGCTTCCGTAGGTTTCTGCAATGCTTTAGTACTGTTAGACACTCCGGTAGCTTTCATCTACTTTTGTAATGCATGGGTCTTGGGGAACCGGGGCCACACACACGATTGGGGGCGGGCGGCACCCTACAAATTGCGCTGTTTATTGCGTTTCTCCTTTTTCGTCTTGCAGATAAAGGCAGCGATGGGCTATAGGCTTGAAACAGCTACAAGAGCTACTCTCGATCTTGGCTGAAGATGTTTAGTTGCTGTTTCTACTCTGTCGCTTCTTCCACCAAACCATCACCCCCGTCACACTCAACACGATCACCGCCAACCCCAGCACCGTCGCAACAACCCGATAGCCCACCCCACCCACCGCCGCAATATGCAGGCTGGTCAGCCAGGTCGTCACCGTATTCCCCGCCGCTTCCCCGGTGGGCAGGTAGTGGCCCAGCAGGGCGCCGTCCGTGGCGTCCACGTACACCCAGGTCTCCCCGAACCGTTCGTTCACGTCGCTGCTGGTGCGCGCCATCAGTTTGAGGGCGTTCTTGTGCGGGGTGTAGGCGAAGCGTTCCAGGGCGTGGATTTCCAGGTCGCGGTCCTGGGCCAGGGCTTCCAGGTATTGGCGGGCGGCGTGGTAGCCGGGTTCCCAGCCGATTTGGGGTTGTTGGCTGGGGTTGGCCCGGGTGGGCACGGTGGCGAGCGGGTCTTGCTGGAAGCTGAGGAACAGGCCGGTGGTGGGGCGGTAGATTTCGTCGTAGAGGGTGAGGGCGACGCCGCTCCAGGCGAAGACGAGCAGCAGGGCCCAGGGCCAAAGGCCGCCGGCGCGGTGGAGGTCGAAGGTGCGTTTGTGGCCGCCGGCGCGCCAGCGGAGGCGCCAGGCTTTGGCCCAGCGTGTCCAGAAGCGGCGGGGGCGGTGCCGGGCGTCGCGGCGGCGCGGCGGTGGGAAGGTGAGCCAGGCGCCGACGAAGCAGTCCAGGGTCCAGAGCAGGGCGATGACGCCGAAGATCCAGGTGCCGACGGTGCCCAGGGCCAGGGAGTGGTGCAGGCGGTAGACAAAGGGCATCAGGTTGGCGAGGCCCTGGCTGAGGTCGCCCCACAGGCGGCCGCCGAGGATCTGGCCGGTGTAGGGGTTCACGAACACTTCGTCGATGGGCAGCGCCGGCGCACCCGGTTTGGCGCTGAGGAAGAAGCGCACCGGGCTGTGGGTGTCCGGGGGCGCGAGCATCATCCAGTGGACGTTGGCGTCCGGGTAGGCGGCGTCCACCTGGTCGCGCAGGGCGAAGGGCGAGAGCAGTTCGCTGTGCGCGGCCGGGGGCTCGACCTGCAGCCACTGCGGGTTGATCAGGGCGTCGAGCTCGTAATACCACACCAGCAGCGCGCCGGTGAGGCCGGCGATGATCAGGAAGCCTGCCATCACCAGCCCGACGTAGCGGTGCAGTTGCACCAACCGTTTGCGCATCAGAACAGGTACTTCACGCGCGCCAGGTAGGTGCGGCCTTCTTCGCGGATCACGCCGTCGAACGAGCCGGGGGAGAAGATCTCCTCGTCGGTGCGCAGCACTTCGGTGTCGGTGTAGCCGTAGCCGGCGCTCAGGTAGCCATAAACCAGACCTCTCCTTACTTCTCAATTTTGTGGAAATTTGAGAAGAAAAAGAGTAACTTGCTCATAATTGCGATTTTTTGAGCAGGTCGTGCCGCATCTGCTCAATAGGAGCTGATCATGAGCGAGTCTGGACTGTTTGCCTTCCCGCCGCCTGAATCGCTGGAAACGCCCCGCGTGTTGCGGGCGTTGATTGACGCCCACCGCCATCTGGCGGAACTCAAGGGCATGGCGCGGAGCATCCCGAACAGCCGGCTGTTGATTTCCACTTTGTCCTTGCAGGAGGCGCAAAGCAGCTCGGAGATCGAGAACATTATCACCACCCAGGACGCGCTCTACCGGTACCGGCTACAGCCCGAATCGGCGGATCCGGTGAGCAAGGAGGTGGCCTGGTACGCCCAGGGTCTGGATACGGGCTTCGAGGCGGTGCGGGTCAAGGGCTTGCTGACGCTGAACACCATTCTTGAAGTTCAGGCGGTGTTGGAGGGCAATGACGCGGGCTTGCGTCGGACGCCGGGCACGGTGCTGGTTAACGAGCAGACCGGGGCCACGGTCTACACCCCGCCGCCGCCACAGCAGGTCCCGGATCTGATGTCCGATCTGGAAAGGTATATGCATGAGCAGAGCGATGTGGATGCGTTGGTGCGTATGGCTGTGATCCACCATCGCTTCGAGACCATCCACCCGTTCTACGACGGTAATGGTCGCACCGGCCGGATCGTTAATATTCTTTTTCTGGTCAAGGAAGGACTGCTGGATTTGCCGATTCTATATCTGAGCCGCTATATCAGCCAGACCAAGCAGCGCTATTACCAGGAACTGCAATCGGTGCGGGAATCAGGCGATTGGGAGCCGTGGTTGCTCTATATGATCCAGGGCGTTTCGGAAACCGCGCGGCACACCTGCACGCTGGTGGAGTCTATCGGGCGGCTGTTGCAGAGTCACAAGCATTACATCCGCGAGCATTACCGGTTCTATAGCCAGGATCTGATCAACAATATCTTCCACCACCCTTATACCAAGGTGGCGTTCGTACAATCGGACCTGGGCGTCTCCCGAGCCACGGCCACCCGTTATCTGGACGCATTGGCCGAGAGCGGTATTCTCGAAAAGCACCGTCTTGGCCGCGAAAGCTATTACGTGAACCGGGAGCTGGTGGATCTGTTGTT
>Ga0208300_101183_pt1 | contig 11740 bp, 9 predicted proteins | sample 23_taG_FD_184096 | JGI IMG/M metagenome (GOLD analysis project Ga0208300, IMG submission 184096) | Marine viral communities from Cariaco Basin, Caribbean Sea - 23_WHOI_OMZ (SPAdes) (version 2) | ecosystem: Environmental > Aquatic > Marine > Oceanic | place: Caribbean Sea: Cariaco Basin | collected... | reverse complement strand
GCGAAGACCAGATGAATCTGATCGGCTATTGCATCGGTGGCACCCTGCTGGGCTCAACATTGGCCTGGCTCAAGAAAAAAGGCCGTAATCCGGTAGCCAGTGCTACCTATCTGACGACACTTCTGGATTTCTCGGACCCAGGCGGAATCGGGGTATTTATCAACGATCATTCGATCCGGGGCATCGAGAGAATGCTTGAGCGCAAGGGCTATCTGGACGGCCGCGCCATGGCGTTCACTTTCAACCTGCTGCGGGAAAACGAGCTGTTCTGGTCGTTCTGGACCAACAACTACCTGAAAGGCCAGAAGCCGGCGGCTTTTGACCTGCTGTACTGGAACACCGATGGCACCAACCTGCCGGCCCGGATGCACAGCTTTTACCTGCGCCAGATGTATCTGAATAACCGGCTGGTGCAGCCCGACTCCCTGAACCTGCTCGGTGAGTCCATCAATCTGTCCGAGATCGAGGTGCCCTCTTTTTTCCTGTCCGCCCGACAGGATCATATCGCCAAATGGAAAACCACTTATAAAGGCGCCCTGGCCCACGGCGGTGATGTCCGTTTTGTGCTCTCCGGCTCGGGCCACATCGCCGGCGTGATCAACCCGCCCTACAAGGAAAAGTACGGTTACTGGACCAACGACACACTGGTGCCGGATGCAGAGGCCTGGTTCGAAACATCCGAACACCACCCGGGATCCTGGTGGCCCCACTGGCTTGAGTGGATTGCGCGCTTTTCCGATGGTGACGTGCCGGCTCGTGTACCCGGCGAAGGGAAATTACCCGCGATTGAAAATGCTCCGGGTAGCTACGTGAAGGTCAAGGCAGCCGATGCTGCTAAAGATTAAACCAGGCGCTACACGTCTGGCGCTAAAACAAGACGCCCAACCAAAAACAAGACAAAAGCCAGGAGAGACCATGGGGCGGCCGCTACCGATATCCCGCATCATGCACGGCGGTCTTCTGCTGCGTTGTCCGCCGCAGACGTCAATCGCGGATGCGGCTGCGCGGATGGCTGAAAATTCGGTCAGTTCGATTCTGATCTCAGAGAATGACATGGTGATCGGAATCTGGACCGAGCGGGATGCCCTGACGGTCGATTTTTCCAAACCGGAAAGCTTTGAGCGGCCGGTCAGTTCGGTGATGAGTTCTCCGGTGCTGACCCTTCCCTGTGACATGGATGCCGGTGAAGCAGCGCTGCGTTTCCGGGAAACCGGAAAACGCCACTTTCTGATTGTCGATGATCGCGGCACGCCAACTGGCATCCTTTCCCAGACTGACCTTGCCCTGAACCAGGGGCTGGAACCCTACCTGCGCCTGCGGGAAGTGAGCACCGCGATCCCCCACCCGCCGCTGGTCACCGATGGCAAGCTGCCACTCTCTGAAGTGGCTGCAATCATGCACCGTCATCAGGCAGATGCTGTCGTCGTGGATTGCCACGATGAGGGTCTCGGCATCCTCACCGAACGGGATATCGTGCGCCTGATTGCACGCAACACTGGCAACGCATTGGCTTCCGACCTCGCCACCCGGCCTCTTTTAACGGTCAGCGAGTCGGACCCGTTGATTCATGCAAGGGACCTGCTGATCAACCATCGGATTCGCCATCTGGCAGTTATCAATAGCCTGGATGAGGTTACCGGCCTGATTGGCTACAACGATATGCTCGCTGGCGCCGAACAGATGTATCTGGACGATTTGCGTGAAGCCCTTGAGCAGAGAGATCGGGCCCTTGCCCAATCCCGCAAGACTCTCCAGTTGGCAGAGCGCGTGATCGAGTCCTCTTTCGAGGGCATCATGGTAACGGACAAGAACGTGAACATTGAGTTCGTTAACCCGGCATTCACGCACCTGACCGGCTACAGCCAGGACGAGGTTATCGGCAAAACGCCGCAGATTCTCTCTTCCGGGCGGCACGACAGCGAGTTCTACCAACGGATGTGGAACTCCCTGGCTACCCACGGCTATTGGCGGGGGGAGATCTGGAACCGTCGCAAGACCGGAGAGCTCTACCTCGAGCTTCTGACCATCACCGCCATTACTGACAACGAGGGTAACACCACCCACTACGCCGGCCTGTTCACCGACATCACCCAGAACCGGAAAAACGAAGAGCAGATCCGGCAACTTGCTTACTACGACGCCCTCACCGGCATTCCGAACCGCCGTCTGCTGGAGGATCGCCTGGAGCACGCGATCCGCCACGCCCACCGACGATCCTCTCTTCTGGCCGTCATGTTCATGGACCTGGATCACTTCAAAGACGTGAACGACCGGCTCGGGCACGCTGCAGGCGATGAATTACTGCTCCAGTTCACAAGTCGTGTCCAGAGCTGTCTGCGTGAAGACGATACCCTGGCCCGGCTGGGCGGGGACGAATTTATTGTTCTGCTGCCCGATCTGGAGCAGGTTGAAGATGCCTATCGGGTTGCGGAGCGCCTGATTGCCAGAAACCAGGAACCCTACTGCATTGATGGCGAAGCCCTGAGGGTGGGTTCAAGCATTGGCATAAGCCTTTACCCCCAGGATGGCACCACTGCATCTGAGCTTCTGCAAGGGGCCGATATCGCCATGTATCGGGCCAAGCAGGACGGGCGGAACCTGTTCCGGTTGTTCAGCCCGGCCGTTGCTGAAGGCGCCTGATCTCGCCCCTGAATCGCCGTTGTGGCACTATGACCCGCTGGATGACCGGCGGAGAACCACTCGATGTTTTATACCACCTTAGCGGCGATTGCAGTCGCCATGATCCTGTTCGCCTGGCTGGGGCTCAGGGCACGTCTCGCAGACGGTGGCCTGGATGATTACGTAACGGCCCGAAACAGCCAGGGCGCGAGAGCCCTGGGACTCTCTTTCCTCGCATCCGGCATGGGCGGCTGGATCCTGTTTGCCCCGCCCGAGGTAGGCGCGCTGGTCGGCCCGCTGGCACTGGCAGGCTATGCCCTCGGCGCTGCTCTGCCGTTCATCGTGTTTGCCTTCTGTGGCCCCGCCATCCGCCGTTTCCTGCCCCAGGGACGCAGCATCGGCGAGTTCGCCAACGCCTGTTATGGCAATGGCGTGCGCCGCTATGTCTCGATGATCTCGGTGCTCTACATGCTCTGCTTCCTGACCGCCGAGCTCACCGCCATCGGCGCCATTACCTCGCTGCTTTCCGGTATTGACGGTGGCGTCGTGGTCATTGGCGTGGCGGTTACCACACTGGTATACACGGCTGTCGGTGGCCTCCGGGCCAGCATCGTTACCGATCAATGGCAGGCCTTATTGCTGATCGGCCTGCTGGCGATTGTCAGTTTTGTCGCGCTTGGCAAACTCCCGGACGCAGCTCCCGCAGCCTTGCCCGACATCCCAACCTCTGCGGCCCTCAGCGTGGCGCTGACTCTGGTGATCGCCGTAACCGCCGCCAACCTGTTCCACCAGGGATACTGGCAGCGGTTGTGGTCAGCCCGCGACACCGATGCCCTCAGCCGTGGAGCACTGCTCGGCGGCGTCGTCACCATCGGCGTTGTCGCAGTAGTGGGCGGGCTTGGAATCCTGGCGGCGCTCAGTGGCGCCGACCTTGGCAATCCTCCGATTCCATTCTTTGCCTTGCTGTCCGATGCCCCGGCCTGGCTGGCTTTGCCGGCCCTTATTCTGGCCATCACGCTGGTCGCTTCGTCAGTGGATACCCTGCAGAATGCGCTCGCCTCCCTGGCGGTTACCGAAAAACAGGGCCTTTCCATTGTCAGTGCCCGATGGTTCACCGTGCTGCTGATGATTCCGGTGGTGCTGGTAGCGCTTCAGGGCATTTCCGTGCTCCGGCTGTTTCTGATCGCCGACCTGCTGTGTGCCACGGCGGTACTGCCTGTGCTGATGGGACTCTGGGGGAAAATGACCACGCGGGCGGCCATTCTGGGGTGCCTGGCAGGGCTTTTCGGGGCGATTCTGCCCGGCTGGATGTCCGGAGGCAGCTTGATGGCCGGCCTGGAAGCTGCGAGTTTCCCCGGCAGCATTCCAACCCTGATGCCATTCGTGGGTGCCCTTGCAGGCTCTGGTTTGGTGAGTCTCGCAATCGCAGTTGCGACCCCGAAGCGCTAGGAAGACGCTTTGCTGTCCAGTTGTTTAACTGGACAGCAATTCGATCGGATATCTGATTTTGGTCTGGTCGACCCCCGGCCGTGCCCCGAAATCCACCAGTCTCAGACGATTACAGATCTTGTTCTCCAGTGCCGGCTCATTGAGGGTGGACTCCACGACTGAACAACTGGAGACCGCACCGTTGGGCTCAATGACCAGCTCCGGCGTGATACTCCCCTGAAGCGAAGGCTTCCGTCGCAGCTCCCGGTTGTAGATGCTGTAGATCGCCGATTTGTTGGCGTCCATGGTCCGACGCAACTCCTCCTTGCTCCGGGTTCTGGCAGCGGTTTCCTGTTGCTTCTTGCGGGCCGCCTCTTTGACTGCAGCAACCCGTTCGGCTTCCGCAACTTCCGCGCGCTGGCGCTCAGCCAGGGCGACCTGACCGGCCTCCCGATTGAGCACCTCCTCGTTCACGCCACTGCTCTTGGCACTCGCGGTAGCGCGGGAGGCCAGCGTATCACCGGTTTCGCGAGCAATAGGCTCAGCTGTATTGGCAACCGGGCCATCGAGCTTGACCGACTCCGCCAGCGAGCTGAGCTTTTTAAGTTCGTTCCCCATTGCCAGAATACCGGTGTTCTTTGCCTTTTCCCGCGCCTTGGCGACTTCCTCGGGCTTGGGTTCCGGCTTTGGCTCTGGTTTTTCCGCTACTTCTGGTTCTGGTTCAGGTTCAGGTTCAGGTTCAGGCTCCGGTTCCGCAACCACCGGTTCGGGGACCGGCTCCGGTTCGGGTTCCGGCTTCGCCTGCTCCACCGGCTTTTCCTCAGGCTTTGGAGGCTCGGGCTCAGGTTCAGGCAGTACCGGTTTTGGCGGTTCTTTCTTCTCGATGATCAGTTTTGCCAGCTGGGGCGGCAACGCTTCCTGTTCCTGCCTGTCCCGCTCAGGCAATTCTATCCAGCTGACATAGCCTGCGAACGCGAGGAACAGCGGTACCACCACAACGGCCGCAGCCAGCAGCCGCTTCCGCTCGCCGCGCTCCTGATTCCAGGGCAATCCGTACCGGTAATCCATAATGGTCAGGCTCCCTGTTCCGTACGCTGGTTAACCGCCAGGGAAATGCTGGCGTAACCGGCGTCCACACAGGTGGACATGATTTTCTTGAGCAGCTCGTAAGGCAGTTCCCGGTCCGCAAGAATGGTAATTGGGCGGCCCGCATCCGGTGCAGGCGCCGACGAACGGCTGGCCTGGTAGTCAAGCTCCTGTTTCAGAGAGGGTTCGATCTGCCCGTCAAAGGTCTGAAAAGCGTCGCGTTTAACCACCAGTCGACCGTTAACCAGGATGTCCCTGTCCGTCACGGTCAGCGCCAGCACATCGCCCGGGGGTTGCTGGGCAGTGGAATCCGGCAATTTAATGGTGCTGTTCTGGTTCAGTACCTGTACGTCGGACGAGGAGTTCACCATCAGGAAGAACACGAGGATGGTGAAGATATCCATCAACGACACCAGGTTCATCTTTCCCTGGCTCTTGTTACGCCGGTAATGGCGCTTCAAACGACGGGCTTTGGCGGATTCTTTCATGAACTCACCTCCGCGGATCCCGAAGCCTGGGCAGGAGCATCACCGAGCGAGATTTCCGGGAACAGCTCTGCCTCTACAACACTGCCAGCCACAACGGCTTCGTAGGAGCGCACCGTGTCCATCACGGAAACCAGGGCCTGGTAGGACGTCTGCCGGGACGGCATGATAATCACATCCTTTTTATCCGGCACCCGACTCTTGATTTCCTTCATGACATCCTTGAGCAGCGCGAAATCATACTCGCCCTCACGCTGAGGGATATTCTTGATAACCCCGCCCTGGTTATCCGCAACGACCAGCCGATCTTCATAGATCACCACCTGGATCTGTAGTTCTTCGGCCTGCTCCGCGGACAGGCTTTCACCGGTCGGGAAGTTCAGTTCCAGAACGCTGGTGTGGGCAAACACCATATTCAGCAGCAGTACCGGCACCAGCACAATCATGAGATTCATGAAGGGCGTAATGTCGAGATCGGCCTCACTTTGAAGGCGACGATGTTTCCGTCTCATGGCCTGACATCCTTCTGGCTGATTATCAGGCCGGGCTACCGGCCGGAGTCGCTACCTGTGCCGATGCAGCGGCGTTCTGGGCCTGTGGTTGGGCGACCGGTTTGTTACCAGAACCGTCGCTGAGAATGTTCAGGACCTTGATGCCCGCCATCTCGAAGCTATCTATGATCTCATTGGTTTTGGTCTGCAGCAGCGAGTGGATCAACAGCATAGGAATGGCCGACATAAGGCCGAAGGCGGTGGTGTTCATGGCGACCGAGATACTCTGGGACAACAGGCTCGCCTTCTGGGCCGGATCCGCTGCGGCTACTGCGGTAAACGCGGCAATCAGACCGATAATGGTACCGAGCAGACCCAGCAGCGTGGCGATGTTAGCCAGCGTTGCCAGGTACTGTGTGCGCTTTTCCAGCCGGGGCATCACATCCAGCAGCCCCTCTTCCATGGCGTATTCGATCTCTTCGCGACCCTGGCGGCGGGCCAGACGCTGAAGGCCGAAGCCGATCATGGTCGACATGGCACTACCGGATTCCTGGGTGTAATTCAGGGCGCCTTTCAGATCGCGCTTGGCAATCATCTGGTGCAGGCGATTGAAGTCCCGACGGTTGGTCAGTTTCTGGGCAGAAAGGTAGACGTAACGTTCGATGGCAACAATGAGTCCGATGATCAGCACAACGGCGATCGGAAACATAAAAAAGCCACCTTCCTGGAAGAAGCGAACGGCGGTATCGATCATTTTCTGGGCACTCCATGGTCCGGTTTTCAGATCAGTCTATGCGCGGCCTGACCTTGTGCGGGTAAGTTCGCGAAAGTCTGTGTGAGGGTTTGTTTAATCTTGCGCAGGGACACACTCAGGATGCGACAGGCATCACACTCTAGTCCTCGGCTGCTGCCTGGGTCTGCCTGATGAACGCTTCGTGGTACCTGATAAACCGCTGGAACTCGTAGCGCTCCAGGGGCCGAAGGCCCTGATCAACCATCAGGCGTTCTTCTGGCGCACGCAACTCGTCCACTTCCGGTGGCTGCCAGGGCACCAGATACATCACCGTGGGCACTTCCTGATCGCCACGGATTCGTGTGCCTTCAATGGTTACCACCCCCGGGGCATCCTGGGCGTAAAGCATGGGCGCCGTGGGCAACAGCGCACAAACTGCGAGAGCGATCAGCGCGGAATGTTTCATATCATCTTTTCCACATCAGATTCTGTTTTTCGCATCGAAGATCCAGTCTTCCAATCTCGGGTGCGGCTCACTGGCAGCCGATTGATAACGCTCATAGAGGTCAACCGCATCCGCAGGATTACCCAGATAGATATCAAGCAGGAAGGCCAGATTAAGGATTGCTGGTGCGTAATTCGGATCCACGGCCAGGGCAGCCCGGTAATAGCGCTCTGCTTCATCAAATTCCCCGGCGTTCCTGGCAATCACGCCCAGATGATTCAACGCCTGGACATGTTCGGGATTCACCGCCAGCGCGCTCTCAAACCATTGTTTCGCGGTATCGGTATCCCCTTCCTGGAAAGCAATGATGCCGAGGTTGGCCATGGGGCCGGCCTTGTCCGGATAGTCGCGGGCCAATTGCTCAAAACGGGTCCGGGCTTCGGCAAGGTCGCCCTGCTCCATGGCCTGGACCGCTTCGCTGAATGAGGCTTCAAGGACAGCCTGCTCGGCTTGCACATCAGACTCTTGCGGCGTCGGGGCCGTCGCGCATCCAGACAGAGCGACTATCACCGAAAGACAGAGTCCACAGGCCTTAATCGATTTCATAGACAACCCCCGAGGTCACTTCTTCTTTCCGGTAGCGCCCCGGCAAAAGTACTTTCAAGGCCTCATAGCTGCGCTTGACCCACTCATCAAAAATGCCCTCCCGGGCCCGCCGGATGTTCTGCTCGTGGATATCGATGGCGTTGTCCTCAAACGGGTAGGCCTGTTCTTCCAGAAGAAGTTCGTACTGGGCCAGTTCAAGCTCGCTCAGTCCGGTGGGCCGCTCAGAGTCCATCAGGTCGGCACCCAGGCGTCCATAGATATGGGCGATCTGGTAACCGGCCTCGGTGGCGAACGACGAGAGACCGTAGCTGGCGGTTTTCTTGTAGGCATTGACTGCCCTTTCGAGAGCATCGGTCTTTGCTGTCATGCTCTGGTTCAGCGGCAGAGTCAGGCGAATGCTGTCATACCGGGCAAGGGCATCGCGGGCGAGAATTGCAGAGGCTGACGCCGCAAGATAGCGCATGCGATCATCCGCCTCGTCCGGGTTTCGATCCACCGTTTCCATCTGCTTGCGCAGCCAGTAATCCCGTTTTTCGGTATCCCCCTCTTCCTGGTAGAGCTCGGACAGCCGATTGGCCGCCTCCATGTAGACATCCGCCGGCTCGGGATGGCTGTTAGCGTAACTGCGCCAGGTGTCGATCGCCTTTTCCCGGTTGCCGGCCTGATCGTACAACTCGGCTGCAATCAACAGATTTTCCCTTCGCTCTTCCGGCGTCGTCGCCAGGGCCACCATTTGCTGAAGTTCGTCGGCTGCTCGCTCCCACTGCTCCGTTTCACGGTAGGCCAACGCAAGTTTTGCCGGGACCGTATCAATCAGTTCGTGGGTCGGGAAAGCCCTCCGGAATCCGTTCAGCACACTGATAGCCTGATCCCAAAGACTGGCGGTGATAAGAAGTGAGGCCGCATCGTATTCCGCATTTGCCCGCAGAACGGATTCGGGAACGGCCGTGCCGACTCGCAGGAATTCGCTGACGGCCGCCTCCACATTGCCGGCGTCAGCTAACTGCTCTGCCTGCCGATAGACCGCTGCGGCCAGATTTTCACGAACGCCGCTTCTGCGTTCATCGTCTTCAGCCATTGTCGCCAGGGCGTCACGGTACGCCAGCTCCGCCTCCCCGTGTCGACCCAGTTCGGACAGGCTGTGGCCAGACAACAGCAAGGCTTCCGTCGTTAATTCGGCCGGAGGCGCCGGTTGCCAGGTAACAAGACGAGCCGCCATGTTGACCGACTCTTCCCAGTTGTTCTGGTCAAACTCCCGCTGCAGTGCAATGTAATACACCGCCGGTGCACGGGAATCACCTGGGAAGGCATTTGCAAACCTAAGTCGGTTCAACTGCTGTAGCTCCTGATACGCCATCTGCTCCGATACGGGTTCGCTTTCCCAGGTCTTTGCGTACTCCCGGAAGGCCAGTACCGAAGCATAGCCCGCCTCCGGTGCCCGCTCGGGCAACCGGTCCCCGGGATAGTCATAGGCCACCTGCTCAAAAGCAGCGATGGCCGCCGGCCAGTCTTCCAGTTCCAGATAGGTCTCACCCAGGAGGAAGAGCCGCTCGGGTGTGCGGGGATGATCCGGGAAAGTAGCCGCAAATTCGGCGTAATAACTGGCGGCTTTGCGGTAATGATCGTCCGCCTGCTGATTATCCGCGGCCTCCCCTGCCAACAGGTAGTGACGGTCTGCCAGTTCCGGCAACAGCTGTTCCAGTTGCTGTTCGATAAAGCTGATCGACGCAGGGCCCGCTGACTGCCAGTAATCGCTGTAGAGTCCGTAAAGGCTGACAAAGCCGGCCTTTCGTTCAGGGATGGTACGGGTGAAACCGGCCAGCTCCAGGGTGTCAATGATCCTGATGTGGTAGCGCGGCGCCCAGGGGCTGGCCGGATGTTCTTCTATATAGGCTTCAAAGACATCGATGGCGTCACTGTATTGTTCCCTCTCGAGCAAGAGCTCGCTGTAGCGGTCGTAGACCAGGATTTCATAGGGACGCCCACCCGTCTGGCGGAACAGCGCCTGGAGGGTCTCCGGGCCGTCAAGGTAAGACAGTGACAGCCCCACTACCCTGAACAGATCCTCGATCAGGGTCTGGCTCCGCTGATCCACATCCGCCACCGGCTTGCCCTCAGGCATCACCAGATCGAGCACCTCTACGTAGCTGAACAGGGCCTCCTGGTATTGCGCCTGCTTGAACAGGCTCCAGCCTTTCATGTAATGCGCGTTCACCAGAAACGAGGCGTCGGCCATGCGTTCCTGGCTGGCCAGGGTCACCTCGTCGAACGCCTGCTCGGCTTCCGGGTACCGGCCATCGATGAACAGCAGATCTCCCCGACGGAACTGGGCTTCAATCCAGTGTTCTGAATCGGGGTAACGTTGGACCAGGGTTGTCAGGGCCTCCAGCTGTTGAGGTGTCGCCCCCCGAAGCTCCCAGGCCCTGGCAAGCTGATAGTAGATCTGGTCATTGCCTTCGCGTTCTGGATATTCCGACAGCAGGCGCTGGTAGGCTTCAATAGCACCGGAGAGCTCATCGACGGCGGTATCGGCCATTTTCCGCTCCGCCCGCTGGAACTCCAGATCGGCCAGCCGATGCCGGATGGTGACCTGCTTCCGGGGATCGTCCACAAGTGGCAAAAGTTCCTTGTAGCTGTCCATCACCGTCTCGATGGAAACATCGCCCGCCGGGTCGCTGCCAGCTTCTATACTTCCACTGGCTTGCCGGGTTTCGGTCGCCGGAAGCGCTGCCAGGGTGCCCTCACGGACCCGGGGCATTTCCTCGTCGCCGGCGGGCATCGTCGACTGCAACATCTGGCAGCCACTGGCCATAACAAGGGCCCCCGCGATGACAAGTCCCTTAACGGTCTTTCCAATCGTCCGATTACTCATCCCCGGCACCTGCATTTTGCGATGCACGGAACAGCTGGTCCGCCAGTCTGGCCTGGGCATGACGGGAAGCCAACAGATACCCGTTCAGCTCCTCCTGCTGGGCTACAAGCATGCTGTCTACCTGGCTCAAGAGGGCTTGCCGGGCATTGCCCAATGCATCGGCAATCTCTTCCCCAAGGGTCGCGAGTTCCCGTTCACTGGCAGCGATGCGTCGAGCCAGTTCAGCATGGCGGGCGTCGTCGGCCATCAGGGTTTCAACCCGCTGCCGCTGAGCCTGAAAGCGATCCATTTCGCGATTCAGCTCCCGCAACTGTTTTTGCGCCGCCCAGCGATTCACGCCATAGTCATCCGCAATCCACCAGTCGAAGTAGGCACGCATCCTCTGATAGGTCGCACGCTGGCTGGCCGTGGTCGCGTCGTCAGGCAAGCCCGCCAGAGTTTCTTCAACCTCATCGAGCTTGTCTCTCAGCGCCTTCTGTTTGGACGTCATGAAAAAACCGGCGTCTTCCTCCGTCAGTGCCTCAGAAATCTTCTCACTGAATTCCTGGTGCAACTGCTGCCACTGGTCCGCCTGCTGGTTTTCCAGCGCCCGACGGGTTTGGGCAATACGAACCTGACGCTGCTGTTCGCGGGTTTCCAGCATGACCCGGAAGGACTCGAACCGGGACTGCCGCTCGGCGACGAAGGACTGCATCCGGTAAAGTTCGTTCAGTTCCGCAAGGGCCTGCTGGAAGGTTTCCGAAGCCAGCACTTCGGCCATGCCGAAATCGACCGGCTGAACCCGCAGTCGTCCGTAGGAATCTGTGAGAATCCCGTCGCTATCTCGGCTGAAATCGAGCTGGGCCATTAGAGTCTCTTCAGTGAGCCGATTCCGGATGTCATCGAGCTCCTCGATTCGGGCCTGGTAATGGTCGGCTGCCTGTTTGAACGCGGGTAAGGCTTGCTGCGCTCTGTTCATCTGCTCAAGTACATAGG
>Ga0208300_101180_pt1 | contig 11782 bp, 5 predicted proteins | sample 23_taG_FD_184096 | JGI IMG/M metagenome (GOLD analysis project Ga0208300, IMG submission 184096) | Marine viral communities from Cariaco Basin, Caribbean Sea - 23_WHOI_OMZ (SPAdes) (version 2) | ecosystem: Environmental > Aquatic > Marine > Oceanic | place: Caribbean Sea: Cariaco Basin | collected... | reverse complement strand
GCGTATTGATGTGGTGATGCTTTCTGCATTGGGTGAAGTTGAGCATCGCGTCAATGGTCTTACTTCTGGTGCCGATTATTATTTGGCAAAACCCGTCGATATTCGTGAACTCCTGGCCGTTATCAACAATCGCTTTCAAGCACTAACAACGCATCAGCATAAGCAAACACATGCCTGGCAACTGGATACGGTAAATTGGTTATTGATAACACCTGATGGTGAAATGCACCCACTCAACAATAGTGAGCTGACCATACTTTCACTATTAGCTAAACAGTCCATGCATGATAAAGCGACCTCACGTGAGGCACTTTATAGTGCACTGGGTAATCCTAACTATTCACCTGAGAGTCGAAGCCTGGATTTACACATCTCACGGATGCGCCAACGCTTCAGTTCGAATGACTTTCAATTTCCCATCAAAACCATACGTAACGTCGGTTATCAGCTGACCAAACCGATCGCGATTCTCTGATACAAATTGATACAAAAATAAGCTTAAAAAAACCATTTCTATTGATTAGTGTTTATCTGTTTTTAACGTTTTTTTACAAACCATAAACTTCGTTTAGTAAGAAACGTTTTTGGTAGCCCCTTAATTAGAACAGGAATGGAAAAGTAGTATGAACCTAGCATATCGCATCGTTTGGAATGTCAGCAGGCAAGCATGGATGGTAGCCTCTGAGTTCACATCAGCTAAAGGTAAAACAAAAACACAAAAGACCAACGTACAGAGCAAAAGGGTCGGTCATGCCGTTGTGTTATCAACTGCACTTCTGGCGACAACACCGCTGGCAGTGCAGGCAGCAGGGATAAACAATTGGGTTGGTGCTGATGGCGAATGGTCTACAGCGACGAATTGGGACAGTGGTGTAATACCTACTGACCTTGCCAATATAGATAATGGCAGTACAGTATCTATTAGCGATGGTTCATCACAAAGTCTTACTAGTAATTTATATCTTGGTAACTCAGATGGGTCTACTGGTAATCTGACAATTACAAATGGTTCTCTCACAACAAGCTGGACAAACATTGCTGTGGGATCAGGATCAACCGGCACATTAATAATCGACTCATCAAGTGCAGCATTGACAGCTAATTATCTACGAGTCGGTTTCATGGGTGAAGGTACGTTAATCGTAAAAAATGGGGGTAGATTAGAATCATCAAGCTTACTTCTCGGCTATGATGATGGGTCAATTGGCAATATGCAGGTGACGGGCACTGGAACTTCTGTTCAAGCAGATGGTGCGACTGCGATAATTGGTTACAGGGGGGAAGGAACTTTAAATCTAGCTGAAGGTGCTAATTTCAATATAAACAATGGCACTGGCACACTCATTCTAGGTGATCAGGCGACTGGATCGGGGGTACTTAATATTGGTGCAGCGTCTGGCGATACTGTTGTAACAGCAGGTACTTTAGGTGCATCATCTGTTGAGCTAGGTGCTGGCAATGGCATTATTAACTTTAACCATAACAACACTAACTATGTATTCTCCCAAGAAATTGTAGATGCTAACGGTAAAGGTTTTATTAACTTTTTATCAGGTTCTACAACTTTAACCGGTGACCTGGAAGGCTTTTCAGGAAATGTGAATGTGGTTGGTGGCACCTTATCGATTGCTGCTAATAAACCGTTAACACTCGGTCAGGCTGGAGCAACGGCGGACTATACTCAAACGTTGAATGGCCTTCTCAGGCTGGGACTTATCGATGCAAGTCATTACGGTAAGTTAAATGTGACGGGTACAGCCACTTTTGCCGATGGTTCGAAGCTTGACGTAGATGTTAAAGGTGCACCATCGCTCGCTAATGGGAGCCTTCTCAGCAAGGTGATTAGCGCAGGCACCTTGGATGCAGGCAGCTTTGAAGTGACGGATAATTCATTACTGTATTCATTTGCTGCAGAAAAAGCAGGGAATACTGTCGGCTTACGTGTAACAAGAGACGGCAATACCAGCGTAGTTCAGAGCGTCAACAGTGAAGGTTTTAAATCGGGTCGTGGTGCAGCACGCGTATTAGATGGTTTTGTGAACGGCGGCTCTACAAATACTGATATTGCAGACGTGTCAACAGCATTTGGGCGTCTTTCCAATGACCAGGAAATCACAGAAGCGGTAGCGGAAACTCTGCCTTTACTGGTGGGCGGCACTACAAAACTTGCTGCCAATACTTTGCACAGTACTAACCGCGTGATTCAAAGCCGTCAGGCCAATACTCGTGGTTTATCATCGGGTGATGCTTTCCTGACCGATAAAAATATGTGGTTAAAACCAGTGGGTAGCTGGACCCGTCAACAAGAACGTAATGGCGTTAGTGGTTATGATGCCGACTCTTACGGTTTTGTGGTGGGGATGGATGGTGATGTCAGCCAATCTAGCCGTTTAGGTCTTGCTTTGTCATATATGAACACCCGCGTTGATGGTAATGGCTTGTCATCCGGTAATAAAGCCGATATTGATGCCTATCAGTTGATTGCCTACGGTAGCCACGACTTAGCCCAGTTTGAAAATGTGGAACTGAACTGGCAAGCCGATGTGGGCATGAATAAAAACGACAGCAAACGCCAAATTAGTTTTATTGGCCGTACTGCTGAAGCAGCTTACGATAGCTACACCGCCCATATCGGTGTCGGAGTTGGCAAACGTTTTGAGCTGAATGAAAACAGTACGGTAATGCCAAGCATTCGTGCCGATTATGCGTATATCCGTGATGAAAGTTATACAGAAAAAGGCGCAGGGGCGATTAGTCTTGATGTGGATAGTGTGCACACCGATGAATTTATCTTAATGGCACAAACTGATATCGACCACCAGTTAAATGATAAGACCACCTTACTAGCGAATATGGGTATCGGTTATGACCTCATCAATGACGATACCAGTATGACGGCATCGTATACCGGTGGTGGTACTGCCTTCACAACAGAAGGTATTGACCCTTCACCGTGGTTAGCCAGAGCCGGTGTTGGTGCCACCGTTAACATAAACGACTACACCGATATCACGGGTCAATATGATGTTGAAGGTCGTGAAGACTTTTTAAATCAAACGGCTTCTGTGAAATTACGTTTGTCGTTCTAAGCTAATTTTTGTCTGAAATAAGAAACGCCTCAGCAGTGCTCTGTTGAGGCGTTTTTTTGTTTTATATGCCATAAGTAATTGAATTAAGGTATATTCATTGCCTATCTTCTTTTATGGTTTTTTCTTCGAATGCTTAATTCATATACCTGTGCCAACACATTAATATGATACCGACACAAGCGCTTGTGTATTGTGATCAGCCTTTGTTTGATGCTTATGAACAGCAGCTTGTGCAAGATTGGTTACCGATTGAGATTACCCAGTTATCCGCAGGTCAGTTTTATGGGCACTACCGTGAAGTGGGTAATGAGGCGTTCAGAGTGGTGTTCGAGCAGCAAAATCAGGTAGTACATAAACGCGCCATCATCGAAAAAGACTTTTGTACCATCTCCTTCGAACGTACCACACAAAATCAGGTACGAGTATCTGAATATAATGCGTTTGAGAATTCACTATTTTTCTTGCCAGCTAATGTTGAAGTCGATATCCAGGCTGAGGGAAATGCTGAAACGGTTTATTTTCGATTCGAACAATCGGCCTTACTTGAGTCTGCCAGAGCGATGAATCCACGGCAGTGGGAAATGCCTGTGGACAGTGTTTTAGTATTTGATGGTGTAAATCGACAACCGTTAGAGTTGTTTACTGATTACCTTTATCAATTATCAGCGATGTCTTCGGATGACCGTCAGCCAGAGCAGCAAAAACATTTAAATACTTCTGTGATGGAACATGTGCTGCTGTCATTAGATTCATCCTTACTTTTTGATGGGCAAGAAACTGATGTCGTGGCACGGCGAAGAGCGGCTAAATCAGTGAGATTAGCTATCGACTATATTCACGCTAAGCTGGACAGTCATATTTGCCCAACCATTATCGATATTTGTAAAGATGTCTGTATTAGTCAGCGTAACTTGCAGTATCACTTTAAAAAAGTAATGGGCATCACCCCTAATGCCTACCTTTATCGCTTGAGGTTAAATCGAGTGCGATCCCAATTGCTCAGGCCTACAGATATTAATATGACGGTGACGCAAGTAGCCAGCGACTGGCACTTCTGGCATTTAGGGCGGTTTTCCAATGATTATCTACAGTTATTTGGCGAGCTACCGTCAGCGACATTACGTCGAGCATTTAATTAAGGGGCAGGTTTCTTAGCGGCAGATATTTCCTGCAATAGCTCTGGCCAGTGCTCAACCCAGCAGCAATGATGAGTCATACCGGTGATTACTCTTACAGTGGGGCGCTTTGATTGAGGAAAATGTTGCTGGTATGCGTTAGCCACAGCAACGGGCATGATCTTATCTTCACTCCCCACAAAATGAATTTGTGGAATGGCCTGTAATGAAGGCCACTGGTCTGCTGGATTTAATGAGCCTGTTAACGGAGAAATATGCTGTAATGTCGTCCAGTAATCAGTATCAATATTACCTGCCACAGTGACTAACTGAGAAACATCGTCTCGCTCAGCCGCTAATAACGTCGCGACAGCACCCCCCCCAGAGTAACCAATAAGCCGTAAAGAAGAAGCCTGATATTGGGCTTTTAACTTATCCACGGCTTGATTCATCGCTTGTAATACCTCAGGAGAAAAGCGGGCTGAAGTCCACAGACGCTGTTCACAGCCTCCAGACCACACATATTGGCATGGGCGGGCCAGATAGACGGCATGGTTATCGAGGAGTGCGAGCTTGAGTGTTAATGGATCGATAGGGGTCGGATCTGAAGACTTTTTTCGTCGACTCAACCAGGCTAAACCATCACCTTCTATGTAAATGGTTAACTCTTTGGACGGTGAGATTTTTTCAGGGATAAAGCTTTGCAAGTTAAATGAGGCTGTAGTGATGATCTGGGATTGCCAGCCATTGAGCTGAGCTAAACGAACTGCCGTATCAGTGCGGTTTTGTGTGGTGGGTATGGATGAGCAGGCCTGTAATATCAAAAAAAGCAGGCAAATAAAGTAACGAAAAACCAAAATAGCTATCCCTTATTATTCCATCTTAGGTATGTGAAAGCACATCATATACGAGTCAGAAAATATTATCCTTAATGCCCGTCTCTCATTAATTTATACGTTTGCGAAAATCGGATAGTGCCGTTGTAGCTGTCTCTATATCATCAATCCTGGCTGGGTTGGATGCCCATATCATTATTGCCAAACTCAGCGTGAGCTGAGGACGGAAAGCTACAGACCTTAAGCTCTTAAGGTGGCTGAGTTACATAGACCGAGAGAGACTCAGAACATGCATACTCAATTTCTAAAACGTTCTTTATTCACGACCTTATTTACATCATCACTCCTATTAAGCGCTGCCGCCAGTGCTGATGGTGTTTTATCTGGAATAAACACTTCGCCTTTAACGATTGATGATGATGCCACGACAAGCATTGTGTCCGGAACACAGTTTCAAAATGATAGTGAGTTGTCAGTGATAGGCTGGCCTTTTTCTGTAGATCCTGTTTTAGCTAATCAGGGGACCTTTATTAATAATGGTACTTTTTATGGTAAATACAGTGATTTAAATAATTCTGGTGTCTTGCTAAACACGGGAAGCCTGACCACGCATGTCAGTGATTTGAATAATGCAGCAAGTGGTCAGATTACCAATACAGGCTATATAGAGAATAAAAGTGGCAGATGGATCAATGATGGCCAAATTGATAATCAGGCTGAATTTCTGAACCAGGGCACCTTTAGCAATAACGGACAGTTGACCAATAACGATATTCTCACCAATACCGGTACTTTATCGAGTTACAGAGGTGGGACCGTTACTAATAATGGCATTTTGACCAATAGCCGGGCCGGTAAATTAAATAACTACATTGATTCTACCCTGGTGAATAATGGCACGCTGAATAATGAGGGCACATTCACTAACGCAGGTCGCTTAATTAATCAGGGTTCAATGACGAATAACTATGTCTTGACTAATGCTATTAATGACACCGTGGTGAACAATGGTGTGATGACGAATAATAAATCGATATATAACCAGAACGCCTTCGTTAACACTGGCACGTTTATTAATAATGAAAAAGCGAAATTGGTCGGTAGTGGTGCCTGGGTTGGTGATTACACTCAAACCGCAGGAAAAACGATTAATAATGGTACGATAAGCCAAACCAGCGTCAATATTAATGGAGGTAACTTGTCAGGAACAGGCACTATTAATAGTCATGTGACGGTAAATGGTACTGGGTATGACAACTATGCCAGTCTGACCGCTGGTAACTCTATCGGTACGATGACGATTAATGGTAATTACACGCAAGGTGAATTTGGTTCGATGGTTGTGGAGTTTGATGAAACGCACTCCGATCTGCTGGATATTTCGGGTGTCGCTTCACTAGCTGGTTTATTAAGCTTTGAGTTTATTGGTGATGATGTGCAAGAAGGTACATTTAACTTCCTGACCTTTGCCAGCATTGTTGGTAGTTTTGACAGCATTATTTTACCGGCGATAAGTGGTTTTAATTTTGAAGTGGTATTTGGCGATACCTTTGCGAATCTTGTTGTAAGTCAGGCTGTGAGTGCTGTGCCTATTCCTGCCGCATTTTTCTTGTTGGCACCGGTCTTATTCGGCTTTTTGGGGTTACGTCGTAGAGCGGGTTTAGTTGCATAAACATCACATATAAAGTAAGCATAACCGATAAAATTCAGGGCCAGTTTAAACACGAAAAAAGATGTTTAAACTGGCCCTGAATACTGCTTATGCTGCTGTCAGTGTTTGACCATAACTGAACTAGGCCGCTTTAGAACCTGTAAGACGTGAACGACCCGCCCACATGCCAATCAGGCCAAAAGCAAACAATGGCAGTGCTGCAGGTAATGGCACGGCACTTGGGTTAGAGAACTGGCTGGCAAGATACTCAGTAGAGAACATGCCATCACCAAAACCCCATGATGAGAAGTTTTTGAACTTGCCTGATAACAGCTCGCCACTATCGACGCCTAATGACAGGTAGACAAGTGCATCTGATATTTCAAATGACAAAATATCTGACAGTTCAAAGTCCTTGAAGATAATGCTGTTATTACCCAAGCTGCCATCGAAGATACCTGAACTCAGTTCACCTGTGGCAGTGAGTCCGTCAATGATCACCATATCGTCACCGCTACCAAACATCACATCACCGATAATTTCACTGTTACCTGTCAGTGTCAGGCTGCTGTTACCTTGATTGGGCGCAAAATGGATAGCTGTGCCTGAACGACCGACTAAAGTACCACTGTTGGTGACGGTAACTTCAGAAGTACTGGCATCATCTGAACCAATGGCATGAACGCCTTCGATGTAACCTTCGTTGATGATGGTCAGTGGACCTGCTGTGCGAACATCACCTACATTCGGTTCGAAAAGTGGATCAATATCAATACCATTACCGCCATTTAAAGGGTCACTTTCTGTACCGGTTGAAACAATCACACCAGTAGCATGGTTGTGTACTTTGCCTTCGTCGATGTCGATACCGTCATCGGTGCCCAAAATCACACCATAGTTATCTGCGGTGCCACTGGCAAATTGCACACCATCTTCATCATCCGTGGCGCCAGTATTTGTCCAGGTTTTTGTTGCTGCGTTCCATGACAAACCATTCAGGGCGATGGTGCCGTGATTTTCAAGGGTGAAGTCTTCGCGTGCTTCAACCACTTCTTCATTACCACGTAATGTCCCGTAGTTAATGACTGTTGTGCCTGCACCACGACTCTGGATAGCACGACCTTTTTCACTCTCGATCTGACCATAGTTAGTAATGTGTGCATTTTTCAGTTCGGTGTCATCATCTAATCTTACGGCTTGATTTTCAGCGAAGATTTGTCCTGTTTCACGATTAATTAAGGTGAAATTGCTTGCTTTGTCCTGCAGGCGAATACCGCGATCACCACCAATAATCATGCCTGAGTTATCAATGGTCAGGTTGGCACCTTTAGCGCGAATAGCATCATCATCGCCGCTTTCGATAAGGCCATAGTTATAGACAGTCTGGTTTGACCCTTTCAATTGCACAGGTCGATCTTTTTCATCGACGATTTCTGCACCATTTTCAACGGTCACTGACAAATTATCACGCTTATCATCAATATTATTGCTGTCAGCTGAAGTACAAGTCAGGGTAGGGGAGCCAGTTGTACCACCGGCAACACAATCTTCTGCCAGCACGGGTGCGTTGTATAAAGCGGTTAATATCGAAGCAATCAGTAGTTTATGTGTATGTTTCACGTTAACTCCAAGTCAGGTAATAGAGATGACGCTCAAGATAATGATGGATTATGACAATGTGATGAATTTTCAAAATAATGTGAGGTATGCCACAAACAAACATCATAGAAAATGCTAAGTAAGCTCGAATGGGCGGGATGACCTGAGGCTTGGCTGTTCAGCTGTTTTTTATAAAGCAGATAAGCCCTTATTTTTAATGGTGTTAGCTTCAGCCCTTGTTCTGACATTCAAAGCAGTTTGTTTCAACCGCAACATCCCGTAATATGTGGCTTTTGACGTGAAGGAATCCACATGCTGAAGATGGTTTACAGTAATGACAGCAGACAACTGGCTGCCTGGCTTGCTGAACAGCTTCAGTCCGCGCCGCTCAGTCCGTTTGAGCAGGAAAATATTATTGTGCAGAGTAACGAGCTAGCTCGCTGGTTGTCACTGTATCTAGCCAATGAGCATGGTATTAGTGCCAATACGGAGTTTCCTTTTCCCTCTGCCTATATCTGGCGTTTATTTCGGCAAATCTGGCCGGATATTCCTCTGCATTCACCTTATGCCAAAGCACCGATTAGCTGGCGTTTATTTGCCCTGTTGCCCGAGTTAGCAGATGAGCCGGAATTTAGTGCGATTGCCGCTTATTTAGGTGAACAAACGGATGAATTAAAACGTTTTCAATTAGCCGAACGGCTGGCGGATACCTATGATCAGTACCTGATGTACCGACCAGACTGGATTGCAGAATGGGAGCAGGGAAAAAGCGATAACTGGCAAGGGCTTCTCTGGCAAAAAATCACGGCGGATGATCCCGAACCTATGCATCGGGCCAGATTGTTAAACCAGCTTAATCATCTATTACAATCGGCTATCGAAAAGCCGGCCGGCCTTCCTGAACGACTCAGTATTTTTGGCATCTCCTCGTTACCACCCGTGTATTTGCAGACCTTTGCTTTAATGGCGAAATTTGTCGATATCACGCTGTTTTATTTATCCCCCAGTCAACATTATTGGGGCGATTTAATTGATGCCAAACAGCAACAGCGTCAGCAATTGGAACTCATGCTGGAAGAGCCCGAACCAGAGCTGAATGCAGATGTAGGTCATCCATTATTAGCGAGCCTGGGCAAACAAGGGCAGGAGTTCTTTCGTCAGTGTCAGGAACTGCCTCATGAGGCGGAAACCTGTTTTGCAGAGCCACACCCCGATACCATGCTGGGCATGTTGAAAGCCGATATGTTTGAGCTGGATGTTGGACAGCAGCAAACAGTGAGTGCTGATGATAACTCTATCCTGATTCAAGTCTGTCATAGCTCGATGCGAGAAATGGAAATTCTGCAAGATCAGCTGTTGGCGATGTTTGAACAGCAGCCCGATTTATCACCTACGGATATTGTGGTGATGACGCCCGATATTGATGTGTATGCCCCCTGGATTGAAGCGGTATTCGGTGCGGCTGATCCGGCTCATGCGATTCCATTTAGTATTGCTGATAGCAGCGGTCAGCAAGAAAGTATTTTACTCAATGCCTGGTTCAGTATTTTAGCGTTGCCACAGTCACGGTTTGATGTGGAAAGTGTGCTGGCTTTGCTGGAGTGTCCGGCCATTCAACAGCGTTTTCAGTTGGATGAAGCGGCTTTATTGTGGTTACGCGAATGGTGTCAGCAAACCCGGATTCGTTGGGGTCACGATGCCAAAGATAAAATGGCATTGGAGTTACCAGCTAATGATGCCAATACCTGGCGTGCCGGCTTAGACCGTTTATTACTGGGGTACGCTATGCCGCTGACCGAGCAGGGCGAACCCTGGCGCTTGTTTGACGGCCAACTTGCTATGGATGGCATTACTGGTGATAAAGCCCGGATTGTGGCGGCAGTATCACAGTTTATTTCTGCACTGGATGACTGGCGACAACAGCTCAGCCGTCCACGAACACCCCATGATTGGCAACAGCATTTAAACCGTTGTCTGGATACCTTCTTTGAGGCAGAACAGCTGGATGATCCGTTGGCCGAACGTGAGCTGATTTCCATCCGTAGCCAACTTGATCGCTTGATTGAAAGTACCGATTTAGCTGGCTTTGAGGAAACGATTGGCATTGATGTGATCTTAAGCTGGCAGCAATCCCATCTGGAACCCTTAGATAATAGTCATCGTTTTATGGGGCATGGCGTTACCTTCTGCGGCATGGTGCCGATGCGTAGTATTCCATTTGATGTAGTTTGTCTGATTGGTATGAATGATGACGTGTTCCCACGTCGTCAGCCGAGTTTAGGTTTTGATCTGTTGGCGCACCATCATCGCGAAGGTGATCGTTCACGTCGTGATGATGATCGGTATCTGTTCCTGGAAGCCTTATTGTCTGCTCAACAAACGCTTTATATCAGTTATATCGGCGCCAGCATTACCGATAATGCGGAGATTCCACCGTCTGTGTTGATTAGCGATTTGCTGGATTATCTGGATGAACGGTTTGTCACTGAGCAGGGCGATTCAGTCATAAAACAGCTGGTGACACATCATCCACTGCAAGCCTTTAGTCGCCGTTATTTTGATCAGCAGCATGACAAGCTGTTTAGTTTTAATGCCTTGCAATGTCCCAAACCAGACACAAAAACTGAATCTACATTATGGTTTGCAGAACCATTACCAGAACCTGATGCGTCATGGCGAGACATTAGCTTGATGCAACTCAGCCAGTTTTTTATGCATCCGGCCCGGTTTCTTTGCCGTGAACGTTTAGGCGTCAGACTGGAACTGGATGAAGATGAATTGAGTAGTCGTGAACCGTTTGAGTTAAACGGGCTGGAAGCCTGGCAGCTCAGACAATGGCTGCTGGAAAGTAAACTCAGCCAAACCACTGAAACCCATATTTCTGAACTAGTACACGCCACTGGCATGTTACCTCAAGGTGAGTTTGGCGAAGAATGGCTTCATCAGGAAAACCGTAAAGTTGAGGCATTTGTAGAGACATTAATGCCCTATCTGGGTGATGAACGTTTACCGGCTTTACCCTTTGAACTTGAGATAGGTGAGTTCAACATCAGTGGTCAGCTCGATAATCTCAGTGAAGCAGGGCTATTGCGCTATCGTTTATCACGTAAAAAAGGACGCGATCTGATTAATGGCTGGTTAGAACACTTGATCCTCAATATTCTGAAACCAGCAGGCATGAGGTTAACCACCCAACTGGTCTTTGAAGATGATGAGCTGTGTTTCACACCGGTAGATAATGCGCGTCAGTTACTGGAGCAATATCTCAACTTATATTGGCAAGGCTGCCAACAACCTTTGCCACTGTTTGATAAAACCAGTCTGGCGTATGCCAAACAAGCACTGAGTGATAAACCGGAGAAAGCCCAGCAAGCGGCTGAAAGAGCCTGGGCACCCGCCGGTGAGTTTGTGATGGCTGAACAGGACGATGCTTATTATCAATGTTGTTTCCCGGCAAACCCTCTCGATGAAAACTTTGCTGAGATTGCCTTG
>Ga0208300_101179_pt1 | contig 11787 bp, 10 predicted proteins | sample 23_taG_FD_184096 | JGI IMG/M metagenome (GOLD analysis project Ga0208300, IMG submission 184096) | Marine viral communities from Cariaco Basin, Caribbean Sea - 23_WHOI_OMZ (SPAdes) (version 2) | ecosystem: Environmental > Aquatic > Marine > Oceanic | place: Caribbean Sea: Cariaco Basin... | reverse complement strand
CCTGTCTCTGGTAAGCTTGTTGGATACGATGACTCGGCTTCAGAGCCAGCCATGAACCGCCGTATACGGAACCGTACGTACGGTGGTGTGAGAGGACGGGGGAGGTAACTCCCCCTCCTACTCGATCTCAGTCAGGGCATTCAGCCCATCTTGAACAGTTCACCCAGCTTGGTTGCCAGCATCATGTCGCCCTCGGCGCGCAGCTGGCCGGCCATGAACGCCTGCATGCCGTCCGTCTCGCCAGAAACGATGCCCTGCAGGGTTTCGGAGTTCATGATCAGGGTAACGGAGGGGTCGTCATGGGCGCCCTCGTGCATCTTGCAGGTGCCATCGTTGATGACCAGGTGGTAGGTTTTGTCGTCTTCGATGTCGAACTGGAAAACCAGGTCCAGGCCCTGCGCTGCGTCTGCGTTGAAATTCTGTTCGAGCTGTTCAAATACCTGAGCTACAGACATTGTTTTACCCTTTTTGATGGTTGTCTTGTCATGACGGCGGCTTGATGTCCCTGGCTTTACGAGCCTTTTCGGGTGCCTGGGTGGAGCCGGCCTCGCAATCCGACTTTATGGCGAGTGGTCGGTTCTGTCAAGGCCGATCGAACGCTTGTTTTAATTTTTTTGCTCTCCTTATCACCGCAAATTCGGTAAGTTACACTCTTGCCTTTGCACACTCAGTTGGAGAAGCACTTTGGAGTTCCTGACAGAATACGGTTTGTTTTTGGCCAAGATCGTAACCTTGGTAGTGGCGGCGCTGGTCGTGATCTCTGTCATCATGTCGGCAGCCCAGAAGGACCGGGGCGATCATGAGGGCGAGGGAGAGCTCAAAATCCGGAAACTCAATGAAAAATACCGCAAATTGCGGGAGGTCATTCAGGCCAGGCTGATGTCTGATCACGAACGCAAGGCGTTCGAAAAGGCCCGGAAGAAAGAACAGAAAGCCGAGAAAAAAGCTGCCAAGGTGAAAAAGCAGGAGAATGATGCTAAGGAAGAGAGCCGCGGGCGCGTCTACGTGCTTGATTTTGACGGCGACATCAAAGCCAGCGACACCGATCCTCTGCGCAGGGCCATCACTGCCGTACTGAGCGTAGCCGACCCGGAAAAGGACGAAGTCGTCATTCGTCTCGAGAGCGGTGGCGGGCTGGTTCACTCCTACGGTCTTGCCGCCGCTCAGCTGGACCGTATCCGCACCAAAGGTGTCCGCCTGACCGCCTGTGTCGACAAGGTCGCAGCCAGTGGCGGTTACATGATGGCCTGTGTTGCAGACAAAATCGTTGCGTCACCCTTTGCCATTCTGGGGTCTATCGGTGTTGTTGCCCAGCTTCCCAATTTCCATCGCTTCCTCCAGAAAAACAATGTCGATTTCGAAGTTCTGACAGCTGGCGAGCACAAGCGGACCATGACGATTTTTGGTGAGAACACCGATAAAGGCCGCCAGAAATTCCTCGAAGATCTTGAAGATACCCATGTTCTGTTCAAGGAATATGTCAGCGAACGTCGGCCGGAACTGGATATCACCGCCGTAGCCAACGGCGATATCTGGTTTGGAAAGCGGGCACTGGAGGTGAAACTGATCGACGAGATCAAGACCTCCGACGAATATCTCATTGAAGCCTGCGACAGGGCAGATGTAGTCTCAGTGGCCTACCAGCGCAAACGGACGCTCCCGGAAAAACTCGGGTTGGCCGCCAGTACAGCGCTTGAACACACCGTCTGGAAAATACTGAGTGCGTTTCGCAACCAGAAAATCCAGTAGCCTACAGAAAGCGGGGAACAATCATGACAAACAACACCGAATTCAAAGCATGGCGCGTTGAGGAACAGGGTGGAGAGTACGTTGGGGCAGAGCAAACCCTCAGTACCTCAGACCTTCCGGAAGGTGACGTACTCATCCGGGTTACCCACTCTTCTCTGAATTATAAGGATGCGCTGTCGGCCTCCGGTAACAAAGGGGTTACCCGTTCCTTCCCTCACACCCCCGGCATTGACGCCGCCGGCGAGGTTGTGGAGTCGGCCACCGGCACCCCATCGGCGGGTAGCCCGGTTATTGTCACCGGTTACGATCTGGGCATGAACACCGATGGCGGTTTTGGCGAATACATCCGTGTACCCGCTGGCTGGTGCGTGCCCATGCCTTCCGGCTGGAATGCCAGAACCGCCATGATCTATGGCACCGCCGGCCTTACCGCCGGCCTCTGCGTTCAGAAACTCCTGACCATGGGCGCGAAACCCGAACAGGGCAAAGTCGCTGTTTCCGGTGCCTCCGGCGCAGTTGGTTCCGTCGCCGTTGAACTGCTCTCGAAACTCGGGTTCGATGTCGTCGCCATCAGCGGCAAAGCCGACCACGCCGACGACCTCAAAGCCCTGGGCGCCAAAGAAGTCGTGGGCCGCGAAACCCTGGCCGAAGAAAAGAAACCCATGGTTAAACCAGTCTTCGCCAACGCGGTAGACACCGTCGGCGGCGGTCCACTGGCCGAACTGCTCAAACAGATCCTGCCCGGTGGCTCCGTTTCATGCTGCGGCCTCGTTGCAGGACCTGGGATGCAGACAACCGTGCTGCCGTTTATCCTGCGTGGCGTCAACCTGCTGGGTGTGGATTCGGTTGAAATCCCGCTGGCGGAGAAAGAAGCGGTCTGGAAGAAGTTCGCGGGTGAATGGGCCTGCCCGAAGACTGAAGCTTCGGCCCGTGATATCGGGCGAGGTGAGCTGGAGGGGGCGTTGAAGGCGTTCTTGAAGGGTGAGTCTTCCGGGAAAATTGTTCTTGATCACTCGAAGTAAGAAGCAAGATTGAGGAAGAGGCTTCCTGGTTTGTCGGATTACGGCTTCGCCTGATCCGACCTACAGGTACTGGGAAAGTCATGCACATCGGGGTCAGAAGAAAGCTTTCTTCTGACCCCTTTTTCAATCACTTCATACTCTAATGCCAGAAAAGTCTGAGTTAAGAGGCCCGACGCCGAAAGAGAGGGATATCAGTATCGGTAGCCGCCTGATATCCCTGGCTGAAGAAGTTCAGACATCTCTCCGCCTTGGTAATATCCTTGTCAGGTCGAAGCACATAAGCATCGAACCCGCACCGCTTCATGAACTGAAGCTGATCCAGCAACACATCCCCGATGGCCCGCAGCTCATTCACATAGCCGAAACGTTCCCGCAGCAACCGCGCAATACTGTAACCGCGGCCATCACTGAACTTCGGAAAATTCACCGCAATCACCGGCAGCTCATTCACCCGGCCATCCAGAATCTCTGGCTCATCGTGGCTGTCGAACCACACGCCGATGTCCTCACGGCCAGTAAAATGCTCATGGCCGGCCAGCCACAGATCCGCCGGGATCAGCGCCGGCTGGTCAGCGGGAATATCCAGTGACTCGCCCTCAGCAGGGCGGGGAACCACAACCCAGTTGTCGTGACGGATGCTGCCATCCCGGGAAATAACGTTAGGCATAAACCCGCTCCTTGAAAGGGTCAATTCCAACACGGCGATAAGTGTCCAGGAAGGTTTCTTCCTCCGTGCGCTTATCCACAAACACATCAATGATTTTGGCGATTACCTCGGGCATCTCGTTCCGTGCAAACGACGGCCCCAGAATCTTGCCAATTGAGGCATCATGGTGGGACGAACCGCCCAGACTGATCTGATAGAACTCCTCACCCTTCTTGTCGACCCCGAGAACTCCGATATTGCCAACATGGTGGTGACCACAGGCATTCATACAGCCGGAGATGTTCAGATCAATGTTGCCCAGGTCGTACAGGTAATCGAGATCATCGAACTTTCGCTGGATGGCTTCGGCTACGGGGATCGATTTGGCGTTGGCCAGGGCGCAGAAATCACCACCGGGGCAGCAGATCACATCCGTCAGGGTGTTCAGGTTGGCGGTGCCAAACCCCATGGGGACAATGGCCTGCCACAGGTCCAGCAGCTGTTCCTGGCGAACATCCGCAAGCACCACGTTCTGATGGTGGGTTACCCGGATTTCGCCAAAACTGTATTCATCGGCCAGATCCGCGATCTGTTCAAGTTGCCGGTCAGTGACATCACCCGGAGGCGTCCCTGTCTTCTTCATGGTCAGGTTAACAATGGCATAACCCGGCTTTTTGTGGCTGTCCACGTTATGAGTCAGCCACTGGTCAAAGCCCCTGTGCTCGAAACGCTGGCTAGCCAGCAAGTCCGTGGCATTGTCGAGTGCCGCGTAATCCGGCTCGGTGAAGTAGCCCTGGATGCGCTCAATGGCCTCGCGGGTAAGGCGGGTCGGGGAATCCTTGATGTGGGCCCACTCGGCTTCGACCTTTTCGGCAAACCCTTCCGGCGTCAGTGCCTTGACCAGAATCTTGATACGGGCCTTGAACTTGTTATCCCGGCGACCGTACCGGTTATAAACCCGGAGCACAGCTTCCAGATAGGTGAGCAGATCCAGCTCGGGAAGAAATCCACGAATCACCGGCCCGACCATCGGCGTGCGGCCAAGGCCACCGCCAACATGAACCCGGAAGCCCAGTTCACCGGCATCGTTGCGAACCATCTGCAGGCCGATATCGTGCACCTGAATGGCCGCACGGTCTGTCTGTTCCGACGCATTCACAGCAACTTTGAATTTGCGTGGCAGGAACGCAAATTCCGGGTGGAAAGTAGACCATTGGCGAATGATTTCGCAATAGGGCCTCGGGTCTGCAATTTCGTCAGACTGAACCCCGGAGAACTGGTCCGTGGTGGTGTTCCGGATGCAGTTACCGCTGGTCTGGTTGGCGTGCATCTCCACTTCGGCCAGTTCTGCCAGAATGTCAGGAACATCCTCAAGCGCCGGCCAGTTCAGCTGCACGTTCTGACGAGTTGTGAAATGGGCATAGCCTTTGTCATAGTCACGGGTGACGCGTGCCAGCCTGCGCAACTGGTCAGAACGCATCATGCCGTAGGGAACACAGATCCTGAGCATCGGGGCAAGACGCTGAATGTACAGGCCATTCTGCAGGCGCAGGGGAAGGAACTCATCTTCAGCCAGTTCGCCGGCCAGGGCCCTCTCGGTCTGGTCACGGAACTGGGCAACCCTTTCGGCAGCTAACTGACGATCATGTTCATCGTATACGTACATAGTAGGAAGATCCTGCTTGAAAGCGTCATATCCGGGCCGACGGCCTTATATCTGCGGGAAAGGATAACAGCGGGTTTTTATTCTTAAAATGATTATTTCAAAATATGTTTATCGATTCAGGCGATAAGCGGGCGGAACAACGGACTGGACGAATATCAATTTCCTGCTTAACTTAAAAGCGTCAGCGGAGCAGTTGCACCTCGCTGTTACCTTAATAACAAGAACGCGACATTGAACCCGGAAAGAGGAAAAGACATGAAGAAGACCATGCGCTCAGATAGCCAGGCTGATGCCGTTGCCGCCGTTCTGCTGGTCATCCTGGCCGTCGCATTTGCGGTGGTCTGGGTCTCCAGCCAATAACCTTACTGGCTGGCCAGGACCAGGTTCACGATCACAATCAGCCCCACCACAAAACTGGCGGTGAATAACACGCCGGCAATAATGTAGGGCCAGGGGCTGTGGCTTGAAAAATCCTCTTCCCGGCGCTTGTCGGACTGAACCCCGAAAGCGCCGGCCAGGATGCTTTGCATGACTTTCAGAACGCCGGGTCCCTTTGGTTTTTGTTGATCCTTGTTTTCCGCCCCGGAGGATTCCGTCATAAAGCCGCCCCTGTTATCAGCCGTATCTGAAGCTTACTCCGCCGGATCGTATGCCAGGCTTGGCGCCAGCCAGCGTTCCGCTTCAGCCTTGGAAATACCTTTGCGTGCAGCATAGTCCTCAACCTGATCCGCGCCAATTTTCCCGACCGCAAAGTATTTGGATTCCGGATGGGCAAAGTACCAGCCAGACACCGCCGCCGCCGGGAACATGGCAAAGTGCTCGGTCAGTTCGATACCGGCCTTGTTGGTGGCATCCAGCAGATTGAACAGCGTGGCCTTCTCAGTGTGATCCGGGCAGGCGGGATAACCCGGCGCAGGGCGAATGCCCCGATACCGCTCCTTGATCAGATCGGCACTGCCCAGCTGCTCGTCGGCGGCGTAGCCCCAGAATTCCTTCCGGACCCGCTCATGCATGCGCTCGGCAAACGCTTCAGCCAGCCGGTCGGCCAGGGCCTTGACCATGATGGCGTTGTAATCGTCATTGGCGTCCTTGAACTCGACCGAGAATTCCTCGGCACCCACGCCCGTGGTTACCGCGAAACCGCCCACATAGTCACAGGTGTCCGACCCTTCTGGGGCCACGAAATCGGAAAGGGCCATCATCGGTTTGCCTGGCGCCTTCTCGTCTTGCTGGCGAAGATGGTGCAGGGTGGTCAGCTCTTCCGAGCGGGACTCATCCGTGTACAACACAATGTCGTCTCCGCGCCGGTTGGCCGGCCAGAAACCGATGACGCCACGGGCAGATACCCGCTTTTCACCGATCATCCGGCGGAGAATCGTCTGGGCATCATCAAACAGGTGCCGCGCAGCCTCGCCACGCTTCGGGTCATCAAATATGGCCGGGTATTTTCCGGAAATATCCCAGGACACGAAAAACGGTGTCCAGTCGATGTAATCGACCAGTTCGTTAAGATCATACTCCTCAAACACCCGGATACCGGTGAAGGCCGGTTTTGGCGGCTGATAGCCCTCAAAACTGATGTCCGGCGCGCGATCCCGGGCTTCCTTCAGGGATACCAGCCTGGTGCGGTCGCCCCGGTTCTTGCGTCGCTCGCGGATCTTGTCGTATTCGGTGCGGGCGGCGCCCACCAGGTCCGGTTTGGCGGTCTTGCTGAGCAGTTGCGAAGCCACATTCACACAGCGGGAGGCGTCCGACACGTACAGGGCGACGTCATTCTTGTACTGGGGCTCGATCTTGACCGCTGTATGGGCCTTGGATGTGGTGGCGCCACCAATCATCAGCGGAATGTCGAAATCCAGCCGCTGCATTTCCCGGGCGACGTGGACCATCTCATCCAGGGACGGTGTGATCAGGCCGCTGAGGCCGATAATATCGACGTCATGCTTTTTTGCGGCGTCCAGGATCTTGTCACAGGGCACCATAACGCCCAGATCGATCACCTCGTAGTTGTTGCACTGAAGCACCACGCCCACGATGTTCTTGCCGATATCGTGGACATCACCTTTGACCGTGGCCATCAGGATCCTGCCCTTGGCTTTCTGGTCTTCGGTTTTTTCGGCCTCGATGTAGGGTATCAGGTGCGCCACGGCCTGCTTCATGACCCGGGCGCTTTTGACCACCTGGGGCAGGAACATCTTGCCGTCGCCGAACAGGTCACCGACCACGTTCATGCCGTCCATCAGCGGCCCTTCAATGACCTCAATGGGATGGCTGGCTCTCTGGCGACAGGCTTCCGTGTCATCCACGATGTGGCTGGTAATACCCTTTACCAGAGCATGTTCCAGTCGCTTTTCTACCGGCCATTCACGCCAGGCCAGATCCTCTTCCTGGGTTTTGCCGCCTTTGCCCTTATAGCGCTCGGCGATTTCAAGCAGGCGGTCGGTGGCGTCATCGCTGCGGTTCAGAACAACGTCTTCCACCAGTTCTTTCAGTTCCGGGTCGATCTCATCGTAAATGACCAGTTGCCCGGGATTCACGATGCCCATGTTCATGCCGGCCTTGATGGCGTGGTACAGGAACACGGAATGAATGGCTTCACGCACCACGTCGTTGCCCCGGAACGAGAAGGACACGTTACTCACACCGCCGGAGATTGAGGCGTAGGGCAGGTTCTTGCGAATCCAGTGGGTGGCATTGATAAAGTCCACCGCGTAGTTGTTGTGTTCCTCGATACCGGTGGCAATGGCAAAGATATTCGGGTCGAAAATGATATCGCCCGGGTTGAAGCCGATGCCGGTCAGAACATCGTAGGAGCGTTTGCAGATCTGGGTCTTGCGCTCGTAGGTGTCTGCCTGGCCCTGCTCATCGAACGCCATAACCACAACGGCGGCGCCATAGCGCATACAGTCCCTGGCGCGCCTGATAAACTCCTCTTCGCCTTCCTTGAGGCTGATGGAGTTCACCACGGCCTTACCCTGGATGCAGCGCAGGCCCGCTTCGATGACATCCCACTTGGACGAATCGATCATGATGGGAACCCGGGAGATATCGGGCTCGGAGGCCACCAGATTCAGGAAGGTAACCATCACCTCCTTCGACTCCAGCATGCCCTCATCCATGTTGATGTCGATGATCTGGGCGCCATTTTCCACTTGGTCCCGGGCAACGCTCAGGGCTTCTTCGTACTGTTCTTCCTTGATCAGTCGCAGGAAACGTTTGGAGCCGGTGACGTTGGTACGCTCACCCACGTTGATGAACAGAGTATTTTCATCGCCGGTGAACGGCTCGAGGCCAGACAGGCGCAGGGCCTTCGGACGCTCCGGAATCTTGCGGGGCGGGTACTTGGCAACAGCCTGGGCGACGGCTTCGATGTGGTCCGGGCGGGAGCCGCAGCAGCCGCCAATGATGTTCAGGAAACCGTCCCGGGCAAAACCTTCGATAATCTCGGCCATTTCCTCCGGGGTCTGGTCGTATTCGCCAAACTCGTTCGGAAGACCGGCGTTGGGGTGGGCGCTGACGTAGGTTTCGGCCTTGGCGGAGAGTTCCTCCACATAGGGGCGCAGGGCGTCGGCACCGAGGGCACAGTTCAGGCCTACTGAAATCGGTCTGGCGTGAGCCACGGAGTTCCAGAAAGCTTCGGTCGTCTGGCCCGAGAGTGTGCGGCCGGAGGCATCCGTAATGGTGCCTGAGATCATGATCGGCAGGGTGACGCCGCTGTCTTCAAAATATTGCTGGGTCGCGTAAATCGCGGCCTTGGCGTTCAGTGTATCGAAGATGGTCTCGATCAGGATCAGATCACAACCGCCTTCAACAAGACCTTCTACCGCCTCGTAATAGTTATCAACCAGGGTCTGGAAATCGACATTCCGGTATCCCGGGTTGTTAACATCCGGTGAGATCGACGCCGTTCGGGACGTGGGACCAACCGCGCCTGCCACAAACCGCGGTTTGGCCGGGTCCTTCACGGTGTATTCATCCGCGACCTGCCGGGCCAGCCGGGCCGCCGACACGTTCAGTTCTTTGGCAATTTCCTCCAGGCCGTAATCCGCCTGGGACAGGCGTGTGGAGTTGAAGGTGTTGGTCTCGATGATATCCGCGCCAGCATCCAGGTAATCCGCGTGAATGTTACGGAGCAGGGCGGGCTGGGTAAGGTTCAGCAGATCGTTGTTGCCCTGAACTTCCCGCTCGAAATCGGCAAACCGGTCGCCCCGGAAGGCCTGCTCGTCCAGTTTCAGATTCTGGATCATGGTCCCCATGCCGCCATCAAGGATCACAATGCGTTCCTGCAGGGCCTTGTGGAGCTGGTCGAGACGGGTGTTGCGATCGGTCATAGGATTACTTCCGGGTGTCGTCATTAGCGCTGTATTGAAGTCAATAGCGCGGGATCATAGCAAAAATGCCTGAGCCCGTCTTAGTGCGAATGACCATTATCAATTACCTTCCTGAAATGAGCCTGCATACGGGAAATTCATTACTCCGGTAAAGCCCGACTGTTTTACTTGGTCTTTCATGTTCCCGCGAACTGCCTTAAAATGGAGTCAAACTTTCAAACGGGTTGAAAACATGGCTTTGGTTACTGTGACAGATCCCGCACGGGACTACCTCGCACAACTTATTGAAAAACAGGACGTGGAAGGCATGGGCGTACGGATCTTCGTGACCCAGCCCGGCACCAGGAATGCCGAAACCTGTCTGGCCTACTGCCCGCCCAATGAAGTGGTGCCAACGGACGAGCAGGTAGACCTTGAGAAGTTCACCCTGTACCTGGATCACACCTCCGTGCCTTTCCTGGAGGAAGCGTACGTCGATTATTCAAAAGACCAGATGGGGGGGCAGCTCACCATCAAGGCTCCGAATGCCAAGGTGCCCAAGATCGACGACGACGCGCCCCTGCCGGATCGCGTCAACTATGTTCTGGCCTCCGAGATCAACCCGAATCTGGCGTCCCACGGCGGCGAGGTGTCTCTGGTGGAAATCGTCGATGAGTCCGTGGCTGTTCTTCGCTTTGGCGGTGGCTGCCAGGGTTGCTCCGCGGTCAGCCTGACCCTGAAACAGGGGGTTGAATCCACGTTGAAGGAGCGGGTGCCGGAAATCACCGCCGTGCGGGATGTCACCGACCACTCCTACACAGAAAACGCCTACTACCAGTAAGCGATCCGCGATCCTCACCTTGAGGTACCGTAGCTTCCGGGCTGCGGTACCTGCCTCCAGGCTGCCGCAATACCGAGTTCACAAAGGCTACACGGCCAATGTTGTGACAACTCGGTTGCTTCATCATTCGTCGCACAAACAGAAACAGCACACAGGTATTATCGTGTGTGTTCGTTAACGGATATATTGCCGGCTTAACCGGATTACACACTCAAACCGGGGTCAAACTTGTTCGACGTTGCGCTTCTGTCCTTGCCGCTCATGGCGGCTGTGGTTGGCTGGTTCACCAACTGGCTTGCCATCCAGATGTCTTTTTCCCCCGTTCAGTTCATAGGCGTAGGGATTGTCGGCTGGCAGGGCGTTATTCCCCGCAAAGCCGAGAAGATGGCTCATATCTGCCTCGACAGAACCTTGCAGCAATTTGGCGACCTGAACGCCGTCTACCAGAAGCTTGAACCTCAACGCATTGTCGAGCAGGTCATTTCCCAGGTCACGCCCCGGATGGATGAGTATATTGATGAAGTCATGTACGAAATCCAGCCGGTGCTCTGGGATAACCTCCCCATATTTCTGAAAAACCGGATTTACCAGTGGGCGAGGGAGCGGTTACCGTCCCGGATTGAGGATCTGGTGGAGGATTTCGGCGACGACCTGGATGAACTGGTGGACCTCAAGGCACTGCTCAGCCGGGAACTGGCAACCCATCCGGACCTGATGAACCGGATCTTCAGGCAGGCGGGGGCGGTTGAACTCAGGTCGGTGATCAACCGGGGCGCCATTATCGGCGGCATTCTGGGTGCGGTTCTGGTGCCGGTGTGGTCCAGGTATCCGGAGCCCTGGCTGCTGCCGCTCGGTGGCTTTGTGATTGGCTTTGTCACCAACTGGATTGCCATCAATCTGATTTTTGCACCGTTAAACCCCCGGCGGGTTCTGTTCTGGAAAATCCAGGGTCTGTTCCTGCGTCGCCAACCCGAGATCAGTGATGTCTGGGCGAAGCTGGTGGCCGAAGAGCTGATGACCGTGGAAAAAGTGGCCGATGCCATGATCAACGGCAGTCATGGTGACCGAACCCGGGCCATCATCCAGAAACACCTGCGGCCTTTGCTGGACAACTCTGTCATTATGAAACTGACAGCTCAGGTAACCGTGGGCATGACGGGTTACACGGAACTGAAAAAGGCCATGAACCAGAAGGCGGTGCTGGCGACTCATGATGTGTTCAGTGATCCCGCCTTTAACCGCGAGCGGGCGCCGGTCGTGGCGGAGGTCCTGTCAGGCCAGATGAAGGCCCTGAAACCCTCCGAATTCCAGGACATTCTTCGCCCGGCTTTCCGGGAGGAGGAAATCCAGTTGATGATCGTCGGCGGTATTTTCGGCGGCCTGGCGGGACTGCTGCAGCTCCTGTCCCTCACATACATGACATTCTAGTTTCCATCCATAAACATAAAAAGCTGATATTAAACAGGAAAATTCAGTAACCGAGAGGGAAACCTCCAGCGGAAAATGGTATTCTTTGTCGCAAGCCATTGAAACAAAAGAACAACCAAAAATCC
>Ga0208300_101178_pt1 | contig 11827 bp, 8 predicted proteins | sample 23_taG_FD_184096 | JGI IMG/M metagenome (GOLD analysis project Ga0208300, IMG submission 184096) | Marine viral communities from Cariaco Basin, Caribbean Sea - 23_WHOI_OMZ (SPAdes) (version 2) | ecosystem: Environmental > Aquatic > Marine > Oceanic | place: Caribbean Sea: Cariaco Basin | collected... | reverse complement strand
GCGGAGCAGTCCCTGACCGCTATCGACGAGGCCGATATCGTGCTGTTCATGGTCGACGGGCGTGCTGGCTTGATGCCGGCCGATCAGGCGATCGCCAATCACCTGCGTGTGAATCAGAAGAAGACCTGGCTGGTAGTCAACAAGACCGACGGGCTCGAAGAGCAGACTGCAATGGCCGACTTCTGGGCCTTGGGTCTGGGCGACCCACACCCGATCGCCGCAGCGCATGGGCGTAACGTCACCACGCTGATCGACGAAGTGCTGGCGCCCTTCCCCGAGCGCGACCCGGACGCCGGGCCCGCCGGCAATCATCCCGGCATTCATATCGGCGTCATCGGTCGTCCCAATGTCGGCAAGTCGACGCTGGTCAACCGCATGCTGGGAGAAGACCGCGTGGTCGTCTTCGACGAAGCCGGCACCACCCGCGACGCCATCGAGATCCCCTTCGAACGCCGCGGCAAGCCCTACGTGCTGGTCGATACCGCCGGCGTACGGCGTCGCAAGAACGTCAGCCTGATCGCCGAGAAGTTCTCGATCATCAAGACGCTGGAAGCGATCAAGGAGTGCCATGTCGCGATCATGGTGCTGGATGCGCGCACCGGCCTGGTGGAGCAGGATCTGCACCTGCTGGACTACGTGCTGAGCAGCGGCCGCGCGCTGGTTCTGGCGGTCAACAAATGGGATGGTCTGGAAAGCGAAGCGCGGGACAAGATGCGCTCCGACATCAAGCGTCGCCTGGGATTCGCCGACTATGCCGAGCTGCACTTCATCTCGGCCCTGCACGGCACCGGTGTCGGCGATCTCTACAAGTCGGTCGACAAGGCCTTCGACAGCGCCAACAGCCACTGGTCGACCAACCGCCTGACCTCGATCCTGCAGGATGCGGTCAGCGAGCATCAGCCGCCGATGATCCATGGTCGTCGCCCCAAGCTGCGCATGGCGCACCAGGGCGGCAGCAACCCGCCGATCATCGTCGTTCACGGCAACCAGACATCATCCCTGCCGGAAGCCTACAGGCGCTATCTCACCAATACCTTCCGCAAGGTATTGAAGGTGCGCGGCACGCCGATTCGCTTCGAATTCCGCTCCGGCAACAACCCCTACGACAATCAGGCCGGCGCCAGCGATCGCGAAAAGGCGCGTGGACGGCAGCTGAGCCGGACCCGCGAGGCGCGCAAGAGCCGCCGCGGGCGCTGACGAACGTACCCGGCGGGAGCATCGTATTCCGTCGCACGGCGGCCAGCCGCGCAGGGTGTCAAGGCGTGGCTATCCGGGTCTGATTGCGTCCGGCCTGCTTGGCTTCGTACATCGCCTTGTCGGCAGCCTCGAGCAGCGCCTCGGCGTTCGGCCACTCCCGGGTGCTGGCAACGCCAGCGCTGAACGTCGCGTGAAAGACCTCGTCCGCCGCCACGCATTCGAGCTGGGAAAAGCTGATTCGAATGCGTTCGATAGTCTCGCGCGCGTTCTCCAATTGACAGGATGGCAGCACGGCAACGAACTCCTCGCCGCCGTAGCGTCCGACATGGTCTACCCGGCGCAGACGCTGGCGCAGCAGATTGGCCAGCAGGCGAATGACATAGTCGCCGGTGCCATGACCATAGGTATCATTGATCGACTTGAAGCGATCGATATCGATCATCACGACGCAGGCGCCCGCCTGCGTCCTCTGGCTGCGCGCCACCTCGAGTTCGATCAACTCCTTGATCGCCGGATGCTTGATTAGGCCGGTGAGCCCGTCGCGAGCCAGCGCCATGCTGAGCTGGCGGGATCGCTGTGCTCGCGCTGTGACCGCGGAAACCAGCGCCATGTCCCCAATGGGCTTGACCAGGAAATCGTCTCCCGCCTGGGCCAGTGCCTGGGCCTGGCGATGGACGTTCGACTCGGCCGAAAGGTAGATGAGCGGGATCTTCAGCCAGTCGTCATCGAAGCGAATGATACGAGCCAGTTCCGGCCCGGAGCAGCCCGGCATGTTGATATCGATCAGCACCAGATCCGGCACGATGTCCCGCAGCCCGATCAAGACATCGCGGGGATCGCTGATCACCCGGGACTCGATGCCGGCCTGTTTCAGCGTCAGCCGGAAATGCTCGGCCAGTTCGATGTCATCGTCCACGATCAGGACCCGATAGGGATCCTGCTGGGGCAGGTTGATCAAATACCGCAAGCGGTGCTCCAGCGAGGGCACGTCCACCGGATGCATGAAGAACCCCTGCGCGCCATTGCGAACGGCGTCCAGGCGTGTCTCGAAGTCGCCGGCGGCGCTCAGCACGATCAACGCCGCCTCGGGAATCGCTCCAACGGCCGGCTTCCAGACGTCGTATTCCACCTTGGCGGTGTCGACGATAGCGATATCCGGCCGCCAATCGGCGCCGATCTCCCGAGCGTCGAGATCGCGACACTCGTAACCGAACCCGCTCAACGAGCGAATCAGCTCACCGGTATCGCCATCGGCCAGCACGGCAACCCGTATCGCTCGCTCGCCGCTGGCCAGCGGATGGCTGTCGTCGGGCTCGGTCATACCCGCTATCTGCATGCGCTCCAGGTTTCGGTAGCTGTTCGACAAACGGTCGTGGAGCGCCGTCAACATCTGGAGCGTCGGCTGGCTACTGCCCTCGATCAACGTCTGCAGCCATACCTCCATCTCGCGAGCGTCCTGGCTCAAAGCCGCATAGCCGAAGGTACCGGCGGAACCCGCCATACGATGCAGCCCCTGGCGCAGCGTTTCGAGAGAGTCGGCCTTGACCGCAGTCTGGTGTTCGCTCAGCTCCCGGGTCTGCGCCATCATCGTCTGCAGATCGTCCCGTAGCCGGCGGCCGTATTGCTCGCGCAGTGCCGCCAGCCGTGCCTGGACGTCGACATCAGTCATGCGAATGCTCCCAGATCTTGCGCAACTGTTCCGCCAGCGTCATTGGATCGAAGGGCTTGATCAAGACATCCAGCGCACCGATGGAAAGATAGTGCTCGATCTCGCTGGGCTGGACCTTGGCAGTCATGAACACTACCGGGATCGACTGCGTGGAGGGCTGTTCGCGGAGTTTTGCCAGGGTCGTGGGTCCGTCGATCCCCGGCATCATGACATCGAGCAGAACCAGATCCGGCTGCCACTCGTGGGCACGGGCGATTGCCGCCTGGCCATCGTCGCAGCTCGTGATCTCGAGTCCGCCGACGACCTCTAGCGCCAGCTTGGTCACTTCCTGAATCGAGATATCGTCCTCGACGTGCAAGATACGTTGAAGGGGTTTCATTTTCAGTGCTCGTTCTCCTGATCTTCGTCCGGCGGTGCACCGGCGCCATGAAGCTGGCGCTCGAAAGCTTCCCTCAATGCCTCGGCCGAAAGCCCCGGCTTGGCAATCGCCGTCTTCACGCGCCCCAGCAAGGTCGGCGCCAACGCTTCTTCGGACAGAATGACGACGGCCGGCTGCTGGACCAATTGACTCAACAGCGGAATCACCTCCCAGCCCGGGCCCCGCGAGGCCGTCAGATCCAGCGAAATCAATCCGTACTCATTGCTGTCGAGCAGATAGCGGGCTTCCTGCAGTGAACGGGCCACGTCCAGGGTCATGCTCGACGCGACCTGCCCGGCGACACGATGAGACAGTTCGGGGTCGCTTTCGATATGCAGGATGCGTTCGCGTGGCGGTCGCAGACTCAGCGAACTGCGAAGCACGCTCGACAGGCGCTGCTCATCGAAAGGCTTGACCAGCCAGTTCACCGCTTCCAGCCGACCGCCAATCTCCAGTTGCCCCTCCTCCGCGGTCGCCGATACCACCAGCACGGGAATGTCCCGGGTCTGCGGCTGCTCCCGCAACTGGCGCAGCAGCGTCAAGCCGTTACCGTCGGGCAGCATCAGGTCGAGGGTGATGGCGTCGAAGCTACGGCGCTCGAGCCATTTCATCGCATCGTTCATGGTATGCGCAACCTCGGCCCGATATCCCCAGTGCCGCACCAGCGTGGCCAGCAGCGCCGCCGTGTCCGGGTCGTCTTCCACGATCAGCAGCCTTGAACCGGAGAAACTGGCTTCGGCCGCTTCGTCGACCTCGTGGGTCGATACCTGATCCATGGCCTCTTGGGGCAGGTCGAAGCACGGCAGCTCGACGAAGAAGCAGGCGCCATGCCCCGGCTCCGAGAAGAAATTGATCGATCCGCGCATGCGCTCGACGAGCTCGCGGGTGATCGCGAGCCCAAGCCCGGTACCGCCCTGCTTTCGCGTGCTCGAGGCATCCGCCTGGGAAAATTTCTGGAAAATGCGCTCGTGGAACTCTTCGGGTATTCCCGGCCCGCTGTCGATCACGCTGATGCGAACGCGATCGGCGATTGACTCGACACGCACCTCGACCTGCGTCTCCGGCGGAGAGAATTTGGCAGCGTTGGAGAGCAGGTTGCTCATCACCTGCTGGAGACGCATGGCGTCGACATTGACCCCGGCGTCATCCAGCCGCTCGTTGATCACGAGCCGCGCGCGGAACTGATCGGCGTACGCCTGATTGGATTCGATGGCCTGATCGATCAGCGGCATCAGCCGCTGCTCCTGCATCTGGAACGCCATCTTGCCCGCCACCAGTTTCTCTATGTCGAGCAGGTCGTTGATCAGCAGAATCAGACGTTGCGCATTGTTGTGGGCCGTGACGAGCATACCCCGCATGGCTTCCGGCGGCGTTCCGAGGGCTCCGCCCTGGATCAGACCCAGCGCGCCGGAAATCGAGGTCAAGGGCGTGCGCAGCTCGTGGCTGACGGTGGAGATGAACTCGCTCTTGAGACTCTCGTCACGCTTGCGCGCGGTCACGTCATGCAGGAATCCGTGCCATATCGTTCCGCCATCGGACTCGCGCTCGGGGATGGACTGGCCGGAGAGCCAGATGAAATCACCATTGTCGCGGCGCACGCGATATTCGCAATTCCAGGGCGTCAGATCACGTTCCGACTCTTTGACCGTAAGAATCAAACGCTCGAGGTCGTCTTCGTGAACCAGCGCAAAAACCTGGGAGGCATCCGCCGCCGCTTCTTCCGGCGTCAAGCCGTAGAGCTCCTTGATGGCGTCACTGGCGTAGGGAAACGAGGGGCGACCCTCGGGATCCTGGCGATACTGATAGATCAGGCCGGGGGTCTGCGAGGCAATCTTGGTCAAGCGATGGCTCAATTCCTCGCGCGCCTCGATCTCCTTCCAGCGAGAGAGCGTGGACCCTACCCAGCGGGCCAACAACCTCACGAACTCCTGCTCGGCTTCGTCGAAAGAACTTTCCCGTACGGTATCACTGCTGAAACCGAGCGTGCCGTAACGCTGTCCGTTCACCCATAGTGGCGCGCCGATATAACCCTTGAACGCATGTACGACACGACAAGGATGCTCACCATGACCCGCCTCGTCGGCATCAGCGAATGCCACGACGTCATCGGCCTGGAGCGTAAACTCGCAGAACGTCTCCCGCACATCGAATGTCTGGCCTGATTTGAGGATACCGCCCGGGGAGTGTGCCGACTCGACGTGATAAATCCCGTTCTCGATATGGCTGACGATACCGAAGGGCATGCCGAGAAAGCGACAGCCTGCGTCGAGCGCGTGGTCGATGAGTTCGAGAAAGGACGTGTTCTGCAACGCGGCGATATCATTGAGCGTTTGCAGCGCCTCCTTCTGATTTTTCAGGCGCCGATGGCTCTCCATCATTGCATGACGGGTGACTCGTCGCGTTCCCCATAACAGGAATAGCAGACAGCTCTCGGCGATCAGCCATGCCACCCCCCAGCGTAACCAGGTGTCGACCACCAACGCATCGCGATGGTCGAGTTGCGCGGTAATATCTTTCCAGACCGCCACGGCGGTGACCGGTGTGCCGTCTTGGCTGCCGCTCGCCTGTAACGGTATCAGCGAAAGCAGATAGCCGGTGCCGTCCTCGTCGTGAACGACCCGATGAGCGGGCTCGCCTGGCTTCATGACGGGGAGATGCCCGGCGGTCAGCCATCGCTTGATCAGAGGCTGCCGGGCATCGCCGACCCACCACGCGCCTTCACCGCCCGGCGCGCCCGCTGGCAGCGCTGTATCCGACAAGCCCGAACCCGAAACGCCATGGCCCTGATCTTGGCCACGGCGGGCGTCTTCGACTGATACATCCCTATCTTGAATATCGACGTCCTGGGTATCGTGGAACAGTACGGCAACACCGCCACCCAGCTGCTCGCCGAGCTTTTCGACGTCAGTGATGACACCGAACTCGATCTCGAGCAGTCCCGATGCCTGCGGCTGCGTATCGCCACTCGAGGGCACCAGCACCGGCGCGACACCCGCGGTGGCAGCGCGATGGCCATCGCTGGCGACGCCGGCTTGCGCGCGCTGGGTCTGCAGTGCGCTCTGCGCCAGCCACCGACCGGCTTCCGGCGTATCATCGAAATGCTGGGGCGCCTGCATGCGCAGGAATGTGGTCAGTTCGCCTTGATGCTGGCGATAGACATTCAATGCCTCGGCGGAGCCATCCTGCAGCGACTGCCAGTAGGGCGAAAGCCGCGAGCGCAGTTGCTGACGCAGCTGATCCAGCTGCCCGGGCTCGCCGCTGTCGGCAGCGCGAGCCAGCAGCTCCCGTACCACGGGGTCGGCGGAGAGCGTCGAAGCGAGTAGTTGAACGCGTCGCTCCAGCCCGGCCCGGGAGGCGCGGATGGTGATTCCCTGTTCCTGCGACTGAAAGCGCAGATCCCGCTCGAAACCCAACTGGTCGTTGTGCAGCGCCTGTTGCAGCATCCGGCCGAAGAACAGCGTCAACAGCAGGATGCCCAGCAGGATCAGCCACATCGGCAAGCGCGATGCTTTCACCCGTTCCCCCCTCAATACGACAACGCTACCAGGACGGTAGCTCATGCTTTCGAATGAGGGTATCTCATTCTCGGGGGTGAAGGCTCAGCGAATAGCGCGAGAACCTATCCATTGACAGGCGAATTGCCACGCCGCCCGGCCGCTGCGCACGCCACGCAAGGTGGCATAGCGCACTGCTTCGGCGCGGGCCTCCTCGCTCCACGCGCCCTCGCCGGCCAGATGAGCGACCCAGTGCTGGCAGGTCTCGAGATAGGCCTGCTGACTGAACGGATGAAAGGCGAGCCACAGGCCGAAGCGATCCGACAGCGAGATCTTCTCTTCCACGGCATCGCCATGGTGGAGTTCGCCATCGACCAGGTGAGTTTCCTGGTTGTCGGCCATGGATTCCGGCAGCAGATGCCGACGGTTGGAGGTCGCGTACAGCAGCACGTTTTCCGGCGGCCCGGTCAGCGTGCCATCGAGCACGCTCTTCAATGCCTTGTAGGCATCGTCGCTGCCTTCGAAAGAGAGATCGTCGCAATAGACGACAAAGCGCTCTGGCCGGTCGCGCAGGCGCTGCACCAGGATCGGCAACGCCACCAGGTCGTGACGATCGACCTGAATCAAGCGCAGCCCTTCACCGGCCAGCGTGTTGAGCAAGGCACGAACCATCGAGGACTTGCCGCTGCCGCGCGCGCCCCACAGCAAGGCGTGGTTGGCAGGATAGCCCTTGAGGAAGGCGCGGGTGTTGTCGAGCAGGGCACGTTTCTGACGCTCGACGCCGATCAGATCATCGAGCCGAACCCCGTCGCGGGGCGATACCGCCACCAACTGCCCACCGAGCGGGTGAGACTGCCATAGCGCTGCGATATCGCGACTCCAGTCGACCGCTGGCGGCTGCTCCGGCAACCACCCCTCGACACGGTCCAGCAGGCGGCTCAAACGTAGCGCCAGATCACCATCCATCTTCCACTCTCCTCATTGACATTCACGATCGAGACCATACCGGCAACCTCATGAAACAGCGCTGAAGATCGTCATTCGTGACGATTGCGGATTGCCGGAAACAGCGTATCTTGTGCCGGTTGGTTCCGTGGGTCCAGTCGCGGGGGCTTTTGCAGCACCCCGGACTCGACGCAGGATGTTTCCATGCACCGCCGCTTCACCACCCTTTCCCGACCGCCGCTAATTTCAAGGAGAGAGGCGATGCCGTCTCGTTCCCGCCCGTTCATCGCGCTGATGTTGGTGTCCTTGCTGGGCGGTTGCCTGGCGCTGCCGCAGGTCGGCTTCATGCTGGGGCGGATCGCCCTTTCCTCGATGGGTGTCGAAAACGTCCGTATCGGGAACTACCACTTTTCGCCCGGCCTGGAAGACATCGACGAACTCACGCTCTTGAGCTCCGGACTTGCGCTGGCCGGCCTGCCGGTCAATATCGATCTTCCCCTCGCCATGACATTGCCCGCCAGCGCGCCGCCGATCGAGCTGCAGGGCTTCGATTGGCAGTTGCAGGTGCCGGGCGCCGAACCCGCCAGCGGCGAAGTCGACGAGCCGATCCAGTTGCAGGGCGGTGAACCGGCCACTGTCACGCTTCCCGTGGCACTCGAACCGGCCGGTATCGATGCCCTGGCTTCCCGCGCCGAGCGCGTCTCGTCGCTGCTTTCGCTCGCCCGCCAGCTCAGTCGTCGCGGCGAACTGCCGGCAGGCAGCCAGCTGTCGCTGACACCGACCTTGCCCGCAGCGCTCGACGGCATCGTCACCGCACCGACACTGATCCTCGACATCGGCGAGCAGACCACGTCCGCACCAGATACCGTGCCGGTGGACGGTTGACCGCCCCGACAGGCCGGGTATCTTGTGCCAATCGATGACCCGTCTCGGCCAACCACCCCGACAACATACGATTCAGGCAGATCTTGGAGACCATCATGGAAGATTCGAAGCCTCTCATGTCAGGAAAACCTTCGCGCCGGGTGATCGGCGCCCTCGGCCTTGCCGCGCTGCTCAGCGCCTGCAGCACGTCGCCGCTGGGGCGCAACCAGCTGGCGTTCTACTCCGACGATGAGTTGGCTCAGATGGGCGAGCAGAGTTTCGCGCAGTACGAGCAGGAGCTGCCCACGGTCAGCGGTGCCCAGGCAACCTACGTGCAGTGCGTGGCCAAGGCGATCACCGCCGAAGTGCCCGCCAGCGCCGGCATCTCCGAGTGGGAAGTGAAGGTGTTCAAGGACGATACCGCCAACGCCTTCGCCTTGCCCGGCGGCTACATCGGCGTCAACACTGGCCTGCTCGATGTCGCCACCAACCAGGATCAACTCGCCGCGGTCATCGGCCATGAAGTCGGCCACGTGCTGGCACACCACGCCAACGAGCGGGTCTCCACCCAGGCCGCGACGCAGAGCGGGCTTTCGATACTGCAGACCGTTGCCGGCCTCGAAGGCGCGGGGGGCGAGCAGGTCATGGGGCTGTTGGGCGCCGGGGCGCAGTATGGCGTCATCCTGCCCTTCTCGCGCAAGCAGGAGTCGGAAGCGGATCTGGTAGGGCTGGACCTGATGGCCGATGCCGGCTTCGACCCCAGCGCCAGCCTCCAGCTGTGGCAGAACATGTCAGCCAACAGTCAGGGCGAACCGCCGGCCTGGATGTCCACCCACCCCAGCAACAGCCAGCGCATGGAAGGTTTGAATGAGCGGCTCAACGAAGCCCAGCCACGCTATGAGCAGGCCAGGGCCGAGGGCAAACGACCCAGCTGCAAGGTTTAACGTTCCACCTGTCGGCATTTGCGGGACAGGTTGCTGGCAGGTAGAACCGATAGGCTTGAATCAGCCACCCAATGACGCCTTCCAGATGGCGCTGGACGACGATCGCCCGTGCCGGGTCTTGCGTCATGGATGACGCAAGAGGCGCGTTGGGCAGGCAGAAAATTGCTCCTGCATTTTCTGCATTTCCGCCATCCATGGCGGTCAGATACCCTTTCGCGCCGACCCGAGCGCGGGCGATTGGCGTTCAGAGTTTCGCCGTCTGTGGCGTCACAAAAGGGGAGCGCGAGGGGCTTGCCCCTCGCAATCACGAGCAAGAGGGTCGTTAAGACTCGGACAGTAGTAAGCTGACTCTGCTGGAATTCGTTGCCTTGCCGAAACTCAAGTTACAGCTCGCGCCGCAGTAACTCCCGCAGCGGTACGGTATCCGGGCGCACCTGACGCCATAGCCAAAAGGATTCCGCAGCCTGCTCGATCAGCATGCCGAGCCCGTCGACCGACAGTGCGCCCTGCTCTGCCGCCCAGCGCAGAAACACGGTCGGCTCGGCGGCATACATCATGTCGTAGGCCAGCCCCTCGGCAGCGAAAAGCCCCGCGGGCAGCGGCGGCAGATCGCCGGCCAGGCTGGCGCTGGTGGCGTTGATCACCAGGTCGAACGGCCCCGCCACGTCATCGAAACCGCATCCGGACACCTCGCCCTTGTCGGCAAACAGCGCCGCCAGCGCCTCGGCCTTGGCCACGGTGCGGTTGGCGACCGTCAGCGATGCGACACCGGCTTCTAGCAGCGGCTCGATCACGCCACGCGACGCGCCCCCGGCGCCGAGCAGCAACACACGAGCGCCCACCAGCGGCGCGGCATGAGCCTCGAGATCCCGAACCAGCCCCACACCGTCGGTGGTATCGCCGTAAAGCTTGCCATCGCGACCCAACATCAACGTATTCACCGCCCCGGCCAGTCTGGCCCGTGGCGAGAGCACTTCCGCCAGCGCGAAGGCCTCCTGCTTGAACGGCACCGTCACGTTGGCGCCCCGGCCACCGGCTGCGACGAAGGCACGCCAGGCCGCCGCGAAATCCGCGACCGGCGCTTCGATCGCAGTGTAGTCGATGGCTTCGCCGGTCTGCTCGGCGAACGCGGCATGGATTCGCGGCGATTTGGAATGCCCGATGGGATGGCCGAAAACGGCGTAGCGGTCGGTCATGTCGGCAGGTGTTCCTCCGGTGTATTCAGCCAGTCACGGGGCTGGAGATAGGCGAGCAGCCGAGCCTCTTCGGAATCGGGCTGCGGCGCCCACTGGTACTGCCAACGGGCCAGTGGCGGCATCGACATCAGAATCGACTCGGTGCGCCCGCCGCTCTGCAGGCCGAACAGGGTACCGCGGTCCCACACCAGATTGAACTCGACGTAGCGACCGCGTCGATAGGACTGGAATTCCCGCTCGCGCTCGCCGAACGGCGTATCGCGCCGGCGCTGGGCGATCGGCCCGAAGGCATCGACGAAGCTGTCGCCGACCGAGCGCTGGAAGGCGAAGCACTCCTCGAACGGCCATTCATTGAGATCATCGAAGAACAGCCCGCCGACCCCACGGGTCTCGTCGCGATGCTTGAGGAAGAAATAGTCGTCGCACCAGGCCTTGAAGCGAGGATAGACCGCTTCGCCGAAGGGATCGCAGGCCGCCTTAGCGACGCGATGCCAATGCTGGACATCCTCGAGATAGGGATAATAGGGCGTCAGATCGTAGCCGCCGCCGAACCACCATACCGGCTCCTCGCCCGGCTTGTCGGCGATGAAGAAACGCACGTTGCCGTGGACGGTCGGCACGTGCGGATTGCGTGGGTGCAGCACCCAGGAGACGCCGACCGCATGGAAGCTCCGACCCGCCAGTTCGGGGCGCGCCGCGGTTGCCGAAGGCGGCAGTTTCTCGCCGTAGACGTGGGAAAAATTGACGCCCCCTTTCTCGAACAGCGCGCCCTCTTCGATCACCCGCGACCGTCCGCCACCGCCTTCGGGGCGATCCCAGGTCTCCTCGCGGAAGCGTTCCCCGCCATCGAGCTCGGCCAGCGATTCGCAGAGCCTGTCCTGCAGGGTGAGCAGATAGTCCTTGACGCGTTCGAGATGCGGATGTGCCACGGTCGTCGTTCCTTCAGGTCGGGAGAGTGAGCGTCCAGAGTCGTGAAAATCCGGAGCGTGAAGCGAGAAAATGTCGCTGGGTAAAGGTGGTCTCTCAGGCGCGCAGCACCTCGTTGGTCATCAGGTCGCGAATGGTGCTCGGCCGATCGCGCCCGCCAAGCGGGCCTTCCA
>Ga0208300_101177_pt1 | contig 11831 bp, 9 predicted proteins | sample 23_taG_FD_184096 | JGI IMG/M metagenome (GOLD analysis project Ga0208300, IMG submission 184096) | Marine viral communities from Cariaco Basin, Caribbean Sea - 23_WHOI_OMZ (SPAdes) (version 2) | ecosystem: Environmental > Aquatic > Marine > Oceanic | place: Caribbean Sea: Cariaco Basin | collected... | reverse complement strand
TGAGACGACCGCCGACCAGCTTGGCGTCCGGCACCGCCCGGTCCTGCTCCAGTTGCCCGACGAAAGCCTGGAAGTCCCAGGGGCCTATCCAGTTGAGCCAGGGCGAGCGTGGGACGTACTGGGTTTGGCGGCCGAACCACAGGCCGACCACCGGACGGGCATTGTTCGAGAGCGCCAGGGAGCTGTGGTGGCCGGGGCCCCACCAGCGGTCGATGGCGCCGGCGCCGAGCTGCCAGTTGCCGAAGCGGCCGGCGACAAAGCTGCCGTCGGCGCGCAGCTCGCTGGTGTCTTCGCGGTCGTCGGTGTCGGTGTAGCCGGCCTGGATGCGGGCGGCATAGCGGCGGCCGGTGAAGGAGACCGCCACCGAGCTGTCCACCTGGCCGGCGGGCTGGGCGCCGAAGTGGCGGAACAGGGGCTCTTCATTGGCGCCGCCGAGGGTGACGGTGGCGGTGCGGGTTTCGGTTTTGGCGCGGTCCAGGGCGGTGCGCAAATAGGCGGAGTGCTCGCTGGTGCGGCAGGTGTCGCTGGCGCCGCGCAGGCCTTCGGCCACCGCCGACCAGTTCATCGGCCAGGTGATGGTGAGGCCGTCGAAACAGTTTAGCGCGGAGAGCGCTTCCAGATGGTGCCGGGCACGCAGGTCCCCGGTCTCCGCCCAGGGGGCGGCGGCGGCCGTCGCGCTCACGCTTAGCAGTACGCCCAGGGCTCCGCCTTTCGCTGCTCGGGGCCAGAAGGCCCGCTTAAACCCACTTAACACTGGCGGCTTCCTATCCTGATGGTTGATTTGTTTCCCCGGTCCCTGGGGCGGGGATTATCACCCGCAGGTTTTGTCATGCCTATGACACGGGGCGGCATTTTACATTGTGTTTACTATATTGCTAACCCCGGGTGACAGAGCGGCCACAGGATCAGGGCTAAGTTTCCAGCCTACCTCTTCATAGCCGACCATCTGCCCCCTAACCGGCCCAATCGGCCGGTGACACTCGACGCCAGCTTCCGCATATCGGCGGCCGGGAGCAACTTCAGGGCCACGACTGATATGCTCATTGCCAGCAGCAGCGAGATTTTAGCGGTTAGCGCCAGCCACATGGGCATCGACGAGGCATCTATCCAGATCCCAAGCGTTGAGAGCCCGGCAAAGCAGAGCATCGCCACGAAAGCACTGGACCAGGCGTAGGGGACGGGGTAGAGACGTTGGCTGATCCACACCCAGCCGAAGAAGAACACCAGCGCACTAGCCAGGGTAGCGATGGCGGCACCGGTGACACCAGCCAGCGGCACCAAAACTAAGTTGGCAATCACGCTGACCGAAGCGGAAGCAAGAGTGAGCCAGAACTGCCAGTAGGTCTTTTTTGTGATGGCTATTCCCGGTGCGAAGATATACATCTGCGACATCAACATGGCGGGAGCCAGATAGATCACCAGCGACGCTGCCTCGGCATAGGCCGGCTTAGCCAGGACCAGGATCGCCTCCCGGGCGAATACCGAGAGGCCCAAGCAAGCCGGGAACGCGAATGCCAGAAACCAACCGAATAGAGTAGCGATTTCACCGGGCGTTTCGGGCCGTCGATGGTTCTCATAGATCAACGGCGTGAGTGCCGCTCGGATGCCTATGATCAACAACGCGGCGATGCCGGCGATGCGGCTGGCGATACCGAATACACCCACCTCTTCCAACGACATAAAGTGATTCAGCGCCAGTCTGTTCACGTAAAGGTTCAAGAACACCAGAAAGCCCGCTGGGACCAAGGGAGCCGAGAACAGCAACATTTTTTTAAGCAAGCGGGTGTCAAATAGCGGTCCGTAACTGGACCGGAGCATATAAAAGCAAGCCAGCGAGGCGCTGGCGGCGGCCATGAACTGGGCCAACATCACCCCAACCAGCTTCATGTCCAAAAGCACACAGAACAGCACCGCGAAACACACCGTCAAGAGCGCGTAGGCGATGCTGACGGACGCATAAGCCCGGCTTCTCAACTGCCAGCGGAACTGGTTGAGCAGTAGCAGATACAGGCCGTTGACAGCGATGAACAACAGCCCCATGCGGAACGCCGGCAGATACTCCGAGTCACCGAGGATCATGGCTGCCAATGGCTCGGCGAACCACAGCGCTACAGCCAGCCAGAAACCGTACATGCCGAGGGAGAAAAACAAGGCGGTGCTGGCCAAGCGCCGTTTTTCGTCGAGGTTGGCAGCCTCGGCCCAGTGCCGGGCGAGCCCCTGAGATATCTCCAGGGCGATAGTTAGATTGGCCAATGCACCAAGCGTTACCAACAGATCGTAGGCTCCATATTGAGATACCGTCAGAACACGGGTGTACAGCGGCAACAAGAAAAACGCCATGCCTCGGGAAAGCATCGTAGCGAGGCCATAAATGAGACTGTCTCGTAAAGCGGCTTTAAGCATCACGATTCACAGGCCGATTCAAAAGCTCTGCAAGCTGTTTTTCCAGCGCGGGTTTATCATCCAGGCAAAAGGCTGACCAACCAAACTGATCGACAATTTGGCGGCCCACGGAGATAAGATGGTCTTGATCAACACCACAACCACCAACATACGACAAATCATAAGGTGAACACATCCAACTCTCAGGCACATCGTCCTTCAGAAGTTGCAAATATCGTTCTGCCACCGACCGACTGTCCCATCGAGCACGAACGAACTCCCGAGCGGCTTGGCCCAACTCAATGCGGTAATTGACATCGTCAATCAGTCTAGTCACGGCCTGTTCCAACTGATGCGGCATCACATAAGCACTCGGAGGAAGATCACTGCTAGCAATATAGTCGTCAACCATCGCAGAAAAATAACCTCCTACCACTGCGGGCTTACCATAGTGGGCAGCCTCCGTGGCAAAAAAAGCCATAGGCGTATCTGAATATAGCTGATCAATGACAAAATCACATCGCGCCAACTCTTCTCTTACTTTTGAGTTCGGCACGCCTTTGAGTTCTATAAACTCAATTAAATAGCCTTTTTCCTGGAGCCGGGCTATGACAGAACGTATTTTTTCAGAGCCTTTAATTAAGGGCTTAGAAGGGCTATGAAGAATACGCACCGCGCGCCCCTCCGCATTGCCATCTAACCTGGATGACTGGCGCACCTCCGATACCGGCACCCCCATAGAAAACCAGTTTACAAACTTTTTTCGATGAAACTGACCGGTACCGGGCGCATTAACAATATAGTGCGCTTTTCGCTCTTGAAACTGTATTGTCTTTGACTTGATTTTTGAGGCTTCGGCAACTCGTCCGGCGGCCCTGCATGGGGCCACTCCTGCTAGGTAACCACCACTCATGCACGGAGGGCGAGCATCGCTACCCAAATAAACAAATATTAATTTTTTTTTGAGAAGCCTCAAAAAAATAAGCTCGAACCGGGTATTGGTAAAAGTTCTTCCGAACACATAAATATAAGCATCAAAAATAAAAACAGAGCGGAAAAGCACCAACCAAGATAGAGCGAGCTGAAAAACTAAAAGAATAGCCTTCAAGGGTAGAGGTAGCGAAGCATTCGTTGCACGAAAGCTTCCCAAAGAACGCCAAAGCCGCACCACCAAAGGCTGCTTTTTGTCTTTAAGGTCGTAGCCAAACCTATGAGAAGCGGACACATAGCTTTCAGCGGACACACCGATAGACTGTAAGCCGCTAGTTAAACTTGCCACAAAGCCAGCCACTTCAATCGGGCCAAGCATTACTTTCATAGCATCGATCCCTGATTTCCTTTCAATAAAGCTACGCAAATTTTGAGAGGACAGATGCGACTTTATCGGAAACGTAATCTATCTGTTCCAGAGTCATTCGCTCATAGAGCGGCAGCGCCAACCCCTGAGCATAAAGTCGAGGACCAATTTTACAGAGGTTATGTATGGGACGAAAAAGCCCGAGTTGCTGCATGCTCTGAGCTCCAAGGTTGGACTCGATACCGAATTCTTTTAGGGCCTCAATCACTTCGGCACGATTAAAGCTGTCATCCAGCACCACCATGAAGGTCTGCCAACTATGCCCGCGACTCATGTTCGGCAGGGTTAGTAACTGCTTATTATTTAATGGTTCCAGATTCTCTCTATATCGCGCCACAAGCTTACGACGGGCATCGATCCAGATGTCCAATGATGGCAACTGAGCAAGCCCCAAGGCGGCTTGAAAATTGGTGAGACGGTAATTTAGCGAAGACTCCATGAATTGCATTCCATCAACCGTCCTTTCCATGCCATGGTTGCGAAGACGTCGCACTCTGCGCGCGAGCTCACCATCGTTGGTGACGATCGCCCCTCCCTCGCCAGTGGTCAAGGTCTTACGAGGATGAAACGAAAAGCAACCCAGCTCACCGATAGCGCCAACTTTACGACCCTCCAAGTCAGCACCCAGGGCGCATGCGGCGTCCTCAACCACATGGAGTTGGTATTCCTTGGCAATGGCATTAATCATAGCCATATCGGCCGGATGACCAAATTCATGAACAGGCATTACAGCTCGAAGTCGTTCTTCGCCCTGCCAGCCATGAACCGTTTCACTGAGCACATCAGGGTTCATATTGTAGGTTTCGACATCAACATCAACCAGCACGGGGCGAGCCCCTGAAGCAACCACTGCATTTGCGGTGGCCGGAAACGTGAAGTCAGGAACAAGCACCGCATCACCAGGACCGATATCGAGAGCCACCAAAGCTAAATAGAGCGCGGCTGTTCCCGAAGAAACTAACATCGCATCAGAACAGCCCAGGTATTTAGCTAGTTCTTTTTCGAACTGCTCGCTCTCGGGACCATGCACCAACTGTCCCGATCGGAGTACTCGGCCTACAGCTTCGACGGCTTGCTCGCTGATATTGGGCCTCGACAGATTGATCATAGCCGTTCACTTACTCAGGAAAATGGAAGGCATCTCAGGAAGGTCATCCATATTCCTCGATATCCACTCACCAGTCCGCAGGAGCCCCTCCTCGAGATCCACGCGTGCTTCGAAATCGATCAGCTCTTTAGCTTTATCCACGTTAGGAATACGGAGTTCAATATCAGCGGAAAGGGCGTCTCTAAAGATAATTTTGGACTTGGAGTTGAGCACACGACAGATAGTCTGCGCCAAGCCATAAATTGTCGTGACTGCTCTAGAGTTGCCTATATTGAAAGATTCACCTACCGCTTTCGGCGCCACCAGTGCTTTCATCAGTGCGTCGATCATGTCATCGATGTAACACCAAGCGCGGATCTGAGTACCGTCTCCGAAGATATAAATATCTTCGTTTTTCAGCGCCTTGCGAATCATGATGGAAATGGCGCCTTCCCCAACCTGGCCTGGGCCATAAACGTTGAACGGACGAAAAGTGACCGTAGGCAGGTTATGCTGACGGTGGTAAGCATGAGTGAGATGTTCGCCAGCGAGCTTACTCACAGCATAAGTCCAGCGGGCCTCCCCCACAGCGCCCGTGGTGGTGGAGTCTATTTCTTCTACCCGATAAGCTCGCGACCCGAAAACCTCGGAGGTCGAAAACTCCAAAAACCGTTCCACGGTACCGGCAGATTGGGCGGCCTCCAAGGCGTTGGCGGTACCAACCATATTCACGGTCATGGTGTTGACCGGGTTGACTAGAGTATTATCAATCCCCGCGATCGCGGCCGCATGGATAAATATTTCGGCTCCCTGCGCGGCCGTTTTTAGGGATTCACTATCGAGAATATCACCCTGTTTCAGTGTCAGGTTCTTGTGGCCATGAGCGACACTCCGCTCGAGCGCATTGCGGCTTAAATTATCATAGGCAACAATCTCGTTATCTTCGATCAACTTGCCGATCAACGTGGAACCAATAAAACCAGCGCCGCCGGTGATGAAAATTCGCTTTCCTTTGATCATGACGTCTTTCCTTTTTAAGACACGATAATTTTTGATAGATGGTCAGACACTTCTTCTATCCGTTCATTTTTCAAATATGGATACATCAGAAAACTGATCACCTGCTCGGGGCTGTATCGCCGACCGGTAGCGAAACCCTTTTTTGTCACCCGCTGCCGACCGGCGGCAACGGGATTGAATGCTGTGCGGGCGCGGGAGCTCCATTCCATAGGGCAGAGCTATTTCCAGTAAGTTCTTTACGCCTGTGACGCGCAGCGGCATTTTACATCTTGTTTGTAACGATGCTAAGCCGAGTGTCCGAGCAACCACACACAATCGCTAAAGAACTTAACCGCCTCCACTGTTCAACACGTCCAGTATCCGTTTAGCGGTGTCGCCGCTTCCGTACAGCCCTTCGAGGAAGCGCATGTCGGGCGCCTCAGTCAAAAGCTGAGAGATACGAGCCGGATCCGCGCCCGCCAAGGCATTACAGCCGCTCTCGACCAACTCCACCCACTCGGTCTCATCACGCAGGGTGATACAGCGTTTTCCGTGGAAATACGCTTCCTTCTGGACCCCCCCGGAGTCCGTGGCTATTAAGCGACTGTTAGCCTCTAACCACACCATTTCCAGATATCCAACCGGATCCAGCACCCGCACGTTAACCGGCATTTTTAGATCCATGTCCCGCAACTTAGCTCGAGTACGAGGATGAAGCGGCAATATAACAGGCAGCCCAGAAGCAGCCAGCCCTTTTAGAATACCGCTCATACGCTCAGGGTCGTCAGTATTTTCGGCCCGATGGATGGTACAAAGCACAAAGTTTTTCGGTTCGATGCCGAGGCACTGAAACCCATGAGGCTGGCAGGCTCGCTCCCGGTAGTAAAGCGCGGCATCATACATAACGTCACCGACCAGATGAATCGTCGTTTCATCAACACCTTCATGGCGCAAATTCTCGCGCGCGGTGGCGGTCGGGGCGAATAGACAATCCGCAATATGATCCGTGAGCACCCGGTTGATCTCCTCGGGCATGCGTCGGTTAAAGCTGCGCAGCCCGGCTTCCACGTGTGCCACCGGGATGTGCAGCTTGGCCGCCGCCAACGCGCCGGCCAGCGTGCTATCGGTATCACCATATACCAACACCCGGTCTGGCTTCTCCTCCAGTAACAGGACCTCGAGCTTTTCAAGCATCCGGCCGGTATTTTGCCCATGCCCGCCACCGCCTACCCCCAGGTTGTATTGGGGATGGGGAATATCCAACTGATCGAAGAAAACATCCGACATGTTGGCGTCATAGTGTTGCCCGGTATGGGCAATCACTTCGTTAATGCCCGGGCAATGCTCCATAAAAGCCCTAGATACCACCGCCGCTTTAATAAACTGGGGGCGCGCACCGATAACCGTTAAAACCTTCATATCTCTATTCCTGTTCCCGGACCTGATTTCCGCTCCTTATAATTATTCTAAAAACGACTTACAGCACTTACGGCTTCAATGAAATTACGTCGGCTCTCCGCAGTCATTTTTTGGAGCACCCGGCGCGCAGCCGGCCAGTCCACCGCTTCCGGATTGAAGGATTTATCTTGAAAGCGAGACATCGGAACCACTGCACCAGTAGAACTAAAAGTTTCAATCATTTCTTTCATGTTATCCGAAACCACACAGACAAGCCCTTTAGAGAGCGACTGGAACAGTTTATTCGGCATGCAAAAATAGATATTCTCTCTTTCGGCTTCGAAAGCGATCAAAGAGAACCGGTAAGGGGACAGGAAATCCATATCGTCGGGGGAATAGCGGCCATGAAAAGAGCCACCGGAAGCGCGTACAATTGCTAACAAACGATCGGCCCAGGTACTTTCCGTGATATTCGGGAGAACCCCATACAGGTCCACGCGCATTCCAGTTCGAGAAAGGATTTCTATATCAGAGAGCGACAACCGCTCTTCCTTTATTTGCCCAAAGTACACCACGTCACGTGAAGGCACCGAGCATTCCTTGACCGGCGCAGACAGTCCAATATTGTAAACTACTTTGGGGGTGCGTCCATAACGGTCCCGAAACACTCGACACAATCCTTGGCTCACAGTGATGACCGGAATATTCAGACGCGCCACCAAGTATTCTATGATTTTATAAACTCGCACGAAGCGTTTTTCGCGCGCAGAGCTCCAACGACTGGCCTCTGCAAGATCATGCATGTCATAAACGAAACCGTGCGAACGCAACATCAGCAAAGAAAGGAAGTACGCTATCAGCAAAGCTGGCAGTGTCGATTGCTGGTGAAATACGAACACCTGTTTTCGAGTACTCGTAATGAGCTTTCTCAGTTCAGCGGCCAAAAAGGCTCTTGGGGGCAGGACCACCACACTAGAGTCATCCCAATAGGAGACCTGTGTTTGAACGCGGTTTCCCGACGCCGCCATTTCCTTGCACACGTGAACTACGGCCACCACCAGTCCCCCGGTATTGTTTCGTAGGATCGCAAATTAACCATGCTCTTATATTTCACGCGATTCGCAGATGGCCAAGAGCGCATTGGCAATCTTTTCCAATTCTTGCGGTGAAAGGTAGGGGTGCATCGGCAGGCTGATAACCTGCCTGGCGGCCAGATCACCGACCGGCAGGATTGCGCCGGCATCACCCACCGCGGGCTGGCGGTTCAACGGAATGGGGTAGTGTACGGCAGTCGGTATACCAGCGGCCGAGAGCGACTCTTGCACCCGGTCGCGTTGAGCCACACGGATGGTGTATTGCGCCCAAGCACTTGTATTTGCCGGTTCACAACAAGGCACCGTCACCTGACCCAACTCGTCCAGCAGCTCGTTGTAGCGGGACGCCACCTGATTTCTCATCACAATCTCCCGCGGCAACAGCTCCAGCTTGGGCAGCAACACCGCGGCCTGGATGGTGTCCAGCCGACTGTTAACGCCTACTCGTATATGATGATAACGGCGATCCTGCCCGTGGCGGGCGATCTGGCGAATTACTTTGGCCATTTCTTCATCGTCGGTAAACACCGCCCCTCCGTCTCCATAGCAACCCAGCGGTTTGCTCGGAAAGAAACTGGTGCAGCCGATCGTGCTCAGGCCACAAGACTTGCTGCCCTTGTAGTCGGCGCCGAAGCTCTGCGCGCCGTCTTCGATCACGGCGATGTTATGCTTTCCGGCGATCGCATTGATGGCGTCGAAATCCGCGCATTGGCCGTATAGAGAGACCGGGATAATCGCCTTTGTGCTGGGCGTTATCGCGGCCTCGATCGCCGCCGGGCTGATGTTATACGTGCGCGGATCGATATCCACGTATACCGGCTTCGCGCCCAGGAGCGCGGGTGTTTCAGCCGTCGCGATGTAACTGAAGCCGGGGACGATCACTTCATCGCCAGGCCCGATGCCCAACGCCATTTGGGCGATTTGCAGGGCATCGGTGCCGTTAGCCACGGTAATGCAGTGCTTCACCCCTGCATAGGCCGCCAGGCGCTCCTCCAGTTCGTCCACCTCCGGCCCCAGGATATACTTTCCGTGGGCCAGGACACGCTGAATGCCCGCGTCGATACGGTCCTTTATGAGATTCTGCTGGGCTTTTAAGTCAATGAATTCCATGGGTTTTCTATCTCGAGAAGGCAATGTCGATAACGGCGGCACGGGGTGGAATCTAATCCGCCTGCTTGCTGACGCGGCCGTTCTCCAGCACGTAACGGGCACCGGTGTGCGGACACATCACTTCGGCATCACCCGTCAGGGGCAAACCCAACTGCTCGCCGAATTCGCTCATCCAGCCGATTTGCCGAGCCGGCACGCCGACGGTCAGGGCATAATCCGGAACGTCTTTGTTGACCATCGCACCGGCCCCGACAAAGGCGAAGCTTCCGATCCGGACACCACAAATAATGGTGCAATTGGCCCCTAGCGAGGCGCCCTTGCCGATCAGGGTGTCTCGATATTCATCTTTCCGCTCAATCAGTGAGCGAGGATTATAGACGTTGGTGAATACCATGCTCGGCCCGCAAAACACGCCTTCTTCGAGGTGGACGTTGTCGTACACCGAGACGTTGTTCTGAATTTTGCAGTTGTCGCCGATGGTGACTTTATTGCCGACGAAGACGTTCTGGCCCAGCGAGACGTTCCGGCCGATACGGGCGCCGCCGCATACGTGCACGAAATGCCATACCCGGGACCCTTCGCCGATCACAGCGCCGTCATCAACAATGGCGCTACCATGAATCTGTGCTTGCATCGTTCAATCCTTCGAAATAGGCAGAAGATGGCGAATCGTAGCGTAGATGCTCGCCGGCGCACAGCCCCGGCCCGGCCCTCAAGGCCCGGTCAGACTGTCGCCGCGACCCACCGCAAAATACAGCAGGCCCGCACGGTGTACTATCTCGGGCTCGTATATATTGCGGCCATCCACCACCACCGGAGTGTGGAGGGCGTCGCGAATGGCCTCGAAATCCGCCACCCGAAACTCCTTCCACTCCGTGCAAATCACCAGCGCGTCGGCGTTGTTGAGCGCCTCCATACGGTGGTCCACCAGCAGCAGGTCGTCGCGGCCGGCGTACAACCGACGGCATTCATGGTTGGCTTCCGGGTCGTAGGCCTGAACAGCACCGCCGGCGGCCCAGACCGCCTCCATCAAGGTACGGCTGGGGGCCTCGCGCATGTCATCGGTGTTGGGCTTGAAGGCCAGGCCCCAGACGGCGATGGTCTTGCCCCGCAGGTTGCCGTCCAGGGCGGCGCTGAGCTTGCTGAACAGCGTGGTTTTCTGCCGTTCGTTGATGTTTTCCACGGCGCCGAGCAGGTCCGCTTCGTAGCCCAGGGTGCGGGCCGTGTGGGACAGCGCGCGCACGTCCTTGGGGAAACAGGAGCCCCCGTAGCCGCAGCCGGGATAAATAAAGTGGTAACCGATGCGCGGGTCGGAGCCGATACCCAGGCGGACGTTTTCGATGTCGGCGCCCAGGCGTTCGGCCAGGTTCGCCATTTCATTCATAAAGCTGATTTTGGTAGCGAGCATGGCGTTGGCCGCGTATTTGGTGAGCTCGGCTGACCGCACGTCCATGAACATCAACTTGTCGTGATTCCAGTTGTATGGGCCGTAGCATTCGCGCATCAGCTCACGCACTGTGTCCGAATCGGTGCCCACAATGATGCGCGGGCCACGGGTGAAATCCTCGATGGCAGCGCCTTCCTTGAGGAATTCCGGGTTGGAGCACACATCGAACCCGTGTTCCACGCCGCGCGCCGCCAGCTCGGCGCTGATCGCGGCGCGGACCCGGTCGGCGGTGCCCACCGGCACCGTGGACTTATTGATGACCAACTTATAGCCGTCCAGGTGCCGCCCGATGGTGGCCGCCACCGCCAGCACATACTGCATGTCGGCGGAGCCATCCTCGTCCGGCGGCGTACCCACGGCGATGAACTGCAAGGTGCCAAAAGCCACGCCTTCGGTCGCATCGGTGGTGAAGCGCAGGCGGCCCTCTTCCCGGTTGCGCGCCACTAAAGCCGCCAGGCCCGGTTCGTAAATAGGGATATCCCCCCGTTCCAGGGCATCCACCTTGGCCGGATCAACGTCCACGCACAGCACTTCATGGCCTGCGTCCGCCAGGCAGGCGCCGGTGACCAAGCCCACGTAGCCGGTTCCGAATACGGTTATTTTCATAAAGGCTCTCTTGCTTCCCCGCCCTTAACGCACGGTTTCGGCGCGCACTATACCGGGTATGGACTTAAACGCCGATCTTCTCAATCAACTGGCGCACGCACTCTCCGATGTCGTGCTCGGCGGTGTTGATCACCACTTCCGCGTTGGCGGGGGCTTCGTAGGGGCTGTCGATGCCGGTGAATTCCTTGATCTCGCCGGCGCGGGCTTTCTTGTAGAGGCCCTTAGGGTCGCGCTTCTCGCACTCTTCCAGGGGGGCGTCGGCGAACACTTCCACGAACTCGCCGTCCTCGAACAGGGCGCGGGCGGCGTCCCGGTCGGCGCGGAACGGGCTGATAAAGGCGGTGATCACCA
>Ga0208300_101176_pt1 | contig 11833 bp, 9 predicted proteins | sample 23_taG_FD_184096 | JGI IMG/M metagenome (GOLD analysis project Ga0208300, IMG submission 184096) | Marine viral communities from Cariaco Basin, Caribbean Sea - 23_WHOI_OMZ (SPAdes) (version 2) | ecosystem: Environmental > Aquatic > Marine > Oceanic | place: Caribbean Sea: Cariaco Basin | collected... | reverse complement strand
CGCGCCCAGTCTATATGACCGTTGAACAGCTCTTCGATATGCGCGTAACGGAACCGCCTGTCGGGCCGGTAGAAGTTCAGATCCTTGATATTCCGGATACGCGGCATCAGCTTGATCCCCAGTAGATACGCGAGCCCGAAAACGGGATAGCTCTGGGCCTGCGTATCACCGTGCAAGGTATCTGGCTGGATATCGCTCCGATTCTCAAGCAGTCCGTCGAGGATGTACACCGCCTCGTGAACGCCGCAGGGGATGAAATGACTGAACAATGCGATATAAGTGTCCGAGACGTGGTAGTAACCGATGCCGCCGTAACCGCCATAGCGGATGTGGTACTCGCTGAGCAGGTTTTGCTCGTAGAGGTTCCACTTGGTGCCGTCAGCGGCAGCCCGACGGCCTGTGCCCCAGTATCCGGGCAGTTCGTATTTCTTGTACGCGTTGATGACCTTGACGATAGCGCGATCTAGCCTGTCTTCAGTGACGTGGTTAAGGTTGAGCCAGGCTATCTGGCGACGGTTCAGTTGCTTGATGGAGTCGGCGGTCTGGGAGGGTCCCAGATTGCAGCCGTAGCAGAAAAGCGTAGCGATAAACCGCAACCGGGGGTTTTCCACGCGCCCCTCATAGCCTGATAATGGCCCGAATTCCCGATGTAATCCAAGCCAGCGCTCCGCATCGACCAGAACGTCGACGATGCTGCGGGTGCCAAGCCGCCGTGTGATGTCGTCATCGAGGGCCTGCCAGTTTGTTGGCAGCCCCTGTTTCTGACTGCGTTTGATTACGATGCGACCGTCTTCGATCACGGCGTGTGTGTTGTCCGGGAAGGCTGCGTCCACTGAGCGGCTCACCTGAGTCAATTGATCCTTGAGATGGCGACTGAGAGCCTTCGGTTCGATGGGAAGCTCCACTTCCAGCCCGTACTGATCAATTTCCTGCTCATAATCCGACCAACTCACCAGTTGATCGCGATGGTCATCGAAGCGATCCCCGTGAACAACCGCCAGATCCGCTGACTTCAGTTCCTGTTTCACCAGATTCAAAACGGCCAACTCAAAATATTTACGGTGAACCGTCACACTGTCCGGCCGGATGAAAATCAGACGGCGCCATTTTTCGAGCGTCCACTTGGTCTGCTGGATGCTTTCGACCAGAGCCGGCGCATGGACCCGCAAATCCAGCGTCTCGGCTTTCAATGAACGGGTCTTTCGGAGTAACTCGATCAGTTGCATCGACAGCATGTCGCTGGAGGTGCTTTGAAACGTCAGTATTTCCAGGCAGTTGTACAGAAGGCTGCGTTTGGTTCGAAACGGTCGCAACATGAAAGGCAGGTAGTTATTGCCGGCGTAGGCCAGATGCTCCTCACATTCGTCCAGCCACTCCTGGCGCTTGTCTCCGATAACGGCCTGAAGCGATTGCCACGGGTTTGGCTCGGCCTCCATGGCAGTCAACACGTCTTTAAAGCAGGACACCAGTCGATCGGTGCGCTGGGTCTGCTCCATTTGATAGGTAAGGAGATTTTGCTGAGCGGTGGTTTCCAGTTGCCTCATCAGCTTGATCATAAGCTCTGCGGTATCATCCAGCGCCTGGGCATACTGTTGCCGGATCAGGACCACCGCCAGGGCATAGCGTTTACGCGCAGGGATTCGAGCCATTTTGGCCACATCCAGCGCTCGTGCTTCGTGGGCGAACTGTCGCCGCTTGGTCACGGGAATTGATTTGACGCCCGGCAATTGCTCGACGATACCCTTCAGCCACTTGAGGTGTTGCAGATAGGACCGGATTTCTTTATTCGTCGGCTTTCGGATTTCTCGCTTCAGTCGTTGCCAGCCGCTGATCTCGATCCCCGGTGGCGATACCAGCAAGTCATTGACCAGTGCCTTTGTTTCGTCGTTGAGTTCGCTGACGATGGACCGGTAACAGCGGTCATTGACGGTGGCCCGGGCATCCTTGGCGAGCCTCAATAACACCGTAAAGCCGGGAATTTCGAAACGGTGACGCACCAACTCTTCCAGAAGGATATTGATGATATCGGTCAGCACTTCGCGGGACTCGGCGGCTTTCGTTGCTTGGCTCGATAGCCAAGCATGAGCCGCCTCGTCCAGCGTCCGGCTGCCTACATAAGTTCGAATCCACGGGATATGGCGTTTACGGGTGGCAGAACGATCATACTGTTGTCGTTGGGCTTTGGTCGGCTGTTTGTCGAGACCAAGGCACTGCGCAATGTGACGACGCAAATCGCCAGGCAAATCGACCGACGAGGAAAAGAACCCCTGTTTCTGATACGCCTTCAGGTGAAGCAGTAAAAAGAAGCGCTCCAGGATCGGCCGGGTGCGCCGACGAGCCCAGCGCTGTTCGCCGGACGTGGGCGTGTATACTGCATCAAGTTCCTGTTGCGGGATATCCGACCGAAACCGTGGATAGGCTGTTTCCTGAATAGCACTCATAACCGGCTCAATCCCATGCTTGCCCGGTGGCCGGGTCCTTGATCCGTGTCTCCACCCAGCAGGCTTTATCGGACGCAATGCGGTGTATCTCATCGATCAAGTCGTCCATCATTTCGTCCAGCTGCTCATCCGACGTTGCAGGCACCTCAATGCGGTAGTCCCCATTGTTCTGCTGTTCCATCTCGAACGGTTTCAGGCAGTGGGCTTCGATTACCGTGCGGGCCTGATGGTGTTTCCGGCTGCGAGGACGTTGCGGCTCCAGGGTGAGCTGAACGGTTAATGCCCGGTAACTTGGCTCGGATACGCTCGCCAGGCGTGGCTGACCGACAGACGACGCCACTTCGGTTGGGATTTGCATCAGGGCAAGCTCGAACGGCGATTTAGCTTCAATGTATCGCAAGGCGGTCTGGGTATCCCGCCAACCGACGTACTCCATCAGCGCTTTGAGTTCCCAGCCGGAAGCACTGGCCCAGGTGGCAAAACCGCGTCGCAGCGAGTGGCTGCTGAACGCTTCCACAGCGTCAATGTCTGCGTCGGCCAGAAGCTGGCGCAGCAGCGGCACGATGCTGTTCGGGTGCAATGAAGTATTGGAAATATTTCCCCAGCGATCAATCGCCCTGAATAGCGCACCGCTGGGCTGGTTCAAAAAGTCCAGCCAATCCTGACAGGCCTCCACGGGACAGCACTGCCTCAGAGCTGGCACCTTGTACAGGCGACCTTCGGCCTGACGATCCCCCTTGCTCCTCCGCAAGTACAAGGACATACCGGCAGCGGGGGCCAGCGTGACATCGTCAATGGTTAATCGACAGAGTTCGTCACTGCGAAAGGCTCGCCAGAATCCGAGCAAGACCATGGCCCGGTTGCGTAACCAGACCCCGAGGCGCCTTGAATCCTGCTGACGCGCCTGCGCGATCTTTCCGGCCAGCCACTGATCCAGTTGCTGTAGCTGGGTGATGGCCAGTGGCTTGGCTTGTTTTTGCCGGTACGGATGCTCTTCGCGTATGCCCTTGAGAACCGTGCGTACTAAAGGAGCTTTTGTTGGGTCTGGAAACCCCTGGTCCCGGTGCCAGCGTGCCAGTGCCGCCAGGCGCTGCTTCAGGGTGGCGGCAGAAAGCCTCTCGGCATGATCGGCGAGATAGCGAGCAACGCTGTCGGCGGTTGCGGGCAGAAACCCGCCCCAGGTCACCTCAAAATGCTCGACTGCGGATCGGTAGCTCCGTCGGGTATTGTCGCGGGTAGCAGCCTGAACGTACCGATCAACCGTCATTGGGCGCACCGACGTCGTCCGATTTCGGCAATGCTCTTGTCGCTTCCCTTATCCAACGTTCGGCTGCTTCGCACACGTGTTGATCGAGTGGTTCGGCTTGTTTGTGCATTTTTGATCTCCTGGTGCGGCCTTGGTCCGGGGCGGCAAATCGAGTCATATCGTACCGAGCATCGGTCAGTATAGCCGTCGAAATGAGCATCACAATGGATAACTCTGGATTATCACATGTCTGTAAAGCTGTACTTTCCAACGACCTTTCTGGTGTATATAGTACGTAATTACATAATACGTAAAGCAGTACGACATAAACATGAGGACACGATCATGGCCCGAGGCGGCATCACCCAACCCCTGGTCGAGGACGCCCGTAAACGTCTTCTTGCTCGCAATGTTCACCCCTCCATCGATGCCATACGAGCCGAGCTGGGCAACACCGGCTCAAAGACCACCATCAGCAACCACCTGAGAGCAATTGAGGCGCGTGAAAGCACTCGTCTGGACGACGAAGCGCTTCTGAGCAACCACGTTACCGACTTGGTAGGCCAACTGGCTCGGCAATTACGCCAGGACGCGCAGGAGACCATTGATCTGGCCGAACAGCGCCACCAGGCCGAGGTGGCCAGCCTGCAGGATGCCTTGACGGCACAGATCGCTGAGACCAGGCAAAACCAGGCGCAAAATGCAGTGTTGGCTCAGGCGCGGGATGATTTACAGGCGGAGATCCTTGGGCTGCGTGAGGCGCTCTCGAAACTCGAAGGCGATAACCGCGCACAGGCCCAGCGCATTGAAAGTTTGACTGAGCAGGTTCAGGACAAGCAACGCCAGGTGAATTCACTCGAAGAAAAACACAAGCATGCTCGGCAGGCGCTGGAGCATTATCGCGGTTCCGTGAAAGAGCAGCGCGAGCAGGATCAGCGGCGGCATGAGCAACAGGTCCAGCAAGTCCAGGAAGAGCAACGCCACCTGCAACAAGCCCTGGCCGTGAAACGTGACGAGCAGACCCAGGCCACCCGGGAGATCACCCGACTGTTCACGGAGATGACTGAAGCTCGAAAGCAGTCGGATCGGTTGACCCAGCAACTGGGCGAGCGGGAGCGCGAAAATCGTCGGCTGGCCGACAAAACGGTGCGGCTAGAGCAGCAAGCTGTAGCGTTACGCCAACAAAAGGCTGCCTTTGAAAAGCAGCAGCGCCTGAACGACCAACTGAAAGCGAAGGTGCAGCAGCTTGAAACCGAGCTGAGCGTGAAGAATGAGCTGTTGGATCGCTTGAGCGCTGTCAACGATTCCGACGAGGTGAACAGAGTTTCTTGAAATTCCTCCAGACTATGTCCTGAATCAATGGTGTCCACATCAAAGAGCACGGCCTCGTCATCGACGGCCAGATAATGAACCAGATGAAGGTTTCTTTCGATGATATTTTTCGCGCCTGTGTCGCCCTGAATTCCCGACAGGTCATCAAACAGCCCGGCGCTGAAAATCACCGGGTGCCCCGGCGTACCTTTAAAGGCCGGCCGCCAGATGCAGGGTCCCGGAGTTTCCGAAAAATGCCGGATAAGGTCCGAGACATGGCCTGGCTTGATCAGCGGCATGTCGCCGAGACAAATCATCACGCCCCCGGGAGGCTCACCTTCAGTGGTTTTCCGAAGGCCGGCAATAAGAGAGCCGGCCATGCCGGCGGCAGGCGCGTCGTTCCTGACGAATTCCACCTTGCTGCCCTCCAGCGCCTTGATCACATCGTTGCCCTGATGGCCGATGACGACGATCACTCTCGAGGCCGCTGATGCGATGATGTTCTCCACCGCGTGAAGAATGATGGGACGGCCCTGCCAGAGGCAGAGCAGCTTGCTATTATCGGAGCCCATGCGGCTGGACAAACCGGCAGCGAGCACGATGGCGGTTATCGAATGCCCGGAAGCGCTGCTGGCCTTTGCCTGGAATGTATCGGCATCGCGCATTTGCATCGACCTTTACATCAACCCCGGCTGTGCTGGAATATCGGCTGCGCGCTGGAACGATAGGCTGAGGTCATCTCGGCCAGGATCGAAATCGCGATTTCAGCGGGCGTTTTTGCGTTTATATCCAGCCCTACCGGACCATGGATATTCGAAACCGCCTCCTTAAAACCCATGTCCAGAAGCTGTTCGATTCTCTGGTCGTGGGTCTTCCGGCTGCCAAGGGCTCCCAGGTAAAAACACTCGCTCTTCAACAATGTTGCGAGAATGCGGGACTCCCATTCGTGCTCATGAAATAACAGCACAGCGGCGGTCCAGGGATCCGTTGGCGGACAGTCAAATACACGGGGGTGCTCAAGCCTGCGGATCTCAATGCCCTCCCCTGAACAGGCATCGAGTGTCGATGAGTCGGGCGACATCACCACCACCTCGTAATCGCTGGCCGCCGCGATCCTGGCGAGTGCCGGTGTGTTAGGCCCCTTCCCGGCAATCAGGAGCCGACGGGGCGGCAGGTACCAGCGGCGAAAGGCGTTCCCGGCCAATGGCTGGTTCGGGCTTGTCACCCAGTGGTGGCGCCTGCCATCCAGCTCCGTGTCCAGTGCCAGGGGCACCCGGGCTGCGAGCGACTCCGCCACGCCAAGAGCCATGGAGTCGGTGATGCCCACATCGATATGGAGCTCTATCGCCGCGCCGCAGGGCAGCCGGATATCCATATAGGGTGACCCGGCCCCGAGCAGGAGAGTGCGATTGGCCCCCTCCTTCATGGCGGCGATCGCCTCCGAAACAATCACCGACTCCGCGCAGCCCCCGGTCAGGTACCCCGCATAACGGCCATCCTCTGCCACCGCCATCTGACTGCCCAGCGGCCTCGGCGCAGAGCCCCTGTTATTGATCAGCGTTACCAGCGCAGTGGATTGGTTTTCCTGACGCAGCCTGAGCAGATCACCCACAATATTTTCAGAGCATTTCATCATGTGCGTTCAATCTGTTTGGACATCGGGAGCAGTTGCCGTTCATCGAACGGCTGATCGTAGCCTGCTGAACAAAAAATGTGTGGAATCAAATGAACCTGCGGCCTCAGACTAAAAGCCGTTACGCCGAAGTGGCAACCGGGGTCCGAGAGGTCTAGGCTGTAGGGTCATCGAACGCCCCGGCCCCGCGATGAGCGCAGTAACAGGCTGGCGCGGCACAAACAGGCAAGTAAGGGAGGCATGGCCATGGCCGTCAAATTTCAGCTCAACGGCAAACAGGTATCCGCTGACGTTGAGCCGGACACTCCCCTTCTCTGGGTAATCCGGGACACTTTCGGTCTCACCGGCACCAAGTTCGGCTGCGGAATCGCCCAGTGCGGTGCCTGTACGGTTCACTTGAACGGCTTGACCAGGCGCTCATGCGTGACTCCGATCTCCCAGGTGGACGGCGGCATGGTCACCACCATTGAGGGGCTGAACGGCAAGGAAGCCAGGGCCATCCAGGACGCATGGGTGGGCATCGACGTGCCCCAGTGCGGCTTCTGCCAGTCCGGCCAGGTGATGTCCGCGACCGCCCTGTTGAAAGAAATCCCCAACCCCAGCGACGACAACATCGATCAGGCCATGGCAGGCAATATCTGCCGCTGCGCGACCTATGTCCGGATCCGCAAAGCCATCCACAACGCAGCCGATGCGCTGGAGGGCTAAGCCATGACTGATCGAATTTTCAGAGCCAATATTGCCCTGACGACCACAGACAGCCGTCTTTCCGACAACAACCCTACTGACAGGGCCAGCGCCAGTCCGGGCCTCTCCCGACGCGGCTTTCTTCAAGGCACCGCGGCTGCGGCTGCCAGCCTTGTCATCGGCGTGCATTTGCCGGGAAAAGCGCGGGCCCAGGCCGCCGCATCGGCCGAAGGCGGACCGGCGGCTTTCGCGCCCAACGCATTTGTCCGGGTCGCGCCTGACAATACCGTGACGGTCATGATCAAGCACATCGAGTTCGGCCAGGGTCCGGCCACCGGCCTTTCCACTCTGGTAGCCGAAGAGCTGGACGCCGACTGGGGGCAGATGCGGGCAGAGCTGGCCCCGGCGGATACCGGGAAATACGTCAATCACCTGTTTGGCCTTCAGGGCACCGGCGGCTCCACCGCCATGGCCAATTCCTACGAACAGATGCGCAAAGCCGGCGCCGCGGCGCGCGCCATGCTGGTTCAGGCCGCAGCCAATCGCTGGGGTGTAGATGTCGGCGGGATTACCGTCAGCAAGGGCACCGTCAGCCACGCCGCCAGCGGAAAAAGCGTCAGCTTCGGCGACCTGGCCGGCGAAGCCGCCAAACTGGAAGCTCCGGCCGAACCCAGGCTGAAAAGCCCGGACCAGTTCAACCTGATCGGCACCAAGGTCCGCAAGTTGGACACCCTGGACAAAACCAACGGCACGCAGATTTTCACCCTGGACCTGTATCCGGAGAACATGGTCACCGCCACCATCCTGCACCCGCCGCAGTTCGGCGCCACCGTTGCCTCGATGGATGCCAGCAGGGCCCGCAGGATCAAAGGCGTCATTGACGTCAAGACTGTGCCGGCCGGTGTTGCCGTCTACGCGGACAACACCTTCGCCGCCCTGAAAGGCCGCAAGGCCCTGGAAGTGACCTGGGACGCCAGCAAGGCCGAAACCCGCTCCACCCGCCAGATGGAACAGGACTACAGCAAGGCCGCGCAAAAGCCTGGCCTCAACGCCAGGAACGACGGCGATGCGGAAAAAGGCCTGGCGGAAGCGGATACGGTAATCGAGGCGGAATATTTCTTTCCGTTTCTCGCTCATGCCCCCATGGAAACCCTGGACGCCGTCATGCAGTTCAGGGATGGCAAGGTGACTGCCTGGCTGGGCTCCCAGATCCAGACTCTGGACGTCGGTGCCCTGTCGAGCGTGTTCGGTGTGGATAAGAGCAACATCACGCTTTATACCCAGTACGCCGGCGGCAGCTTTGGTCGACGGGCGCAGCCCGGCGGCGAGTTTGCCGCCGAGGCGGCCGAGGTCACCAAAGCGCTGGGCTCGGAGCGGCCGGTCAAGCTCATGTGGACCCGGGAGAATGACATTCAGGGCGGACGATACCGCCCCATCGCGATCCATAAAATGCGCGGCGGCCTGGACAAGGACGGCAACATCACCGGCTGGGACCAGCAAATCGCCGTGCAGTCCTTCATGAAAGGAACGGTCTTCGAAAGCTTCATGTTCGAAGACGGCATCGACTCCAGCGCCGTGGAGGGTTCGCGGGCCATGCCCTATGGCATTGCCAACCTGCGCATTGGCCAGCACCTCATGGAAAACGGCGTCAGCACTCTCTGGTGGCGCTCAGTGGAGCACACCCACAACGCCTACGCCAACGAAACCTTTCTCGATGAGCTCCTGGAAAAAGCCGGCAAGGATGCTGTCGAGGGGCGCCTTGCCCTGCTTGGCGACGAGCATCCCCGCCATCGCGGCGTCCTTGAAAAAGTCGCGAAAATGGCCGATGCAGCGGGACCTGTGCCTTCCGGGCGCCAGCGTGGCGTTGCCCTGCACAAGAGCTTCGGCTCCTTTGTTGCCCAGATTGCCGAAGTCTCCGATAACGGCAACGGCGAGCCCAGGGTTCACAAGGTGTGGTGTGCCGTGGACTGCGGCGTTGCCGTCAACCCGGATGTGATCGCCGCCCAGATGGAAGGTGGCATTGGCTATGGCATAGGCGCCGTGCTCTACGATGCCATCACCCTGAGCGAGGGCGGCTACGTTGAGCAGTCCAACTTTGATCGTTACCGATCCCTGCGCATCAACGAAATGCCGGACGTCGAGGTGTCGGTCATCCAGTCCACGGAAGCGCCCACCGGCGTTGGCGAACCGGGCACACCGCCCTCCGGGCCGGCAATTGCAAACGCCTGGCGGCGCCTGACCGGCAAGAGCGTCTATCGCCTGCCTCTTGTCCCTATCAACGTCTGAGGAGCTGACACCATGCAACACGCTGTATATTCACTGGCCGGTGCCAGCCTTATTGCGGCCATGGCGTTTCTGACCCTGGGCGCGGCTAACGCCGCCAGCGAGACTGACGCCACTAACGAGACGCTCAAATCGCCGGAGGCGTTCAAGACAATCAGCGACAGGAGCGAACGCTCCGTGGCGCTGTTCAATGAAATGGGCAAAGTCATTGCTCACCCCCGCTGCATGAACTGCCACCCCAAAGGCGACAGCCCCCTGCAGGGCATGAACATGCAAAAACACGAGCCGCCGGTGGTCAGGGGCGCAGGCGGCATGGGTGCGCCCGCCATGAGATGCTCAACCTGCCACGGCGCGGAAAATGTCCCCTACACGGACGGCGAAGGCTCCATACCCGGCCACGCGGTCTGGCGACTGGCTCCGCCCGAACAGGCCTGGGTAGGCAAGAGCCTGGGCGAGATATGCCGCCAGCTCAAGGATCAGAAGCGCAGCCACATGACGCTGGCCGAACTGCAGGAGCACAACGCCACCGATGGCCTGGTGGGATGGGGCTGGAACCCCGGCGAAGGCCGCATACCGGTACCGGGCAGCCAGAAGGTTTTTGGCGAGCTCACCCAGGCCTGGATCGAGACCGGGGCGGAGTGCCCGGAAGTCTGATGGGCATTCACTTGACTATCGCCTCTGTTAACTCATCGACGAGCAAGAGTTGGAAGGAGTGACTCATGGACATAACCAATAAATCGATAGTACTGACCGGCGCCAGCCGTGGTATCGGGCGCGAAATTGCGCTGGCCTTCGCCCGGAAGGGCGGCAGGTTGGTGTTAGGCGGGCGAGACGCTCAAGCCCTGGACGCGACAAGCAACGCAGTCGAGCAGGCGGGTGGCCAGGCCACAACGGTTCCTGGTGATGTCACGGATGCGAATTGGCGCAAAAAAGTGGTGCAGGTTGCAGTCGAGCAGTACGGTGACCTGGATATCCTCATAAACAATGCCGGTGTCGTATCGGCCGGCTTTCTGGAGCATTTGTCGGACGATGATATAGACCAGCAGTTGCAGATCAATCTGGTGGCACCGATACAATTGACACGAGCCGCACTTCCAGCGCTTCGAAAAAGCAGGTCGGCGGCCATCGTGAATCTCTCGTCGATATTCGGTCTGGTCGGTATGCCGTTCTATGCCACCTACGGCGCCACAAAAGCCGGAATCAGTCATTTCGGCGAAGCCCTGCGGCGTGAAGTGGCAGATCAGGGGATCCACGTGATGACCGTTTACCCGGGCGCCACTGACACTCCGATGATGGAAACTGCCGGTCTGGGAGACAAGGCAGGTTTTGACTACGACACTCCTGAAGGTGTCGCGCAGGCGCTGCTCGAAGGGCTCGAAGCGGATGAGCTAACGGTCGTACGTGCTGATGATAACAATCAGGGCATGATCGATATGAATCGGAACAATCCGCGGCAACTCGACGACCAGGTTCAGGAGATGAAGCCCGCGCTGGAAGAAGCGGTAGCGAATCATCGTAGTATGTAAGGAACGATATAGAGGCGGACTCAATCGAGTCCGTGCTCCGGGAGGGGAGGTCGAGGCCGCGCATCGTCCGCTTCCCCGAGCCATGTCGTCAGGCGATGGCCCAGCCGGCATCATCCATTGCCGCCCTGGCGGCCTCGGCTCCCGATAGCTCTCCCCTCCACCGGGAGGCGTCGAGGCGTCGTCCCGTCACCCCGTCCGACGCGTCCGAGGCAAGCCAGAGAAGCGGCGGGACAATGATCGCGGGATCGAGCAAGCCGGTTCGCGCCTCTTGCGGGAGACCGTCCGGGATCATGCCTGTCGCCGTCGCGCCGCCGGGGAGAAGACCGTTCACCGTGACCCCAGTGCCGTTCAAGTCCTGCGCCCAGATGATCGTCTCGGATTCCAGCGCCGCCTTGGACGGGCCGTAGGGCGAGAAGCCGCGCCGCCGCATGGTGGCGTGATTCATCGTGATATTGACGATGCGTCCGCGACCGGCGGCGATCATCAGCGGGGCTGCCGCCCGCGCCATCAGGAACGGCCCGTTCACGTTCGTGTCGATCACCATGCGCCAGACGTCCGGGTCGGTCTCCCAGAATCGGGCCGGCTCGGTCAGGAAGCGATCGCTGACATACTTCATCCCGCGACCGGCGTTGTTCACAAGCATGTCGAGCCGCCCGAAGCGGTCACGCGCCATTGCGACGACGCGGGCGCAGTCTTCTTCGCGCGT